>WPCJ01333326.1_pt1 | contig 23283 bp, 13 predicted proteins | sample 5399831 | NCBI WGS metagenome assembly WPCJ01 (sample SAMN12869470, study PRJNA574797) | sludge metagenome | isolation source: wastewater treatment of pH10 | place: China:Beijing | collected 2019-05-20 | reverse complement strand
TCCCTGATCCAATCGCATTGGCCCTGCCGAGTTTTCTCGCTGCCGTTTGCGACGATGGATCAACCCTACTTTGGCCCTTTTGCTACCGTAGCTCCGTTGCTGTTGCCCTTACCCGGAAGACGCCCGATGTCCGACAGGTTCGATCATTTCGCGAACACCCGACACAAGAACTGGACGATCATTGGCGTCGTCGATCCCAAGGCATCGACGATGGAGGTCAGCACCGTCGAGATATTCAGGCCAGGCATCGACGAGCCCGTCCTGTCGATCGCGGTTTCCGATCTGCCGCAGTTCATCGCGGGGCTGACTGCCTCGGCACTTCCCGGCGATCTCACAAGGACCTGATCGCGCGGCGCCGTTCCTCGGGTCTCCTCGAGCGGTGGAGCTATGCCTTGACGTATCGCAGCAAGGTGATGCCGTCGCCGAACTGTTCGTTTTCGACCAGCGCAAGTCCTTGCGCGTGGTTTTCGGGAAACAGACGGATGCCGCGCCCGAGGACGGTCGGGTACACCATCAGGCGGTATTCGTCGATCAGGCCATGCGGGGCCAGCTGATGGATGATCGAAGCGCTCCCATAGATCAGGACATCGCCCCTTGCCTGGGCTCTGATTGACGTCGCCGCGTCGACGAGGTTGCCGGCAATCAGCGTGGAATTGTTCCAGTCGGCGGTTTTCAGCGTGCGGCTTGCCACGAATTTGGGCATGGCGTTGATACGCTCGGCAAAGCCCTCGGGGTCGTTGACCGTCGGCCAGACGGCGGCAAAGCCGTCATAGGTCACACGGCCGAGGATGAGCGCTTCGGCATTCATCAGTTCCTGATGTTTGAACCGGTCTCCCTTGGGGCCGCGGCTGAAAGGACCGGTCCAGTCGCCCAGACCGGAGCCTTCCATGCCGACGGGATCCTGGATGACGCCGTCGACGGAGATGTATTGGGTTGCGATGATTTTGCTGGTCATGATCGTCTCCTGTTGAATGTGGGCAAGAGCTACGACGACCTGTGGGCCGGGTCTTGAAAGAAAGCGACAGTGAGGTCTCCTTGTCCTGCAAGCCGGGTGCTCGCTTTGCAGCCGTTGGCAGACGGAGTAGGTTCAGGCGATGGAGTGGGCAACCAGGATCTTCTCGGTTGAAAGCCGCACGGAGCCGTCGGACTTCGTCGAACGAATCTGGCGGACGTGGAGCGTGCCCGAAGAGAACATGCTGTCGGTTGCACTGCCGCACTGGCAGATCGTCGTCGTCAGGCCTTCGAATGGCCGCCCGATGACGGTCGTGCGTGGACCGGAGACGACGACGAACGTGACCGGAATACCGCAGGACGCGGAGTTCCTCGGCATTGAGTTCAAGCTCGGCGCATTCATGCCCGCTGTCGCGCTCGACGCACTGGTCAATGTCGGACGCGAACTTGATGTCGTTTCGGCAAGCAGGGTCGCCTTTGCCGGGAGAAGTTGGGAAATCCCGAACTTCGACAATGCCTTCGATTTCGTCGAACACCTCGTCCGCGACGGTGCGCTGGTCCGCGATCAGGTCGTGCAGCAGACGCTGCTGCGCGAGCCTGTCGCCATCACCGAGCGTTCGGTGCAGCGGCGCTTCCTGCGTGCAACCGGATTGAGCTATGGAACGGTACGTCAGATCGAGCGCGCGGAGCGCACGGTCGACCTGCTGTCGGCCGGAGTGTCGATCCTCGACGCCGTCGACATCGCCGGCTATTCCGATCAGGCGCACATGACGCGATCGTTGCAGCGCTTCGTCGGCAGGACGCCCGGGCAACTGGCTGTCCGTGCACGATAACCCTCCGACATCGCGCCGCCGCACCAGAGCATTTCCAGCAAAAGTGTCAGCGGTTTTGCGTCCGGCATTGTGCAAGAACAGAGAGCTGGAATGTTTCCGCAATCCGAAGCAAGGCGGAAACACCCTAGCTCGCAGCCGGGATCGAATGGTGTTCGTGCATGAAGAGCCATCTGCCCCCGATCTTGCGCAGGCCGATGGTCAGGCGGAAATCCAGGTCGCTGGCCTGCCCATTGTCGATGACGACGCAGCGCATCAGGGCGACCGCGAAAGCGACGTCGGAGCCTGCGGTGATGTCGAGTTCGCGAATGTCGAACACCGGAGGCGTGGGCGAAGCCTCGAAGAACAATGGCCAGGTTGCCCGGTAGGCTTCAAGGCCGGTGCACGACAGCGGCGGCGGCACGTCGAACATGACGAAATCGTCGGCATGGTCGCGCAGGATCGCGGCCATGTCCTTGCGGCGCACCGCCGCTGCCCAGGCTTCGATCTGTCGCCTGATCTGCGCCTCGTTGTCGGCACCATCGCTCATGGTCATGCCTCGTCTTGAACCCGGCAGGATATCAAAAGATTAGACAATCTAATAATTAGATAGACTAACAATATGAGCCGCGGATTGAATGTCAAGCGGTTCGAAGGATGAGACCATCGTCGTGATCGGACCACACGATCATGCGCTGCCGGATGCGATGCATGGTTTCGACAAAACGCCCGGTAGCCTGCGTGGGTTGAGCGTGCATAAACGTTGCTGCCCGGGTCCTGCTGCGCCGTGAGGGAGGCGCGCACGGCGAAGGCCGGGACCGGCGAAGACTGATCCATACGGACACGCTGCCAATCTTTGCCCGAATCGCGCTTGCCTTGCGCGTTGGCCTTGTCATCACAGGCCGTTGAAAAAGGCCGTCAGCCGCTTCATCCCTTCTTCCAGCCGCTCGCTCGATTCCGAGCCGAAGCAGATGCGCAGATGACCTTCGCCGGCCTCGCCGTAGAAGCTGCCCGCTTCCACCACCACATGGGCTTCCCGCAGGATCCTGTCGGCGAGTTCCTGCGACGGGATGCCGGTCTCGCTGATATCGGGAAAGGCATAGATCGTGCCTTGCGGCAGGGTGCAGCGCACGCCGGGCATCTGGTTGAGCGAACGCACCACGAAGTCGCGCTTGCTGCGGTCTTCCGCGACAAGCCCTTCGAGCACGGCTTCCGGTCCTTCGATCGCGGCGCGGGCGCCATCCTGGATAAAGGTGTTGACGTGGGTGACGTCGTTCATGGCGATCTTGAGCAGCGCCGGCATCAGCCATTGTGGCGCCGTGAGATAGCCGATCCGCCAGCCGTCCATGGCGTAGGACTTGGTGAAGGCGAACATCGTCACCGTGCGGTCCTGCATGCCGTCCAGCGCGGCGATGCTGATATGCCGGGCGCCGTCATAGACGATGTCCTCGTAGACTTCGTCGGCGATGACGATGAGATCATGGCGGATCGCCACCTCGGCGAGCGCCTGGAGCTCGGCGCGGCTGTAGACGCGTCCGGTCGGGTTCGACGGGTTGACCAGAACGATCGCACGGGTGCGCGAGGTGACCCTCGCCTCGATGGCAGCGGCATGGATGGTGTAGTTGTCGTTCGCGTCGAGTGTCGCAAACACCGGCACCGCACCGGCCAGCTCGATCTTGCCGACATGCTGCGGATAATGCGGCTGCAGCAGGATCACCTCGTCGCCGGGATCGAACATCGCCATGAAGGCGACAAAGGCGGCGTGGGTGACGCCGTTGGTGACCAGCACATCCTGCGGACCTGCCTTGATGCCGTTCTGGCGGGTGAGCTTGGCAGCCAGCGTCTCACGCAGCTCCCGCGTGCCGCGCGGGTCCGAATAGTGGACCTTGCCCGCGTTGAGCGCCGCGATCGTCGCCTGCTTGATATGGTCGGGCGTGTCGGCATGCGGCCTGCCAACCTCGAGATGGATCAGATCCAGCCCTTCGCCGGCAAGGCGCGAGGCCTTGTCGTACATGCCGAAGCTTTTTGCAGATGTCTGCGAAATCCGCTTGGCGACGCGACGCATCTTTAATCTCCTGGCTGGGAAGCCGATTGCGCCGACTGGCAGCATGGCTTGGCGACCCTGGCGGCTCGCAGGTTCCTTTCACCTCGCGGTGAAACATCTGGCGGCGACTGTAGGCGAGGCCAAAAGGCGCTGTAAAGTATGTTTGATCAAAAAATCAAACATGCTTGAGCGGCGATATGGGGTATGATGATCGCGAAGTCGGGCTTCCGATGCGGCGAAGGGTTGGCGAGACCGGAGTGTCTGCCCATTGCGCCAAGGAAATGTCCTTTGCGCCGCAGCCGCGCAGACACTCGGCCAATGCAAAAAGCCCGCACGGTTGCACGGGCTTTTCTCGTGGGATTTTCGGTGCGGCGCTGGGGGCGAGGAGTTGCCCTGCGCGGGCTGTTCAGCTGCCCTAGCTGTCGATGATCAGCCGTTTGATTTCCAGGCCGCCCGACTGGCGCTTGGCGGATTCGAGCTGCTTGTCGGCAACGCGCAGCAGTTCCGTGACGGTCGTGGCGTCCTCGAAGGAAATTCCACCGACCTGCACGGTCAGCTCGATGGCCTTGCCCTGTGGCGCGAAATAGACCTTGGCGACCTCATTACGGATGCGCTGGCCGACATCCATGGCTTCCTGCTCGGTGGCGTGATGCAGAAAGACGCCGAATTCGGTCTCGCCAAGCCGGCCGACGAAATCCTCCTTGCGGACCGACGAACGGATCGTCGTCGCGATCTGTCGCAACGCTTCGTTGGCCCATTCGAAACCATACCGCTCCGCCGTAGCCCGTAACTGGCCGGCATCGACCACCAGAAGCGCCCCCTTCGGGCGCGTCGGTCCCATCGGCGCACGCACACGGCGATCGACAAGCGAGGAAAACACGTCGGCGTGATAGAAATCCGTTGTCCTGTCGTGGCTGGCCGAATGTGTCAGGTCTTTTCGGAGCCGGCGAATCTCTTCGATCTTGAGACTGAGCAGCGTGAAGACTGGCACCCCGATGACGACAGGGACAGCAAATGCGGTGATGACCGTCCTCTGGAAGCTGGTGAACGAGCCGAACAGCAGCAGATAGTTGAAGATCGCCGAAACGCCGATGCAGATGGCAGTGCCGATCAGCACCAGCTTTGCGATCGGCAGCCAGTCGGTGGGATATCGGCCTTTAGGGTCTTCGTTCGCCAATTGTCGTCCTCCATGCCAACAATATGCGAATACGCCATGATGCGTTCAGCCTTGGTTTCGAAAAACATTCATATTGAAGACAATTTTCAATTTCGACCCCCAATAGTCTCCGGCAAGAGGCTTTATCAACATATGTTGGTGTTTTCCGGCGCGCCAACGCATTCGTGTGATCCAAGGTTGCAAAGAACTGGTGCCGGCAAATATTGCTTGCAGCTTCGGGGCGTCTGGTCCTGTCAATATGAAAGTCGACAAAATCGCACAACTTTAAATGGGTGTATGTGCCTTTTTTACTACATGAAGAAAGATTCGACGCCAGCAACGCGGATTCTTTGATTTAAGTAACGGGACGCTTGTCGACTCTTATCTTTTTTCGGATATTGGCCGATACTGTAGCGGTCTCCAAAGGGTGGTAGGAGATTGACGGGCGATCTAGGGCTGGGGGAAATGGCTTCAAGAAGAGTGGCGCGCCTGCGCCAGTTTGCAGCGATATTGTTGGCGGCTACAACCTTAACGGGAGGGTCTGCTTATGCGCTGTCCCTGAAGGAAGCCATCGCAGTCGCTGTCGAGTCCAACCCCGAGATCGGGCAGGCGATTGAAAATCGCGAGGCGATCGAGTTCGAACTGCGCCAGGCCAGGGGCCTCTATCTGCCGAGCGTCGACCTCGAAGCATCGACCGGCGCGCGCCGGCTGGACAATCCCTCGCGTCGCACGCTCGCCATAGAGCACGATACGTTATATCCGACCGAAGCCGGCGTGGTGGTGACCCAGAAGCTGTTCGACAGCGGTGCTCGTCGGGCGGAAGTCGATCGCCAGGCTTCGCGTGTCGACGGCGCGTCCTTCCGCGTCCTCGAACGGTCAGAATTCATCGCCCTGTCGGTCGTCCAGGACTATCTGGAATACATGCTTCAGGGCTCGATCGTGAACGAGGCCAGGAAGAACCTTTCGTTCCACCAGGGCATCCTGGGCGATATCCGCGAAAGCGTTTCCGGTGGCGCCTTGACCGATGCCGACCGCCAGCAGGCCGAGGAACGTGTCCTTTCGGCAAAGGCGCGCCTGCAGGAAGCCTCCGAAGAGCTGGAAGCGGCCAAGATCCGGTTCTTCAAGACCGTCGGCAAGCCGCTGACCAACCCGAGCAGGCCGCCATCCGTTGCAAAGGCCCTGCCGCGCTCGCTGGATGAAGCGATCGGTCTGGCCCGGCAGAACAATCCGCGCATCCATATGGCCAACAGCGATATCGACGCGGCAAGCGCGATGGTGGATGCCGCCCGCGCCAAATACGGCCCCGAGTTCATTGCCGAAGGTTCGGCACGCGCCGGCCAGGACATCGACGGTGCCGACGGACGCACTGACGATCTGCAGGCCCGGCTGGTGATGCGCTGGAACCTTTATCGCGGTGGCATCGACAAGGCCAACGAGCAGGAACAGATCCGGCGCGCCAGCGAGCAGCGCCTTGCCCTGCATCAGGCGCACCGCGAAATCGAGGAAGCCGTCCGCACATCGTGGGACCGCCGCTTCAAGCAGGCGGATCTTGCAAAGACCTTGCGGCAGCAGGCATCTGCCAATGAAAGGCTGGTTGCTTCCTATCGCGAGCAGTTCAAGGTCGGCCAGCGTTCGCTGCTCGACGTGCTCGATGCGCAGAACACGCGCTTCAACACGGCGACGCTTGCGGATACCGCTGTCTTTGCCTCGCTCTTCGCCGAATACCGCCTTCTGGCGGCGACCGGGCAGCTGCTGCGCACGGAAGGCATCAGCCCGCCGAAGCAGGCAGCGGCTTATGCAAGGGCCGAGTTCAACGTTCCGAAGACCGCGGATGTCGAAACCTTCGCGCGCACGCCATCGGAACAGACCAACGATCTGCCGCTGGATATCCTCGCACCCGTACGCAAGAAGAAATAGGCGCCCGGGCTGCGGACATAGAAGCCGGTTAAGCGTCTCGTGAACCAGCAACCTCAACTTCGTTCGCCGAGAACGGGTTTTAAAAGCTGTTTTTCGGCAATCGCTGCTTTTCTTGGCCGGCCGAGCGCCGAAACGGTGCTCTTTGCCGGGGTGCCGCTGTCCGATGAACGTGTCGACATCGAGGAGATACGGCACCTCGCCGAACGCATCGGCCTTGATGCCAAGGAATTCGACGGACGCGATTTTCGTGCCGGGCGCGTCGACCTGCCCGCCATCCTGTTTCGGGCCAACAAGCCGCCTGTCGCACTGCTGTCGGAAGATGGCGCCGACGGCTACCTGACGGCGCCGCAGGAAGACGGCCAGGTCGTCGTCTCCCGGTCGGACCTTTCGCGTGAACTCATTCTCGGCGGCGCGTCGTTTTCGATCATCTATGCCAATGCCGCCGAAGAGATGAATGTCGGCAGCGCCCAGAAGATCGAGCGGCGCCATTGGCTGACGGGAACGATGAGCGCGTTCTGGCGCTCCTATTCCAAGGTGATCTTGGCGGCGGTGTTCATCAATCTGCTGGCTCTCGCCTCGCCGATCTTCACCATGAATGTCTATGACCGCATCCTGCCGAACAAGGCGGTCTCGACCTTGTGGGTGCTGGCGCTGGGCGTTGGCCTTGTGGTGCTCTTCGACCTGCTGTTGAAGACGGCGCGCGCCGCGCTGATCGATTATGCCGGCCGCAAGGCCGACCTGCGCATCTCCTACATGCTGTTCGACAAGGTGCTGAATTCGTCACTGGTCGCGAGGCCCGGCTCCACCGGCGAGTATGCAAACCGGGTCACGCAATATGAATTCGCCCGCGAGTTCTTCACCTCCAACACCATCAGCGTGTTCATCGACACCGCCTTCGTCTTCATTTTCCTGATCGTCATCTATGCCATCGGTGGCTGGCTCGTGATCATCCCGGCCATCGCCTTCCTCATCACGATCGCGGTCGGCCTTGTCGCCCAGCGCCGCATCGCAAAATGCGTCGCGGCATCGCTGAACGAATCCTCGCAGCGGCAGGCGCTGCTGGTCGAGTCGATTTCGACGCTGGAGACGATCAAGTCGCTGCGCGCCGAAGCCTATCTGCTGCGCAAATGGAGCGAGCATTCCAAGAATGCCGCCAACACCTCCGAGCAGATCAAGCAATTGTCCGCGGCGGCCGGCAACATCACGCAGGCGGTGCAGCAACTGGTAACGGTCGCGCTGGTGGTCGCCGGAGCCTATGCTTTCGCGGAAGGCCATGTCTCTACCGGCGCCATCATCGGCACTGTCATGCTGGCTGGACGCGCAGTGGCGCCGCTCGGTCAGATCGCCATCACACTGGCCCGTTTCCGGCAGGCGATGCTCTCCCTCAAGGTCATCAACGGCATCATGGCGCAGCCGGAAGACCGGCCCGATACGGTGGGCTTCGTCAATCGCCCGATCCGCAACGGCGCGCTGGTGTTCAGGAATGTCGGTTTTGTCTACCCGGGCTCCGATGCCGAGGTCCTGAACGGGCTCAGCTTCAACATCAGGCAAGGCGAGCGGGTCGGCATCATCGGCCGCATCGGCTCCGGCAAGACGACGCTTGGCCGTCTGGTCGGCCGGCTTTTCCTGCCGACGTCCGGTGAATTGCTGTTCGACGGCATCGACGTGCGGCAATATCATCCCTCCGAGGTCCGCGCTGCCGTCGGCGTGGTGGCGCAGGCGGGCGATCTGTTTTCGGGGACGATCAAGGAAAATCTCCTGATGGCACGGCCCGATGCCACGGATGAGGAAATCATCGATGCCGCGAAGGCGGCGGGCGTCGATGAGTTCGTTTCGCGCCATCCGCGTGGCTACGACATGAATGTCGGCGAACGTGGCACCAACCTCTCCGGTGGCCAGCGTCAGGCGGTTGCCATTGCCCGCCTGCTTCTGAGCAAGCCGAAGATCGTTTTCCTGGATGAGCCGTCCGGCTCGATGGATCTGGCCTCCGAGCGGCAATTGATCCGCCAGCTCAAGGTGGCTTTCGGTTCGGACACCACCCTGATCGTGTCGACGCATCGTTTCAGCATGCTCGAGCTGGTCGACCGCCTGATGGTCATCGATCAGGGCAAGATCGTCGCGGACGGGCCGAAGGACCAGGTGATACAGGCGCTGCAGAAATCCGGTCGCGGCGCGTGATCTCGGCAGGAAAGGCGGCTCCAACACCATGGTCGGCTGGGTAAGGGAATAATGCTCGCTAGGGATGATCGGCCACCACTGTTCGCCTCGGCCACGGTTGCCATCGTGGGCTTCCTGCTGGTCGTGTTCGTGGCATGGTCGTCCTTTGCCGAGATCGACGAGATCGCGCGGGGCGATGGCAAGGTCATTCCCGCATCGAAGACCCAGATCATCCAGGCCAGCGAAGCCGGCGTCGTGCAGGACATCGCGGTCAAGATCGGCCAGATCGTCAAGAAGGACGATCTCATCATCCGCCTCGACAACACCCTGAATTCATCGAGCCTGGGCGAGCAGCAGGCCAAGGCCCGCGCCTTGCGGGCGCGCGTTGCCCGCCTCAAGCAGGAACAGGGCGGAAAGATCGGCGAACCTTTCGCCTGCCCGGTCGAGATCAAGAAGAACGTGCCGGAAATCTGCGACAATGAAGAGAAGTTGCTGATCGCCCGGCAGGACAACTTCAACAACAAGCTTTCCGTGCTCAAGTCACGACTGGAGCAGCGGCAGAAGGAGCTCGACGAGGCCAATGCCAATCTCGATCGTTTGAGCCGGAACCAGCAGGTCAGCGCGCGCGAGGCGAAGCTCGTCAACACGATGGCCCAGAAGGGTCTGATCGCGCAGACCGAACAGCTCAGGGTCGAGCGCGAACAGACGGAACTGGCGGGCCAGATCAAGCTGGCCGGCGAAACGATCCTGCGCGGCAAGGCCGCCATCAACGAGGCGCAGCTTCAGGTCAATGAAGTCACCCTCGAACTGCAGCAGGAAGCGCTGAACGACCTGACCCAGACGCTGGCGGACCTGTCTGTTGTCGATGAGACGATCCGTGGCGCCACCGACCGTGTTGCACGCACTGACATCCGCTCGCCGGTCGACGGCATCGTCAACACGCTCGACGTCAACACGCTGGGCGCCTTCGTGCAGCCCGGTGCCGTCGTTGCCGGCATCGTTCCCACCTCGGAAACTCTGCTTGTCGAGGCCCGTGTCTCGCCGCGTGATGTCGCCTTCATCCGCCCCGGGCAGGACGCGCTGATCAAGATCACCGCCTATGACTTTTCCATCTTCGGCGGCATCGAAGGCAAGGTGGCGAACATCACCGCCGATAGCCTTGTCGACGAGAAGACGGGTGAACCCTACTATCAGGTCCGCGTCGCCACGGAAAAGTCGACGCTGCAGCGCGACGGCAAGACCTATTCCATCATTCCCGGCATGATCTGCTCGGTCGATATCAAGACCGGTCGCAAGACCATCCTTAGCTATCTCCTGAAGCCGATTAACAAGGCCAGGGAGGAGGCCATGCGTGAGCGATAGCGCGGTCCCCTCCAGTTCTGGCCAGCAACTGCCCAGTCAGCCGCTGCTGCGCGACCAGGAACCGGAGTTCCGGGTCGTCGAACGCAATGGACAGCGGCGCGGCATCCGGCTCGAACGCGGCTTCTGGGACATGCTGAAACGCATGGCTGCACGCAATCAGGAAACACTCGGTGCTCTCGTCGATCAGATAGCCACCTCCGCGGGCCCGAAGGCCAATCTGACCTCCGCGATAAGGGTTGCCTGCCTTCACGACGCCAACGCCGAAACCGCGATGCTGCGACGGCTGACCTCGGTCGAGATGATCAAGGCCATCCTGTTCGCCTGTCCGGCGCCGGCTTTCGCTCTGGAAAGCACGCGCAAGATCCTGGCCTTCAACCAGCCATTCCAGAACCTGGTTCGCCGTCAGCTTCCGGTCGGACAGGATGACGATGCCCGCAAGGACATGAAGCTGGCGCTGGACCTCAATGTCGCGGATATTCTGGAGCGGCTGAGGCAGAATGGAAACCTGCCCGTCGGCACCGGGTTCGTCATCGGCATCGGTGAACGGCGTCATCGCGGGCAGATCAACGCCGTGCGCGCGCCGGTGCCGGCGCCTGATATTCTGCTGGCTTTCGTTGTCAACGGATAGGCTGTTTCAGCCCCGCAGCAATGGCAAGCGGACGCAAATCAGTTCTCGGGTCCTTCGCCCGGCGCGATGCCGGAGAGCCCGCCCTTCAGCGATGCCATACGGCTCTCGCCCGTCTTGGCGCCATGCACCCAGGCGCGCTCGGTGCTGAAGGAATAGAGCGGCACATAGTTTGGAAGCGCGCTGTCCATCACGACCTTGTTGCTGAGGCTGTCGAGGATGAAAGTGCCGCTGGATGTGCTGACCGACAGGACGGCGTGGAAGACGTTCCTCTTCCTGTCCTGCAGCACCACCAGTGACATGCTGGTGGCCGGCACCCCAGCCTCCAGCAGCGCTGCCATCTTCAGGATGGCGAAATCCTCGCAGTCGCCGGAGCGACGGCTCAGCGTCTCTTCCGGCGTCGCCCAGTAATCCACCTTTCCATAGGTGACTTCGTCCTTGCGGTAGGCAATGAGCTGATTGATGCCGCTGTTCACGAAGGTGAGCTTGTCGGTGAAGTTCTTGTCCTTCACCGCCTTGACGATGAACGCATAGCCGGCGCTGGTCTGGTCGCAGATGTTGTCGCAGTTGCGCACGGAGCGATAGACGGATGCCCAGCGCGTTGCGGCCGGAAAGTTCTTCATCGATATCGCCATGGAACCGAAGACGCCGGGAATGATCGCAGCGGTCTGGATCGGGTCCAGCTCGGGCTTTTCTTCGGCGATATTCTGGAGCGCCAGGCTGTAGCCGCCACTGATCTCGGCGCGATAGACGCTGCCTGCGACGGCGGACTCGGGCTTCGTCAGGGAAATGCCGCCCAGGAATTCGACCGTCTGGACCGGCTTCGCCAGGCTGTCCCTAGCCTCGGATGTTGCAGGACCGGTCGCCGCATAGGCCGACGGTGCAGCGATCACGAGGGCCAAGCTCGTAATATTCCGCAAGTGTTTTATCAATGAGAACTTTTGCTTTGCTTTCATGACACCCACCCTTTACGATGGATGCTATCCGGCACGCCTGAAGATACCGAAAATATAGATGGATAATTATAGTATAAATTGCGCGGAGGAATTTAATTCAAATTTGAATCAAAGATTCTCGTTATCCTTGGCGCGCCTTTGAAACGAACGTATTGGGTAGAGAACATATATCCCCATATGCAGTCCTCATTTACTAAAAGTAAAATTTAGCATCGAACGCATAGCCCATTATATGGATGCAGTTACCCGCTAGTTGCCAAACCAAATTCGCCCCTGTTTGCTTTGATGACAAAGTAAGGGGTGGTGGGTCATGGCAAACAGTTTCGAGATCGAAAGCAATTCCGCGAGCTGGAATCAGCAAAGCATGCGGGCTGAGCATGATGATCCGTCTGTTTCATTGCAGGTGGCGCAGGCCACTTCTGGCAGTCAGCCGGCGGGGCAAGAAAATCAGCCGGCCGGGGCAGCATCCGAGCCGAAGCCTGTAGATGTCGGCGCCACGCCGGCACCAACACCAGCACAGGCAGCAGCAACGCCGCCTTCCTCTTCTGGCGAATACATCGTTGGCGCGGACAAGACCGTCCACCTGCCCGCCAATACATCCATCGACAACATCCGCGTCGAGGGCACCAATCTCGTTCTGCAGCAGGCCGACGGTTCGGTCGTTGTCATCAAGGATGGTGCGGTCGATGTTCCGACCTTCATTGTCGGCGAAGTCGAATTTCCGCGCGTGGCCCTGCTCGCAGCGCTGCAGACGAGCGGCGTCGATGTCGCGTTCGGCGCGGACGGCTCGATTTCAGCCGGGCAGGGCGCCGCGTCGAACCCCAGCGCCGGCGGCAATTTCGAACATCCTGCCGGCGGGATCGGTGACGGCTTCGACCTGAGCAGCCTCTTGCCACCGACCGACCTGCAGTTTGGCCAGCTCGACGAGCGCGAGCTCTACCCGGCTGCCCCCAATCGCGATCCGCTCTTCGCTGATTTCTCGGCGCTTGCCCTTTCGGACGAAGGCCTGGCCGGTGGAAACCCGGACAATGATGGTTCGAACGATACCACCAACGCCACGCTGATCACCGGCAGGTTCCCGGCAACGGATCCGGACGGCGATGCGCTCACCTACACTTTCGGCCAACCTTCAGGGCTAACCTCCGGCGGCGTGCCGCTGGTCTGGACCGGACAAGGCACCGCCCAGCTGATCGGCTCGGTGAACGGTGTTCCGGTCATCACGATCACAGCGGCCGGTGACAGCTACACCATCCAGCTTCTCGGCCCGATCGATCATCCGAACGATACGCGTCCGGGCTCGGAAGACGACCTGACCTTTACCGTGCCTGTCACCGCCACCGACGGCAAAGGCGGCAGCACCACCGCCAACATGTCGGTCACCATCGAGGATGACAGCCCGGCATTCGTCGGCGCCGGCCAGAGCGTTCTTCGCGTCGACGAAGACGGCCTGGCATCGGCAAATGCGGATTCCGGCCGTAGCGGCGAAAATGATTTCGGCAAGCAGACCGTCAGCCATATCGAGCTTTCGACCGTCATCAACCCCGGCGCGGATGGGCTGGGTTCGTATCATTTCGTCTCCGGCGCGCTGACACAGCTGGCAGGTCTCGGCCTGTCGAGCAACGGCGCCGCGATTTCCTACGTCGTTTCGCCGGACGGTCACACCATCACCGGCTCGGCCGGCGGCGTTTCCGTCTTCACCGTCGAGTTGACGGCGACCGGTTCGCTGACATTCACCCTGCTGGGCCAGGTCGATCACGTCAACAGTCCGGGAAATGTCGAAACCAACCTGAGCATCGACCTGTCCGGCCTGATCGAGGTGTCGGACAAGGACGGCGATACCCTCACGCCGCCGGTCGGCAGCGTTGTCGTTTCCGTTGGCGATGACATTCCCGTCGCAGCACTCGTGCTGAGGGAAGGCGCATCGATCCTTGTCGACGAGAGCCTCGGCCAGAACGGCGGGCCGGAGACCGAGCCGGCCGGAACACTTGGCCGGGTGGTGGTTCCAGGCGCCTCGCTGTTCAACACGGCGGGTTCGTCGGTCGGTTCCGACAGCGCAGGTGCGACGAAGACCTTCTCGCTTGAAATTGCCGCAGGTGGCCACACCGGTCTGTTCCTGACCGGCCAGAGCGGCGCGGCCAACGAGATCCTCCTGGTCGACAATGGCGGCGTGATCGAAGGCCGCGTCGGTGGCGCTGGCGGCACCCTCGCCTTTACCGTGTCGATCGATGCCGCGACCGGCAATGTGGTGCTGACGCAGTACGAGTCGCTGAATCATCCGACGCCTGGCGCAAGCTATGATGAAGCACTGTTCCTGGCCACGGGTGCGTTGAAGGCCGTCTACACGGTGACCGATGGTGACAAGGATATCGCTTCGGCGGCGGTGGATCTTGGTGGCCAGAGGGGCGTGATCGCCTTCGAGGACGATGGTCCGACGGCCGTGCTGGCATTGGCTGGCAAGGCATCGATCGTTGTCGATGAGAGCCTGGGCCAGAACGGCGCTCCGGAGACGGAGCCGGTTGGGACGCTCGGCCAGATCACGGTTCTGGGTACATCGCTGTTCGACACGACCGGCTCGCTGGCCGGTCAGGACGAGGAAGGTGCAACGACGGCGTTCTCGCTGGAAGTGGCCGCCGGCGGCCACACCGGTCTGTTCCTGACCGGCCAGAGCGGTGCGGCCAACGAGATCCTCCTGGTCGACAATGGCGGCGTGATCGAAGGCCGCGTCGGCGGCGCCGGCGGCACGCTCGCCTTCACCGTGTCGATCGATCCGTCGACCGGCAATGTCACGCTGACGCAGTATGAGTCGCTGAACCATCCGACACCTGGCGCGAGCTACGACGAGGCGCTGTTCCTGGCCTCCGGCATCCTGAAAGCCGTCTACACGGTGACCGACGGCGACCAGGACGTCGCCACTGCCAGTGTCGATCTCGGTGGCGCCGCCGGCGTGATCGCTTTTGAGGACGATGGCCCGACCGCTGTGCTGGCCCTGGCCGGCAAGGCATCGATCGTCGTTGACGAAAGCCTTGGGCAGAACGCGGGCGAAGACGAGACATCGAGCCTTGGTCAGGTCACGGTTCTGGGGACATCGCTGTTCGACACGACGGGTTCGTCGGTTGGCCAGGACAACGAAGGCGCGACGACGGCGTTCTCGCTGGAGATTGCAGCCGGCGGCCACACAGGTCTGTTCCTGACAGGTCAGAGCGGCGCGGCCAACGAGATCCTTCTGGTCGACAATGGCGGCGTGATCGAAGGCCGCGTCGGCGGCGCCGGTGGCACGCTCGCCTTTACTGTCTCGATCGATGCCGCGACCGGCAATGTGGTGCTGACGCAGTACGAGTCGCTGAACCATCCGACGCCTGGCGCGAGCTACGACGAGGCGCTGTTCCTGGCCTCCGGCATCCTGAAAGCCGTCTACACGGTGACCGACGGCGACCAGGATGTCGCCACCGCGAGCGTCGATCTCGGTGGCGCCGCTGGCGTGATCGCTTTTGAGGACGATGGTCCGACAGCGATGCTGGCCTTGGCCGGCAAGGCATCGATCGTTGTCGATGAGAGCCTTGGCCAGAACGGTGCACCGGAGACGGAGCCGGTTGGAACCCTTGGCCAGGTGACCGTTCTTGGCACGTCGCTGTTCGATACGACGGGCTCGTCGGCGGGCCAGGACGAGGAAGGCGCGACGACGGCGTTCTCGCTGGAGATTGCAGCTGGCGGCCACACAGGTCTGTTCCTGACCGGCCAGAGCGGCGCGGCCAACGAGATCCTTCTGGTCGACAATGGCGGCGTGATCGAAGGCCGCGTCGGCGGCGCGGGTGGCACGCTCGCCTTTACTGTCTCGATCGATGCCGCAACCGGCAATGTCACGCTGACGCAGTTCGAGTCGCTGAACCATCCGACGCCCGGTGCGAGCTATGACGAGGCATTGTTCCTGGCCACGGGTATCCTGAAGGCCGTCTACACGGTGACCGATGGCGACCAGGACGTTGCCAGCGCCAGCGTCGATCTTGGTGGTCGGGCCGGCGTGATTGCCTTCGAAGACGATGGTCCGACGGCAGCGCTGGCGCTGAAGGCCGGCGCGTCGATCATCGTCGACGAGACCCTCGGGCAGAACGCGGGCGAGGCCGAGGGCGGCGCCGCCGGCCTGGGCCAGGTGACGGTTCTGGGCACGTCGCTGTTCGACACCACGGGTTCGTCGGCAGGACAGGATGAAGAGGGCGCGACGACGGCGTTCTCGCTGGAGATCGCCGGCGGTGGGCAGACCGGCCTCTACCTTTCGGGCGCGGTGCATGACGCGGCACACGAGATCGTGCTGGTGGACAATGGTGGGGTGATCGAAGGACGCGTCGGCGGAGCCGGTGGCGTGCTTGCTTTCACGGTTTCGATCAATGCCACCAACGGCAATGTCACGCTGACGCAGCTCCAGGCGCTGGATCACCCGGACACCACCAATGCCGACGAAGCGCTGTATCTGTCCAGCAACGTGCTGAAGGCGGTCTACACGGTAACGGATGGCGACCATGACGTCTCCACCGCCAAGGTCGATCTTGGCGGTCGGGCCGGTGTGATCGCATTCGAAGATGATGCTCCGACAGCCGTTGTCGGCGGCGCCGGCATCCAGGCGACGGTTGCCGAAGACACTATGGCGACGGCGGACGGCGATGCCTCCAACGGCATTCCGGATGCCGGCCAGACATCGTCCAGCGACGAGGCCTCCGGCACGCTGGGTTCGTTGGGCGCCCTGTTCAACGCCGGTGCCGACGCGCCGCTGACCTTCAGCCTCAATCCCTCGACCAGCGGTCTGCCGGTGCTTTATTCGCATGGCATCCAGCTGGTCTACAACGTGGCCGGCGGCGTGCTGACGGCCACGGCCGGCGCCAACACCGTCTTCACGCTGACCGTCAATGCCGACGGTTCGTGGAATTTCGACCTGAAGGATCAGCTTGACCATGTCGCCGGCAGCGGCGATGCCGGCACCCTGCTGCGCACCACCGTCGGCAGCGTGCCGTCGATCGACTTCTCGTCGATGATCGTGGCCACCGATGCCGATGGCGACAAGGCCACCGGTGCCGCTCCGGGTTCCTTCACTGTTACCGTCCAGAACGACGTTCCGGTCGTCGTGGCGCTGCCTCCCCAGACAGGAACCGAGACGACGTCCTACTCCCTCACCGGAGTGCAGGCCGGGCACGATCTCTACAAGGTTCTCAACGGCGCCAACGACAAGGACATCCTGCTGAGCGGGCGTACGGGTACCACCCAGGATGCCGTCAACACGTCCAACGACATCGGCGTCGGCAATGGCCAGAACATCAACGGCAAGGACAACAACAGCGCCGAAGAATATCTCGTCCTCGATTTCGTGAAGAATGGCGTTGCCACCGGCAACAACATGTCGACGACCTTCACGGCAACCGAGCACTATTCTGTCGCTTCGCTGACTTTCAAGGTCTCGCAGACCACCGGGCCAGGCACGGCCTCGGTCTTCCTGCGGGCATTCAGCGTTCCCACGACCGAAGACAACAACTCGGGTTCGGCGAACTTCACCGACAACGCCAGGGTTGCGATCACCACTGTCAGCGTCAACGGGACCAACTGGCCTGTTACGGTTGTCTACGCAGCCGACGGCGTCACGCCGATCGGCTATCTCATCCAGGGCGTCAATGCGGGCGATTCCATCAAGGTCACCGGCGCTGCCGATTTCGGCCGTCTCGAAATCTCCAACTATGACGGTGTCGCGATCAACACCGGCGGCGGCGGCTCCGCCACAATTTCCGGCGCGAAAAGCTTCGGGGTCCTTATTTCCGGGTCGGAAAGCACCGTCATCCAGCCATTCGAGGTCAGGCACGACGAAAGCCCGCTGGTCAACAACACTGCGGACCCGAACATCGCCGACGACACGGCTGCGCCGCTGCCGTCGAGCCTGGCGACGAGGATCGGTGGGCTGGCGCTGACCGAGCTCGGTCATGCGGTTTCCTCCGGCCCCGTCGCCGGCTTCTTCACGTCGCAGCCCGGCGCGGACGAGCCGACCGCGATCACCTACCAGCTCGCGAACGGGACGGCGAACACCCCCTTCACCGGTCAGGACAGCGGCTTGACGACGACGGATGGCGGCATTGCCATCAAGCTCTTCACAGATCCTTCTGACCCGCGCATCCTGTGGGGCATTGCCGGAAATGATTTTGCCAGCGGCCAGAAGGTGTTCGCCGCCTATGTCGACGATGCCGGCAAGCTCTGGCTGGTCCAGTTCCAGGCGATCCACAATCCCGTGGCTGGTTCGACGGCTGCCGATTATGACGACGCCGTCTCCGTGATCGGCAACATCCATGTCCAGGCCAATGTCACCGATGCCGACGGCGATGTGGCGTCCGCCGTGTCCGGTACTCCGATCAGGCTGACCTTCCAGGACGACGGCCCGCACGCGATCAACGATATCGACACGGTTCTCGGCGCGGATATGACGGCCACAGGCAATGTCCTGACCGGTATCGACATCGCTGCCGGCGATGCCAACACCGACGACGGCGTCGCCGACAAGCTGGGCACCGATGGTGGCAAAGTCGCCTCCGTGGCTGGCGTGTCGACCGATTCCTCGCCGGATGCCGCGCACAATTTCCAGGTTATAGGCAATTACGGCTCGCTGGTCCTCAACGAGGATGGCTCCTACGTCTACACCCGCTTCAACAGCGATCCGGTCGTCTCGCAGGACATCTTCACCTACACGATCAAGGATGGTGATGGGGACATCTCGACGGCGACGCTGACGATCGGGGTGGCCGACAACGGCACTTTGATCACCAACCTGACACCGGCCGCAGGCGGCGGTGACGCCACCCTGTCGGAAGCCAATCTCTCCGATGGCTCCAGCAGCAACCCGGCAGCGCTGGTTCAGACCGGCAGCTTCAATGTTTTTGCGCCGGACGGCATCCAGTCCGTCCAGATCGGCGGCACTGTCCTCACCATTGCCCAGCTCGGAGCAGCCTCGTCCGCGTCGCCGATCGCCATCAGCGGCAACCCGGCCTATGGCTCCCTCGAGATCATCGGGTTCGACAGCGGTTCGGGGCAGATCACCTATCGCTTCACCCTTACCGACAACACGCTGACCCACACCAACATCACCGCCGATGCGACGCCGGGCGATCGTGGCACGGACGATCCTGTCTTCGCCAACTACACGGTGACGGTCACTGACACCGACAACGACAGCTCTTCGGGAACACTTGCCATCCGGGTGCTGGACGATGGTCCGACGGCACATGCCGATGCCGACGCCGGTATCGAAGGCGCACTGATCGGCGGCAATGTGCTGACGGGTATCGGCACGACCGGTGGCGTGTCCGGTGCCGATGTGTTCGGTGCGGACGGTCCGACGGTTGCGGGCGGCGGCGTGACGGGTGTCGCGACGGGCTCGAACACGGCAAGCCCGGTGACGGGCAATGTCGGCACGCCGATCGTGACGGCGCTCGGCACGCTGACGCTGAATGGCGACGGCAGCTACACCTACCAGGCCAAGCCGAATGTGGTGCCGGCCGGCGGAGCGACGGACACCTTCGTCTACACCATCACCGATGGTGACGGCGACACCTCGACGGTGACGCTGACGATCAACCTGTCCGACAGCGGCATCACGGCTTCGGACAATGATGCGATCGTCAACGAGGCCGGTCTTTCGACGGGCAGCGATGCTTCCTCGAACAGCGAGATCTTCGCCACCGGCCAGATCACGGCTTCGAGCGCGGTGCCGATCGTCAGCTATGCGATCACCAGCGTGGGTGGCGGCACGGGCAGCTACGGCACGCTGTCGCTGAACCCGACGACGGGTGCCTACACCTATACGCTGACGTCGCGCTTCGACACCTCGCCGGATGCCGACAATGCGACCAACACCGAGCAGAACCGTGACGTGTTCACCTACACGGCGACGGATGCCAACGGCAACACGGTCACCGGCACCATCGAGGTCGACATCATCGACGACGTGCCGACGGCACGCGCCGGTGCTGCGATGAATGTTCTGGAGACGGACGGCCAGACGAACGGCACCAGTCTCCTCGCCAATGATACGCAGGGTGCTGACGGTGCAACGCTCACCCATGTCAATCTGGGCAGTGGTTTCGTTGCCATCACGACAGGGACATCGCTCGGCGGCGGGGTCTATTCGTTCTCGGTCTCGGGCATCGGTGTCTATACATTCAAGGCCGATGGCACCTGGACCTTCGATCCCGCGGTCAATGCGAGCACCTCGAACCAGTCGGGTTCCTTCACCTACCGGATCACCGATGGCGACGGCGACACGTCGGAGGCTGCCCAGGTCATTACCATCGCCAACGTCAACAACGTGCCCACAGGCGGTTCGGTTACAGCGTCCGTCGACGACGAAGGTCTGCTGCACGGACTTGTCGGTGGCACCGGTGACGACACGACCACTGCCTCGGCCTTCGCAACGGGCACATTGACCGGTTCAGGCGGCGACGGCGCGCTTTCCTACAGCTTCGCCAACCTTGCCGGCACGCCGGCGGTGACGATCGGCCAGGAGCAGGTCACCTATTCCTGGGACAGCACGCTGAACAGGCTGGTGGCGACGATCAGCTCGAGCACGATCGCAGCCCGCGTCGGCCAGGTGCTGTTCACGGTGGATGTCACGCCGTCGACGGGCGCCTACCAGGTCAGCCTGATCAATGCGGTTCTGCACACCAATGCCAACAATGCGGAAGCCGGCGACCTTCAGCTGGCGCTGCAATACAAGGTCAGCGACAGCGATGCCGATACCAGCGCCGGCGATACCGGCACCGGTACCCTGACGATCAATTTCGACGATGACTCGCCGGTGAACTTCACCGCGCAGGCCATGACGATCGAGAACGGGGCCAATGCGATCGGCAGTGGTGCGCTCAACTTCTATGAGAGCATCGGCGCAGATGGCGGCAGCGCGGTGTTCTCCGGCACCAACGGCTCCACATTGATGAGCGGTGCAAGCGCCGTCACATCGGGGGGCAAGACCGTTCATCTCTACGGCTTCGGAACCGATACGCTGACGGCCAGGATCGATCTCGACGGCAACGGAACGGACGAGACCACGGTCTTCACGGTCAAGCTGTCTCCCAATGCCAAAAGCGAACCGAGTGACGTCTACACAGTCCAGTTTTCCCGGGCTCTGGACGACGGTTCGGGAACAACGATCACCACTTCGAATCTCAGCTCGACGAGCAAGAGAGACTACAAGATGGTGGACGACACCTCGGCGAACGATCAGGACATCCTGATTTCCGCGTCGCATTCGAATGGGACGCAGGGTGCCGTCAACGGCAGCAGCTCGGGCTCGAGCGTAGCCTTTGGTGTCGACCAGCCGGTTGTTGGAACGGGCGATATACTCAGGTTCGATTTTGCAAAATCGGTGACGGTGACAGGGAGCGCGAACAACAGTTACACCGACGGAGCGCACTACAACACGAACGGTTTTTCATTCACGGTGGATGGTACCGGCGGGTCGGGCGTCCTGGTGGTCGCCTACGATGCAAATGACAATACGGCGAACAGCTATGCAGACTTGACCAACGATGCTGCAAGCAAGGACACCATCACCCAGATCTACAAGAATGGTGTTCTGCTCAGTCTGGCAAGTTTGACTGCTTCCGGCGGCGGCTACATCGTTCCGTCGGTTACAGGCGACATCATTTCCGTCTATACGGCGGATGGATACAACCGGATCGAAGTCAGTCACGCCTCCGGTGCAGATTTCCAGATTTCCAACGTCGGCTACCTGCGCTTCGACGCTGGCACTCCCTTGAACATGTCGTTCAATGTTCAGGCTACCGACGCAGACGGGGATACGTCGACGGGTTCCATCACCTTGACGACCACGCCTCCGACCACCACCATCAACGGTACGGCCGGTCACGACAACCTTGTTGCGGGTCTCGGTGTCGATACGCTCAACGGCCTCGGCGGCGACGACACACTCGTCGGCGGAGCCGGCGCGGATGTCCTCGTCGGTGGCGCGCATTCGACGCTCGGCGATACGGCCAGCTATCAGAATTCGGCAGCCGGCGTCACCGTCGACCTGACGCTGGTCGGCGTGGCCCAGACTTCGACAGGTGATGCCAGCGGCGACAAGCTGACCGGCATCGAGAACCTGATCGGGTCGAACTTCAACGACCTGCTCACCGGCGACGGCAATGCCAATGTTCTCTACGGCCTGGACGGCAACGATACCCTGCACGGTGGTGGCGGTGACGACATGCTCTACGGCGGCGCCGGCCTGAACCATCTCTATGGCGAAGGCGGCAAGGATACCTTCGTCATCGATCAGTCGGCGCTTTCGGAAGTCGGCATGGTCGACGTCATCCACGACTACAGCAATGCCGATGGCGACGTCGTCGACCTGTCGGAACTGTTGAATGTCGCGCTGGGCACCAATGTCGGCACCGCCGGCTATGTCGACTACGACAATGCAAGCGGCGCCCTGAAGGTCGACGTCGATGGCGGCGGCAACAATTACGTGACGGTTGCGACGCTCAATCCGGGTCTGACAACAGTGAACATCCTCTACAGCGAGGACAATCACGACAAGACGGGCACGGCGACCTGATGGGCGCAAGAAGGAGCGCGACGCCGTTGTCTACTCGACTATCCGCCATGCCGCCGGGCGCTGGCTCGCCGGCATGGCGACATGGTAAGGTTGAATTGGGTTTGATTGCATCCGCACAACGGGAAGGATCCATCCCGCCGCGGCATGTTTTTTCAACGAGGGGGAGATCATGAAGCATTCTTCTTTCGGTCTGGCTTTGCTGCTGTCGCTTGGCGTCACGGGCGCGCAGGCCGCCGACATCATCGGCGCGCCGACGGGTGAGTATTGCCGCACCGTGGGCACCTCCAACCTGATCCTGGAGGAGAACATGAGCACGCTGAAGACAGAAGTCGTGCGGCTGATGGACGAAGCGGTTGCAGCGGCCAAGAGCGAGCAATGGGTTCATTCCTCGCGTCCGGTGTTCGTCTGGGCTTCCGAAGCCAAGGTCGCCTGCGGCATGGCCTATGGCTATCTCAAGACCAACTATCGCGACGAGGACACCCTCAACAAATGCGAGTGTTTCCACGATCGCATGCTCGAATACATGCACTAGAGCAATGATGGCTGCCGGTTCCGGTTGTCTTGCCCGGTAGGAACCTCTTGCGTTGCTGTCCCGGCTGCCCGTCGGGGAAATTCCTCCGGTCGAGATGGGGGAAGACGCTGCGCATGCTCAAATGGCTGCTTTCCCTGGCCCCGACACAATGCGAGGCATGATGCCGGCACCCTGGAGCGAACCCTTAATGCAGTC
>WPCJ01138005.1_pt1 | contig 23303 bp, 24 predicted proteins | sample 5399831 | NCBI WGS metagenome assembly WPCJ01 (sample SAMN12869470, study PRJNA574797) | sludge metagenome | isolation source: wastewater treatment of pH10 | place: China:Beijing | collected 2019-05-20 | reverse complement strand
CACAGCGCCGGCCCCCCGCGCGGCGACGGAGGACGACCAGTTCGAGATCCCGGCATTCCTTCGCCGGCAATCGGGCTGAACTTTCGCTGCGGGCGCTCAGTCCGGCGCCCGCCCCGAGCCGCAGTGCAACCGGTCGGGAAAACATATGGGTTTCAATGCGTTGCGGCGGGGCGTGGATCATGCTCCGTCGTAACAACAAGTAAGAAAGCGTGATTTGGCTCGGTTCGGGCCAATCGCTATCTTGCGCCGCAATGCGAACCGCCTGCGACTCACGGGGGATGAGGCCGGGCCGTTCCGACTGGAACCAGACACGGCGGTGAAGCCGTGCGCCAAGGGGCGACGATGGGGAACAGATTGGACGGGCAACAGACAACCCTGAGAAACGGGGCCGTACTTTGCGGCACCGGCGTCCACAGCGGCAAGCCCGTCAACGCCACGCTTCACCCGGCCGACCCCGATACCGGCGTCGTCTTCCACGTCAACCGCCCCGGGCAGGAAACGGTGGAATTCCGCGCACTGGCTTCCGAGGTCGGCGCGACGAGCTTCTGCACCATCCTCGGCGACCCGGCGGGCCGGCACGTGGCCACCGTGGAGCACTTCATGGCGGCGATCTTCGGGCTCGGTGTCGACAATGTGGTCGTCGAGATCGATGGCGAGGAGGCACCGATCCTCGACGGCTCGTCCCGCCAGATTGTCGAGGCGCTCGATCACGCCGGCATCCAGATCCAGGCGGCCAAGCGTCGCTACATCCGCGTGCTGAAGCCGGTTCGCATCGATCATGGCGGCTCATGGGCGGAGTTCCGGCCGCACGATCGCACCCGGTTCGAGGTGGACATCGATTTCGACAGCCCGGCGATCGGACGGCAGTCGATCGCGGCCGACATCGACAGCCATTTCTTCCGCAACGAGATTGCCGGCGCGCGCACCTTCGGGTTCCTGCGCGATGTCGAACGGCTGTGGGCTTCAGGCCATGCGCTCGGGTCTTCCCTCGACAATTCGGTGGTCATCGGCCACGACGATCATGTGATCAATGTCGAGGGCCTGCGCTGGCCGGACGAATTCGTGCGCCACAAGATGCTCGACGCCATTGGCGACCTTGCGCTGGCCGGCGCCCGTTTCATCGGCTGCTTCCGCAGCTATCGTGGCGGGCACAAGCTCAATCTCGCCGCCTTGCGCCGGTTGCTCTCGGACCGCTCGGCGTACGAGATCGTTGAAACGCATCGGACGGTTCATGGCGGCTCGGCGGAGCTCATCACGGTCGCCACGCCGGTGTACGCACCCTGGGCGCTTTGAGCTTCGCCACAAATTCGCGCCATTGCCCGGCCAAGGCGTTGCCCGCACGGTCCTTTGTGGTTTAGACGTGCACCGGACCCTTCCGGGGCCGGGAACGGTTTGATACGCGGCCCGTTCCGACGGGCGAAGCAGGAGCGCGACGACAGCATGACCATGTCCCGGCCCTTTTCCCGCTTTCGCACCGGACGGGCGGTCGCCATCGCCATGGGAATCGTGTTCGCGCCGGCAGCGCTGACCGGCTGCATGGGCGAGAAGGATGTCGACCTGACGACCCTCGTGATCGAGGACGAGCCGGCCGACCAGCTCTACAATCAGGGCCTGGCGAATCTCGAATCCGGTCGACTGAAGGAAGCCGCGGCGAAGTTCGCCGCCGTGGATCGCCAGCACCCCTATTCCGAATTCGCGCGCAAGTCCCTGGTGATGGGTGCCTTCGCCCAGTACCGCATGGGCCAGTATGACGAGGCGATCATCGGCGCCAAGCGCTACCTGACGCTCTATTCGGCCAATGAGGATGCGGCTTATGCCCAGTACATCATCGGCCTTTCCTGGTTCCGCCAGATCCGTGACGTGACCACCGACCAGCTCGAGGCCCGCCGCACCATCGAGGCGATGGACGAACTGATCCAGCGCTGGCCGGATTCGGAGTATGTCGAAGACGGCAAGGCCAAGATCCGGTTCGCTCGGGACCAGCTTGCCGGCAAGGAAATGCAGATCGGCCGCTATTATCTGGAGCGGCGCGAATATGGCGCGGCGATCAAGCGCTTCCGTGTTGTCGTGGAGCATTATTCCAATACGCGCCAGGTGGAAGAAGCGCTTGCCCGGCTGGTTGAGGCCTACTACTCCCTCGGCATCGCCGGAGAAGCGCAGACGGCGGCCGCGGTTCTCGGGCGGAATTTCCCGGATTCCGAATGGTATGCGTCTTCCTACAAGCTCTTGCAGACGGGCGGGATGAAGCCGCGGGAGAATGCGGGGTCGTGGATTTCGCGCGCCGCGGCCTCGCTCGGCGGAGCCTGATCCGGCAACCGTGATGCTTTCGCGCCTGGCGATCCGCGACATCGTTCTGATCGAGCGGCTCGACATCGATTTCCAGCCTGGCCTTTCCGTCCTGACCGGCGAGACCGGTGCGGGCAAATCCATCCTTCTGGATGCCTTGGCCCTGGCGCTTGGCGCACGCGGGGATCCCCGCCTGGTGCGCCAGGGGGCAACACAGGGGCAGGTGACAGCCGCCTTCGACATTGCGCATGATCATCCGGCGCGAAGCCTGATTGCCGACAACGGACTCGATTGCGACGGCGACGTTATTCTTCGCCGCGTGCAGGTGAGTGACGGGCGGACCCGTGCCTTCGTCAATGACCAGCCGGCGAGTGTCGCACTGTTGCGCGACATCGCCGGCACGCTGGTGGAAATCCATGGCCAGCATGACGATCGCGCCCTGGTCGACCCGGCTTCCCATCGCGCGCTCGTCGATGCCTTCGGCGGCCTGCAGGGTGAGGCGGCAGCGGTTGCAACCGCGCACCGGACATGGCGGCAGGCCGATCGCGAACTCGACGAGGCGCGGGCGCAGGTGGCCGCGGCAGCGCGCGAAGCTGATTTCCTGCGCACTGCGGTGCGTGAACTGGCCGAACTCGATCCGGAACCTGGCGAGGAGGCAACGCTTGCCGAACAGCGCGCAGCGATGATGCGGGCCGAGCGCGTGGCCAGCGACATCGCCGAGGCCGCCGATGCGCTCGGCGGGTCGTCATCGCCGGTGCCGACGCTGGCGTCGCTCCTGCGACGCCTCGAACGCAAGGCCGCGGAAGCGCCGGGATTGCTGGAGGACGCCAACCGGGCGCTGGACGAGGCGCTGATCGCGCTCGATGCGGCGCGTGTCGGGATCGAGGCGGCACTTCGGGCGACCGAGCATGATCCCCGCCTGCTTGAAAGGACCGAGGAACGGCTGTTCGCGCTGAGGGCCGCGGCGCGCAAGCACAACACGGCCGCCGACGATCTGGCGGCGCTCGCGGTGCGCATGGCCGACGATCTCGCTGCGCTGGAGGCCGGCGAAGAGCGGATCGGGGCGCTGGAGCAACAGGCCGGGGCGGCCCGTTCCGCCTATGCGCGGGCGGCCGCTGCGCTCACCGACCATCGGACGCGCGCCGCGCGTGATCTCGAAGTCGCCGTCATGGGCGAGTTGCCGGCGCTGAAACTGGAGCGCGCCGCCTTTTTCGTTTCGATCGCCACCGACCAGGGCAGAGGCACGGAAAACGGCTTCGACATGATCGAATTCCATGTGCGCACCAATCCTGGCGCCCATCCCGGTCCGCTGATGAAGGTGGCGTCCGGCGGTGAGCTGGCGCGGTTCATGCTGGCGCTGAAAGTGGCGCTCGCCGACCGGGGATCGGCGCCGGTGCTGGTGTTTGACGAGATCGATTCCGGCGCGGGCGGCGCGGTGGCCGACGCCATCGGCCAACGCCTGGCGCGCCTGGCTGCGCGTGTGCAGGTGCTGTGCGTCACCCACGCACCGCAGGTCGCCGCGCGTGCTACCGACCACTTCGTCATCGTCAAGACGCCTCACGGTACGGATGCCGTTCATACGTCGATCAACCGGATGGATGAGAGCGGGCGGGCCGAGGAAATCGCGCGGATGCTGGCCGGAGCGACCATAACGGACGAGGCGCGGCGCGCTGCCGAGCGCCTGCTGGCGGATCGCGGCTGACGGGCCTTCAATGGCGCGTCCGGCTTGGCTATGGTCGGCCGGGACCTGAGGCGGATGGAGCGGGCATGGCGCAAAAGGCGTTACCGGTAGAGGAACTGGACGCGGCGGCGGCGGCAGTCGAACTTGAGCGGCTGGCCGGCGAGATCGCCTTTCACGATGCGCGCTATCACGGCGAGGACGCGCCCGAGATCAGCGACGCCGACTATGACGCGCTTCGGGCGCGCAATGCGGCCATCGAAGCCCGGTTTCCCGATCTCGTGCGGGCCGATTCGCCGTCCAGGCGCGTCGGCTACGGCGCGCAGGACAAGTTCGGCAAGGTCCGCCACGCGGTGCCGATGCTGTCGCTCGACAACGCCTTCACAGATGCCGACGTCACGGATTTCGTCACCCGGGTACGGCGGTTTCTCAGGCTGGAAGCATCCGTTCCGCTCGCCTTCACGGCCGAACCGAAGATCGACGGGCTGTCGCTGTCGCTTCGCTATGAGAACGGCCGGCTGGTGAGCGCGGCCACGCGCGGCGACGGCGAGACCGGCGAGAACGTCACTGCCAACGCGCTCACCATCGATGATATTCCCCGGCGCCTGGACAACTCGCCGCCGGCGGTGCTCGAAGTGCGCGGCGAGGTCTATATGAGCCATGCCGATTTCGCCGCCCTCAACGCACGGGGCCAGGCTGAAGGCGGGCAGGTGTTTGCCAATCCGCGCAACGCGGCCGCCGGATCGCTTCGCCAGCTCGATCCCGCTATCACGGCGAGCCGTCCATTGCGGTTCTTCGCCTATGCCTGGGGCGAGGTGTCCCGGATGCCGGCGGCAACCCAGTCGGAAATGGTTGCCGCATTCGCCGGATTCGGCTTCAGAACCAACCCGCTGACACGTCGCCTCGACGATGCCGATGCGCTGATCGCGCACTATCATGCCATCGAGGCGGACCGTTCGAAACTTGGCTACGACATCGACGGGGTCGTCTACAAGGTTGACGATCTCGAACAGCAGAAGCGGCTGGGTTTCGTGGCCCGCAGCCCGCGCTGGGCGATTGCCCACAAGTTTCCGGCGGAGAAGGCGGTCACGCGGCTGGTTGCCATCGACATCCAGGTCGGGCGGACCGGCGCGCTGACGCCGGTGGCGCGATTGGAGCCTGTGACGGTCGGCGGCGTCGTGGTGACCAATGCGACATTGCACAATGCCGAGGAAATCGACCGCCTCGACGTGAGGATCGGCGACACGGTCATCGTCCAGCGCGCCGGCGACGTGATTCCGCAGATCCTCGGCTCCGTTGCCGGGCGCCGGCCGGCGCATGCCGATCCGTTCGTGTTTCCCCATGTCTGCCCGTGCGACCTGCGGACCCCGGTGGTGCGGGAGACCAATGCCTCGGGAGATGAAAGCGTCGTACGTCGCTGCACCGGCGAGTTCGCCTGCCCGTTCCAGCGTATCGAGCATCTCAAGCAGTTCGTTTCGCGCCGGGCCTTCGACATCGAGGGCTTCGGCGACAAGCAGGTCGCGTTCTTCTTCGCGGACGAGGACCTGCCGGTCCGCAGCCCCGGAGCCATCTTCACGCTGGCCAGGCGCGATGGCGAAAACATCAAGAAACTCAAGGACAAGGAGGGCTTTGGCGCGCTTTCCGTGGCCAATCTGTTCGCCGCGATCGAGGCGCGTCGGACAATCGCGCTGGAACGGCTCATCTATGCGCTCGGGATTCGCCACGTCGGGGAGCAGACGGCAAAGACGCTGGCGCGCGCCTATGGCGAATGGGGCGCGTTCCATGACGCGGCGCAGCGCGTGGCGGCCGGCGATGCGACGGCCCGCGACGAGATGGATGCGCTCGACGACATCGGGCTCGCAGTCGTGGAAGCCGTCGGGCGTTATTTCGCCGAGCCGCACAACCTGGAACTCGTCGACGAGCTGACCGCCGAATTGACCATCCTTCCAGCCGAACGACCGGCAAGCGGCTCGGTGTTTTCCGGCAAGACCGTGGTGTTCACCGGCGCGCTCGTCCGCATGTCGCGCGACGAGGCCAAGGCCATGGCCGAACGGCTGGGCGCCAAGACCGCCGGATCGGTATCGAGGAAGACCGATCTCGTGGTCGCAGGGCCGGGCGCAGGTTCAAAACTGAAGGCGGCGGCCGAATTCGGTATCGAGGTCATTGACGAGGACGAGTGGTTCCGGAGGGCGGGGTACTGATGCAGTTCGGGCGAGGCGGAGACGAGGAGGGACGGGATCCGCTGACCGGACGGCGTATCGAGCGGCCCGACAATACGCCGCTCCTGGTGATGCAGCAGGAGCTCGCGCCCGGAGAGAAACTGATCTGGGCAGACCGGCCGGCGCGAATGGCATCATTTGCGCGCCAGCATGTGGCGCAGGCATTGTTCGGCATTCCCTTTTTCGCCTTCGCGGTCTTCTGGACTGCGATGGCGTTCACCATGACCAGTGGAGCCGGCGGCGACATGAGCTGGCTTCGCTACGTGTTCCCGCTCTTCGGCATTCCCTTCATCCTCGTCGGCGCGGCGCTGCTGCTGTCGCCAGCCTACGCAGCGTTTGCGGGGCGACGCATCGTCTACGGGCTGACCGATCGGCGCGTCATCACGCGCGAAGGACGGGGCAGGGTCACATCCTTCGCCCTTGCCGATCTCGACGCAATCGAACGGCGCGACCATCGCGACGGCATGGGCGACATCGTCTATCGGCGCGAGCACATCATCCGCTCGCGCGGCAGCCATACAAAGCAGCACGGGTTTTTTGGAATCCACGAGGCCCAACGCGTCGAACAGGCCATTCGCCGGGCGCGCGAGGCACTTCGCGACGAGGTCACGGAAGGGCCGGCACGATGACACGATTCAACGGATTCGGCCCACAGGCCATCTCGTTCCTCAAGGCGCTGGAATTTCACATGAACCGGGACTGGTTCAAGGACAACCAGGCGCTGTTCGAGACCGAGCTCAAGACGCCCATGGGCGATCTCGTGGAAGACCTGTCGGACCGCTTCCAGGCCGCCGGCCTCGGCCTGCAGGGCAACCGCAAGGACTCGCTGTTCCGCATCCATCGCGATGTCCGCTTCTCCAGGGACAAACGGCCCTACAAGCTGCACGTGTCGGCGATCCTGTCACCGACGGGCAAACGGACGAACAATGGCGTGTTCTATGTCCAGGTCGGGCTCGAAGGCTGTTTCTCCGGCGTGGCTTGGTACATGCCCGAGCCGCCGCTGCTGGAATCGCTGCGCCGGGCGGTGGTGACGCGGCCATCTGACTACAGGGCCATGGTTGCCGCGCTCGCCCAAAATGGCCTTGCGATATCGGACGAGGACCGGCTGTCTCGTCCACCGCGTTTCTTTGCCGACGTGCGGGAGCCAGACCTTGCACAGGCGGTGCGCAACCGGCACTTCTTCGTCAATTTCCCGATTCCGGTGGAACGGATCTTTTCCGCAGGGTTCGCCGACGACCTGTTCGACTTCACGCTGAAGGCCCGGCCGCTACTCGACTGGGGACGCGCGGTCGAAGGGACTCATCACCCGGATTGATCGTTCCGATCGCCGGAATTCACGTGACCGGCCGGGGATGGCGGCCTAGAGCGGGACATGGCCGGACCTGACCTGCGCAGCGATATCATTGACGGCATCAAGGCCGGATTGCCGATCGTGATCTCGGCGGCTCCCTTCGGCTTGCTGTTCGGGGCGCTGGCGGTCAAGAACGGCTTCACCACCGGCGAGGCGGTGCTGATGAGCGCGACGGTCTACGCCGGGGCCAGCCAGATGGTCGGGCTGGAATTGTTCGGCCAGAACATCGCGCCATGGCTGGTTGCCTTCTCCATCTTCGCGGTCAACTTCCGGCATGTCCTGTATTCGGCGGCCGTTGGCCGGCGCATCGCCGACTGGCCGGCGCCTGCGCGCTGGCTTGGCTTCTTCTTTCTCGTCGACCCGCAGTTCGCCGAGACCGAACGCCGGTCGGAACGGTTCGGCCATGTATCGATCGCCTGGTATTTCGCAATGGCGCTGACCATCTACGTGACCTGGGTGGCCGAGGGCTGGCTGGGCGCGCGGTTTGGCGCGCTGGTGACCGACCCCCATGCCTATGGCATCGATTTCCTGCTGCCGGTCTATTTCCTCGGCATGGTGATGGGCTTCAAAAGCCGGCCGCTCTGGTTGCCGGTAGTTGGCGCCAGTGCCGCGATGTCGATCCTCGCCCATCATGTCGTCGGATCGCCCTGGCATGTCTCGCTCGGCGCGCTCGCCGGTGTGCTGCTCGCGGCGGCGTTTCCGCCGCAACAGGAATCATGACGCGATGAGCGACATTCTTCTCATCATCATGGCCGGCGCGGTGCTTACCTACCTGACGCGGTTTGCCGGCCATGCGGTTCTTTCGCGTTTCCGTACCATCCACCCGCGGGTCGACGCCGCCCTCAACGCGGTTCCCGCCGCGGTGCTGACGACGCTTGTCGCGCCAGCCGCCGCGCAGGGCAGCCCGGCGGAACTTGCTGCGCTGGCGACGATGGCCGGGCTCAGCTTGCGGCTGTCGTTGCTGCCCGCGTTCGTTCTCGCCGCTGTCGTTCTGGTCGTCGGGCGGCAAGCCGGTTTCTAAGTCCGGCCAGGAATCCGGGGTCAGGCTTTGGGCTCGAAAGGCGCGCAAGCGGCCGCGAGCCAGTCGCGATTTTTCGCGAGCATCATCGGGGCCACCTCATCGAGCACGCGGGCATGGTAGGCGTCGAGCCACACCAGTTCCTCGCGTGTGAACAGGCTCGTGTCGATCAGCCGGCGATCGAAGGGCGCCAGCGTTAGCGTCTCGAACCCGTGCATCGGGATTTCGCCGCCCGGGATTTCGGTGGCCGGCGTGACGATGATCAGGTTTTCTAGCCGGATCCCGTAGGCGCCAGGCTTGTAGTAGCCCGGCTCGTTTGACAGGAACATGCCTTCCCTGAGAACCGGAGTTCCGGTCTTGGCGATCCGCTGCGGGCCTTCGTGAACCGAAAGGTAGGAGCCGACGCCATGGCCGGTTCCGTGAGCGAAGTCGAAGCCGGCCATCCAAAGGGCTCGCCGCGCGAGGGCGTCGATATCCATGCCGCGGGTGCCGGCCGGGAACCGGATCGCCGAAATCGCGATCAGGCCCTTGAGCACAAGCGTGTAGCGCCGGCGCATGTCCTCGGTGGGTGTACCGAAGATCATCGTGCGCGTGACGTCCGTGGTGCCATCGCGATACTGGCCGCCGGAATCGATGAGAAACAGTTCGCCGTCGCACACTGCCCGGTTGCTGGCATGGGTGACGCGGTAGTGCATGATGGCGCCATTCGGCCCAGTCCCGGCAATCGTGTCGAAGGAGATGTCCTTCAGCGGTTCACCGAGACGTTTTCCGGTGGCAATGCGGCAGGCTTCGAGCTTGCGGGCCGCGCCGATCTCGTCAAGGCCGGGGGCCTGGATGGCGAGCCAGGCGAGAAAGTCGCAAAGCGCGGCGCCGTCACGGCGATGGGCGGTGCGTGCGCCCTCGATTTCCACGGCATTCTTCATGGCGCGCGGCAACCGTGCCGGATCAGGGGTCTCCACCACCTTGCCGCCGGCTGTATCGACGATGTGGCGCAGGCGTTCGGCCGCCAGTTGCGGATCGAGGCCGACGCGCTTGTCGGCCGCGAGCACCGAAAGGTCGGACTCGAGCGCTTCCGGCGGGCACAGCGTGGCCAGTTGGGTGAGATAGGCACGTGTGGTGCGGTCGAGCTTGCGCTGATCGAGATAAAGGCGCGGCTCGGCATTCGCGGACAGGATGGCAAAACCCAGCGACAACGGCGTGTGCGGCACGTCGTTGCCGCGGATGTTGAAGGCCCAGGCCAGTGACGACGGGTCGGTCAACACCGCCAGATCGCAGCGAGTATCCTTCAGTCCAGCGGATAGCTCGGCCAGCTTGTCACGCGCCAGCCTTCCGGCATGACGGATATCATGAATGGTGGCGGGCGACAGCGGCGGCGCCGGCCTTTCGTTCCAGATCGCGTCGACCGGGTTGGCGGGCAGCGGCACCAATTCGCCGCCGGCCAGCGCCAGCGCCTCACGCAAGGCGCGGACCTCCCCGGTGGTATGCAGCCACGGATCGAAGGCGATCCGGAGTCCCTTGCCATTGGTCTCGAGCCACTTCGCCGGCGGGTTGGCGACGAGATCGTCATAGCTGAACGTGCCAGGATCGGTCTGGTCGCGGACCTGCAGCGTGTAGCGGCCGTCAACGAAGATCACGGCGCGGTCACGCAACACAAGCGCGATGCCTGCCGACCCGGAGAACCCGGTCAACCAGCGCAACCGTTCGGCCGAAGCGGCGACATATTCCCCCTGATGCTCGTCGGAGCGCGGCACCAGAAAGCCATCGACACCCAGGCTTGCAAGCTTGTCGCGCAGTGCGGCGATCCGCGATGCTCCGTTGCCGGGATCGGATACCGCGTCGAATTGCTGAAACATCGTTTCCCTTCTCCCAGACGGAAATCAACCGTAGCCAAGCGGCCCCATTCACGCAACGCAGCCGTTCGGTCCCTGCACGCGGCGCAGCCCAGCCATGCGCGGAAGGCGATTGTGCAGTGCAACAAATCACCTAAATGAGGAGCGAAGCAAAAGGAAAAGTCCGATGACTACCCGTCCGTCCCTCATTGTCCGCGTTTTCTCGATCCTCGCCGAAGCTCGTTGCCGCCAGGCCAATGCCTATGGCCGGCCCTATCTGGAAGCGCTCGACCGCAAGCCGGCACGCTGAAGGCCTACCGGGCCATGTGCAGCGTGACCCAGCCATCGCGCTCCAGCGTCGAGACGTGGCGGATGCGCTGGGTCGCATAGGCGGCCATCACCTGCCGGCGCTGGCTGGCCAGAATTCCCGACAACACCAGATCGCCGCCGTGTTGCAGATGGCGCGCCATCGCCGGCGCGAGCCGCATGAGCGGCCTTGCCAGGATGTTGGCGACGATCAGGTCATATGGGCCGCGAGCCGCAATGACCGGATGCGACAGCCCTGTCGCCGTCAGCGTCGTGATCAGCCCTCCAACCTTGTTGAGCCGGGCATTGTCGTGAGCAACGGCGGTCGCGACGGGATCGATGTCGGTGGCCAGGACATCAGTGCGTGCCAACCGCGCCACCGCGATGGCCAGTACGCCGGATCCTGATCCGACATCGAGCACGCGCCGCGGCTTGCGCGCGGCAAGCCGCTTGGACAACATGATCAGGCAGCCGGCCGTCGTGCCGTGATGCCCGGTACCGAAGGCGAGGCCAGCCTCGATCTCGATGGCGATGCGGCCGGGCAGGCTTTTCGGACGGTCGTGCGCGCCATGGACGTGGAAACGTCCGGCGCTGACCGGCTTCAAGCCATCGAGGGAATGGCGCACCCAGTCGATGTCCGGGAGCGGAAGGATGGCGAACCCGTCCGCTCCGGCGGCCGTCAGCCGGGCCAGCGCGAGATCGGCCTCGTCCTCGTCAACATAGATCGAGACCTCGTGGATGTCGGCCCGTTCATCGACCTCGCGGATCGCCACGGGATAGGCATCGTCGTCGAACAGTGAACAGGCCAGTGCATACGCGGCTTCAGCCCCGTCGCGCGGCAGGGTGCGGGTCAACAGGACCTGAGGCATGGCGAGTCACATTCTCCGGACGGTGCGGCGTTCAATCATGCCGGCGCCGCGCTGTCGAGCCGTTCAGGATGAGGCAAGCAGGCGACGCAGTTTCGCCACCGCAGAATCCAGCGCTTCGCCATAGGCGATCGTGCCGAAGAACGATCCATCCGGCTTGAGCAGGATGACCGAGGCCGTGTGATCCATCGTGTAGTCGCCGCCCTCCAGCGGCACCTTGCGCCAGAAGATGTTGAACGATTTCGCGTTGGCCCAGACCTGTTCGGGATCGCCGGTGATGCCGGTGACGCGATCAGTCGTCGCCGTGACATAGGGTCCAAGCAGTTCCGGCGTGTCGCGCTCGGGATCGACGGTGAAGAAGTACGCCTTGAGCGGGGCGCCGTCGGTTCCGAGTTCCTCGAACCAGCGGCTCATCTCGAACAGGGTGGTCGGACAGATCTCCGGGCAGTGCGTGAAGCCGAAGAACACCAGCGTCGGGTGGCCATCGAGCGCAGAGCGCGTGATTGCGTTGCCATGGTGATCGACGAGCGCGAAGTCGCCGGCATAGCGGTCGCCGCCGCCGGGCGCCATCCACAGCAACGCGAGATAGCCGAGTGCGCCGGCGAGGGCGAGGACCACGAACAGCAGGGCCTTCTTCATTGTCTTGTCATCCGATGGATCAGTTCAGAAGCACCAGGCCAGTCCGGCCTCGGCCAGGGTGAGGAACATGTCGACGCCCCGGTCCAGCCAGCCGGCCAGACCGGCGCCCACCGCCGCCGCGGCCAGGGCGACAGCGAACAAAATGAATATCGGGCGGACGGCAATGGCTTGCATAATGGCCATACTACCGGTTTCATAGCCGTCGGGAAACCGGGCGAAACGTCGCCGGTCGTCATGATCGACCGGACGAGAACCATTGGGGAGAACCGCATGACCACGCCCGTCCGCCCGCCAAAGGCCCGCCGAGTCGAACGTGACGACATCAAGGAGGCACTCCGCCTCGGGATCGAGGATTTCCGCAGCGCGCCGCAATGCGGACTGGCGATCGGCGCAATCATCGGGTTGATCGGGTTGATGATCGTGGCGAGCGTGATGTGGCTCGACGCCTCATGGCTGGTCTATCCGTTCGCAATCGGTTTTCCGCTGGTTGGGCCTTTCCTCGCAGTCGGGCTCTACGAGGTGTCGCGGCGCCGGGCACGCGGCGAGGCGGCGCGCTGGGGCGATGTCTGGCCGACGATCTGGGCGCAACGCCGGCGGGAATTGTCATGGATGGCATTCGTGATGCTGTTCGTGTTCTGGGTGTGGCTGTACCAGGTGCGGCTGCTGGTCGCGATCTTCCTCGGATCGAAGTCATTCTCGACGCTGGACAAGTTCGTGACCATCGTGACCTCCACGCCGGAGGGCTGGATGTTTCTCATCATCGGTCACATTGTCGGCGCAGCGCTGGCGTTGCTGCTGTTCTCCATCACCGTGATCTCGATCCCGCTGCTGCTGGACCGAGAGATCGATTTCGTTACGGCACTCATCACGTCCGTGCAGGCGGTCTTCCTCAACCCGCCGGTCATGCTCGGATGGGGGATCGTGGTGACGCTGCTGGTCATTATCGGATCGCTGCCGTTCTTTGCCGGCCTGGTGTTCGTCATCCCGATCCTGGGGCACGCGACCTGGCATCTCTACACCAAAGCGGTGGAGCCGCTGCCGGCGGATTAACGATTTTTCACTTGCCCGCCCCGTCGCTGACGGCCTAACCGTGGCCGTCCGCATGGAGGGAATCATGGCGATCACAGCCACCAAGGGTTACTCGCGCACGCAAATCATCCTGCATTGGGTGGTCTTTGCCATCGTGGCTTTTCAGTACATCGGGCATGAAGCCATGATCCGGGTCTATCGACCCGAGGCTGGCGTACCGCCATCGGGCTCGGATCCGTTGATGGCGCAGTTGCATGTCCTTGGCGGGGCGGCGGTGTTCCTGTTCGCGGCATGGCGGGTCTATCTCAAGGTCACCCGCGGCGCGCCCGCGCTGCCCGAGAAGGAACCGGCGGCGCTCAAGCTGGTCGCCAATGGTACGCACATCCTGCTCTATCTTCTCATCCTCGGGATGCCGATCTCCGGGGCTGCCGCTTGGTTTGGCCAGATCGAACTTGCAGCAGCGGGGCATTCGTTTGCGCGCATCGTCCTGATCGTCCTTGTCCTGTTGCACGTCGTCGGGGCCCTTGCCCAGCATTTCTGGTTCCGGACCGACGTGATGCGCAGAATGGTCAGGGCCGAGTCTTGAACCTGCCTTCGCCAGGCGCCATGTGAGGGGCGCCGCAACGGCGTTCCAAAAAGGGGGTCACCATGGTCCGTCTCACCCGCGTAGTGCTGCCGCTTCTCGTGGCCGCCTTACCGTCCGCCGCGCTCGCCGAACAGGTTGGCGAAGTGGGCGTGGACTGGACCGGCAATGATATCCTCATCGAGGCGATCAGCGATCCCGAAGTCACGGGTGTGACCTGCCACATCGCCTATTTCGACCGCGGCGTGATCGACCGGCTGAGCAAGGGCAACTGGTTCGAGGAGCCTTCCGATTCCTCGATCGCCTGCCGCCAGACCGGCCCGATCTCCATCGGCGACATTGATCTGTCGGAGGATGGCGAGGAGGTGTTCAACCAGGGCATCTCCCTCATCTGGAAGCAGCAGGTCGTCAACCGCATCTATGACAAGAAGAACGACACGCTGATCTACCTGTCGCATTCGCGCCAGGTGCAGGACGGGTCCGCGAAGATGTCGATCTCGACCGTGCCGCTCTACGGCCAGACGGTGACCTGGGCCAAGGACAAGCCGCAATAGCTGGACGAAAAGGCGGTGCCGGCGTAACCCTCGCGCATGCCCGATACCGCCGCCACCCAGCCAAGAATCCATCCGACGGCAGAACTCAAGGGATGCCGCCTCGGCCGGCGGGTCGTCATCGGCGAACGCGTGATTTTGCGTGAGGTCGAGGTTGGCGACTACAGCTATTTCGAGCGCGGCGGCGAAGGCATCTACGCCTCCATCGGCAAGTTCTGCGCGATTGCCGCCAATGTCCGCATCAATGCGCTGGAGCATCCGGTCGAGCGGATCACCCAGCACAAGATCTCCTACCGTCCCAACGAGTACTTCAAGTTCATCGGAGTCGACCAGGAGTTCAGGGGCCGACGGCAAGCAAAGCGCGTGACCATTGGCCACGATGTGTGGATCGGCCACGGCGCGGTGATCCTGCCGGGCGTGACCATCGGCAATGGCGCGGTGGTTGGCGCCAATGCCGTTGTCACGCGGGATGTCGCCCCCTTCACCATTGTCGCCGGCGTGCCAGCGCGGCTGCTGAGGCAGCGCTTCCCGGATGCGATCACCGCACGCATCGAGCGCCTGGCCTGGTGGGACAAGGACGACGACTGGCTCGCCGCCGCGGTGCCCGACATGCAGCGGCTCGACATCGGCGCGTTCCTTGACGCCTGGGAAGAGCGGTGACGGCTACCTGGCCGTGACGGTGCCCTTCATCATCGGGTGGATCTTGCAGACATAGGCATGGTCGCCTGAAGCGGCGACGGTGACGGTCGCCGACTGGCCCTTGTTCAGCCGGCCGGTGTCGAAGGCACCATCGCCGGCGGTCGCGGTATGGGGGGCGGCGTCGGCGTTGGTGAAGGTGATGGTGTCACCGGCCGCGACCTCGATCGCCGCGGGATTGAACTTCATGCCCTTGATCTCGACGGCATGGTCGGCGGCGACGGCGGGCAGGGCGGAAAGGAGAAGGACGGCGGACAGGACAAGGCGCATGGTGATGGACTCCCTCGGTTTCTTGTGGCCCCGAGGCGGAAGCTGGCGCATCGCCATGGCGGGATCAAGACGGAAAAAAGGGCGGGCCGCTGCCGGCCCGCCCGTCCGTCGGTCCCGTTCGCTCAGGCGGCGAACTGGTTCATGGTGTTGTGGGCGCCGCCGGCCTTCAGCGCCGCCTCGCCGGCGAAATACTCCTTGTGGTCGTCGCCGATGTCGGAGCCCGACATGTTCTGGTGCTTGACGCAGGCGATGCCCTGGCGGATTTCGGCGCGCTGCACGTTCTTGACGTAGCCGAGCATGCCTTCCGCGCCGAAATACTCCCTGGCGAGGTTGTCGGTGGAGAGCGCCGCGGTGTGATAGGTCGGCAGCGTGATGAGGTGGTGGAAGATGCCGGCCTGGGCGGCCGCGTCGCGCTGGAACGAACGGATGCGGTTGTCGGCCTCGATGGCGAGTTCCGTGCCGTCATAGTCGACGCTCATCAGCTTCGCGCGGTCGTAGGCCGACACGTCCCTGCCGTCCTTGACCATGGCGTCATAGACCTGCTGGCGGAAGTTGAGCGTCCAGTTGAACGAGGGCGAGTTGTTGTAGACGAGCTTGGCGTTGGGGATGACCTCGCGGATGCGGTCCACCATGCCCTTGATCTGGCCGATGTGCGGCTTCTCGGTTTCGATCCACAACAGGTCGGCGCCGTTCTGCAGCGAGGTGATGCAGTCGAGCACGCAGCGATCCTCGCCGGTGCCCTGGCGGAACATGTAGAGGTTGGAGGGCAGGCGCTTCGGACGCAGAAGCTTGCCGTCGCGCTTGATGACCACGTCGGAGGACCGCAGGTCATCGGCGGAGACCTCCTCGCAATCGAGGAAGGCATTGTACTGGTCGCCGATGTCGCCGGGCACCTTGGAGTAGGCCAGCTGCTGGGTGAGCCCGGCGCCGAGCGAATCGGTGCGGGTGACGATGATGCCGTCCTCAACGCCGAGTTCGAGGAAGGCGTAGCGGCAGGCGCGCACCTTGGCCAGGAACACCTCGTGCGGCACGGTGACCTTGCCGTCCTGGTGGCCGCACTGCTTCTCGTCCGACACCTGGTTCTCGATCTGCAGCGCGCAGGCGCCGGCCTCAATCATCTTCCTGGCCAGCAGGTAGGTGGCCTCGGCATTGCCGAAGCCGGCATCGATGTCGGCGACGATCGGCACGACATGGGTCTCGTGGTTCTCGATGGCCGTCAGGATCTCCTTCTCCTTGACGGCGTTGCCAGCGTTGCGGGCGGCATCGAGATCGCGGAACAGGAGGTTCAGCTCGCGCGCATCGGCCTGGCGCAGGAAGGTGTAGAGCTCCTCGATCAGCGCCGGCACGGAGGTCTTCTCGTGCATGGACTGGTCGGGCAGGGGGCCGAACTCGGAGCGCAGCGCCGCCACCATCCAGCCGGAGAGGTAGAGGTAGCGGCCCTTGGTGGTGCCGAAGTGCTTCTTCACCGAGATCATCTTCTGTTGGCCGATGAAGCCGTGCCAGCAGCCGAGCGACTGGGTGTAGTTGGCGGGATCGCGGTCATAGGCGGCCATGTCGGCGCGCATGATCTTGGCGGTGTAGCGGGCGATGTCGAGGCCGGTGCGGAAGCGGTTCATTGCCTTCATGCGGGCGACGGCCTCGGGATCGATGGCGTTCCACGTGCCGTTCTGCGCGCCGATGAGACGGGCCGCGTCCTGGATGTCCTTGGCGTAGGTCATGTCCGGTTCCTCGCTGGTTAACCTTGTAAATTCCTGTCACGGTGGCGGGGATGGGTGCATTGCAGCATCAGCCCGCGCCACGGTGCAGGGTGTTTCCAGCGACCGAATGCCTGAGGCCGGCGCAATTGTCATGGAAAACCCGCCGTCCGAACGGCGGAAAAGAGTCAAAATGTTGCAATGCGGTATTCGGAGTTTGTCATTCTGTCGTTTTTTGACAATTCGTTTTGACATGACCGCACAGGCCTTGCCGGGGCGGGGCGGGCGCTTTACCGGTGGCGGACGATGAAACCGTTCCTGATCCTGCAATTGCGCCCCGAGACGGAGGCCGCCGACAACGAGTACGAGGCGTTCCTGGCCAAGGGCGGGCTCGATCCGGCGCGGGCGCGGCGCATCAGGCTCGACCGCGAGACGCTGCCCGGCGACCTGCGCCTTGCCGACCATGCCGGGGTGATCGTCGGCGGCGGGCCGGGCTGCGTGTCGGACGCGGAGGCCGACAAGACGCCGGTGGAGCGGCGCATCGAGAAGGCGGTGATGGGGCTGATGCCGGAAATCACCGCGCGCGACATGCCGTTTCTCGGCTGCTGCTACGGCATCGGCATCCTGGCGCACCATCTTGGCGCGCGGGTCGCCAAGGAGCGGTTTGCCGAGCCGGTGTCGGTGACGCGGGCGCGGCTGACCGACGCGGGCCGGGCCGATCCGCTGCTGGCCGGCGTGCCGGAGGACTTCGACGTCTGGGTCGGCCACAAGGAAGCGGTGCAGGCGCTGCCCGCCGGGGCCGTGCACCTGGCGTCGTCGGCGGCCTGCCCGATGCAGATGATCCGGCACGGGCGGAATGTCTACGCCACGCAGTTCCACCCGGAGGCCGATGGCGCGGTGTTCGCGCTGCGCATCCGCATCTACCGCGACAAGGGCTATTTCGCGCCGGAGGATGCCGCGCGCATCACCGCGGCGACGAATGTTGGCGATCCGGAACCCTCGGCGCGCATCCTGCGGAACTTCATCGCGCGGTACGGGTAGGGCGGGCCCCGTGTCCGGGACCCGCCCCGGGATCATCAGCCGGCGATCGCGGCGAATTCCTCGGCGTTCAGGTCGCCGGAACCGTCCTTGTCGGCGGCCTTGAAGGCCTCCTCGGTCAGGTCCGGCAGCGCCGCCTTGGCTTCTTCCATCGACACGGCGCCGGACTTGTCGGCATCGACCGCGGCGAAATCGGCGGCGGCGAAGGCCGTGGCCGGAGCGGCGAGGAGGGCGGCGGCGAGGAGCAGCTTCTTCATGATCTTCAGTCCTTTCGATAGCCTCGGGAGGCTGGGCATGGGCCGCGGGAACCCCCGCGGCGCCGGCCGGATTCGCCCGACCGACGGGGCGATTCCTCGGCGCCGATTGCGGCCGCCGATGGGACGAATTGTGGCGCGATTGTGGCACGTTTGGCGGCCTTTCCCTTTGATTCCAGCAATTTAAGGGCAGTTCACTCACGATGACCCTCTGTCATTCATGCAAAGTGACCGGTGGAGGTGGGGCTGCGACGCGCCGCCGCGGGGGCCTGGTCATCCGGCTTCGGCTGCCGGCACACGCTTCTCCCGCACCACGCCCGGTTTCCCGTCTGGCTGTTGGAAGGGGTGGGGAAGACGGGCGGCCGAGGATCGCCTGTCTTTTGATATGTATGCGACCTCGCGGCCGCCCGTCCGGTGGGCTTGCCCTCCGGTACTGGCGTCGGGCTGCGCCTGGGCAACCGGACCGCCGGTCGGGCCGGGACCTGGGGGCTCATCGCCCAGTGGCGTGCCACCGCCACCGATCCCGCACCGGCCCCCGCCCCGTTTCACCGGCTCGCGACCCGGGTTCCCGTCTGCGGGGAGCGACCGCGAGGATAGGCGAAGAGCGAAGGGACGTGGATAGAATGGGCGTGAGCGCTCGCTTGAAGCTCGGGGACAGTTTACTTTTCAGCCGACTGGACCCGTGCTCGGATCGCAGATGAAAAACGTAAACTGTCCCCACGGTTCCGACACGGCAACCCCCACCCGCGCCTGCGGCGCGAATACCGGGGTCGAGTCACTTGCCTCGACCCGTCCTCCGGACCCCCACAAGGGGGAGGTGAAGGGGGCGCGCCTCCGCTTGGACCTCTCCCCGGCGGGGAGAGGTCCCGAGGCGAAGCCGAGGGGGTGAGGGGGCCTTGGCGCAACGGTATTCCCCCTCACCCGACTGCGGCCAACGGCTCGCGTTGCGCTCGCCGGGCCTTCGTATCCCTCTCCCCGCCGGGGAGAGGGGCGAGGTGGCGCTGTTCGGAGGGCCGGGGACAGTTTACTTTTCAGCCGCCTGGACTCAGGCCCGGAACAAGGGCGAGGAAAGCAAACTGTCCCCATGGTTCCGTGCCGCTGACGCGGTTACCCCCACCCGCGCCTGCGGCGCGACCTCCCCACAAGGGGGAGGTGAAGGGGGCGCCGGCACGAATTTGCCCCTTCCCCTTTTAAATCGATTAGATTATACGACGCCGTCCAATCGGCCCGGGATTGCATGACCAGCCAGACCATCCTCATCCCCGCTTTCGATTTCGTCATCTTCGGCGGCACGGGCGATCTTGCCGAGCGCAAGCTGCTGCCGGCACTCTACCGGCGTTTCCGTGCCGGCCAGTACGATGGCGGCACGCGCATCATCGGCGCGGCGCGCGCGGCCATGAGCGAGGCGGATTACCGCGACTATGCCGGCAAGGCGATCGGCGAGCATGTGAATGCCGACGAGATCGAGCCGGCAGCGCTTGCCGAGTTTCTCGGGCACCTGACCTATATCGGCATCGACGCGCGCTCCGGCGACGGCTTTGCCGAGCTGAAGGCACGGCTGGACGATCCGGCGCGGGTGCGCGTGTTCTACCTCGCCGTCGCGCCGGGCCTGTTCGGCGACATTTGCGGGCATCTGCACGCGCATGCGCTGGTGACGGAGCAGACTCGGCTGGTGGTCGAAAAGCCGATCGGACGCGACCTTGCCTCCGCCCGCGCGCTCAACCAGGCTCTCGGCGCGGTGTTCGACGAAAGCCAGCTGTTCCGCATCGACCATTATCTCGGCAAGGAGACGGTGCAGAACCTGATGGCGCTGCGCTTTGCCAACGCGCTCTACGAGCCGTTGTGGAACTCGGCCCACGTCGACCATGTCCAGATCACGGTGGCCGAAACGGTGGGCCTGGAAGGGCGCGCGGGCTATTACGACAAGGCCGGGGCGCTGCGCGACATGGTGCAGAACCACATGCTGCAGCTCCTGTGCCTGGTGGCGATGGAGCCGCCATCGGCGTTCGAGCCGGACGCAGTGCATGACGAGAAGGTCAAGGTGCTGCGGGCGCTGAAGCCGATCGACGCCGCCAGCGCCGGACGGCACACGGTGCGCGGGCAATACCGCGCCGGGGCATCGAACGGCGGCCCGGCCAGGGGCTATCTGGACGAGCTCGATGGCGGGCAGAGCGACACGGAAACCTTCGTGGCGCTGAAGGCGGAAATCGAGAACTGGCGCTGGGCCGGCGTGCCGTTCTACCTGCGGACCGGCAAGCGCATGGCGGCGCGCGTCTCCGAAATCGTCGTGCAGTTCAAGCCGATCCCGCATTCGATCTTCGAGCCGCAGGCCGGGCTGTGCGTGGCCAACCAGCTGGTGATCCGGCTGCAGCCCGACGAGGGCGTCAAGCAGTGGATCATGATCAAGGATCCCGGCCCCGGCGGCATGCGGTTCCGTCATGTGCCGCTCGACATGAGTTTCGCCGCTGCCTTCGGCGTCTCCAATCCCGACGCCTATGAACGGCTGCTGATGGACGCGGTGCGCGGCTACCAGACGCTGTTCATGCGCCGCGACGAGGTGGAGCAGGCGTGGCGGTGGATCGATCCGATCCTGTCGGCCTGGGAGGAAACGCGCCAGCCGGCGCAAGGCTACACGGCCGGCACGTCGGGCCCGTCCGGGGCGATCGCGCTGATCGAGCGCGACGGCCGGACCTGGCACGAAAGCCTGTGAGGACGATGATGGACATGCGCGCCAGCAACCATGTGCTGACAATCCACGACAATGCCGCGAGCCTGGCCGGGAAGCTGGCGGCGGCCGTTGCGGCGCGTCTTGAGGCGGCGATCGCGGAACGCGGACGCGCGAGCCTCGCCGTTTCCGGCGGACGCACGCCGGCGGCATTCTTCGATGCGCTGTCGCGTCAGGAGATCGCCTGGGACCGGGTGGACGTGACGCTCGTCGACGAGCGCTTCGTTGCCGAGACCTCCGAGCGGTCCAACGCCCGGCTGGTGCGCGAACGGCTGCTCGTCAACCAGGCCGCGGCGGCACGATTCCATCCGCTGTGGCGCGATGACCGCACGGTCGAGGCGGCCGCCTTCCATGCCGACGGCGAACTCTATCCGCTGGTGCGCCGGCTCGACGTGGTCGTGCTCGGCATGGGCGAGGACGGCCATGTCGCTTCCTACTTCCCGGACGCGGCAGCCTACGAGAAGCTGTTCCTGGCCTGCGACGCGGTGATGGCGGTCAAGGCCCCGAGCGCGGGAGAAGAGCGGCTGACGATCTCGCCGCGGCTGATCGCCAACGCCGGAGCCATCTTCCTGCATTTCGAGGGACAGGCGAAGAAGGACCTGTTCGACGCCGCGCTCGCCTCGACCGCGCCGACGCCGTTGCCGGTGGCCACAGTGGTGGCGATGGCGAAGACGCCGGTGTCGCTGCACTGGACGATCTGACCGGAGGAAGCGCCATGACCGTGCGCCCCGACATCGCCGCCGTGACCGCCCGCATCGTCGAGCGCTCGAAGCCGTCACGCGAGGCCTATCTGGAGCGGATCGACCGGGCGGTGGCGAAAGGGGTTTCGCGCGCCCGCCTCGGCTGCGCCAACCTCGCGCACGGGTTTGCCGCCTGCGGGCCTTCCGAGAAGGCGGCGCTTTCAGGCGATACGGTGCCGAACCTCGGCATCGTGACCGCCTACAATGACATGCTGTCGGCGCACCAGCCGTTCGAGCGGTTTCCCGATCTCATCCGCGAGGCGGCGCGGGAAGCCGGCGGCGTGGCCCAGGTGGCCGGCGGCGTGCCGGCGATGTGCGACGGCGTCACCCAGGGCGAAGCCGGCATGGAGCTGAGCCTGTTCTCGCGCGACGTGATCGCCATGTCGGCCGGCATCGCGTTGTCGCATGGCATGTTCGACGCGGCGGCCTTTCTCGGCGTGTGCGACAAGATCGTGCCCGGGCTCATGATCGCGGCTCTGACCTTCGGGCATTTGCCGGCGGTGTTCATTCCTGCCGGACCGATGACGTCGGGCCTGCCGAACGACGAGAAGGCGCGGGTGCGCCAGCTTTACGCCGAGGGCAAGGTCGGGCGGGCGGAACTGCTCGAGGCGGAATCGAAAGCCTATCACGGCCCCGGCACCTGCACCTTCTACGGCACGGCGAACTCCAACCAGATGCTGATGGAGATCATGGGCCTTCACCTGCCCGGCGCCACCTTTGTCAATCCGGGCACGCCACTGCGCGACGCGCTGACGAAGGAGGCGGCGAAAAGGGCTCTCGCCATCACCGCGCTCGGCAACGAGTTCCTGCCGGTCGGGCGCGTGATCGACGAACGGTCGTTCGTCAATGCGCTGGTCGGCCTCAACGCCACCGGCGGATCGACCAACCACACGATCCACCTGATCGCGATGGCGGCGGCGGCGGGCATCCGCCTGACCTGGCAGGACTTCGCCGACATTTCCGACGTCACGCCATTGCTGGCGCGCGTCTACCCGAACGGGCCGGCGGACGTGAACCATTTCGCCGCCGCCGGCGGCATGGGCTTCCTCATCCGCGAACTGGCGGCATCCGGCCTGCTGCATGCCGACGTGCGCACGGTGGCCGGCGACGGGTTGGCGGCCTACATGGTCGAGCCGCGGTTGCACCGGGACGGCCATGTGGCGCGCGCGCCGGCACCGGCGAGCAGCGGCGACGACAGGGTGCTGGCACCCGCCTCCACGCCGTTCCAGCCGACCGGCGGCCTGAAGGTGCTGTCAGGCAATCTCGGCCGGGCGGTGATCAAGACTTCGGCGGTCAAGCCGGACCGACACGTGATCGAGGCGCCGGCGCTGGTGTTCGACGGCCAGGAGGCGCTGCAGGCCGCGTTCCGCGACGGCCGCCTCACCGGCGATTTCGTCGCCGTCATCCGCTTCCAGGGCCCGAGGGCCAACGGCATGCCGGAACGGCACAAGCTCACACCGGTGCTCGGCGTGCTGCAGGACCGTGGCCAGCGCGTGGCGCTGGTCACCGACGGGCGCATGTCTGGCGCTTC
>WPCJ01007049.1_pt1 | contig 23341 bp, 22 predicted proteins | sample 5399831 | NCBI WGS metagenome assembly WPCJ01 (sample SAMN12869470, study PRJNA574797) | sludge metagenome | isolation source: wastewater treatment of pH10 | place: China:Beijing | collected 2019-05-20 | reverse complement strand
GGCTGGATCATGGTCGCTTCCGGCCTCGAGCCCGGCATGGTCGCGGTCGCCCCGGTCAAGCTCACCCTGCATCTCACCTTCGCCGGCCTGTTCTTCGCCAGCGTCGTCGCCTACGCCACCTGGCTGACGCCGTTGCGCCGGGTCGAGCCGCGCCAGGGCAGGGCGGGAGCCCGCTTCCTGCTCCTGATGCTCTTCGTCCAGATCGCCCTCGGCGGGCTCGTCGCCGGCTCCAAGGCGGGCTTCACCTTCAACACCTGGCCGCTGATGGACGGCGCCCTGATGCCGCCGGCCTCGACGCTGTTCGCCGGCAGCCCGCTCTGGGAGAACTTCGTCGACAACGTCGCGCTGGTGCAGTTCAACCACCGCATCGGCGCCTATCTGCTGTTGGCGCTGGCCCTCTGGCACCTGTTCGCGTTGCGCCGCGCCGCTCCCGGTTCCGGCGGCACCAGGCGCGCCGGCGCGATCACTGGCCTCGTGCTGGCGCAGTCGGCGCTGGGAATCGTGACCTTGCTGCTGGTGGTGCCGCTCTGGGCGGGGCTCGCCCATCAGGCGCTCGGATTCGCCGTGCTGGCGATGGGCGTGGTTCATGTCACCCGCACCGAGCAGGGTCTGCGTCCGGAAGGCGCCTGACCCGTCTGTCAGGCCTGCCGCGGCAGGGGAAGTCCCACTCTGAACGCGCCTTGTGAGCGGAAATGAAAATGGCCGGCGCGAGGCCGGCCATCCTGAAGGCGGTTTCGTCGTCCTGGCTCAGGCGAGCGCCTGCTCCAGATCGGCGATGATGTCCTCGACATCCTCGAGGCCGATCGAGAGCCGCACCACCTGCGGGCCGGCGCCCGAGGCGACCTTCTGCTCGTCCGTCAACTGGCGATGGGTGGTCGAGGCCGGGTGGATCACCAGCGAGCGCGTGTCGCCGATATTGGCGAGATGCGAGAACAGCTTGAGGTTCGAGACCAGCTTCACGCCGGCGTCGTAGCCGCCCTTGAGCCCGAAGGTGAAGACCGCGCCGGCGCCCTTCGGCACATAGCGCTTGGCGAGCTCGTGGTACTTGTCGCCGGGCAGGCCGGGATAGCTCACCCATTCGACGGCCGGGTGCTTGGCGAGATGCTCTGCGACCTTCTGCGTGCTCTCGCAATGCCGCTGCATGCGCAGTGGCAAGGTCTCGATGCCGGTCAGCAGCATGAAGGCGTTGAAGGGCGAGAGCGCCGGGCCGAGGTCGCGCAGACCGAGCACGCGCGTCGCGATGGCGAAGGCGAAATTGCCGAAGGTCTCGCCCAGTACCATGCCGTTATATTCCGGCCGGGGCTTGGACAGCATCGGATAGCGGTCGTCGCCGACCCAGTTGAACGAGCCGCCATCGACGATGAGGCCGCCGATCGAGTTGCCATGGCCGCCGAGGAACTTCGTCGCCGAATGCACGACGATGTCGGCGCCGTGCTCGAAGGGGCGCAGCAGATAGGGCGTCGCCATGGTGTTGTCGACGATGAGCGGGATGTTGTGCTTCTTCGCGATGGCGCTGATCGCCGCGATGTCGACGATGACGCCGCCCGGATTGGCGATGGATTCGATGAAGATCGCCTTGGTCTTCGGCGTCACCGCCTTGGCGAAGCTGTCGATATCGTCGGAATCGGCCCAGATCACGTTCCAGCCGAAGCTCTTATAGGAGTGGTTGAACTGGTTGATCGAGCCGCCATAGAGCTTCCGGGCCGCGACGAACTCGTCACCCGGCTGCAGCAGCGCATGGAAGCTCAGGAACTCGGCCGCGTGGCCGGAGGCGACGGCAAGCGCGGCGGTGCCGCCCTCCAGCGCCGCGACGCGCTCTTCCAGCACGGCGTTCGTCGGGTTGCCGATGCGGGTGTAGATGTTGCCGAAGGCCTGCAGGCCGAACAGCGAGGCGGCATGGTCGACATCGTCGAAGACGAAGGAGGTCGTCTGGTAGATCGGGGTCGCGCGCGCGCCCGTCGCTGCATCGGGTGCCGCCCCGGCATGGATTGCGAGCGTATTGAAGCCGGGCATCCGGTCGGTCATGGCGTGCTCCCTGAAATCTTCTGAATGCAAGACAATGCGTTCGGTTTAACGAACGCCTGTGACAGCGTCAATTCAGCCGCGCGGCGCGAGCTCCGGCCCGATATGCTCCGGCCGGAAGCCCATGCCGACCAGACGGGCGGGGATGCGCCGCAGCACCGGGAACCAGCGTAGCAGCTCGAGCAGGAGGGGCGGCTTCACCGGGCCGCTGCCGGCGAGGATCGGCGTGATCACGCGGTTCTGGATCGCGACCTGCAGGGCCTGCGTCGCCTTGGTCGGGAAGTTCCGGCGCTCCTGCACCGCGGCGAGATCCTCACTGCGGACGCTCCGATCGCGCAGCGGCCCGGCGAGCCGGTTGGCGGCCGCGACAGCGTCCTGGATGGCGAGGTTCACGCCGACGCCGCCGATCGGCGACATCGCATGCGCCGCATCGCCGATGCAGATGAGGCCCGGCTGCCACCAGCGTTCGAGCCGGTCGACCGCGACCGAGAGCAGCTTGAGGTCGTCCCAGCTCGCGATTTCCTCAGCGCGGTCGACGACGATCGGCAACAATTCGGCGAGGCCGGCCCTGAAGGCGCCGAGGCCGGCGGCGTGGAGCTTTTCCAGCGTGCCTGTCGGAATGACATAGGCGCATTGCCAGTAATCGCCGCGGTTCAGCATCACGGCAAAGCGCCCGCGCCCGACCTGCCCGAAGGTCTGGCCCGCGTCGCTCTCGCGCCGCGACAGCCGGAACCAGAGCACGTCCATCGGCGCGCCGATCTCGCGCACCGTGAAGCCGCCGGCCTGACGGAGATCGGAATGGCGCCCATCCGCCGCGACGACGAGATCGGCCCAGATCGTCGCCTCGCCCTCGGCCGTCTCGGCCGTGACGGCGGCGACGCGGCCGCCCGAGCGGATCAACCCGGTCGCTTTCGCCCGCATCAGCAGCTTGAAATGCGGCAAGGCACGGCCGCGATCCGCCAGGAAATCGAGGAAGTCTCATTGCGGCATGAAGGCGATATAGGGCGCGGCCACCGGCAGATGGCTGAAATCCGCAATCGGCACGTCCCTGTCGCCGAAACGGGCGACGATGCTGCGTTCCTCGGTGTGCGGCAGCTTCAGGAAATCCTCGAGCAGGCCGAGCTCCTGCATCAATTGCATCGTCGAGGGATGGATGGTGTCGCCGCGGAAATCGCGCAGGAAGTCGGCGTGCTTTTCCAGCACGGTCACATCGACCCCGGCCCGCGCCAGCAGGAAGCCGAGCATCATCCCCGCCGGTCCGCCGCCGGCGATGCAGCAGGTCGTGGCGAGCTCGCGCATGGTCTGTCCTCACGCATCGGCCGGTGTCTTGAGCGCACCAGCTTAGCTCGACAGCGATGACGGCACAGCCGTGCAGCCGCTCCTTCTAGAGCATCGGTCCGAAGTGGAGCGCGGTTCCCGGAAAAGCCGACGCGAAATCAAAGGATTAGGTCATCGGATCGAATAGGATATTCAGGCCGATGATCTGGAATTGACAGCCGCAGCGCCCCAGCGGAGTGTTCCGTCACGGCATGGGGGGCAGACGATGGCTGCGCGATATGGGCTGGTGCTGGCAGGCTTTGCTGCGAGCTTCGTCGGGCTTGCCAGCCCGGCTTGGGCCGTCTGGCTCTCCGACAAGGGGGCTGTGGCGACGCTGACCGGTCCGTTCATCATGGGTGACGACGCGGCGTTCAAGGCGTTTCTCGAAAAGCCGCGGCCGCAGCCGATCCGCGTGCTCTATTTGTCGAGTGGCGGCGGGAAGGTCGCTCCGGCCTTCGCGATCGCCCGAATGGTCCGAAAGGCCGGCATCGCTACCGTCGTCGATGCCGATGCCGCAGCCTGCTCGAGCGCCTGCACCTTCGTCTTCGTCGCGGGCGTCACACGCCACTACGTCAATGGCGACCATGTTGCAGAGGGAATGAGCGCCCGCAACGGGCTCGGCTTCCACCCGGTTCATCGCGATGGCGGGCGGGTCGAAGGCCACACATTCAGCGAGAAGGGGAGCGATCGCGCCCGAGCCTTTTATGCCGAGATGGGAACGCCTCGCGCCGCCGAACTGATGGACAAGGCCTCGTTCAATACCTTCTACCGGCCAAACGGACAGACGGCGTTGGCGCTTCGCATCGCCACGAGCCTGTCCGCCCCTTGAAGCCGCGCTAGACGCTTATGTCCCCGGCCGGTCGATCGTGAGCTTCTGGAAGCCCTTGCCGGCCAGGGCCGGCTTCTTCGATGACAAGATGCGCGAATTGATGCCCTGCCAGCCGATCTCGCCGGAAAGCCGGCCATATTCGATCTTGGGGCAGCGGTTCATGATGACGGTGACGCCCTTCGCCTCCGCCCGCGCGGCGGCCTCGTCATTGCGCACGGAAAGCTGCATCCAGATCACCTTCGGCAGCGGGTCGAGCGCCAGCGCCTCGTCGGTGATCGGGCCGGCCGCTTCCGAGTTGCGGAAGATCTCGACCATGTCGATCGGGCCGGGAACCTCCTTGAGCGCGGCATAGACCGTCTTGCCGAGGATGGTCTGGCCGGCGAGGCCGGGATTGATGGGCACGACGTCGTAGCCGCGTGCGAGCAGGTACTTGGTGACGATCCAGCTCGGCCGCGCCTCGTTGGCCGAGGCGCCGACCAGCGCGATCCGCTTCGTTTCGCGCAGGATGCGGCGGATGAGCGCATCGTCATAGGAATCGTGGTTCAACGTGCGGCGCCCCAAGAAAGCATAACGATATCAGTTTGTTGGTTCTGCGGGTGAAGACGGAGTCATCACAGCCTCGCCATGCTTTCATGCTTTACTGGCGACGGCACGGGATAGGCCCGGCCAGCCTGCTGCGAAGAAAGGAGTGCCTGCCATGTGCGACTACAGCCTGCATCATGTGATGTCCACTCCCGCCAAGGTCGGCGACGAACTGGTCTCGACCAGCTTCCCGAATGCGAGCACCCGCGGCTTCTGCGCCGTCGGGCATCCCGAGGTCGCCGTCTGCGTGATGCCGGGGACCGAGCTCGCCTTCCACGCCGATATCGAATGCGATCGTGGCCTGGGATTGCTGCCCAGCCGGAAGATCGCGGCCAGGGTCGCGCGCTTCCGTCAGGTCGATCTCGACAAGCCGCATCTCCACCACGATGCGCTCGAGCTGCCGAGCGGCGAGATCCTGAAGGTCACGAATCTCGTGGAAGGGCAGCGCCTCACGGTGCTGCAGCTCCCGGCCACGCCTGAGCTGGAAGGCGAGGAACGGGCCATGCCGGCGGAAGAGGTGCGGCAGCCGTTTATGATCTTCTGAGCGCGCCTCGCGCGGACCCACTCGGCATCGCGGTCGGTCGGGAACCGTCGCGATGCCCCTTTCCGGTCCGGCGGCGTGCCTCGGCAGGTTCAGGATTGCTCCCATAGCGGCGCCCGCTTCTCCATGAAGGCGCCGATGCCTTCCTCCGCGTCGCGTGCCAGCATGTTCTCGACCATCACGGCCGAGGCGTGGTCATAGGCCGCCTTGAGACCCATCTCGCGCTGCTCGTAGAAGGCGCGCTTGCCGATCTTGACCGTCGCGGGCGATTTCGAGGCGATCACCGCCGCGAGACGGTCTGCTTCCGCCAGCGCCTCGCCGGCCGGTACGACGCGGTTGACCAGCCCCATGCGGGCCGCCTCGCTGGCGGGCACCATCTCGCCGAGCAGCAGCATCTCCAGCGCGTGCTTGGCCGAAAGGTTGCGCGAGAGCGCCACCATCGGCGTCGAGCAGAACAGCCCGATATGGACGCCCGGCGTACAGAAGCGCGCCTCGCTGCCCGCGACCGCAAGGTCGCAGCTTGCGACGAGCTGGCAGCCGGCGGCCGTCGCGGTGCCCTCGACAGCCGCGATGACCGGCTGGGGCAGGGCGGTGATCTGCTGCATCATGGCCGAGCAACGCCCGAGGATTTCTGCGAAATAGGCCCGGCCACGATCGGCATCGGCGCGATGGGCTGTCATTTCCTTGAGGTCGTGGCCGGCGCTGAACACCGGCCCGGCGGCCGCGAGGACGACGACCTTGACCGAGCGGTCGGCGGCGATGGCGATGAAGGCCTCGCTCAGCGCGGCCAGCATCGCCTCGCTCAGCGGATTGCGTGCCTGCGGACGGTTCAGGGTCAGGGTCGCGATGCCCTTGGCGTCTTCGCGCAGCAGGACGGCGGCGCTGTCCGGCTTGTGGTGGGCGTTCATGGCGCTCCCTTTCCGCATTTGCGCCTATTGTCGGAGCGCATCGGCCATGCTGCAAGGGGATAAGACCCGCCTCAGCCCGTGGTTTTCCGCATGACGCCTCGCATGACCGCCTCCGAGATCGAAGCCTATCTCGACGAGGTCTTTCCGCAGCTTCACCATGGCGGGCGCACTTATTTCGTTGAGGAGATCGGGCCGATGACGGCCCGGATGCGCTGCGATTATCACGAGCGCCATCTGCGCCCCGGCGGCACGATCTCCGGCCCGACGATGATGGCGCTCGCCGATCTCGCGCTCTATGCCGCGATCCTCGGCCAGATCGGCCCGGTGGCACTGGCGGTGACGACGAGCCTCAATTTCAACTTCCTGCGCAAGCCGGGGCAGGCGGCGCTGATCGGCGAGGCGAAGCTCCTGAAGCTGGGCAAGCGGCTGGCGGTGGGCGAGGTCGGCCTCTATTCGCAGGGCGAGGCCGAGATGGTCTGCCACGCCACGGGGACCTATTCGATTCCGGCGGCGCGTTGAGAAGGGGCTGGCAGCGTCATTCTCGGGCGAAGCGAAGCGCAGACCCGAGAATCTCGTGACGGGTGGGCCGCCTTCTCGTCCGGAGGTGCTCGGGTCAAGCCTGGGCATCTCGGCAGGCAGAGATGCGGTATCATAATACCGATTTTCTCAGGTATCTGAAAAATAGACGTTTTCCGCGTTCGAGCGCCGCATGGAGTGCTTGACAGCAGGCTTTCCCGCCCCTATTGCCACACCCACACCGCCGCCGGGCTCTCCGGCGGCTTGTCCTTTTTAACGCAACCGAAGGGTGCCGCGATGAAGACCGTCTCGCTCAAGCCCGCCGATGTCGAAAAGAAGTGGGTTGTGATCGACGCCTCCGGGCTCGTCGTCGGCCGTCTCGCCTCCGTGGTGGCGATGCGTCTGCGCGGCAAGCACAAGGCCGCCTACACCCCCCATGTCGACTGCGGCGACAATGTCATCATCATCAATGCCGAGAAGGTCTCCCTGACCGGCCGCAAGCGCGAACAGAAGAACTACTACCACCACACCGGTTTCCCGGGTGGTATCAAGGAGCGCTCTGCCAAGTTCATTCTCGAAGGTCGCTTCCCTGAGCGGATCGTCGAGAAGGCCGTCGAGCGCATGCTGCCGCGCGGCCCGCTCTTCCGCCAGATCCTCGGCAATCTGCGCGTCTACAAGGGCGCCGAGCATCCGCACGCCGCCCAGTCGCCGGAGGCGCTGGACGTCGCCGCGCTCAACAGCAAGAACAAGAGGGTCTGACCATGGCCGAGGTTCTTCAGTCCCTCTCCCAGCTTGGCGACGTCGCCAAGCCCGCCCAGCCGGAAGCTCCGGTCCACGTCAAGAAGGTCGATGCGCAGGGCCGCGCCTATGCCACCGGCAAGCGCAAGAACGCCATCGCCCGCGTCTGGATCAAGCCCGGCTCCGGCAAGGTCACGGTCAATGGCCGCGATCAGGAGATCTATTTCGCCCGTCCGGTGCTGCGCCTCGTGCTCAAGCAGCCGCTGCAGCTCGTCGATCGCGTGACGCAGTATGACGTCGTCGTCTCGGTCAAGGGCGGTGGCCTCTCCGGCCAGGCCGGCGCGGTGCGTCACGGCATCTCGAAGGCGCTGACCTTCTACGAGCCGGAGCTTCGCGGCCCGCTCAAGAAGGAAGGCTTCCTGACCCGCGACTCGCGTGTCGTCGAGCGTAAGAAGTTCGGTAAGGCCAAGGCCCGCCGCAGCTTCCAGTTCTCGAAGCGCTGATTACACTCTTCAAAAGAGTTTCAAATTCAGAGGGCTGGCAGAAATGCCAGCCCTCTTTTTTGTTCGCGCGGGCTCGCTGACGCCCCGACGGGGCAGGGGTTCTGGCCTCGGTTTTCGACATCTCCCGCACGGAAACGGCTGCGCCGCACGGTCCCTCTCCTGTGCGATGGGCCAGGCTTGTCGCTGACTGGAATTCAGTCGGGCGCGTCAATACGACCGAGGATTTGCGGGAAGGAAAGATGGAATAACCTTGGGAAAGACGGGCAGCAAGTTCGACCGAATTTTATAGGTGATTCAGCTTTCGCAGACATGAAGAGGCAATCGAAATCGGATTTCTATAAAGCGGAAGCTTGCAGTCAGTTACGGAATATAATAGGTTGAAATTTCAGTAATTTGTCGTGATCCATTTATGTTGGTGGTGAATTAAGTATAGATGCACGATTGATCTCAAAAGTGAAATTTCAAATGAGTTTGTGACGGGGCGCCAGCCGGATGTCGAACAATCGGAACAGTTATCAAAGGACGACTGTCGCCGCATCGACCTTCTGCGTTCTCGCGATACTGACGGGAATTGCGGCTTTCGCTGTTCCCTGGCTCGTCACGATCCTGTTCTTCGCGTTTTGTTTGGCGGCCGCAGCCATTGCCGGCCTCGTCGCGCTTGGCGGGATCATCGGTCTGTCCCGTGACGCGATGGAACTGCGCGGCCAACCCTACTACTCCAAGCGTCCGCGCGAATGCGCCGCCGGTGCTTTCGTTCACCTGCGACGGAAGCTGCTAAGCCTGCTTCCGGGCTCGCCGGCACGCTTGCGGCTCTGGCCGGGCGAGTGGGTCAAGGTCCGGCCCTTCGCGGAAATCGCGGCGACACTCGATGATGAAGGCCGGTTGGACGGTCTGCCGTTCATGCCCGAGATGATCGGCCACTGCGGAAAACGTCTCCGCGTCTTTCGACGGGTCGAGAAGATCCACCATTATTACGGCGCCACGGCACCTCATCTGCGGCGTTTGCAGGATGCGGTGCTATTGGATGAATTGCGGTGCGACGGCGCAGGACACGGCGGCTGCCAGGCCGGTTGTCAACTCATCTGGAAAGAGGCTTGGCTCGTCCCGAGCGACAGCGCCGAGGCGGATTTGCTTGCACCGGAAGCGGCCGACGCGTTGTGGCTGAACAGCTACACGAAGGCCAGATCAGCCGATGGCGAGGAGTGGTATGCTTGCCAGATGACCGAGCTGCCGGCGGCCACGACACGAATGAGCTGGCGCGACCCGAGGCACTACTGGCGTGAACTGCGTTCGGGCAATGTCCGGCTCGGCCCCTTCATCGTGGCCGTCGCGCTCGCGCTGTTCAACACCGTGCAGCGCAAGCTCCGCGGTGCCGAGGCGCCCTACCGCGAGCCGACAGACCGCAAGACCAGTCCAAAGGAAGTGCTCGATCTCCAGCCGGGAGAGATCGTGCGCGTGAAGACGCGACGGCAGATCGAAGAAACCTTGAATCACGTGTCGAAAAATCGCGGGCTGTGGTTCGATCGCGAAATGCATCGGTTTTGCGGCGGGGAGTTTCGCGTCGCGTCGGTGGTGCGAACCATTGTCGACGAGGCCAGCGGGAAAATGCTGTCGATGGGCAGCGCTTGCATTGTCCTGGCGGGCGTGGCCGCGACGGGAGAATATCTCGGGCTATGCCCCCAGAACGAACTGATCTTCTGGCACGAGATCTGGCTCGAACGCGTCACGCGCCATTTGGAAATGTAGGATTCTGGCTCTCCAAGCGCTGATCGTTTCCGGTCATCCCGATATGCGGAAGGGCGGCTCGCAAGAGTCGCCCTTTTCGTTTCTAGTGTCCTCCCATCTCACTCTATCCCTCATCCTGAGGAATTGCGCGGCGGCGTCTCGAGAGGGGCTCCAGCGAGCTCCGGAGCCATCTGGAGCATCTTCCGGGACACGAGCCTTCGGCTCGCTCCTCAGGATGAGGGCTGTGAACGAACGCCGATTTTAATGGAGCCCGCCATGACCCGCCCCGTTCTTCTCGTCACCGGCGGCAGCCGCGGCATCGGTGCCGCGACCTGCATCATGGCGGCGCAGCGCGGCTACGACGTCGCGGTGAACTACCAGAGCAATGCCGGAGCCGCCGCCGCCGTCGTGAAGGCTTGCGAGGCCGCCGGCGCGAAGGCGATTGCGGTCCAGGGCGACATGGCGCGCGAGGCCGACATCCTGCGCGTCTTCGCCGGGGCCGAAGCCGCGCTCGGCCCGCTCAGCCATGTCGTCAGCAATGCCGGCATCACAGGCCGTTCGAGCGCACTCGTCGACGCCGGCACCGAGGTCATCCGGGAATGCATCGACATCAACGTCACCGGCGCGATCCTGGTGGCGCGGGAGGCCGCCCGCGCGCTCATCGCCAATGCCAGCGCGAAGGGCAGGGCGATCGTCAACATCTCCTCGGTCGCGGCCGAGCTCGGTTCGCCCGGCGAATATGTCTGGTACGCGGCCTCGAAGGGAGCAGTCGATTCCCTCACCATCGGGCTCGCCAAGGAACTCGCGGGCCACGGCATCCGCGTGAACGCCGTCGCACCCGGCATCACCGAGACCGAGATCCATGCGCTCTCGACGGGCGAGGCCGGCCGCGTCGCCCGGATCGCGCCCCTGATTCCGCTGAAGCGCGCCGCGACGCCCGAGGAGATCGCCGAAGCGGTGCTCTTCCTGCTGTCGGAGGCGTCGCGCTACACGACGGGCGTGATCCTGAAGGTTTCCGGCGGGCGTTGAAAGGAGGCATCGGGGCGTTCAGTCGGGCCGCTGCCAGCATCCGACGCAAAAAAGAACGCCGGCAATGTGCGGCCGGCGTCGGAAGTCTAGGCGTCTGCTCCTCGCCGTTGCGATCGTCGCTCTCGTGAAGGGAGGTGTCGGATGGCGGGAGGACGTGCGGTAGCCTTCAGTCGCAGACTTCCACCTGCTTCATCACGCCGTCGATATTGGCCTGCGTGAAGTGGCAGGGATTGGCCTTCACGCCGGGCGAGTAATACGCATCCGTCGCCTGGTCATGGTATTTCGGGTATTCCTGCGGCTCCTGCTGCTGTTGCGGCGCGAGCTTGTTCTGCGCCCGTTCGCTTGCCGTGCCGGCGGCCGAAGCTGGCGAATGAATGGCGATGCTCCCGATGGCCAAGGCCAGGCCGAACGCTGCGGCAGCGAGTGTCTTGCTCATAGTACCCTCCGACTATGTTCTTGATAGATAAGCGCGATTTGCCCCTGCGGAGCTCGCTGGGACAGTTGCAGGATGCTCTCCGGAAAAAGACGATCCTGTGGCTTTAATTTGAAACCGCGTGGCAAATCGGAGGCGGCGATCACAATGATGTGCTCGCTTATCATAATGAGGCTTATGGACATCGGACAGCCGCTTTCCGGGGAGCGGCAGCGGCCGGATCGGGGTGGCGCAGAGGTCCTTTGAGACGCTGCCTGATCGGCCATGGCGGGCGTGGAGGCTGAAGTGGATGGCGGACCGTGCTAAAGCCGGTCGTCCTCGTTCTGACCGGCCTGCCATGCGCGTTCTATTGACCCTGATCGCCTTCGGGATGATCGCGATCCCCGCCTTGATGATGCTGGCGCGGGAGGAGCTGCCGCGCGGCCGCCGCATCGGCCGGGCCCTGGTCGTCTTCCTCGCACCGGCGATCGCGCTCGGCGCCATCCAGAGCGTGCCGGAGCTGGACGGGCGCGCCCTCAGCTATCCGAATGCCTGGACGATGCTGCGCCTGATTCTCAGCGGCCTCGCGCTGATCCTGCCCTGGTGCCTCTATGTCTGGTTCACGGCCCGTCGCTGAATGGCTGGATGCTGGACAGCTGCGGCGATCGCCAGGCACGGTCGGCATGGTCAGGCCGGTGAGGCATGCTTCATGAGGTTCCATCGCGGCAGAGCCGCAGGCCTGGTCGCCGTCCTGGCCTTCTGCGGATTCGGAGCGGCGGCGCAGTCCGAGCTTGACGGCGTATGGATGCACCGACGGATGCAGAATCCACAGACCGGCCAGCAGCTGGACATGAGCACCCAGATCGATCCCGGTCGCAATCTGACGCTCGGGATTCTTTGCAACGCCGAGAAGCAGCTCAAGCTGGTGCTCGTGCCGAGGCCGGCCGAGGGAGCTGACGCGGTCGCCTATCGCATCGATGGCGGGCCGTGGATCAGCCAGAGCTGGCGTGGTGAAGACAAGCGCCTCGTCCTGGACGGCGAGGAGGGCAGGCGCGTCTTCGGATCGATGCTGCTGGCCAGCAACGGGATCGAGATTCGCATCGGCGCGGAACGCCCCGCGAGGTTCCTGGCTGCCGGGCTGATCGAAACCGCGGCCAAGACGACCGCCCGCTGCCTGTCTCCGTCCTGACGGGCTGTATGACCGCCGATATGCGTCGGCGCCGAGCGCGATGGGCTTGCCTGGCATCCCTCGGCGATTGACGGGGCGGGCGCCGTGGCTCATATACGCGAGCATGATCACGCATGTGACCCGACGTCGCCCGTATCAGGCCGCTCCGGCGCGCCCGCGATGACGCTCGGCTGAAGTCCGAACGCCCGCGACCGCGCCATCGAGCGCGGTTTTTTTATGCCTTTAGCCAGCTTGCCTGCCCAGCCACCGGGGGTCCCGATGAGCCACAATCTGAAATCCATCTTCATCGACGGCGAAGCCGGCACCACCGGGCTCGGCATCCGCGAACGCCTCGCGGCGGTTCCGGAAGTGGCGGTCAAAAGCATCGACCAGGACAAGCGCAAGGACCCGGCCGCCCGCAAGGACATGATGGCGGCTGTCGATCTCGTCGTGCTCTGCCTGCCGGACGAGGCGGCGAAGGAATCGGTCGCGCTGGCCGATGAGCTCGGCTCCGCGGCCCCCAAGATCGTCGATGCCGCGACGGCCCATCGCATCGCGCCGGGCTGGGTCTACGGTTTCGCCGAGCTCGAGCCGGGCCATGCCGGCAAGATCGCCAACGCCAACCGCGTCGCCAATCCCGGCTGCTACCCCACCGGCGCCATCGCGCTGTTGCGCCCGCTCGTCGATGCCGGGCTGATCGCGCATGACCATCCGGTCGCGGTGAACGCCGTCTCCGGCTATTCCGGTGGCGGCAAGGCGATGATCGAGGAGTTCGAGACGGGCGTCGCCCCGGCCTTCGAGCTCTACGGCCTTGGGCTCCGCCACAAGCACCTGCCCGAATTGCAGGCCTATGCCAAGCTGACGCGGCGGCCGATCTTCGTGCCTTCGGTCGGCAATTTCCGGCAGGGCATGCTGGTTTCGGTGCCGCTGCATCTCGATACCTTGCCCGGCCGGCCGAGCGTGGGCGACCTCCACCATGTGCTGGCCGAGCGCTATGCCGGCTCGACCTATGTCAGCGTGCTCGGGCAGGATGGCATGGGCGGCAAGATCGAGCCCGAGGCGCTGAACGACACCAACAAGCTGGAGCTGAGGGTGTTCGGGCAGGACGATCTCGGCCAGGCGGTGCTGGTCGCGCGGCTCGACAATCTCGGCAAGGGTGCCTCGGGCGCGGCGGTGCAGAACATCCGCCTGATGCTCGGCCTGCCCGAGGGCTGAGGCGGGACGCCTTCGATAAGTCCGCGACAGAGAACCAAAGAAAAAAGGGCCGCTTGCGCGGCCCTTTCCGTTTCCACGGAGCAGGATGCTCAGCCCTTATAGGCGACGAAGTTCTGCTTCTGCTCGCCGAGGCCCTCGATGCCGAGCGTCACGACCTCGCCGCCCTTGAGGAAGCGCGGCGGCTTGAAGCCGAGGCCGACCCCGGGAGGCGTGCCGGTGGTGATGACGTCGCCCGCATCGAGCTGCATGAACTGGCTGATGTAGTGGACCAGATAGGCGGCGCCGAAGATCATCGTCTTGGTCGAGCCGTTCTGGACGCGCTCGCCATTGACCTCGAGCCACATGCCGAGATTCTGGATGTCCTTGACCTCGTCCGTCGTCACCAGCCAGGGGCCGAGCGGGCCGAAGGTCGGGCAGCCCTTGCCCTTGGCCCACTGGCCGCCGCGCTCGATCTGGAAGGCGCGCTCGGAGACGTCGTTGCAGACGCAGAAGCCCGCGATCGCCGCCATCGCCTTGTCTTCCGGGATGTAGGAGCCGCCATCGCCGATGACGATCGCCAGCTCGACCTCCCAGTCGGTCTTCGTCGAGCCCTTCGGGATGATCACGTCGTCATTCGGGCCGACGATGCAGTTCGGCGCCTTGTTGAAGAGGATCGGCTCCTTCGGGATCTCGGCGCCGGTCTCGGCGGCGTGGTCGGCGAAGTTCAGGCCGACGGCGATGAAGTTGTGCACATCGCCGACGCAGGCGCCGATCCGCGGCGAGCCCGAAACGAGCGGCAGCGATTCCGGCGAGAGCGCCTTGATCTTGGCCAGCGAGGCCGAGGTCAACGCCTTGCCGGCGAGATCGGGAATGACGCCGGACAGGTCGCGCAACCCGCCCTTCGCGTCGAGAAGGGCCGGCTTTTCCTGGCCGGGCGCACCGTAACGAAGGAGTTTCAAGGCATTTCCCCAATTCAAACGATATAAATGGCGCGGGATCTGACCGGATGCGCCGCTTGCTGACAAGTCCATCATCGCGCATGGCGATCCTGCGTCGCAAGGGCCGGAAAATTGTTGCCCGAATGCAACGTGAGCGGGCAAAGCGACATGACGCTACGGCGAGCCCCAGTGGCGGGCCCGGGGATCGAAGGCGTCAAAAATCCGCAATAGTTCGCATGTGAACGATCCTTTTTCGGCGGAAGCCGGTTCGCCCCCTTCAAAAATGGCCTTTTTGAGCGTTTTTTGCGGATTGCACTGCCGAATGCGGTGGCAAGGCGGCCGTTTTGCGGTGTTCGCGGCGGGATTGCGGCCTCCGGCGGCTCGGGTCATGCTCAGAATCAGGGGAGGCCGCAGCGCCTCGGACAACGACAAACGGGATGGATTCGATGAAGGGCCTTGCTCGCACTCTCGCTGCCACTTCGGTTTCACTGACCGCTCTTCTGGCCGCGGGCGCGGCCTCCGCCAGTTCCTTCGCGATCCGCAGCGGCCAGGGCGCCGAAGGCCTCGGCATGGCCTATGCCGGCGCGGCCTCGGGCGGCATCGGCATGGCTGCGATGGCCTGGAACCCGGCGACCATCACCATGTTCCCGGGCCGCAACAGCAACTGGAACTTCACCTATCTCAACGCCAACGCCGCCTACGACCCCAATACCTCGACGCGGCTGGCGCTGCCCGGCTTCCCGCTGAGCCCGATCCAGAACGGCACCGGCAATCTCGGCGGCGACGGCGCCTTCATCCCAGCCTCCTATTCGTCCTGGCAGCTCACCGACAGGCTGTGGATCGGCGTGACCACCGGCGCGCCCTACGGCCTGCGCTCGAAGCCCGACCATCAGGTCAATGCCGCGCAGATCTATGGCCGCTCCGCCAAGGTGCAGACCATCAACGTCTCGCCGACGATCGGCTATCAGGTCAATGACTGGCTCGCGATCGGCGCGGCGCTGCAGGTCCAGTATTTCAACGCCTCGCTGAAGCAGGCTGGGGGCATCGGCCCGAGCGCCGCACCGGTGATCATCGAAGGCAACACGATCGATTTCGGCTACCGCTTCGGTGTGACGCTGACCCCGCTCCAGGGCACGACGATCGGTCTGGCCTACCGCTCGGAAGTGCGCCAGACGCTGGAAGGCACCTTCCGGGCGCCGACTGCGGGCGTCATCCCGGTCAAGGCCAACCTCAACCTGCCTGACTCGGTGGTGTTCGGTGTCTCGCAGGTCATCAACGATCAGTGGCAGGTCCATGCCGGCGTCGAGTGGACGAACTGGAGCCGCTTCCGCAACATCCCGATCGTCAGCAAGACCGGCAGCGTTCCGATCACCAGCCTGAACTTCCAGTATGACGACGCCTGGTATTTCTCGCTCGGCGCGGAATACAAGTACAACAACGCGCTGACGCTGCGAGCCGGTGTCGGCTACGAACTCTCGGCGGTCAACGACCGCAACCGCACGATCTTCATCGCCGACAACGACCGGCTCTGGCTCTCCGCGGGCTTGAGCTACCAGGTCACGGAGAAGCTGAAGCTCGATCTCGGCTACACCTTCATCGACGTGAAGAAGGCCAAGGTGAACTACACCGGCTTCCACCCGCAGCAAAGCGCGGTGCTCTTCTCGGGCGATGCCAAGCCCTACATCAATATCGCCTCGGTCGGCCTGACCTATCGCTGGGACGACCCGGCCCAGACGCTCCCGGTCCATCCGGTCGTCCGCAAGTACTGAGCAGCCGCACGCGCGAGCTTTGCAAAGCCGGCCTTCGGGCCGGCTTTTTGCTGTGAGGCCGCGACAAGCTCATCGCGTGGCGGGCATGTCGGCGATGGGAGGGGAGCGGTCGTTAGCTCTATACCTAAAAGCGGACGCGGGAGGGGCCGCTACTGCAAAATCCCACAGCGCCGCTGCAGCTCTCGGGAAAATGCCGGCATGTCCCGACCGGGAATGCCGTATCGGATTCGATGATCAGGGGAAGGCTGCTGAGAAGCGGAGGCCTCGAAGACCCGAGCGAAGCAGCCGCCACTGGCGCCGTAGATGCCGCGCTGCGCGGCTAGACCGAGACCGATACGATAGGGAATGCTGCCAGCGCCATTCGCTCGCACCGGGCTTTGCACCACCCGCTCTTGCCGCGCAGCGCAGTCGTTGATGGCGTCGGCGAGACGGTTGTCCCAGTGGCAATATCCGTTGACTGATCGAATCCCAAAAAGCGTCCGAGCACATTTGCAATGCGCGCCGCGCTCAACGGGTCGCGGGTAATTCTGCGCGGAAGCAGCCGTTGCGGTTATGACGAATAACGCGGCGATCGCAGCCTTAAGCATGGAAGCCCCCCAGCATCTTTGCTTGGGGCAACTGTGGGTTACCCTCCCGACAAGTCAACTCGACGAAGGGACAAGTGAGGTGCCGGCTTTGATGGCAGCTATGGGCCGAAAGCTGACATTAGAAAAGTGATAGCTACAGTTTTTAAGTGCCCAGCAATCACCCTTGCAGAGTGGGCGAGCGCAGAGGGTTGCATCATTGAACTTGGATACGAAAGCCGCGCTCGGTTACGCCGTGGTTATCCTCTTGGGCGTAGGTATGCTGCTCGGCGGTATAATCTGGCGGGAGCAGCGCAACCGGCACCGTGTTGAAACAATGCCGCACGTCTCCGGCACCATCCTGTCATTTCAACAGGGGAAAGGCGGCACGCGAGCTTGGATCGAGTTTGAGCGCATGGAGAACGGCAATTCGGTAGCCTGCCGAACCGAAGTCAATTTAGGGCCCTACACCGTCGCAGTGGGACAGACGATATCCGTTGTCCCTCGTCCAGATTCCTGCGGCGAACCTGCCGTTGCCATCCGCCGGTAGTTTCGGGTCGCCAATGTCCGCGAGGGGTCGAAACCTGACATTGATGTTGGCGGACCTCTTTGAAAGCAATCATTGCTTGCCGTCTGCAATGGGTCGAAAGCAGACGAACCAGCCCCGACTTATCCCCGCGCTTTCCGCTCGGCTTATCCTCGACCCACCTCATCCCCGAGGGGCGGCCATCCGGAGGTATGCCAGTGGCGGGATGAGGTCGGCGCCTGCGCGTGGAGTTACGATCCACTCCCGGGAGGCTTCGGGGCACCGCCCTGGGGGTACTACGGCCCCTGTGCGAGGAGCTCGCTGGAAGGCTCGGCGGTAACGGATGGTGCGAGCAAGGACGCGACAACCCGATGAGGGGAACTGGCGTCCGAGTTCGCCTCTCCCGACCCGCAAAGCCATATAAGCGCGGCCCGGAGTCTTAAAATCGCCGATAAGCGGAGCGCCACGGGGCGTGCGGAGGGTGGCTCAATCCCTCCGCGCCGCATCCTGGCTCAATGGAAGCGGCTTTGTATCCACCGCGCCTCGCGGCGCTCCGCTGCCCCTCACCACGACCGAACGCGGCGACGCGGGCGGGCGAAGACCTTTGCGCCGAGCCTCTGCCTTCTTCCCATCGCGGGCCCGAGGAGGGGAGGCTAGACCTTCACCTTCACATAGCTCCCCGGCGCGTCCGCCAGCGCCTTGAGCTTGCCGCCACCGGGCTCGCGCGCGGCGATCGTCTTCGGCGCCTGCGCTTCCAGCCAGGCGAACCAATGCGGCCACCAGGAGCCGGGATGCTCCTGCGCCTTGTCCATCCAGCTCTCATAGGAGCCCTTCACCGGGCCGCCGGTCCAGTACTGGTACTTCACCTTGGCGGGTGGGTTGACCACGCCGGCGATATGGCCGGAGCCTGCGACGACGTGCTCCACCGGGCCGCCGAAGCATTGCGAGCCGATGAAGACGGAAGGGGCAGGCGCGATGTGGTCTTCGCGCGTCGCGAGATTGTAGACCGGGATCTTCACGGCCTTCAGGTCGAGCATCTTGCCGCCGATCACCATCTCGCCCCGGGAGAGCTTGTTGTCGAGATAGCAGTTGCGCAGATAGAAGGAGTGATTCGCCGCCGGCATCCGCGTCGAATCCGCATTCCAGTAGAGCAGGTCGAAGGGGGCAGGCGCCTTGCCCTTCAGGTAGTTGTTGACGGCGTAGGACCAGATCAGGTCGTTGGGCCTGAGCATGTTGAACGCGCCCGACATGCGCGAGCCGTCGAGAAAACCGGTCTTCGCCATCTGCTCCTCGATGGCGCGGATCTGCTCCTCGTCGACGAAGACGGAAAGCTCGCCGGCCTTCGAGAAATCGACCTGGGTGGTGAAGAAGGTCGCGCTCTCGATGCGCTTGTCGCCGATCGCGGCCATATAGGCCAGCGTCACGCCGAGCAGCGTGCCGCCGACGCAATAGCCGATCGCCGAGACCTTCTTCTCTCCCGTCGCCTCCTCGACGGCGTCGAGCGCCGCGAAGATACCCTCGCGCATATAGCTCTCGAAATCCTTGCCGGCGTGGCGCGCATCCGGGTTGACCCAGGAGATGCAGAAGACCGTGAGCCCCTGCGCGACGCACCAGCGGATGAAGCTCTTCTCGGCATTGAGGTCGAGGATGTAGAACTTGTTGATCCAGGGCGGCACGATCAGCAGCGGCCGCTTCAGCACCTGCGGCGTCGAGGGCGCGTACTGGATCAGCTCCATGATCTCGTTGCGGAAGATCACCTTGCCCGGCGTCGTCGCGATGTTGACGCCGACCGCGAAGGACTGGGCGTCCGACTGGCGGATCTTCAATTCGCCGCCGCCGGCCTCGACATCCTCGGCGAGCATCTTCATGCCGCGCACCAGGTTCTCGCCGTTCTGTTCCAGGGTTTCGCGCAGCAGTTCGGGATTGGTCGCGACGAAGTTGGTGGGCGAGAGGGCGCTGGCGATCTGCTTGATGTAGAAGCGGGCCTTGTTGCGCGTATGCGGATCGAGATCATCAGCCTTGTCGACCATCGTCTCGGCCCAGCGCGAGCCGATGAGATAGGCCTGCTTGATGAAGTCGAAGGTCGGGTGGTTCGACCAGTCCGGGTCCTTGAAGCGGGTGTCGCGCTTGTCCGGCTCGGCGACGGGGGCGACCTCCTCGCCGGCGGCCCGCTTCAGCGCCGCGCTCCACAGGTTGAAGAATTCGCCGGTGAGCGAGGCCTGGGCCTCGATGATCTTCGCCGGGTCGTTCACCCAGCGCTCGGCGACCCGCCCCAGCGTCTTGACCATGTCGCTGGCTTCGTCGGCCTGCCCGGTCTTGGCCTGCCCGCGTTCGAGCGGTTTCAGATAGGCGGCCGTGACCTTGCCGTACTCCTCGAAGAGACGGCCCATATTCTGCGCGAACTGATCGAGATCCGGGGTCGGCGTCCCGGACGCGCCAGCCGCTTCCTTCGATCGGTCGTCGCCCTGCCGGCCCATGAATCGTTTCCCCCTTGTTCTGAGGTTAGCGCATCGCTCCCCATTTTGGTCCTATTAAGGACGCGGCCGGTGTGCTTTACCAAGAAAATTCGTCGAACCGCCGGAAGTCCTCATGCCGATCGAACTCTCCGTGAAAAAGCCGCTCATCCTGTCGGCTGCGCTGCTGGGGCTCTCCCTGGCCGGCTGCGTCGGGGAAGGCCCGGTCAAGAGCTCGGCCGAGGCCATCGGCATGGCGACGACGCCGCAGGAATCGAAAGCCTTCGTCCGCGCGACCCGCCCGGCGGAGATGGAGTATATCCCGGTGGGCTCGTCGATCCCGGTGGCGCAGCTTTGCCCCGGCCCCAATCCTCCGCCGGCCTATGTGCCCTCCGGCCAGGCCGCCCGCTTCAGGACGCCGCCGCCGATCCGCGATCCCAAGGATCCCTGCAAGCCGCGGGCGGGCTTCGAGTCGATCGAGAAGCAGCTCGCGGCAAAGCAGAAGGTCAACGAGGCGGCCGGCAACACGGCGAAATCCCTCGGAGCCTCGACCACGCCGCCGAAGCCGGCCCAGATTCCGCCGCTGAACTGACGCTCTCCGGGCCGTAAGCCCTGCGGGCAGGCGCCCATGCCTGTTCGCCTATTGGTCGAAGATCGCAATTTCTTGCGTTTTTGGCCCTGTCCTGAACAAAGATGCGGTGCTAAGCAGCCTTGGCGCAAGGAAGTGACCTTGCGCATGAGCGATGCCGCCGGCCGGAGGGGAGATCGTCGCGCGTCCGAACGGATGCGGCCACGACGGTCTATCCTATTGTTATCGCATCGGATTTTCCGGGAAGTGGACGCCACTTTCCGGATCGGTGCTTCAGGGACCTGTTCGAGATGACCGATTTCCACCGCATCAAGCGCCTGCCGCCTTACGTTTTCGAACAGGTCAACAAGATCAAGGCCGCCGAGCGCGCCAAGGGCGTGGACATCATCGACCTCGGCATGGGCAATCCCGACCTGCCGGCGCCCAAGCACGTCATCGAGAAGCTGGTCGAGACGGCGGGAAAGCCGCGCACGGACCGCTATTCGGCCTCGAAGGGCATCGGCGGCCTGCGCCGGGCCCAGGCGAACTATTATGAGCGTCGCTTCGGCGTGAAACTGAACCCCGAGACGCAGGTCGTCGCGACGCTCGGCTCGAAGGAGGGCTTCGCCAACATGGCGCAGGCCATCACCGGACCGGGCGACGTCGTGCTCGTGCCGAACCCGAGCTATCCGATTCACGCCTTCGGCTTCCTGATGGCGGGCGGCGTGATTCGCTCCGTTCCGGCCGAGCCGACGCCGGCGATGTTCCCGGCGCTGGAACGGGCGGTGATGCATTCGGTGCCGAAGCCGATCGCGCTCGTCACCTGCTATCCGGCGAACCCGACCGCCTATGTCGCGACGCTCGATTTCTACCGCGACCTCGTCGCCTTCGCGAAGAAGCACGAGCTCATCCTGCTCTCGGACCTTGCCTATGCCGAGGTCTATTTCGACGAGAACAACCCGCCGCCCTCGATGCTGCAGGTGCCGGGCGCGATCGATGTCGCGGTCGAGTTCACCTCGATGTCGAAGACCTTCTCCATGGCCGGCTGGCGCATGGGCTTCGCCGTCGGCAATGAGCGGCTGCTGGCGGCGCTGGCGCGGGTGAAATCCTATCTCGACTACGGCGCCTATACGCCGATCCAGGTCGCTGCCGCTGCCGCGCTCAACGGCCCGGACGACTGCATCCGCGAGATGCGTGACATCTACCGCAAGCGCCGCGATGCGCTGGTCGAGAGCTTCGGCAAGGCCGGCTGGGACTTCCCCGCACCGGAAGCCTCGATGTTCGCCTGGGTGCCGATCCCCGAGAAGTTCCGCCATCTCGGCTCGCTGGAGTTCTCCAAGCTCCTGATCGAGAAGGCCGAGGTCGCGGTGGCGCCGGGCATCGGCTTCGGCGAGCATGGTGACGATTATGTCCGCATCGCCATCGTCGAGAACGAGCAGCGCATCCGCCAGGCCGCCCGCAATATCGGCCGCTTCCTGAAGGGCGCCGACGCGACGCTGCACAACGTCATCCAGATGCCGAAGGCGGGGTAGGGCGCGGCGTTTCGACCGTCAGGGCCGTCATGCTCGGACCTGACCCGAGCATCTCCTGAAGGAAAGGCGCCTCATCCTGCATGAGATTTTCGGGTCTGCGCTTCGCTTCGCCCGAGAATGACGGTGGCGGCTTTGTACTGCCTCTGGACCCCGCCGCCAAAACATGGGAACCGGGGCGGTGCGGAAGGGAGATTCCGTATCGCGTCCGGGGCTCGCTTCCATGCAACGAAAAGGCCGCCTTATCGGCATCGGCTTCGCCGCTTTCGCCGCGGTCTGCCTAGTGGCGACCTATGATTACTCCAAGGGCCGCATCACCGACACCAGCTCCGATCTGGTCCGGGACGTCCTGGCCTCGTCCGGCAATGCCCGCGAATGCGCGCGCGACGTGACCGATGTGGTTTCGCGGCGAATCCCGATCGGCACGGAGAGGGCGGAGGCCGAGCGCATTCTCGCCGATGCGACGATCGATCCGCCGAAGCCGTGGTTCTGGACGCCCGACGTCGAGAACAGCACGGTCTCGGAAGGCCAGACGCTGGAAGCGCTGCGCACGATCAAGGCGACGGCCTTCGTCAGCAATCTGCTGCGGGTCTATCTCTCCTTCGACGACGGCAAGGTGAAGCGTGTCGCCGCCGAGGTGATCTGCCATTTCGGCTGAGAGGCGTTGCGGGAGCCGCTGAAGCGGCTTGCCCGTCGGATCGGCGCCGCGCCTCTGCACCCGCGGCTCCGAACAAGGCGGTTCCGTTACGTCAGTCGCTGGGCTATCCTGCGCGAGGGCTGCTGCGACAGGTGCTGCCATGGAAGAGACGGACAAGGTTTTCACCGGTCCCATTCCGCAGATCTACGACCGGCTGCTCGTACCCCTGATCTTTCAACCCTATGCCGAGGATCTGGCGGCTCGCGTCATGGCCGCTCGGCCCGCCCATGTTCTCGAGCTCGCGGCGGGGACCGGCGCTCTGACGCATGCGATGGCGGCGCGCCTCGATGGGGCGAGCATCGTCGCGACGGATCTCAACCAGGCGATGCTCGACATCACCGCAGCACGGTTTGCGGGGGACACCAGGATCGTTTGCCAGCAAGCGGACGCGCTCGATCTGCCCTTCGCGGATGAGAGCTTCGATGTTGTCGCCTGCCAGTTCGGCGCGATGTTTTTCCCCGACAAGCCGAAGGGCTATAGCGAGGCCCGGCGTGTCCTGCGGCCGGGCGGGCGCTATCTCTTCAATGTCTGGGATGCGGTCGCCCGCAATGATTTCACGGCGGTGCTGCTGGACGCGCTGGCCGAGGTTTTTCCGGCCGATCCTCCGCGTTTCATCGAGCGCACGCCGCATGGCTATCATGATCTCGGAATGATCGAGCTCGATGTCATGGCCGGCGGCTTCGGGAGGCCGGTGATCGAGCGTGTCGAGAAGCGTTCCCGCGCCAATTCCGCGTTGGATGTCGCGACCGGCTTCTGCCAGGGCACGCCGATCCGCGGCGAGATCGAGGCGCGCGGCGCGCCGGGGCTGGCGGCC
>WPCJ01047688.1_pt1 | contig 23348 bp, 22 predicted proteins | sample 5399831 | NCBI WGS metagenome assembly WPCJ01 (sample SAMN12869470, study PRJNA574797) | sludge metagenome | isolation source: wastewater treatment of pH10 | place: China:Beijing | collected 2019-05-20 | reverse complement strand
GAACCCGACTGCCGCACCGTGCCGACATAGTTCTGATACCCGTTCTGGGTGACCACGGCTTCATGCCCGGCGCCGGTCTGGTCGACGAGTGCCACGACGTTTGCCGGGCCGCGCTGCTGCTGGCCGCTCGGCGACAGCACGGGGCCGGTGCCGCTCTGGCTGATGGTTGCAGAATTATCGGAACCGTTCTGCTTGACGGTCTCGACCTTGTTGCCCTGCCCGCCGCCATACCAGTGGCTGTAGGCGCCGGTCTGGGTGACGGTCAGCTCGTTGGCCGCGCCGCCGGTGTGGGTCTGTTCCACGTTGCCGACGTAATGCGAGGCGACGACAGACTGGCCAGCCGCAGTGACGTTGCCGCTGTCCGGGCCGAGCGACTGGGTGATGGTCGCCTTGTTGGTCGTGGTCGCGCTCGTGCCGCTGGTCTGGCGGACGCGATTGACGACGTTGCCGTTCTGCCCGGCGCTGATCGACGAGCCGTGGGCGCCGTTCGAGGTCTGGTCGATCACCAGCACGTTGCGATCGCCGGTCTGATGCGCGCCGGCGCTGCCGGGGCCGGTATTGGCAACGCGGTTCCAGTTGCCCGTCTGGGTCACGGCGATGCTGTTGTAGTTGCCGAACTGGCCCAGATACTCGCCGTAGTTCGTCCGCACGCCCGAAACGTTCCAGTTGCCGTCCTGATCCACGGACAGGCTGTTGTCGCTGCCCTCCTGAATCGAGAACGCCTTGTTGCCATCGCCGGCCATCGCGCCGCCCATCAGCAGGCCGAGCGCCGTGGCGGTCGAAAGTGCCAGTTTGAACTTCATGATCTCACTCCTCAGTTCTCGGGCGAGAACTGCCGCCCGCCGTTGCGTTAAAACCTTTGTCCGACGATGCGCAGTCCAACCCCGTTGCCGGCAGGGGCTCGCGAACGCTCGCGTGCCGGCATTACGGATGCAGAACTCTGGGAAGACCTTGTTTCCCCCTAGTCCGTGTTGCGTCTCGCCTGTTGCCCCCGCGCGGCCTTGTGCCGGTCGCTTCGGACGGGAACGGAGCCGTCAGCCCCGCACCCTTTTTTCATAATCAATTTTCTCCTAATAGACAAAGTGAATTTTCTGTTAAAGTTAAGATCATCCGGAAGAAACGGAGAAACGGCAGGAGGAAATCCATGACGGGGGAGGCCGTCATACCAAACGGGAGGCATCGGGCGGATTACCTTGCCGGCTTTTCTGGAAGGCGGCAGAAAAACTCTCCGGAAGCGCGCAATGTGTGGCTTTCCTGTCACTACGGGCAGGTTTTGGCGGCCTCACGCTAAATCCATATGGAAGAATCGGCTGCCGGCCGGCAGAGTAAACCGGATCGTGAGTGATTGTGCGGGATTTTCCCCGGGCGGGCTCGGGCAACGCGGCAGTCATCGCGCAGTTCTTTGCCGAACAGGTCTTGTTCGCGATTGTCTTTCCGGCGAAGAGGCCCTATTGGTCCAGTCGGACGGCGCGGGCCAGCAACGGGCCGGGCGCAGGATGGGGAAGAGAAGCATGAGAAGAGCAATGCTAGTCACGGCGGCGCTGGCAGGTCTTGCCGCGGCGATGCCGGCAGCTTCGGCGGGCGATCTGGTCTACACGCCGATCAACCCGTCCTTCGGCGGCAATCCGCTGAACTCGTCGCATCTTCTGGGAACGGCCAACGCCCAGCGCACGGCGACGGCGCGCAGCACCAGCCTTACGGGCGGCGGCACCGGTGACTCCGGCACGACGCCCGGTTCGAGCGACGCCGACCTGTTCGTGCGCCAGTTGCAGGGACGGCTGCTCTCGGCGCTCGCCAGCCAGGTGACCGAGGCGATCTTCGGCGCCAACCCGCAGGACTACGGCGAAATCACCTTCGGCGACACCAACATCATATTCGAGAGGACGATGTCCTCGATCACGCTGACCATCACTGATCCCACCGGGATCACGCAGATCGTGGTGCCTCAGCTCGTGACCGGCACGCCGTAGCACTGCGGAAATAAAGGGGGTAGGGACCCGCACTTGTGGGTTTTAGCTGGGCAAGGGGACACATGCGGACTTATCGAGCAATGACGCGCCGGGTGCGTGCGTGGGCGATCGCCACGGCAGCGACGCTTGTTCTGGCCGGATGCCAGACGGTCGTCGACCCGGGTATCTACGAGCCGACCGTGACGCCGGTGACGGCGCAGAGCTACAATCTGCGCACCCTGCCGGCGCCGGCCAAGCGCATCCCCGTGGCCGTCTACGATTTCCCCGACCTGACCGGCCAGTACAAGGAGCGCGACAACGTCCAGACGCTTTCGCGCGCGGTCACCCAAGGCGGCGCTCCGATGCTGATAAAGGCGCTCCAGGATGCCGGCGAGCGGCGCTGGTTCTCCGTGCTCGACCGGGCGCGGCTGGACGACATCCTTAAGGAGCGCCAGATCGTCACCGAGATGCGGCGCATCTATCGAGACGAGCAGAAGATCCCCGCCAGCGTCCTGCCGCCGCTGGCTCATGCCGGCATCATCATGCAGGGCGGCATCACCGGCTACGATACCAACGTGCAGACTGGCGGCGTCGGCGTGCGCTATCTCGGCCTCGGCCCGCATGGGCGCTGGCAGCTCGATTCCGTAACGGTCACGCTCAGGGCCGTCTCCACCAATACCGGCGAGGTTCTGGCTAGCGTCACCGTGCACAAGGATATCGCCTCCACCGCGTTGCAGGGCGGTAATTTCAGCTTCATCGAACTCGACAAGATTCTCGAGGTCGAGGCGGGGGTGAGCAAGAACGAGCCCAAACAGATCGCCGTGCAGCAGGCGATCGAGAAGGCCGTCGTCGCGCTGGTGGTGGAAGGCACCGAACTCGGCATCTGGTCGTTCGCCGACCGGGCCGCCGGCCAGGCCGCGATAGATGCCTACAGGGGCGAGAAGTACGGGGACAGGATAACGGCAGCGGCCTATTCCGTGCCGCCTCCGGCAACGCGCAACCCGGCCGACGTGGTGGTGACGGCACCCGTGGAGCCGAGAGCATCAACGCCGCGGCGCCCGCGGCCGCCTGCGGCAGCGGAGTCGGGCACACCGCCGCCGCCCGCCGAGAACGAAGTGGTCGGCTCCATTCCAGCGCAGGAACGGACCCCTCCGCCCGCCGCCCCTGGCGAGGTGGTCGGCTAGAGCAATTTTGCAGCCGAGCGGAATCGCTTGACGTCGGGAAAGCGGCCCGCTGGCGCTGGCTCGCTTCAGCTTGAGCATCCAAGACTAGACAGGCACGGAAAAGGCCAACCCGAAGCACAAGCGTCCGGGATGGTGTTTACCTTGTCGGGAACTACCGAGGCATGCTCGGATTTCTGCCGGGAATTACTTTGACAACTTGGTAGCCGTGAATTAACGGTTTCTTAATGGCCTGTCCGCTCGCGCGGCCGGCCGTCGGAACGGGGGCATTCATGTCGCGATCGTTGAAGCTGCTGATCGGAAGCGCGGTTCTGGCCGCCGGCACGACGGGTTCGCTAGCGCAGAACATCAGCAACGAGACCTGGCTCGGGCAGGTCGGCGGCACCAACACGATCACGATCGACCAGAGCGGCCGCAATAACCAGGCGGGCGCCGACAACGTCGCCCTGCGGCTCAATCAGGACGGCAACGACAACATCCTTGCCATCACCCAGTTCGGGCATCGCAACCAGGTCGGCGCCGCGCCTTTCGCTGCTCCCCCGACGGGCATCAACCAGTTCGGCGGCAGCAACCGGATCGAGATAGAGCAGACGACGGCCCAAGACGCGGTCGCAGACGGCGGCAACGTGATCGGGGCCATTTTTCAGCGCAGCGCCTATGTCCTGTTGGAAGCAACTAATATCCTGAGGATCGTCCAGAGCGAGGTATTCGGCAATAGCGGCGCCGCCAACCACAGTGTGGGCACCGTTCGCCAGATCCATGCCGGAAGGGCGGGCGACGCCAACACGGCGAGGATCACGCAGACGGGCGGAGGCTACGGCGAGGGCAATTATCTCGGCGATCTCTACCAGTTCGGGGCAGGCAACCTCTTCGACCTGACGCAGCGAAACCAGCACAACGAGGTGATCGACGTCCGCCAGATCGGCAGCAACAACACCGCTACTGTCGAGCAGGGCCTTTTCGCCGGCATCATCGGCGGCAATCTGGTCGAGTACCTACACCAGTTCGGCCTCAGAAACTTGGCCAACGTCGTCATGCTCGGATCGAACAATGCCGTACAGCGCATCCTCCAGATCAACGCCCATCTCGGCTGGTCCGCGCTCGGCAACGTCGTCACGATCACGCTGGGCAGCGAGGACAGTGGCAGCACGGGTAACGGCAACGTCGACGACTTCGCCTCCGAGGCGGCCCGCGCCGTCAGCGCCGCGCAGGCGAACGTCGTCCAGATCGGCGACTACAACCGCGCCGCCATCACCATCGCAGGCGTCGACAACAAGTTCGGCGCGAGGCAGATCGGCGACGACAACGACGCCGTCATCTCTGTCGGGGCGCTCGACGGCCAGGCGGCCCAGCGCAACGAATCGGCCGTCTTCCAGAACGGAACCGGGAACTATTTCAGCCACGTTGTGCTCGGCAACGACAATGTCGGCGCGGCGCGGCAGTTCGGCGACAGGAACAGGCTGTCGATCGAGCAGCGCGGGCACGCCAATCTCGCGGAGGCGGTGATCGTCGGCAGCGGGAACAACTTCGCGGCTTCCTTTTCCGACCTTGCGGCATCGGTTCTGCCGACCCCGGACCTCAAGCCGGGCGGACTGTTCCAGAAGGGGTTAAACAACACGGTTCGGGCGAACGTTACGGGGAACGACAACAGGTTCGGCTTCTATCAGGAAGGCGGCTGGAACGTGGCCTCGAGCACCGTGATCGGCTCGGGCAACGAGGTCGTCGTCGTCCAGATCGGCAACGACAATACGGCGACCACCATTCAGTATGGAAACAGAAACGTCGCCGTCATACGCCAGTAACCCCCGTCCACTCTCCGGCAGGCATTGTGCCTGCCCCGCGATAGCGCGGTCTTAACCATGTCGTTCTTTTGTGCGCCGCTGGATGCGATGCCGGCGGAACTCATAAAATTGTAGCGATCGGCAAAAGCCGACCTTAGCACGGCTCTGGCATGCTCTCCTTGGCACAAACGGGGAGACGGGCATGAACAGGCAGGCAACTTTCGCTGTGTGCGCAGCGGCAGCGGGGCTGATGACGTCCACGGGCGCGATGGCCAAGAACGAACTCGTGCTTCTGACTAGGGACGAGTTCCTGAACCACGCGGAAATATCCATCGACGGCAGCAGCAACCGGCTGGTGATCTCACAGGAGCATACCGGCGGGATCGGGCTGAACACCATCACCGCCACGATCAACGGCGACCTCAACGGCGGACCGCTCGGCGCATCCTTCACGGGCGCGGCCCGGGGGGCCGATCTTCAGCCCGGAATGCTGATCCAGAACGGCTTCAACAACACGATGTCGATCGAGGTTAACGGCACGGCCAACCTGTTCGCCTTCGCCCAGATCGGCAGCGGCAATGTGCTGAACGCCTCGATCACCGGCCATGACAATCAAGCAGCGGTGCTTCAGACCGGCGTCAACAATTTCGCAGGTTTTTCTCAGAACGGAATCGGCAATAGCGTTAGCATTACGCAGCATTCATGGTAGACTGATATTACCGATATCTTCAAGGCAAGGAGCCTTCCATGCGTGCATCCCTGCTCGGCGTTGCGGCTGCGGCCGTTCTTGGTGCCTCCTTCACGGCGACCTTCTCGCTGGCCGGCGACGACAACACGATCTACATCAGGCAGGAGAGCCCGGCCGGTTCCTTGGAGGGCAATACGCTGAGCGTGGACCAGTCGGGAGCATATGGAAGCCTGATTATCGGGCCGACCCTTCCGTCGATGTTGAGGTTCATCAACATCAACCTTGAATCAGGCCTGCGGGGCGAGCCGGCACCCGCCCTCCAGCGTGGCGAGGGCAACAAAGCGACGGTGGTGATCGAGGGCGAGGGCGGCGTGCTGCAACTGCTGCAGGATACCAGCCCGTTCCGCAATCTTCAGCAGGCCAATTCCAACACGCAGAACAACGCTAGGGTGGATATGACAGACGCCTCCCTCGGCGGCGTCATCCAGTTGGGCACCGACAACACCGCGAATCTCCGTCTGACGGATTCGACCGGACTGATCGCCCAGTTCGGCACAGAGTTGACCGCAAACCTGACGGTCGGGACCAATGGCGACGGCCGGATCGTCCAGATCGGCAATCGCAACAACGCGCAGCTCGATGTTCCGGGCGGAACGAGCGCGACCTACACCCAGATCGGCAACAATCTCAGTTCGGTCCAGCCCGTGGAAGTCTTCTCCACCAATTCGGGCAATATCACCATTACCCAGACCGGCTTCTGATTCCGACGTGAAGACAAGCGGGCGGGGCGATGAACGGATTTTGGCGGAAACTGTCGGTGCTCGCAGCCGGTCTGTGCATGGTTGGGGGCATCTTGTCCGAACCTTCGCACGCCAGTGATGAAAGCAGCGCGCTGGCGCTGATTGGCGTCGATATGCGCGACGACGGGATCGAGGTCGTCGGCACGGCGCTAGCCGCGGAGGCGGGTGCCTTCAAGGGCGAGATGGTCATCGACAGACGGGGGGCGTCGGGCTCGGTATCCACCCGCCAGTCGCGCGATGTTGTGCTTGCCGCCGGAGAGCAGGCGGACATCGCTCGCGTCGCCGTCTCCTACCGACCCGGGGATCGGTTGAGCGTGACCCTCACGCTGACGCGCGACGGCGCCGTTGTTTCGAAAGCAACGCTTTCGACGGCGGAAAACTAGCCGCAGGTATAGTTTCCGATATTGTCAAGTCACCCGCGATGGTCGATAGATCATCCGGGACATGAGGAACAGGGGGCTCTCTTGGGGTTCAGGCTCTTATCGGTTTTCGTGGCTGCCGGCGCGGTTTCCGCCGCCTGCGCGACCGCTGCCTCGGCTCAGTCGGAGTCGGAGTTCATCGCCGCGTTTTCCGGCGAATGGCGGGTGCATGACGAGGCTTTCGCCCAGGGCGTGCAGATCTGCCGCATCACGCTCCGCGGCGAGGCAGAGGCAGGACGCTACAAGCTCGACCGTACCACATGCGGGGGCGAGCTTGCGGGGGTGTCCTCCTGGGGCATCGCCGACGGCCAGATGGCGCTCTTCGCCGGCGAGGGCGTGGTGGTGACGCTCGGTGGCACCCAGCGGCGCATGAGCGGCGCCACGAAGTCCGGCGCTCCCGTCATCATCGAAAAGGCGAACATCAGCGGCATCGCCGAGCAGCTCCAGGCTGCCCATCGGGCAAGCGGCTGCTACTATCTGGGCTTCACTGATCGCTGCGCTGCGGAAGCCGATCTGGCGAAGCCGGCCGCGGCCGGTGCCGGCCAGCCCGCACGTGTCAATGTCATCGTGAACCTCAATACCCGTGCCGAGGCCCGCGACGATGCGGGAGTGATAGGCGTCGTCCCGGCCAACAGCTGCGTGGCGATCAACGCCTGTGTCACCGCCTCAGACGGCGTGTGGTGCCAAGCCGAGTTCGGCGACCGCGTCGGATGGCTGCGCAAGCTCGCCATCAGGCAGGACCGATGGCCCGTCGTCACCTTCGTCAATCAATGTCAGGAGTAGCTCAACAGCCTGACTCTAGACACGAATCTGCTCCGATTGAGACCGGAACGATGACCGCATCCCGACTTTGCAGGTTACTGAAAGTGTCGAAATAGTCTTTGCCAGGCCAGCGCCATCCAACGATGATGGCGTGGATGACACCCACTCACCGGCATCAAAGCGTGCCACAATTGTTGCCGAGGCAACACGAGGGGAGTCATCCACAATGCATCCTGCCACCATTGGCGTCGATCTCGCCAAACACGTTTTCCAGGTCCACGGCATTGACGCTGCGGGCGAAGTCGTCATCCGCAAGAAGCTGCGGCGCTCGGAGGTAAAACCGTTCTTCGCGAAACTCCCCGCATGCCTGGTCGGCATGGAGGCGTGCGGCACCGCGCACCATTGGGGCCGCGAGTTGAGAGAGTTGGGCCATGAGGTGCGGCTGATGCCGGCGGCCTACGTCAAACCGTATATCAAACGGGGCAAGAACGACGAGGTCGACGCGGAGGCGATCTGCGAGGCCGTGACGCGCCCGACGATGCGGTTCGTGCCGATCAAGAGCACCGAACAGCAGGCGGTGCTGATGCTGCACCGGACCCGCGATCTTCTGGTGCGTCAGCGCACCATGCTCGTCAATTCGTTGCGGGGACAGCTCGCCGAATTCGGGCTGGTCGCGCCGCAGGGAGTCTGGCGTCTCGCGCAGTTGCAGGCCCTTGCCGAAGACGCCTCCGGTGCCGTGCTGCCGGAGCCGGCGCGGGAATGCGCGGCGCTGATCCTGATGCAGATCGCGGATTTGCACGCGAGGATACGCGAGCTGGAACGGGTGATCATGGCGCGTCACCGGGCGAACGAACTGAGCCGGAGGCTTGCGACGATACCGGGCGTCGGCGTGATCACCGCCACCGCGATGGTTGCGACGGTCGCCGATGCCAGCGCGTTCAGGTCCGGCCGTCATTTCGCGGCCTGGATCGGCCTGACGCCGCGGCAGAACGGAACCGGCGGAAAGGTCCATCTTGGCCGCATCTCGAAACAGGGCGAACCTTACCTGCGACGCCTGCTGGTTCTGGGCGCGACGGCCGTCGTGCGCTATGCGCGCAACAAGCCGGATTTCGCGGGATGGGTGAACGCGCTGCTCGCACGAAGACCGGCGCGCGTGGTGACGGTGGCGGTCGCCAACAAGCTGGCGCGGATCGTCTGGGCGATCATGCAGCGCGGCGGATCGTTTCGGGAGCGATCGTTCGGAATTGCCTGAACCTGTTTCGGCAGTGAACCGGGACATGTAGTATCGAACGAACAATCATCCGAGTTGGTGGGAGCGACGACGACGTAATGGCATCCGGTCGACACCCGATGATGCGGAAGACCCGAACCTGTGCATGGACCCCGAGTCCGTCGCGATGATTGGGACCGGATCAGCGGACAGCCATGAAGGCCACGTGGTATTGACACCACGATTGAAAGGCCGGACAGATGACCGCAACGATCGATGCTGTAATGTCCAAGTATACCTGCCACGTGGGTGTCATCCACAGATGCACAGGTGTGATGGATTCATTTTGTGGCATTCCGAGTCATTTCGTGGTGTTTTGAAACGCTACGAAATGACTCGATTTGAATCGGTAACTTGTTGCCGATGGAATTCGGGCTCATGCTTTTGGGCATGAAGGGCGATGTAAAGCAGATCGTCGGTATCCTGAATTCGGACTTTCACAGTCCGGCGGGTCCGATTCAGGTCGAGCGCCTGATCCGGAAGCACCTGCCGCTGTTCGAGGATCTGCGCGATCGTGGTCTGACCTGGGAGCAGGTTTCGCGCTTGCTGGCCGCCGCCGGCATTGCGCACGGAGGTGGTCAGGCATTCAGCCCGTCCCACCTTCGCGGTGTCTTCGGACGGCAACGGGCACGCCTTGCGCAAGGCAGGCGGTTGCCGGCCACCGATGCCGGCCACACTGTCGGCTCCGGTGCGTCACATGCCGGAAAGGTTCAGTCCGGCGTTCATCGTCCGCCCGATACGGGATTGCTGCAATCAGGGCTTCCGCATGCCGACGCAGCGCGTGCCGCTGCCCGGCCCGCCATGGGTCGTGAGCACAAGCTGGCAGCCAGTGAAACTCCGGCAGTGCCGGACGAATCCCATGCGTCAGCTCGCTCACGAGACCGTGCGGCCCTTCTTGCTCTGATGCGGCAGTCTGCGACTGCGCGTCGCACGGTTGGATGACGAACGATAATTTGCTTGTGCTGATGGATATCGGGCTCATCCTCGATGGAAGACGATAGGGGGATGGGTAGGGCAACATGACGAGTGGGACGATCGAAACACCTGATACGATGGCTCTCGACGAGTGGTCGCGGAGCCGGCCGCATTTCGTGCTGGTCAATAAGGCGATCGATCCCGCGCCCGGGCTAGCCGATCTGCCGGCCACCATGCTGGCTCGGATCGAGGGCAGGCGCCCCGATTTCCTGGTTGCCACCCGCGAAGATCTCGACCGGATCGGCATCGTCCTGTCGCACGAACAACTCGCCTGCTTCCAACGAGGTGAACCGATCCTGATGGTGGCAGGCCGGGTGGAGCACCGCCAGGCGTTGAAGCGCGGGCGGCGGCGCAAGGAAGAGGTCGAGCGCCAGGTGCAGGATGCGCTCGCGATCCAGACCTATGTCGGCATAGAGCGGCTGTGCGCCTGGCTGCGGGCGCGCGATGGACGCCGGCTTTCAGTCACAGTTTCGGAACTGCGCGACCGGGTGATCGACCTTCTGGCAACCGAGGCCTGGGTGGACGACCTGGCCGCTACGGCTACGGCCAGCCACGAGGACCGGCTTGCCTTCTTCCGCACTCAGGCTGATGCTGGCAGTCGGCTCGTCTCGGACTGGTATTGCAAGATGCGACGGCCCGACGACCTTTCGCGGGTGGCGCGACAGATCGTCGAGCGCTCGGCGCAGTCCATGTCGATACCCGTGATCGAGGACACAATCCAGCATGAGCTCAACGTGATCTCGGTCATGGTGCGCTGCCTGCTCCGGGCGACGACGCTGGTGCTGACAGCCCATGCCGTCACCGTGGAGACGGTCAGGCGGGAGCGCATGACCAAGGGACAGCAGGCGGTGTTCTCGGGTGCAAACTCCGATCGTCTCTCGCTACCCGAGGCAGCCCTCGCGGCATTCGATGGCGATTTCAACCCGGCGGATCTTTATGGCGCGCTGCTGAGCTATTTCGACACGTTCGAACTTGCCCGGCTCATTGGCCGCAACGGCCGCGGGCATGACGTGCGCCTCGATACCGACATGGTCATCGAACTGAAGCGCCAGATATCGATCCGGGACGAACTCGACGCTGCCGCCCTGCAGCCTGGCGACATGCCTGCCGGTGAGCAGTTGGCAGCCTTGATGATCACGAAGGCGGCGTTCGAGCTCGTGCCAAGGGAAGCATGGTGCGCCACGCTCGACAAGGCGATCGAAACCGGGGACGTGGTGACGTTGAGAGGATAGCCGGCGCCGCGGCGGCGTGCATCGCGGTGAGAGGACGCAGCCGATCCTGTCCGCGACGTTCTGCTGTAGGATAGCGAACTTCTCCTCGCGTTCGCCGGGATGCAATGGCGTGTCTCCTTTCCCGACACGGCTTCCTGTCGGGAATTCCGGCATTTGTTTCCGAACTCGTTTCCGGGCCGTGCGGCGATGCTGGTGTCCTCTTCATCGGAAAGGACACCGTTATGCCAAAACCAGCTTCCGCTCACGCCGTCGTCTCGCCGCCTCTGCTTGTCATCGTGGCGGGGGAGAAGGGCGGGGTCGGCAAATCACTGACCTCGCTTGCGCTTGCCGATATTTTTCAGCTCAACGAGAAGCCGTTGCGGGTTCTCCAGATCGACAACCAGGCACGACTGTCGCGGGCGCTGGGCGGGGAGGTGACGACGATCCGCGTCGACGCGAAGCTGGCACGGCGCGATCCGGCGGCTGCTTCGCGGGCCTTTACCCCGATCTACGATGCGGTCGAGACGATCGGGTCCGGCGGCGCCTCGGTTCTGGTGGACGTGGGCGCCAATGAGGGAGCAGGCTTCGCGCAGTGGCTCGGCCTGGTCGATCTGGCGGGCGACATGGAGGAGTGGGGGATGCGCGTCCTGATCGTCGTGCCATTTGTCGCCGAAAGCGAGGCGATCCGTCAGGCGGGGTATACTGCGCGACTGCTTCTGGATCGGCTGCCGGGCGCTTCCCTTGTTCTCATCGAGAACGAACGTGATGGCCGGGTTGCGGATCTTCATCCCGCGTCGGATGCCGCACAGGCCGTCAGGCGAGAGATCATGCCTCTGAAGCGGCTGGCGCGTCTCGTCCGCATGCCGCTGATCGAAGCGGGCAGCTGGCGTCCGTTCGAAACTGCCGGATGCCGGCCGCTGGATGTAGTGGCGATGTCGGTGGCGCAGGTCATGGCAGTCACCGGTCTGCCGCGGGCAGAGGCCAAGATCGTTCGCGGCGATGTTGCCGCCTGGTTCTCCGGCTTGGTCGACGCCATCGCCGGTGTGATTGCTTTCGACAGGCCGGTGTCACAATGAGCGTCCTGGCAGAGGGGATCGGCCGCGCAATTGCCGAAGGCCGGCAGTCGCGTCAGGCTCTGGCGGAGCAACTCGTGCGAGAGTTCCGGAAGGATCCAGGCGGGTTCGACCCGCGTCGCCTGGAACGGTTGGGCGAGACAGGGCTGCGACAGTTCCTTGGCCAGATCGATCTGCATGGTGCAGCGTCGAGGACTTCCGGATCGGCGCGATCGGCTGGTTCCGGACAACGGCGCAAGGAATCCGCTCCGCATCGGTCGCAGACAGGATGGCGGCATCTGCGGCGGTCTGAATGGCCGGCATGGATGTCGGGCGCGGCCGCCGGCATTCATGCCGGCGGCCTGACGACGGCCGCCGGTCTTTTGTTCGTGTTGATGATCGAACGGGTGCTTCCCCTCGTCAGGGGAGTGCTGTCATGAGCCCGTTGACAGAAATTCGCTCGCCGTGGCCGGCACGCTTTGGTTCGGTCTGCGCCGGTCTGGTGGTGCTCGTCATGGCGCTGGCGGCATGTTTCATCGTGCTGCCGCCCGTCGCCCTACCACCAGATGGTAGCAGCGCCCCACTCCACCTGCCGGCGATCGCCCGTGACCTGTGGTGGATCGCCGGTCGTGCCGACTGCGGAAGGGGCCTTGCCGGCTTGCTTGCGTTCGATTGTCGGCTGGCGGCAGCGGGACGGGCGGTTGCAGGTTCGCCGCTTGCGTCGGAACTGTTCATCCGCTTCATGATTATCGTCATTGCGACGGTCGTGTCGGCATGGGTGGCGTTCGACCGGATCCGGGCAGCGACGCCGAAGGCCGACCGCGCCATCCATGTGCGCGGACGCCGCCTTCACCAGGGCGCTGCGGCGCGCAAACTGATGCGTCGTCATCTCGCGGCAATCGGCAGGCCGGATACGAACGGTCTGTGGTTGCTGCCGCATGTGCAACTGCCGACGGCTGCTGAGAGCAATAACATCCTTGCAATCGGCACACAGGGCGCCGGCAAGACGGGTGTGCTGCGGGCCTGGCTCGAGCAGCTTATCGAGCGCGGCGATCGTGTCGTCGTTCATGACGTCAAGGGCGACATGACGGCGGGGCTTCCCGCTGACCGTTTCGTTCTGCTTGCGCCGCACGATGCCCGCTCGGCCGTATGGGACATTGCCCGTGACATCGGCGACCGCACCGCTGCGCTCGAATTCGCCGCCCGCAGCATCAAGGCGGCGCAGGCCGATTCGATGTGGGCGGACGGCGCCCGCGCCCTGTGGGCGGACGCGATCGTCAGCCTGGCGCTCGATCACGGACGCGGATGGACGTTGCGACATCTCTACGAGCTCCTGACGTCGCCGCCGGTGCAGCTCAGGGATGCTCTGGTCCGGAGCGGCGCTGCGAGCGCGGAACTGATCGCCTTCGACGAGGTGGGTGGGGTGCAGCGCACCAGCATGAGCTTGCTGATCACGCTGTGGGTGGCGGCGCTGACCGCACTGAAGCCGCTGGTCGACGCCTGGGACGATGTTCCGGCCGGCCGCCGCTTCAGCCTGTCGGGCTGGCTGAAGGAGGAAAGCCGGCTGCCCTGTGTGATCGTCATCCAGAAATCCGCCGAGTATCCGGAACTGTCCGCGCTGGTCGGCGGATTGCTGGTCGAGCGTCTGGCTGGTCTGGTGCTGTCGCCCGACCGCAAGCGCGATCCGGGGCGTAAGATCGCGCTGGTGCTGGACGAGCTTGCCGAGCTCGGCAGGCTGCATCGCTTGCCCAGCCTATTGTCGGTCGGTCGTGAGGCCGGCGTCATGACGGTTGCGGCGGTGCAGGACCTTGGCCAACTGATCGAGGCCTATGGCGAGACGACTGCTCGCACGCTGGAGGCCCGCTTCGGTATCAAGGTGATCGGACGCCTGTCCGCCGGAGACACGGCCGAGCGTGTCTCGAAAGTGCTGATCGGCGAGCGCGTGGTCGAGTTCTTCGAGCGCAATCCTGCCGGGGCGGACAGGAGCCAGGCTTCGCTGAAGCGGCGCGAGACCCATCCCGTGTTTCCCGTGGAGCGGATGGAAACGGAGCTTGGCGTACGGTCCTTCCGCGGTAAGGCGCTGATCCGTTGTCTGGTGCTCGGGCTCGGCGATCCTGCTCTGGTCGACGTTCCCTTCACCGCATGGCCGGACAGGCGGGCAGCACACAGGCCGGCGGCATGGCTGCGCGGCGCGTACCCGTAGTTCATCCAGGCCCTGCCGGACGGAAGCTGACACCCGGCAGAAAGACACAATCCGCCATCAGCAGGGCGATCATGCGACGGCAACGACGGAATAGCCGGGAAGCCACTCTGCCTGAACGTCAACGCATCGGGAATGCGTAGAACCTCCCGCGCCTCGGCGATGTCGTCGGATATCGCATTTGTTTCCGATCTCCCTCAAAGCCGTTGCGTCACCATCGGCACGTTCATCGAACGAAAGGACCTTGCCGATGGTGGCGACGATCGCGGCCGGCACGAGCGCCGGCTACTATCTTGCGCAGTCGGAATACTATCTCGGCGGCAGCGAGCCGCCAGGGACATGGATCGCCGCAGGTGACGGCTTCGGTATCATCGCTGGCGCTACCGTCGAGCGCGCTCCGTTCGAGCGGCTTCATGCCGCAACCGACGCAAGCGGACACACGTTGTTGTCGAACGGGAGCAAACGCATCGATCGCGTTCCGGGCTACGACATGACGTTTTCCGCCCCGAAGTCGGTTTCCCTGCTGTGGGCGCTGGGCGACGAGGGCCTGCGTGAGAAGATCGAGGCGGCGCAGGCAGAGGCGGTCCAAGTGGCGATCGGCGTCCTGGAGCGCAACGCCGCCGTCAGCCGACGCGGCAGGAATGGCCTGTCGAGCGAAGCGGTAAGGTTGAACGTCGCGGCGTTCCAACATGGAGAGGCGCGACCGACCGAACATTCCGATGGCCGGGTGTTCGCCGATCCCCAGCTCCACACCCATGCCGTGATCCTCAACCTCGCCCGCCGCGCCGACGGAACGGTCGGCACGCTCGACGGCAGACGGTTATTCGCCTGGAAAATGGCTTCCGGCGCCGCCTATCATCTGGCGTTGGCAAGCGGCCTGCAGCAGCTCGGCTGCGAGATTGTCGATATCGGAAAGAACGGGACGTTCGAGATCGCCGCTGTCGATGCGGACCTCGCAAAGTATTTTTCTGCCCGGCGCGCCGAAGTCGAGGCGGCTCTCGATGAGGCCGGGTTGACCAGCAGCGTCGCTCCTGCACTTGCCGGCGCGATCACCAAAGTCTCGCGCGCGGCAAAGGAAGCGTCCACCGTCGCGGACGACGCGGATCGGTTCGCAGCGTGGCGGAACATTGCCGGCGCGCTGGGCTACGAGACGGATCGAGTGATCGAGCGCGCGGTTCCACCGGATCTCATTATTGCCGGCACTTTTGCCGAAGCTCGACGGGAGGCAATGGTCGGCCAGCGGCTTCAGGCCATCCCCGAACAGCTGGCGCAGACACAAAGCGTGTTCGAACACCGTCACCTGATGGCGGCCGTTGCTTCGACGCTGGTCGGGAGCGGCGCCTCTGTGGAACGGGCCGGGCGGGAGGTGCAAGCACTGATCGATGAAAGCATCGTCGTCGAGCTCGGTGCGGACGCCATCGGCGAGATGCGCTATTCGACGCCGGACATGGTTCGCATCGAGCACGAGATACTTGCCATGGCGCAGGATCTTTCCACGCGGTCGATGCCTGCCCCCGACCACAACCTCGTTGGCCGGCTGATCGGCGACAGCATCCTCAGCCGCGAGCAGGCCGACGCGGTCATGGCTGCGACATCTTCCATCGCAATTGCCGTGATCGAGGGGGCAGCTGGTTCCGGAAAAACCACGTCACTGCGACCGATCGTCGAAGCGTATCGCGCTACCGGTTATACGGTGCTCGGATCGGCGACCGCCTGGCGGATCGCCAACCAGTTGCGCGACGATCTCGGCATCGAGGCGCGGGCAACCGATGCCTGGCTGGCCGGCAGCAGGGTGGGAAAGCCGTTTCTCGACGAAAAGACCCTTCTCGTCGTCGATGAGGCGGGACAACTGTCGAGCAGGCAGATGCATGCCGTTCTGTCCGAGGTGGCGCAGGCCGGGGCGAAGCTGATGCTTGCCGGAGACCGGCGCCAGCTTCAGCCGATCGGCGCAGGTGGCGCGCTTTCGATCGTCGCCCGCGCTACCGATTTCGCACGCGTCGACAAAATCGTGCGGCAGAAGGACGAATGGGCGAGGCAGGCAACCATGGCGCTGGCGGCCGGCCGGACGCAGGAAGCGCTCACTGCCTATGGTGAGCGCGGCCATGTCCATCTTCATTCCGGACAAAAAGCGGCCGTGTGCGCCATGGTGGACGCCTGGGAGCAGGCTGCTACCCGGCAGGAGGGACAAGAACTGCTTCTTCTTGCCCGCACACATGCCCAACTGCGCGTCATCAATGCGGAAATCCGCAGCCGTCTGCGAGAGGCTGGTGCGCTGCGCGGTCCGGAAATCAGCATGGATGCCGTCACTGCCTCGGGTCACCCGCACCAGCTCGATCTCGCTGTCGGCGATGAAGTCCGGTTCCTGATGCGGCACGATCGTCTCGGTGTCATCAACGGCAGCATCGGGATTGTCACCTCTATTTTTTGCGGGAAGGAAAGCGACGGACCCCGGATCGTCGCCTCCGTCGATGGCCGGCATATTTCCTTCACGCCGTCCGACCTTGCCGATGAAAGCGGCCGGGCGCGTCTGAGCCATGCCTATGCATCGACCATCTACGGCGTTCAGGGGCTTACGGCCGACCGGACATTCGTGCTGCTCGATCCGGCCTGCAATCGCCATGACGCCTATGTTGGCCTCAGCCGTGCCCGAGAGACGGCAGAGATCTACGCCGACAGCCGGCTGATCGATGTAGGCATCCGCGCCGAGCTGCCATTGTCGGAGCGGGCTACGGCGGTTGAGCCCGACAATGAAGCTCGCGTCGCATGGCTCGGTTCCACGCTCTCGCGTTCGGGGATCAAGGGAACGACCCTCGACCTGATCGCGCAACCGGCGCCGGCGCCTGAGCGCTCGCTCTTGAACCAGGCTGCTTTCGGTCGCGCGCTGGAAATCGAGCAGCCTTAGGCCTGGATCGCGCCATCGCCCGTCCTGCCTTCCGCCGCAGATTTCGGGCGATTCTGCAAAAAGCCGATTTGTTCCCGAACTTTTTCGCGCCCCCGCCGACACCATTGAGGTGCGATCTCCGTCGAGACGCACCGGCTGCTCGAGATACGCGCCGGTTCACTCCAAGAAAGGAGCTTGCGCATGCTGGATCCCCGAAACGCCACCGATCTACCCCTGCTCGTCGATGCCGTCATCGACGGCGGCATCACCGCCAGTGACGCCGCCCATGGCACGCCGCCACAGATCCAGACTCTCTTCGAGATCGCCGAACATCTCGGCAACCTCGGCAGGGGGCATCCCGTCGACTTCACGTCCGCCCAGGCGGAGATGCTGCACGATCTCATCGAGACCGGCATCGGTATCGTTTTCGGCGGCAGGCGGCCGACGACGCCGGGAGAGAAGATCGCGACGCGCATGATGGATCTCGCGTTCGAAATCGATGACCCGCTGGCCTGGGCATTCAACCTCTGCGCAGCACGCGACGGGTCGATGGCCCGCGTCGTCCGCAGCTAGCCGGCCCAGCCAACCGCCTCCGGGCGCCGCCACCGCGGCGGGTCCGGACGGCAGGCCGGCAACCCATCCCTTCACGTCCCGATCGCGACGGTCGCGGCCTGCCGGCTGCGCTGCCGGCGCTCGTCATCCAACCGAAAGGCAATTCACACATGACCACATCAGCATCTGCCGCACGGGCCGGTAAGTCCGGACCAACCGGCATCACCGTTCCACCGATCCCGAGCCGATCGAGCCCGACATTTGCCGCTCCACCCGCCGCGATCCGGTCCGACCGTCTCGACCAGTTTCCGCTTCGCGACGTCGTCAACGACACCCGCTCACGCGGCTTCTGCGGCCCGACCGCCATCGCCTCCATCGTCGGACAGCCGATTTCTATGGTCAGGGACGCATTCCGCCTCGTCCGCTACGGCGAGGACTGGATCCGGCTCGACCGCGCGCCGCCGATCATGGGCACCTCGAGGTATGAGGTCCGCATGGTTCTGGAGCGGTTCGGCTTCACGGGGCAGTGGCACAGCATCGGACATGGCCCGACCCTCGCGGCATTTCTCGATGAGCGGACGGGTTTCGCCCGCACCCATCCCTGCATCGTCGGCCTTACCGGTCACTGGGTCGCCCTCAGCGGCTGGCAGTTCTGTGATACGTTCAGCAAAGGGCAAGTTGTCGATGCCGATATAGCCCCGCGACGCCGCGCGCGTGTCAGGAGTGTCTTCATCATCACCGGGCATTGTGTGCCGGCTGCGGATATCCCGAGAAAGAAATATCGTGGGCGGTAAGCAGTACAAGAGGGGTCTAGTTCAGCGCCAATACGGCTGCCGCGTATGCGGCAGCCGAAGCGTCATCCGAAAGGAGCAGGATCATGCCTAACCACATCGGAAACAGCGTCGTCGTCATGGGGCCGGACGACGAGATCGATCGCCTTCTCGCCACCTGCTTTCGGGGCCGGAGCGCCGAAGAGGGAGGGGGTGACGAGACCGACCTGGAGCTCGATTTCCGGACGATCATTCCCGTCGACGATACGACCATCGAGGCGGTGACCCGGTTCCTGGATGTGAACGAGTTTTACGTCCGGCAACCGGGCACGAAATGGAACGCCTATGACGGCATGATCGTCGAGCGGCGGAAGGGCCATCTCAATTTCGAGTTCAACACGGCCTGGGATATTCCCGAGCCGGTCTACAGGAAACTCGGCCGGATGTTTCCAGCACTTGCCTTCGATATTGCGGCGACCGATCCGGGAGCATGGGCGATTACCGGCCATGTCTGTGGAGATACGGCCATCTTCGACGAGAATGCGGATATCCGGACGGTCTACGAGCGCGTTTACAAGGAACCGTTCGAGACCGCGATGCAACCCGACACGTAGGACGCCGGCGGCCTCGCCGTCATCATTCTCCTGGCGAAACGGGGCCGGCGTTGCCGGTCCCGTTCGTGTTCATGGCGTTGGCACTGGAAAGAGGCCCCATTACGCAGCCGCTCCCTGTTCGCCGCGGATAGTCAGGCGTTGGATGGCCGTCGCATGATGCCGGGCATCGAGTTCGATGCCGATGAAGCGCCGGTTGAGGCTGCTCGCGGCCACCAGTGTGGAGCCGGAGCCGCAGAAGGGGTCGAGCACCAGATCGCCGGGAACGGTGAAACCTTCGATCAATGGCTTCAGCACACTAACCGGCTTCTGCGTGGGATGGAGCGTATTGCGCTCGTAGCGCCAGTCAATGACGTCGGGGATCGGCAGGAGCGGCAGCTGCACCTGACCCTTGGCCAGAAGGTAGGCCTGTTCGTGGTGATAGCTGAGGAACCGCTTTGCCGAGGCGTATCGCTTCTGGAAAACGACGTGTCCGACCGGACGGAAGCCGGCGGCTCGCCATGCAGCGAGGAAAGCGTCGGCCTGGTTCCAGCCGTAGAACGAGATGCAGAACCCGCCCGGCTTCAGGACGCGGTACGCTTCGACGAAGGCGGGTTTCAGCCAGCGGTCGTTGTCGTCGTTCTGCACCGTCTGCCCGTCGCGCGAGCGATAGCGGGTGATGTAGGGCGGATCGGTCAGGATCATGTCGGCCGAGCCGGTTTCCATGCCGCCCATGATGTCGATGCAGTCGCCGTGGATGACGGTGTCGATAGGCTGCTGCGTGCTGAGGTTGATTGCGGTGGTCATGTCTTCTCCTATGTTCGGTTCGTCCTTCGGGACGCGCAGGAGAAGGGCTGAACGCGAAAGCCGTCCTGTCACCGAAGGGGAACGGCTTGTCCGTTGACGGGGCGGCGCGTTCGGACAGACACGACGAAGAGGCCGGGACCGAAACCGAAAAGCAGGGACGGAACGATCTTCCGCATCATCGCAGCCGCGCGGCAATGCCACTCCGAAGAATTTTCCCGCCAACGGCAATCGACCACTTGTGGCCGACAGAAATCGGCGTCAGCATTTTGATGTCCGCTTCCTTTCGCCTGTTTCGCGAGAGGCTCGCGGGCCGCTCGGGGAAGGTGAGGAAATTGTCCGCACCGGTCGGCGACCGCCCCCGTTGTCGTAGGTCGTCGGCTGGTGCGGGCGGATTCCGTCATGTTAGATCGTGTGCCGGCTCGGCGCTCCCGCAAGAGCGCTAGCCGCAAGAGTTCACGCGCGGTAGCCGGCGCAGGAAGTGTCAGAGCGGCCGGATGCGCCTCCAAGCGCATCGACGGCACAGTTCTATCTACCGCCAGAAGCGAACGCTCATGGGGGCGTGCGCGGCGTACCGGCCAGCAGCGTCGGCGGCAGCGTGAGGAGCAACGCTGGAGCATCGTCAGCGATCTTGCCGATCCATTACCTGTAACCTCCGCCGAACTCGACGTGATCGAGAACCACCTCGGCGATCTCCTCGACAAACTTCTCGCAATCCGCCCGGCAGCGTGATTGCGCGAAGCGGATGTTTCTCTCTTACCCGAAGCAGATGACGGGCTCCGGCCGTCTCCGCACGATGCTATTCTCCGTGGAAACGGAAAGGAAACACCAGCCATGAACGCACGCCATCGACACGACTCCAGCCAAGGCACGGAAGCAGTAGGCCCGCTGCGGGTTTGCGCCTATCTGCGCGTTTCGACCGGCAGACAGGCCGAAAGTGACCTTTCCCTTCCAGACCAGAGGAAGCAGATCGCCGCCTTCTGTGCCGCCCGGGGCTGGAACATCGTCCTGGAGTTCGTCGAGCCGGGCGCGTCCGCCACCGATGACAACCGGCCGGAATTCCAGAAGATGATCGAGCGGGCGACAGACAGCGACCATCCCTTCGACGTCATCCTGGTTCACAGCTACAGCCGCTTCTTCCGGGATTCCTTCGGGCTGGAGATGTACATCCGCAAGCTGGCGAAGGCAGGCGTGCGGCTGATCTCCATCACCCAGGAGCTCGGCGACGATCCCGCGCAGGTGATGATGCGGCAGGTGATCGCGCTGTTCGACGAATACCAGAGCCGCGAACTCGCTAAACATGTGCTGCGCGCCATGAAGGAGAACGCCCGGCAGGGCTTCTGGAACGGTGCTCCCGTGCCCCTCGGCTACCGGACGGAAGAGGTCGAAAAGCGCGGCGCCCGGATCAAGAAGCGCCTCGTCGTCGATCCGGTCGAGGCCGAGACCATAAAGATGATCTTCCGCCTCTATCTGCATGGCGACGGCAAGTCGGGCCCTATCGGCATGAAGGAGATCGTAAAGCGTCTGAACGAAAGGGGCTACCGGACAAGACGGAATGCGCGCTTCGGCGTCGGCACGCTGCATAAGATGCTGACCAACAGGATCTATGTCGGCGAATGGATCTTCAACCGTTCCGAGTCGAAGTCCGGCCGGCAGAAGCCAGCCTCCGAGCACATCGCCATCGAGGTGCCGGCGATCATCGAGCGGGCGGAGTTCGATGCCGTGCAGGTGACGCTCAAATCGCGCGATCCGCGTGTCACGCCGCCGCGCGTGGTCAGCGGCCCGATCCTGCTGACCGGCCTGGCCGTATGCGCCACCTGCAACGGCAGCATGGTGTTGCGCACCGGCACCTCCAAGAGCGGGACCGTTCATCGCTACTACAGCTGTTCGACCTGCAGCCGACAGGGCAAGACGGCCTGCAAAGGCCGCTCCATTCCGATGGACAGGCTCGACACCATGGTGGTCAATGAGTTGTCGGCGCAACTGTTCACCGCCGAGCGTCTCACTGCGATCCTCGCCGGGCTATCGGCGCGGCGCGCCAGTCGTGCGGCAGAGGTCGACGGACGTATTGCCGTCCTTCAGCGCCAGATAACCGACGCCGAGGACAAGCTGAAGCGGCTCTACAGGATGGTCGAGGATGGCATCGCCGAGATGGACGACATCCTGAAGGTACGGATCGCTGCCCTCAAGCTCGACCGCGAGCGCAACCAGGCGGCGCTCGATCGGATCAAAGCGAATGCCGTGCCGACCGCCGGCATCGCGCCGGACGTCATCGAGCGCTTCGGCCGGGCCATGCGCGAGAACATCGCCACCGGAGAGATACCATTCCGGAAAGCCTATCTACGGTCGGTGATCGATCGCATCGAAGTCGACGACGACGTCATCAGGATCATTGGAGACAAGGCCGTGCTGGAGCAGGCCGTAGGTGGGAGGGGTTTAGCTGTGCCCGGTGTTCGCAGTTTTGCACGCAAGTGGCACGCCCAACGGGAATCGAACCCGTGTTTCCGCCGTGAAAGGGCGGCGTCCTGGACCGCTAGACGATGGGCGCTTGCGAGAACGAACTGGCTTATAGTGAGCATCGCCGCATCGGGCAACCCGTTCCGGTGCTGTCGGCGACAAATTTTCAAGGCTGTTGAAAGAGATCTGCGCAAAGCCCTCGGCTGGCCCTGCGATCCCGCTTCGCGTCTATTTGCGGCGGCGGCAGCGCCAGTTCCAGTCGCGCTCCGGTCCGACGTCGATATGCACCGACTCGGTGTGGCAGTAGGTGCCGACGCCGCCGCGACCGGGCATGGTGCGAATATACGCCGCCAGATCCCATTTGCTGACGCCCTCGACCTGCACGTCGGCCGCCGCACAATACATGTGCAGCGAATTGCGCGCGCCGCGCGCGCGGCGGTTCTTGTCCGGGGTGCGGTATCCCGACGTGACGACCACCTTGCGGCCGTAGTTCTTTTCCACCGCCTTGAGCACCCGCACGAGCGACGGCTTGAGGCAGGCGACGTCGACATGGTCGGTCTGCTTCATGAGGCCGTTCGGCGCCAGCCTGGCGAGACCGGCCGCCGATGCGACCTGATAGGGCGGCTCGTCGCCTTCGTGAAGGTCGATGTCGCTGTCGTCGTCCATGCCCGAGCGCCGCGATATCTCGAACAGCGTACCCTGTCCCTGCCGCACGCCGGGCAGGGGATTGGCGTTTCCTGCCGGCTGCTGGGCTATGAGCGGACGGGCTGCTTCTCCCGTGGCGGCAAGCTGGATGAGCGGCTGGGCCGGCGTCGCCGCGGAAGCGGTCACGGGTTGGGTCTCAGTCGGGTCGATCAGCGGGCGCGCCGTCTTCGGCTGGGCCGCCGCCGGCGTGGCGGGCGAGAAGAAAGCGGAAAGGAAGCCGCGCTTCTTCGGCTGTTCGGGAACGAGTGAGGCGACCTGCATCGGCGCTTCGGCCGGCTGTTCCGGCTCGGCGGCGACGGCC
>WPCJ01105730.1_pt1 | contig 23361 bp, 20 predicted proteins | sample 5399831 | NCBI WGS metagenome assembly WPCJ01 (sample SAMN12869470, study PRJNA574797) | sludge metagenome | isolation source: wastewater treatment of pH10 | place: China:Beijing | collected 2019-05-20 | reverse complement strand
CGCCGCCGACCTCGACGAAGCCGAAGCCCAGCCCCAGCGCACCGTCGACCGCCTCCGCATTCTTGTCGAAACCGGCTGCAAGCCCGACAGGGTTGGAAAAGGAGAGCCCGAACGCTTCGGTCGCGAGCACGGGGTCGTCGGCGCCGGGTTTCAGGGCAGGCGCGGTAGCCAGCGCGGCGACGGTCAGCCGATGCGCCGTCTCCGCATCCATGCGGTGGATCAGCGGCCGCGCGAGATTGAACAGACCGCCGATCATGCGAGATCCTCCGGTAGGACGTGGTGGTTGTCTTTTTTCAACAGCATGGGGACAATCCAGCGCGCCGCCTTCGGATCGAGCGGGGCATAAAGATGCGGGAACAGGGCGCCGCCGCGTGACGGTTCGTAGCGCAGGGCCGAGCCAAGGCGTTCTCCGTCGATCGCGATGAGCAGGAGCCCGTCCTGCCCGGCGAAATGCTTCGCCGCGGTCTCGGCGACCTGGGCACCCGTCGAGAAATGGATGTATCCGTCCGCGAGATCGATCGGGGCGCCGTCGAAGCGGCCTTTGGCCTCTGCCTCGCACCAGAGCGCGGCGGGGCATATCTTGTAGATCAGAGGCACCGGAAATCTCGCACGTACATGTCGGCCACTCGCTTAAACGTTGGCAGGAGGATTGCGCAAGCCATTGTCCGATTGTCGAGAAATTCGGATTGAAATCTTATGGGATAGGGGATATTTCCTATTTTTGATCCCCGCCGAACGGCAAGAGCGAAGCGAGGTCCTCAGCGATGCTGTCACACGACCAGATCTGGGGGGCGATCGATACGCTCGCCCAGCGTTATGGTTTCACCGCCTCGGGATTGGCGCGCAAGGCCGGGCTCGACGCGACGACCTTCAACCGCTCGAAGCGCGTCGCCTCCGACGGGCGTGAGCGCTGGCCCTCGACCGAATCGATCTCCAAGATCCTGCTCGCGACCGGTGCATCCTTCGACGAGTTCATGAGCGTGGTGCGGCGGCGCGAGCCGGCACCGCCTCGTACGATTCCGCTGATCGGCTTCGCCCAGGCAGGCTCCGGTGGCTTCTTCGACGATGGCGGCTTTCCGGTCGGCACGGGCTGGGAGGAGGTCGCCTTTCCCGGTGCTGCCGACGAGAAGGCTTATGCGCTGGAGATATCAGGCGATTCGATGCTGCCGCTCTATCGTGATGGCGACACCATCATCGTCTCGCCGACCGCGACGATCCGGCGCGGCGACCGGGTCGTGGTCAAGACCGTGGAGGGCGAGGTGCTGGCGAAGCAGCTCAAGCGCCAGACAGCCAGGACGGTGGAGTTGGCCTCGCTCAATCCCGAGCATCCCGACCGCGTGCTGAATCTCGCCGAGGTCGCCTTCATGGCACGGGTGATCTGGGCGAGCCAGTAGGCGCTTTTGCCAGTCAGTGTCCGTTGGTGCGCCGAGCCGGCAGCATGACCGCGAATACCGCTCCCGCGGCTGAAGACTCCAGCGCGATCGAGCCGCCATGGAGCCGGACCAGTTCGGCCGCGACGGCGAGGCCAAGCCCGGTGCCGCCAGGCGTCACCGAGCCGCGGAAGGCCTGGAACAGGTTGGCTCGCGCCCGCTCCGGCACGCCGGGGCCGTTGTCGATGATGCGCAGGGCCACGGACCCGTTCTCCGGCCCGGCCGTCACGGTCAGTACGGGCAGGTCGCCGCCTTCCGTCCCCGCACGCGTCAGCGCCTGGATCGCGTTGCGCATCAGGTTGGTGAGCACGCGTGCCATCTGGTCCGGGTCGCAGGGCGCCGACAATTCGGGCGGAACCCGATTCTCGAAGCGCGGCTGCTTGCCCTCGCCAAGGCCGAGCATCTCCGCCTGTTCGGCGACGAGCTGGCGCAGCGGGACGTCGCGGATCGCGGGTGTCGCCTCGGCGGCGCGGCCATAGGCGAGGGTGGCCTGGCAGAAGTCGATGGCGCGCCCCAGCGTCGCGATCAGGCGCGGCGCGAAGCGGCGGATCTTGACATCGCGGGTCTCGATCAACTGGTCGGACATGAGCTGTGCCGCCGCCAGCATGTTGCGCAGATCGTGATTGATCTTGGAAACGGCGAGGCCAAGCTCGGCGAGGTGCTTCTTGGTGCGCAATTCGTCGGCGAGCGTCGCTTCCATGCGGGCGAGCGCGCGCTCCGCCTCGCCGATCTCGTCGGCGCGCAGCGAGGGCTCGATGATCCGCCGCGGATTTTCGGGATCGGCTTCGAACTCCATGACATTCGCTGCCAGATGCCGGATCGGCCCGATGATCAGCGCGTTGAGCGCGATATAGACGGCCAGCGCGGTCAAGCCTGTGATCAGCAGAGAGATCAGCAGCAGGCTCCAGGAGAACTTCAGCATCGCCCGGCGCAGCGGCGCCTCGTCGATGACGATCTCGACGAAGTCGGCACCGCCGACCGCCTCGCCGACGACGCGGATCGGCATGGTCGCTGGCGAGACGAGTACGGCCAGCGCCTCCCGGATCGCACTCAGCCAGCCCGGATTGCGCAGGTCGATCGAGCGGGAGACCTCAGGCGGGGGCATCGAGTCGAGGCTGAGCAGGCGCCGCGCCCCGCCGACGCGTGCCGCGATCGCGCGGGCCCCTACGCCCATCAGCAGGCGGTTCTCGCTGCCCTCGGGCAGGCCGTCCTCCGGCGCACCTTCCAGAACCAGGGCCGCGACCTGCGCGGCAGCGATCCGGTCATGCAGCCAGTTGCGCCGGAAATTCGCGATGGACGGCAGATAGATCAGCACCTCCGCCAGCATGACGAAGAGCACGGTCACGAGCAGCAGCTTGGCCGAGAGGCCGAGGCGCGTGAGGCTACGCGGCTGGCTGACCGAGAGGGCTGGCTTGGGTGCATGCATCGCCGGCGATCTTAGCCGAAACGCCGCAGAAAGCCGATCAGGCGGCGCAAGGCCGGCCGCTTGGTCAATGTCGCATGGAACGACAGCGCGGCGCGGCGCGAGGCATCGGAGCGCGCCATGGCAGGTAGCGGCAGGCCGGCGACTTCGCCGATGCCGAACCCGGCGCGCAGCGCGATGCACCACGGCGCGATCAGTTCGCCCGCATCCTCGCCGACGATGGTGACGCCGAGAATGCGACCCTTGCGGTCGACGACCGCCTTGACGAAGCCCTCGGTCTCCTCCGCGGCCCGCGCGGCTGCATTCTCCGAGAACGGCCAGCGCAGCACCCGGATTGTTCCGGCCGCTGTGCGGGCCTCTGCCTCCGGCAGCCCGATCGAGGCCACTTGCGGCCGGCTCCAGGCGATGCGCGGCTCGCTACCCGGATCGATCTTCACCGGTTGGCGAAACAGGATGCTGCGCAGCACGAGCCCGGCATGATCGTCGCCGGCGCGATCGGGCAGGGCGGTCGCCGCCCCGCCGGCGCAGGCGCCCAGCGCGTAGACGCGGCGATTGCTCGTCCGCAGGCTGCGGTCGACGACGATGCCGGAAACGTCATGGCGGATACCGCCGAGATCGAGGTCGAGAGCGTCGAGCGCGGGCCGGAGAGGACCGCAGAGGATGAGATGCGAGCCCTCGATCGCCGTCTCGCCGGAGGGAGCGCTCAGGACGAGGCGCAGCCCGGATCGCGTGCGCTCCACCCGCAAAGGCTCGCCGCTCTCGTTCAGCTCGAGTCCCTCGCGCAGCAGGCGTCGGCGCAGGAGCGCCGCGGCTTCGGCATCGTGGCTCGCGAGCAAGCCTTCGGAAGCGAGGAGCGTTGCGGCACAACCGAGCCGGCGCAGGGCCTGGGCCAGGGCGGCTCCTGCGCCTCCGAGCACAATCGGCCGTTCTGGCAAACGGGTCAGGCCGGCAAGGTCGGCCTCCCGCAGAACGGGCGCCGTGTCGAGCCCCGGTATCGCGGGCGGGATGGCGCGCGCGCCGGTGGCGACGACGAAGCGGCGTGCCTTGACCGGCTGTTCCCCGACGGTGACCGTACTGCGGCTGGTAAAATGGGCTTCGCCCCGGAGGACGACGATGCCGAGCGCGGTCAGTCGCTCGGCCGCGTGATTGGCCCGGTCGGCGGCCAATGCGCGCTGGATATGGTCATGGATCAGGGCAGCGTTCGGTTGCGGTTCGGCTGCAGAGAGGCCAAGTCGCGCTGCATCGCGCAACGCCTGCGCGCGGGAGCCGGTCTCGATCAGCGCGCGGGTAACGAGGCCGCCGATGTCCCCGCCGATGGCGTCCCGCTCGATCAGGACGACGGAGACGCCGAAGGCCGCCGCGGCGATCGCCAGAGCGACGCCGTTCTCGCCCGCGCCGATGACGCATATATCGGGTGTCAACGCGGCTGGTTTCGCCGCCTTGGCCGTGCCGTCGCTCACCGGATGTCCCGTTTTGCTGTCGTCCCTGATCGCTGATGCGTTGTCGGCCGGGCGGAATCAAGGCCGTTGCGCAACCGTCCCGGAACGAAAGGGGAAGATTGGCCGGCTCAGGCCACGCTGCGATTGCCGTTACGGCCTTTGATGCTGGCCAGCGCTTCCGGGCGGCCGAACAGGAAGCCTTGGGCGCGATGGGCGCCGAGGAGCTGGACGGCGATGCGCTGCTGCTCGGTCTCGATGCCTTCGACCACGACATTCATCTGAAGCCGGCGCGCGAGCTGGCAGACAGCCTCGATGACGGCCTTCGAGGCCTCGTTGGTATGGACCTCGCGGGCAAAGCTCTGGTCGATCTTCACCTGTGCGAACGGATAGGTCGAAAGATAGGCGAGCGAGGAATAGCCGGTTCCGAAGTCGTCGAGCGCAAAGGTCACGCCCAGCGCACGCAATTCGTCGAGCACCGAGAGTGCCAGCTTGTCGTCCTCGATCAGCAGCGATTCCGTGACTTCGAGCATCAGGCGGCGCGATTCGAGCTGCGATGCCAGGAGAGCCTCCTTGACCGTCTCGACGATCCGGCGCGGCTCGCGGAATTGCAGCGGCGATACATTGACCGAGACGCCGATGCCCGGCTCCCAGCTCGCGGCGTCGCGGCAGGCCTGGCGGATCGCCCAGTCGCCCATGCCGGCGATCAGGCCGGACTGCTCGGCGATCGGGATGAACACGCCGGGCGGCACCATGCCGCGGGTCGGGTGGCGCCAGCGCATCAGCGCCTCGCGCGACACGATCTTCTGGGTCTTCAGGTCGATGATCGGCTGATAGTAGAGCTCGAGCGTGCCATCCATACAGGCCTTGCGCAGATCGACCTCGATCTCGTGCCGCTCCATCATCTCCTCGGCCATGGCCGGGTTGAAGAACATCAGCGTGTTCCGGCCGGCGGATTTGGCCTTGTAGAGCGCCGTGTCGGCATGGCGCAGCAGGTCGGTGGGATTGGCGCCGTCGAGCGGGGCCATGGCGATGCCGATGCTGGCAGTAACGTAGACGGTCTTGCCGTCGACATCGAAAGCCCGCGCCATCGCGTCGATCATGCGCTGGGCGATGGCGGTGACGACGAGATGGTCCGCGGATGGCAGGATCAGCAGGAATTCGTCGCCGCCGAAGCGGGCGAGTATGTCGTTGCTGCGGATCGCGCTGCGCAGGCGGCTCGCCGTCTCCATCAGCACATGGTCGCCGATGTCGTGGCCCAGACTGTCATTGACCTGCTTGAAACCGTCGAGATCGAGATAGAGCAGAGCGAAGCCGTCGCCCGTGCGCTCAAGCTTGGCGAATGTTTCCGCGATCTGCGTGGTGTATTCGAAGCGGTTCGCGAGTCCGGTCAATTCGTCGAAGCGCGCCATCTGTTCGATGCGCGCCTCCGTCGCCTTGCGCTCGGTGGCATCCTCCGTGAGCATCAGGATGCCGCCTTCGGCGGCCGGTGCGAGCGTGAGAACCAGCACGAGCCCGCCTCGCGTCACCAGTTCGCGGCTGGTCGCCTGCTGGGTCGCCTGGACCTCCGACAATGCCGCGCGGATGTCGCGAAGCTGCTCCTGGCTGATCACCTGCCGCTCGACCAGGAAGCGCGCGATCGCCGTCAGGGGCGTGCCGGGCAGGGCAAGTGTCTCCGGCAGGCCGTAGAGTGTGCTGTGTGGGGCGTTGCTGACCGCGAGTTTGAGGCTGCGGTCGAACATCGCCAGCCCGTCGATCATCGTGTTGAGCGCGGCGTCGAGCGTCAGGTTCTGCGAGTGCAGGGCGGAGGCGAGCGCCTTGGATTGCTTGTTGGCGTCGCTGAGCGCGAGAAGGTTGCGATGCAGCGAGTTGGTGATCGCGATATTGGCGGCGACGTAGAGGAAGGCAAAGTAGCCGATATAGCGATAATACGGATTATGCGCACCGATCAGGCCGATCGCCATCGGGATGCAGAAGGTGAGGAGCTGCACCGCGACGAATTTCGGCCGGCCGGCATTGCGCGCGACATAGCCCGAGGCGAGAGCGATGGTCGAGGCGACGGAGGTGATATGCGCGGCGGGGTCGTCGGTCTGGACCAGTGCGACATAGCAGCTATAGCCGAGCACGGCGCTGAACATCGTGGCGCCGAGAAAATAATCGCGGTCCCAGCGACGGGTCTCGGCATAGCTGTCATGGGCGTGGTTGCGCCGACGATAGGCCACCACGGTCATGATGCGCAGGATGACGATGAGCGTCACCAGGATGGTGAGGCTCATGAAGATGTCCATGCCGGTCGAAACCCAGCACAGGAATGGCGTCAGGATCCCGGCGATGCCGCCGGGAATGATCGAGGCCGGCGACGAGAACAGCGAACTGACCAGCAGCGCATAGCCGGTCAGGTCGACGGTCTCGCCCTGCTCGCGCCCGCCGGCCGTCATCAGTCGCTTGAGCGCGCCTGCCATCTACTCCCGCCTTTGCCGTCCAACGCGGCGCGACGCGCGAAATCCACACGTCGCGCATCATGCCAGAGGGTTGTACGAGAGCAGAGGTAAATGCTTCGTGTGGTTTTCCGGGGGCGCCGGATAGAGGGGGCGCGTGCCCCGCCGCCGATCAGACCGGGGCGAGGTGGCGCTGGTAGACGCGGGCCAGCATCCGGTCCTGGGTCTGGGCGATGCGCTGCAGCTTCGAGATCGCGCTCGGGCTCAGGCGCAGCATGCAGTTCGTCCAGATTTCGCCGAGATGGCCGAGCTCTTCGCGCAGGTCGCCATGGCGACGGTTGAAGGCCGAGAACAGCGCCGTCTTGGCGGCGTGGATCGGCAGGGAGTCGGCGCAGTATTTGCGGATCCAGTCCTCACCCGTGCCGGTCGGGACCACCGCTTCGAGGCCACCGGCCGCCATGAAGTCCTGCGCGCTCATTTCCTCGCCGGAGAGCAGCATCTGCTCGGCGGCGCGCTGGCCCATGCGCCGCGACAGGATCGCCACCGCCGTGATCGGGAAATGGTTGAACTTGATCTCCGGGTAGACGAACGAGGCCTGTTCCTCGGCGATCATGACGTTGCATGAGCGCGGCGCGTCGATGCCGCCGCCGATCGCCTTGGCGTGGATCGTCGAGAGCGTCACCACGAGCCCGTTGAGGCCGCTGGAATTCCAGATCGCGCCTTCTGCCGAAAGCCTTGCGTATTCCGTCAGCGCGGCGCGGTCATTCTTGGCCAGGCAGTCCAGATAGAAATCGAGATCGCCGCCGAGCGTGAAGAACGGCCCCGTGCCGCGGAAGGCGAGGAAGCGCACCGGAGCGCGGTGATACTGGTCCGGAGCTCCCCAGAGCGCCACGATCGCGCTCTGGATCTTCACCAGGCTGTCGAGCAACTGCAGCGTGAAGACGGGCTTCAGCTCCGGCCGGATCGTGACCCAGAGCGTCTTGATATCCGGCTCGTAGGCGATCTCCACCTCCGGCAGGAAGCCCGCCTTGTAGCGGATCGCATCGATGACTTCGCAACTCTCGAGCAGCGTCGGCGCGACGAACCCGGCTTCCAACTTCAAGGACTGCAACATGACGCTACCCCACAAACTCCTTGATGCCGGCAGCGTAAACAAGCTTAACGAACTGTAAACGAAATCTCCCGGAAATGGTTAATAGCATTAAGCATTTTTGCTTTCCCAAGCGTCAGGGTGCCGCCGCCCGACACCGGGATGGCAAGAGCCGCACCGTCATCGGCCGAACGAAAATTTCGCGACGAGGCCGTATTGGTGAAACGAAAAGAGCGCCCCGATACGCCGCCGGAGAAGATCGTTGCCGGAGCGGAAAATGGCGCTGCCGGCTGGTTCGCTGCGGCAAGATGCGGGCCCGTCACGGGGCAGGCCGGGTGTCGTCGACGGCGCTTGTCCGGGGAGGGCTCAGGGTCTAACGATACCGCCGCGAATTCGCCGCGTTCCCGCGTTCAAACACCCTATGCCGAGCTGATGCCGTGACCCGCCAGACAGCCGAGGACGAGAAGCAGGCGCGCCTTGCCGCCGCGCTCCGCGAGAACCTGAAGCGCCGCAAGGCCCAGGCCCGCGCTCGCCGTTCGGACGAAGCGCAAGCGCGTGAGCCGGAGCCACCCTCTCAGGCCGATTCCTCCCGGACCTGAATTCCCGTTTCCCCCAGATGCGGCCGGCCCCGAGCCCGGCCGGCCGAGCAGGACCCGACGATGGACAAGATCCGCATCACCGGCGGCCAGCGCCTCAATGGCGCCATTCCGATTTCCGGCGCGAAGAACGCCGCCTTGCCGTTGATGATCGCGAGCCTGCTGACCGACGAGACGCTGACGCTGACCAATGTGCCGCGTCTCTCGGACGTGACTGCGCTCTCACGCATACTGTCGAACCAGGGCGTCGATCGCACCGTCGCCGGCAAGCGTATCGGCCAGTCGGCCGAGACCGGCCAGACCATCTCGCTGACGGCCCGCCAGATCGTCGATACCTGTGCGCCCTATGAGCTGGTCTCGACCATGCGCGCGAGCTTCTGGGTGATCGCGCCGATCCTCGCCCGCATGGGCGAGGCCAAGGTCTCGCTGCCCGGCGGCTGCGCCATCGGCACGCGCCCGGTCGATCTGCTGCTCATGGCGCTCGAGAAGCTCGGTGCAGAGATCGCGATCGAGAACGGTTATGCGCTGGCGCGGGCACCGAAGGGCCTGAAGGGCGGCGAGATCGTTTTCCCGAAGGTGACGGTCGGTGGCACCCATACTGCGTTGATGGCAGCCGTGCTCGCCCAGGGCACGACGGTGATCGAGAACGCCGCCTGCGAGCCGGAGGTCACCGATCTCGCCGCCTGTCTCGTCAAGATGGGCGCCAAGATCGAAGGGGCTGGTACCCCGCGCATCGTGGTCACCGGTGTGGCGCGCCTCGGCGGCGCGCATCACGCGGTGCTGCCCGATCGGATCGAGGCCGGCACCTACGCGATGGCGGTGGCCATGACCGGCGGCGACGTGATGCTGGAAGGCGCACGGCCGGAACTGCTGCAATCGGCGCTCGACGTGCTCACCAGGGCGGGTGTCGAGATCGACTCGACCAACGAGGGCATCCGTGTCCGCCGCAACGGCCATGATCTGGCTGCGGTGGATGTCGATACCGATCCTTTCCCGGGCTTTCCGACAGACCTTCAGGCGCAGTTCATGGCGCTGATGACCCGGGCGAAGGGCACCTCGCGCATCCGCGAGACGATTTTCGAGAACCGCTTCATGCACGTTCAGGAGCTCGCCCGGCTCGGCGCGAAGATCCGGCTGGACGGCGATGTCGCCCATGTCGAGGGCGTCGAGAAATTGACCGGCGCGCCGGTGATGGCGACGGACCTGCGCGCCTCGGTCTCGCTGGTTATCGGCGGGCTCGCCGCCGAAGGCGATACCACGATCAACCGCGTCTATCATCTCGATCGCGGGTTCGAAGCGCTGGAAGCCAAGCTCAGCCGTTGCGGCGCCGTGGTGGAGCGCATCAGCGGTTGATTTTCTCGGGGCGGCTCGTCAGAACAAAGCCATGTCAGACGCAGCCGCCGACCCGCTGAAGCTCATAGCGCTCGATGCCGATGATCTCGCGATCGTCTCAGCCCATCTCCAGGATGCGGTACTGAAGGCGGCCGACCTCGTTTATCTCCCGCGCGAGAAGCGCTTCGCCCTGGCGCTGCGCCGTTTCGACTGGGAAGGTGCCCAGCGTGGCCAGCGCCGGCGCCGCCTGACGGCGCTGCATTTCGACCGCGTCCAGTCGGTGCGCAGCGCCAAGCTCGACAAGAACGACCCCGACAAGGTCCTGAACCTTCTCGCCGTCACCTTCGACCTGGGCGCGGACCCGGCCGGCGATGTGACGCTGCATTTTTCGGAAGGGGCGGCGATCCGTCTCTCGGTCGAATGCATCGAGGCTCAGATGAAGGATCTCGGCCCGGTCTGGGAAGCGGTGGCGACCCCTGGCCATCCCGACGGCGCCTGAGCCTCCGAACACCTTTCCCGACGATATCCAAGGACAAGCGATGCCGATCAGGCTCGACGACAGGGATGCCGGCTTCGCCGCGGGCTTCGCGGCGCTGCTCTCCGTCAAGCGCGAGGTCTCGGAGGAGGTCGACCGCGTCGCCGCCGACATCATCGCCGAGGTTCGCGAAAAGGGCGATGCGGCGCTGATCGACTATACCTCCCGCTTCGACGCGCTCGCCCTGACGCCGCAGACCCTGCGCGTCTCGGGAGCCGAGATCGACGCGGCCGTTACCGCCTGCTCGCCGGAGTTGCTCGCGGCGCTGGAGACGGCGCGCGAGCGCATCGAGACCTATCACCGTCGCCAGAAGCCCACCGATTCCTGGGTCGAGGACGCTGCCGGTGTCGGCGCCGGCTGGCGCTGGAGCGCGGTCGAGGCGGTCGGGCTCTATGTGCCCGGCGGCACGGCGAGCTATCCCTCCTCGGTGCTGATGAACGCTATTCCGGCCAAGGTTGCCGGCGTGCCGCGCATCGTCATGGTCGCGCCGACGCCGCGCGGCGAGACCAATCCGCTCGTGCTCGCGGCCGCCCGGCTCGCCGGCGTCGACGAGGTCTATCGTATCGGCGGCGCGCAGGCCGTCGCCGCGCTCGCCTATGGTACGGCTTCGATCGCACCGGTCGCCAAGATCGTCGGCCCCGGCAATGCCTATGTCGCCGCTGCCAAGCGTCGCGTCTTCGGCCAGGTCGGCATCGACATGATCGCCGGCCCCTCGGAAGTGCTGGTGATCGCCGACCGCAGCGCCAATCCGGACTGGATCGCCGCCGACCTGCTGGCGCAGGCCGAGCATGACGTCTCCGCCCAATCGATCCTGATGACGGACGATGCAGCACTCGCCGCCGAGGTCGAGAAGGCGGTGGCCACTCAGCTCGCGACGCTGCCGCGGGCGGAGATCGCCGGCAAGAGCTGGCGGGAATTCGGCGCGATCCTGCTCGTTGCCGATCTTGAGGCCGCGGTGCCGCTGGTCGATAGGCTTGCGCCCGAACATCTGGAGATCATGACGGCCGATCCGGACCGCCTCGCCGGGCTGATCCGCAATGCCGGCGCGATTTTCCTCGGCGGCCATACGCCGGAAGCGATTGGCGACTATGTCGGCGGCCCCAACCACGTCCTGCCGACCGCTCGCTCGGCCCGCTTCTCGTCGGGTCTCGGCGTCGGCGATTTCATGAAGCGGACCTCGCTCCTGAAATGCGGCCCCGAGGGCCTGCGCGTGCTCGCTTCCGCCGCCACGCAACTGGCCGAAGCCGAGGGCTTGCAGGCGCACGGCCGATCCGTGACGATCAGGTTGAATCTCTAGAGTATCGCGCGAGAAAGCGGGAACCGGTTTTCCGCAAGAGCAATACCCTAAGGCTTAGTGATACCGGCTCCGTTCGACAGACGGTGCCATGGCCGGAGGAGCGATGTCCGACGTCTCGACTGCCCCCACCAAGCGCCTGGTGGGCCTGACCCTCGACGAGAATTCCCTCGGCCGCGGCACGCCCGATCAGGAGCACGAGCGCGCCGTCGCGATCTACGATCTGATCGAGCGCAACAGCTTCGTCATCCCCGAGCACGACGGGGGGCCGTATCTGGCGCACCTCGCGATGGTCGAGCGACGCCTCGTCTTTGAGATCAAGGCGGCGGATGGCGCGCCTGTCGTGACGCATCATCTCTCGCTCAGCCCGTTCCGGCGCATCATCAAGGACTATGAACTGGTCTGCGACAGCTATTACGCGGCGATCAGGACCTCGACCCCGGCGCAGATCGAGGCGATCGACATGGGGCGGCGCGGCCTGCATGACGAGGCCGCCGGTATCCTGGCGGAGCGGCTGGCCAATAAGGTCGAGGTCGATTTCGACACGGCGCGCCGCCTCTTCACGCTGATCTACGCCTTGCACTGGAAGGGCTGACGCGCTTGGAGCCGCCGCGTAAGGTGCAGAGCGTGCTCTTCATGTGCGCGATGAATGCTGTGCGCTCGCCCATGGCGGAAGCCCTGGCCAAGCATTTTTTCGGCAAGTCGGTCTATGTCCAGTCGGCCGGTGCTCGCAAAGGCGAGGCAGACGGCTTCGCGCAGACGGTGCTGGAGGAGATCGGCATCGATCTGAGCCGCCACAAGCCGAAATCGATCGAGGAACTGGAGGAGTGGGAAGGGCTCAATTTCGACCTGATCATCACGCTCTCGCCGGAAGCGCACCATAAGGCTCTGGACCTGACAAGAACCCATGCGGCCGAAGTGGAATACTGGCCGACGGTCGATCCCACCGTGTTCCAGGGCTCGCGCGAGCAGAAACTCGATGCCTATCGTGATGTCCGGGACGGCCTGACCAGGCGGATCAAGCAGCGGCTCCAGGGTTAGAGCATATTCGAGGGAGACGGATCCGGTTCGCGTGAAGAAAATGCGATGGAACGGGAACTGCTTCAGGCCGGTGCCTTGTCCTGAGACTGCATGCCCTCCTGGCTTGAGATCGCGAAAGCCGTGGGATATCCACCTTGCTGCGCCATCGCAAAAATTCAATCAGTAATTGTAAAAATTGCCTCCTGCGGCTGAGGCGGTTATGGGCCGGATTGTTTGTAAAATGTATCAAAAAAATCAACAATTGTATAAAATGCCGCTTATAGCGGTGAAATCTTTCAGTTTTGCGGAGAGAGACAAACGGTAGGATTGCAATTGAATGCAGCGTAGGATTGTAATTTTCTCTCGTTCATGAATGACGCGCAGCTTGCGGGCCGAGCAGTCGACCCTCGGTCCGAACGAACGGGTTAAGCGAAATTTTACGCAGCTACGGTTGCTTCGCCTGGACGCCGCCGTTGCCCCGAGTGATCCCTGCCAATGCCTTCGACTTCTCCAGCGGAACCTGGTGCGGCGCCCGCGGAACGCTTGTCCCCTGCCGGCGGTCTCTTCGTCGGACTGGTCTGTCTGCTGGTCAGTTTCGGGGCCCTTGCGAGCCTGCCGGCGGCAGCCGACGGCACCGAGCCGGTGGCGATCGTCTTTCCGCCCTGGACCGATGGCGCGGAAGCCGTGGCGCTGAGCTTTGCAGCCGGTCATCGCGTCCTGCGTAGCGGCCGTTTGAGTGCAGTCGTTGTCGTGGCCCCGACGCTGAGCGGGCAAGCACCTTCCCTGCCGCAAGGCGCGTGGTTCTCCGTCGTTCTGGCTGGCCTTGCCGGATGTCTCGACCGCCCCGGCCGAACAGGTGCATCGTCATGATCTGGACGTTGTCGGCAGTGCGCCATCGGGTCGCGCAGGCCCTGCTTGCGCTCGGGCTGCTTCATCTGCCGTTGCTCGCACTGTCCTTCTGGGCCAACGGGGCCTCAGGCATCGTCCCGGTGCTGATGGCGACGCTGGCGGTCATTGCCGCCGTTCTGGTTTATCGCCTGGCGGGTCCCGCGATCGTGACTCAACTCGTCATCGCGTCTGTGCTGATCGGGCAGGTCTCGATCCTGGTTTTCAGCTTTGCCGGCCATTCCTGGCAGCCGGACATCCACATGTATTATTTCGCGGTGTTGGCGCTGCTGGCCGGCTTCTGCGACTGGCGGCCGATCCTGATGGGTGCCGTGCTCACGGCTGCGCATCATCTCGTGCTGCAATATGTCCTGCCTGCGGCCGTGTTCTATCAGGGCGGCAGCCTGCTGCGCGTGCTGCTTCATGCCGTGATCGTCGTCATCGAGACGGCGTTTCTCGCGGTCTTCGCCGTGGTGTTGCAGCGCATGTTCGCCGTGAACGAGCAGAATCTGGCGCGGGCGCAGGAAGTGGCGGAGCGCGAACGGATCGCCGGTGAGAAGGAGCGCAATCTCGCCGAAGAGCTAGGTCGGCGTGCCGAGATGATGCGAGATGTCGTCGCCGGCTTCCGCTCGCAGATGGAGCAGGCGATGGCCGTGCTCGACAATTCCGCTGCGGCGATGACGACCGAGGCCGGGGCGCTGACCGAGACCTCCGATCATGTCCGGCGCCAGACCGCGATGGTCTCCGATTCCGCAGCCGGCACGATGGACAGCATCGACCATCTCTCGGCCGCCAGTACGGAGCTCGTCGCCTCCATCAGCGAGATTGGCCGCAATGCCGGACAATCTGCCGATGGCTCGAAGGCCGCGGCGGAGCTCGCGCGGCGCGCCAGCGCCGAGATCGAGCATCTCGCGCAGAGCAGCGAGAATGTCGGCGCAGTCGTCGAGATCATCCGTGGCATTGCCGCCCAGACCAGCATGCTGGCGCTCAACGCCACGATCGAGGCGGCCCGCGCCGGCGAGATGGGCCGCGGCTTCGCGGTCGTTGCCAGCGAGGTCAAGACGCTCTCGGCCCAGACCGCCAGGGCGACCGACGAGGTCTCGCATCAGATCGGTGCGATGCAGCAGGCGTCGCAGCGCTCGCTCAAGGCGATCCGCGATATCGTCGTGGCAATCGGCGAGGTGGAGAGCGTAGCCGATGCAATCGCGCTCTCCGTTGACGAGCAGAGCCGCGCCACCGCCGAGATCGCGCATCAGGTCCGGTTGTCCTTCGAGGGTGCGCAGCGCAGCGCCGACGTTGCCGGAGGTTTCGAGGTCATGACCCGCCAGACACATGGCGCCGCCCAGCAATTGCAGAGTGCCGCCAGCACGCTCGCGCAGCAGGCGCAGGACATCCGTCAGGAGGTCGCGAGCTTCTGCGGGCGGGTCGCTACGGCCTGAGAATTTTACCAGGCGCGGCCGGGACCGACGGGCCCGATACCGAGGAAACTGCCGAGGCTCGCCGCGATATCGGCGAAGCTGCCACGACGCCCGAGCGGCTCTGCCCCGATGCCCGGGCCGAAGGCCAGGATCGGCACATGCTCGCGCGTATGGTCGCTGCCGGGCCAGCTCGGATCGTTGCCGTGATCGGCGGTGACCACGGCAATATCGCCCGGCCTCAAGGCCGCTTCGATATGGGGTAGATGGCGGTCGAAGGCCTCCAGTGCCGCCGCGTAGCCCGGGATATCGCGCCGGTGGCCGAACTCGGTGTCGAAATCGACGAGATTGACGAAGCAGAAACCGCCATCCGGCAGGCTGTCCCAGGCCTCAAGCGTAGCATCGAGCATGGCCGCATTGCCGTAGGGCTTGATCTCGGTGCCGGTGGCGCGATGGGCGAAGATGTCGCCGATTTTGCCGACGGTGACGACCGTGCGTCCTTGCGCCGTCAGGCGGTCGAGGATCGTCTCGTCCGGCGGCGGAATGGCGAAATCCTTGCGGTTGCCGGTGCGGGTGAAGCCTTCTTCCGGCGATCCGACGAAGGGCCGCGCGATGACGCGACCGATCCGTAGGGGATCGACGAGCCCGCGCACGGTCTTGCAGAGCGCATAGAGCCGGTCGAGCCCGAAATGCTCCTCATGCGCAGCGATCTGCAGCACGGAATCGACGGAGGTATAGCAGATCGGCTTGCCCGTCTGGATATGCTCAGGACCGAGCTCGTCGATGATCGCGATGCCTGACGCGTGCTTGTTACCGAGGATGCCGGGAAGGGCGCCTTCCTTGATGATGCCGGCGATCAGCTCGGGCGGGAAGGCATTCTCGTGATCGGTGAAATAGCCCCACCGGAACGGCACCGGGCAGCCGGCGATCTCCCAATGGCCCGAAGGCGTGTCCTTGCCCTGGCTGATTTCGACGCCATAACCCCAGCGCCCTTCGGGGCTGGCGGGCTTCGTTATGCCGGCCAGCCGCTGGCCGGTCGAGGCTTCGCAGGCATGGGCGAGGCCAAGACGCACGAGGTTCGGCAGTTGCAGCGGCCCGCGACGCAGACCCTCGCGGTCGCCGCGCCCATCGGCGCAAGCCTCGGCTATATGGCCGAGCGTGTCGGAGCCGGCATCGCCATAGGCGGCCGCATCGGCCGCTCCGCCGCAGCCGACCGAGTCCAGCACGATCAGGAGCGCCCGCGCCATGCTCAGCTCCTCACCGCGCTGTCATTGGCGGTATCGAGATTGAGCGCCGCCGCCAGCAGCGCCTGGGTGTAGGCCTCGCGTGGCGATGTGAAGATCGCCTCGGCCGGGCCTTCCTCGACCACCTTGCCGTTCTGCATCACCACCACCCGGTGCGACAGCGCCCTGACCACCTTCAGGTCATGGCTGATGAAGAGATAACCCAGCTTACGCTTGCTTTGCAGGCCGCGCAGCAATTCGACGATCTGCGCCTGCACGGACATGTCGAGCGCCGAGGTCGGCTCGTCCAGCACGACGAATTTCGGGTCGAGCGCCATCGCTCGCGCGATCGCGATCCGCTGGCGCTGGCCGCCGGAGAACTCGTGCGGGTAGCGATCCATCGCCGCGGGGTCCAGGCCGACGTCGACCAGTGCCTGCGCCACGATCGCGCGGCGTTGCTGATAGCTCAGGTCCGGCTGCTGGATGGCGAGCCCTTCGGCCACGATCTCGGCCACCGACATGCGAGGCGAGAGCGAGCCGTAGGGGTCCTGGAACACGACCTGCAGGTCCTTGCGCTTCGGCCGCACCTGCTTGCTGGAGAGTCCGTCGATCCGGTCGCCCAGGAAGACGATCGGCCCTTCCGAGGCGATCAGCCTGAGGATGGCGAGGCCGAGCGTGGTCTTGCCCGAGCCGGATTCGCCGACGACGCCGAGCGTCTCGCCCTCGCGGACCTTGACCGAGATGCCGTCGACGGCCTTCACATGACTAGTCGTACGGCGCAGCAGGCCGGACTTGATCGGGAACCAGACCTTGACCGGCCCGGCCTCCAAGAGCGTCGCGGCGTCAGCCGGGACAGGGGACGGGCGGCCCTTCGGTTCCGCTGCGAGCAGGCGCTTGGTGTAGTCATGCTGCGGGTTGCCGAAGATCTCGGCGACGGGACCGTGCTCGACGATCTTGCCCTTCAGCATCACGCAGACCCGGTCTGCGATGCGCCGGACGATGCCGAGGTCATGGGTGATGAACAGCATCGCCATGCCGAGGCGGCCCTGCAGCTCCTTCAGCAGCTTCAGGATCTGCGCCTGCACGGTGACGTCGAGCGCGGTGGTCGGCTCGTCCGCGACCAGCAATTCGGGCTCGTTGGCGAGCGCCATCGCGATCATCACGCGCTGGCGCTGGCCGCCCGAGAGCTGGTGCGGATAGGCATCGAGTCGGCTCTTCGCGTCGCGGATGCCGACGAGGTCGAGCAGTTCCAGCGTGCGGGCTCGCGCCTTCTCGCCGCGCAGGCCCTTGTGCAGTTCGAGGATCTCGCCGATCTGCCGCGCGATGGTGTGCAGCGGATTGAGCGAGGTCATCGGCTCCTGGAACACCATGGTGATGTCGTTGCCGCGGACCTTGCGCATCGCGTCCTCGTCGGCGGCGATCAGGTCCTGGCCGTTGAACAGCACCTTGCCCGACGGGTGATGCGCCGCCGGATAGTTTAAGAGCTTCAGGATCGACAGCGCCGAGACCGACTTGCCCGAGCCGGATTCGCCCACCAGCGCCAGCGTCTCGCCCTTGGCGATCGCGAACGAGACCTTGTCGACCGCGAGCGTCTCCTGGCCGCCCTGGCGGAAGGCGACGGAGAGGTCCTGGACGGAGAGGAGGGGGGCGCTCATTCCGGATCGTCCAATCCTTTGACGAGATTGACGTCGACCCGCTTCAATCCATCAGGCAGCCTGAGCCGTTTGTCAGACGAGATAAAGTAGGTGCAAGAGCTAGACACCGCGCTGGCGACATGGATCGCATCAGCGCCCTTGTTCCCTAGTGCGGCCCTGATGTCTGCGCTCCGCCGCAGAATGCCACGATCGACAGGGATGACGGATAAAGTATCGTCGGACACAAGCATGAGTTCATATAGCTCGACGAGGTTGAGCTGGGCTTGCTTCAACGGGGAAACCAGCACTTCGGCAAGCGTCAACTCGCTTGTATACAGCTCCGCGAGCCCTGCCGAAGCCTGTTCGACAAGGAACACCAACGCGTCCGATTCGCCCTCAACAGAGCTGATAAATGCATTGGCATCGAGGTAAATCCGGATTGGGTTGCTAAGGCTCACTAATCCCACTCGTCCCGCAACGCTCGAATCCGTGCGACCGCTTCCTCGGAGGTTACGGGTTCTATCTCGCCGGATGCCCTCAGTGCGCGGAGGCGTTCCAGCAATTCAGGCCATGACCCTTTGTCCTGTCGGCTCTCGCCGGCATGCTGCTCAGGCTCAGCGTCGATCGTGACGGTAACGGTGTCGAGACCTTCGACCTCCGCCCGCAAGTCCGCGGGCAGCTTATCGACCGGGTAGTGCTCGCGCACGATCTTGTTCATAGCCTCTCTCCTCGCGGCGATCATAGCACGGCGCTCACGCGAAGGTCTTCCTCGGGTCGAAGGCGTCCCGCACGGCTTCGCCGATGAAGATCAGCAGCGACAGCATCAGCGCGATCACGGCGAAGCCGGAGAGACCGAGCCAGGGCGCCTGCAGGTTCGCCTTGCCCTGCGCCAGCAATTCGCCGAGCGAAGGGGAGCCGGGCGGCAGGCCGAAGCCGAGGAAATCGAGCGAGGTCAGTGTGGTGATCGAGCCGTTGAGGATGAAGGGCAGGAAGGTCAGCGTCGCCACCATGGCGTTGGGTAAGAGGTGCTTGACCATGATCGCCCGGTTGGAGAGGCCGAGCGCCCGCGCCGCCCGGACATACTCGAAATTGCGCGCCCGCAGGAATTCGGCGCGGACGACGCCGACCAGCGCCACCCAGGAGAACAGCAGGAGGATGCCGAGCAGCACGAAGAAGCCGGGCGTGATGATCGCCGCGACGATGATCAGCAGATAGAGCGCGGGAATGGAGGTCCAGATCTCGATGACGCGCTGGAAGATCAGGTCGGTCCAGCCGCCGAAATAGCCCTGGATCGCGCCGGCAGCGATGCTGATCACCGAGGAGATCGAAGCCAGGATCAGCCCGAACAGCACGGAGATGCGGAAGCCGTAGATCAGCCGGGCCACCACGTCGCGGCCCTGGTCGTCGGTGCCGAGCCAGTTCCATTCGAGCTCGCGGCAGGTCATCCCGCCGGTTCGCTCGGCGATCGGCCGGCACTGCTCGTCTTTCAGCATCCAGGTCGGCGGAGCAGGGGCCGGCACGGCTAAGTCGAGATTATGCGTGCGGTAGGAATAGCGGATCGGCGGCCAGAGCGCCCATCCATGCGCCGCGATCTCCTTGGCGATCACCGGGTCGCGGTAATCGGTGGTGGCGAGGAAGCCGCCGAACTTCTCCTCGGGATAGTTCACCGCGACCGGGAACAGCGTCTCGCCCTTGTAGCGGACGATCAGCGGCCGGTCGTTGGCGATGAACTCGGCGAAGAGCGAGAGCACGAACAGGGTCAGGAAGATCCAGAACGACCACCAGCCGCGCTTGTTGGCCTTGAAGCTGTCGAGGCGGCGGCGGTTGATCGGCGAGAGCTTGAGCCAGCCCTGCTTCATCTGCGGCGGGGCGGCGGCCGGCGTGGTCGCGCGCAGGACCGGCGGCGGGGCGTCGAGAAGCGTGTCGCTCATGCTCACGCCTCCCGCGATTCGAAGTCGATGCGCGGGTCGACCCAGGCATAGGTCAGGTCGGTGATCAGGTGCACGACAAGGCCGATCAGCGAGAAGATGTAGAGATTGGCGAAGACCACGGGATAGTCGCGGTTGACGATCGCCTCGAAGGAGAGGAGGCCGAGCCCGTCGAGCGAGAAGATCGTCTCGATCAGCAGCGACCCTGCGAACAGCGCATGCACGAAGGCGCCGGGAAAGCCGGCGATCACGATCAGCATTGCGTTGCGGAAGACATGGCCATAGAGCACGCCGCGCTCCGACAGCCCCTTCATCCGCGCCGTCAGGACGTATTGCTTGCGGATCTCGTCGAGGAAGGAGTTCTTGGTCAGGAGCGTCGAGGTCGCGAAGGCCCCGAGCGCCATCGCCAGCACCGGCAGGGCGATGTGCCAGAGATAGTCGCCGATCTTCCCGAGCAGGCTGAGCTGCGCCCAGTTCTCCGAGGTCAGGCCGCGCAGCGGGAAGATCTGCCAGAACGAGCCGCCGGCGAAGAGCACGATCAGCAGGATCGCGAACAGGAAGCTCGGGATCGCATAGCCGACGATCACGACCGCGCTGGTCCAGGTGTCGAAGCGCGAGCCGTCCTTGACCGCCTTGCGGATGCCGAGCGGGATCGAGATCGCATAGGAGAGCAGCGTCATCCACAGGCCGAGCGTGATAGAGACTGGCAGCTTCTCCTTGATCAGCTGCAGCACCGGCGCGTCGCGGAAATAGCTGCGGCCGAAATCGAACGTGGCGTAGTCCTTCAGCATCTTGAGGAAGCGCTCATGCGCCGGCTTGTCGAAGCCGAACTGCTTCTCCAATTCCTTGATGAAAGCAGGGTCCAGCCCCTGCGCGCCGCGATAGGCCGAGCCTGAATCCATCGCCTGCGCCCCGGCATCGCCACCCGCGCCGCCGCCGACGCGCTCGGCCGCACCGCTATTGGGGTTATTGAGCTGTGAGATGATCCGCTCGACCGGGCCGCCCGGGGCGAACTGCACGATGACGAAGGAGATCAGCAGGATGCCGAACAGGGTCGGCACCATCAGCACCAGACGCCGGGCGATGTAGTTCAGCATTCCCGCTTATGCCTTTCCGATCCGCTTGGCCTTTTCGGGATCGTACCACCAGGTCCCCGGCGCGCCGGAGCCATATTTCGGCTTGGTCTGCGGGCGTTCATACATGTCCCAGAAAGCCAGCCATTCCTCGGCGTTCCACCACATCGGGATCCAGTAGCGACCGGCCCGTAAGAGCCGGTCGAGGCATTTGGCCGCCACCACCACCTCGGCATAGCTCTTGGCCTGGCCGACCTTCTCGATCATCGCGTCGATGGCCGGATCGGCGATTCCCCCGACATTGCGCGAGCCGCGGGTCTTGGCCGCTTCCGAGCCGTAGATCACACGCATCGTGTCGCTCGGGATGGCGCTGCCGGTCATCGCCCGGCTGATCATGTCGAAGTCGAACTCGTCGAGCCGGCGCTGGTACTGGGCCCCATCGACGATGCGCGAGGTCGCGTTTATGCCGAGCCGCTTGAGATTGGCCTGGAAGGGCTGCGTGTGCGGCTGCAGCGAGGGGGTGGAATCGAGGAACTCGATCTCGAAAGGCTGGCCGTTCGGCAGCTTCAGCACATTGCCGTCGCGCTTGCAGCCGGCGGCACGCAGCATCTCGTCGGCGCGGCGCAGCAAAGCGCGGTCGCTGCCAGAGCCATCCGAGACCGGCGGCAGGAAGGGCTCGCCGAAGACCTCGTCCGGCACCTTGCCGCGGAACGGCTCGAGCAGCGCGAGCTCTTCCGGCGAGGGTTTGCCGACCGCCTTCGAATCCGAGTTCTCGAAATAGGAGGTCGCCCGCGAGAAGGACGAGAACATGATGTTCTTGTTGGTCCACTCGAAGTCGAAGGCGAGGCCGAGCGCCTCGCGGATGCGCGGATCGGCGAATTTCTCGCGGCGCAGATTGTAGATCCAGCCTTGGCTGCCGATCGGCTCGGTCTTCGGCAGGGCTTCCTTCTTGACCTTGCCTTCCTTGATCGCCGGGAAGTCGTAGCCGGTCGCCCAGATGCGCGAGGTGAACTCCTCCTGGAAGGTGATCACACCGCTTTTGAAGGCTTCGAACGCGACCTGCCGGTCGCGGAAATACTCCCAGCGCACGCGGTCGAAATTGTTCTGGCCGACATTCACCGGCAGATCCTTGGCCCAGTAATCAGGCACCCGGTCGAACTCGATGAAGCGGCCCTGCTCAAAGCGGCCGACCTTGTAGGCACCCGAGCCGAGCGGTGGCTCCAGCGTCGAGGCCTCGAAATTGCGGGTCGACCAGTACTTCTCGGAGAACACCGGGAGGCCGGCGACGACGAGATGCAGGTCGCGGTCGCGCTTCGGTGAGAGCTTGACCACAAGGAGGTCGTCGCTCTCGGCGACGGCCGATTCCATCTGGGCGAGAATCAGCCGGTAGGTCGGGTGGGCCTTGCTCTTGAGCAGGTTGAACGTGAAGGCGGCATCGCCGGCGGTGACGCGCGAGCCGTCATGGAACCTCGCCTCCGGCCGCATGCGGAAGCGATAGGTCAGCTTGTCCGGGGAGACCGCGACGCTCTTCGCCAACAGGCCGTAGACGGTATTGGGCTCGTCGGCAGAACCGGCCATCAGGCTGTCGAAGCAGGCATCCATGCCGGCCGCGCCATCGCCCTGCAGCACATAGGTGTTGAGCGTATTGAAGGTATCGAAGCTCTGATTGCCGCCGGCACGCTTGATCTGGACCGTGATCGAGCCACCTTTGGGCGCTTTGGGATTCACATAGGCGAAATGCGGGAAGTCGGGCGGCAGCCCCAGCTCTCCGAAGGTCGAGAGGCCATGGACCTCGTTCTCCTGCGCCAGCGCCGTCGTGAGCGGGCCCGGCAGCGCGGCGGCGCCTGCGAGCGCGCCGCCGGCTTCGAGCAGCCTGCGGCGGGTGATCCGGATCGCCATGCGATACCCCTTGCGATTCGTCGTCCGATTATGTCGTTGCGGCCGGCCAAAGCCAGCGTTGCGAGCATTCCCCGTCATGGTGACGGCAATTGCATGGCGCAAACAAGCAAAAGCCGGGCTTTCGGCCCGGCTCATGCGGTCACTTTGGCGCGAAAGTCGCTGCCGGATCAGGGCTTCGGCAGCGGTTTGGGCGAATCGGCGAGGCTGTTGAGATAGGCGACCACGTCGGCGCGGGTCTCCGGCCGGGCGATGCCGGCGAACGCCATGGCGGTGCCGGGAACGTAAGCCTTCGGGTTCTTCAGGAAGTGGTCGAGCGCCTCGGCGTCCCAGCTCTTGTCGTTGCGGCCTTTCATCGCGGCCGAATAGCCGAAGCCAGCGACCGAGCCCTCGGAGCGGCCATAGACGTCGAAGAGATGTGGGCCGACCTTGTTGGCACCGCCCTTCTCGAAGGTGTGGCAGGCCTTGCAGGCGGCGGTCGCCTTCTCGCCCTTGGCCGGGTCGGCCTTGGCGAGGCGGTCGGCGATCGGCGGATCTTCCACGGCCGCGGGAGCGGCGCCGCCGGCGGAGGCCGGCTCGGCGGTGGGAAGGTCGTAGCCCGGCACGGCCGGCTTATGCGGCGTGAAGGCGATTCCGGCGACCATCTGGAGACCCATCACCGCGAGGAGCGTGGACAGAACCGCGCCGGCGATCTTGTTGGCTTCGATATTCAT
>WPCJ01152107.1_pt1 | contig 23391 bp, 15 predicted proteins | sample 5399831 | NCBI WGS metagenome assembly WPCJ01 (sample SAMN12869470, study PRJNA574797) | sludge metagenome | isolation source: wastewater treatment of pH10 | place: China:Beijing | collected 2019-05-20 | reverse complement strand
CCGGAATAAGCTGTTCTCATCACGAGAAATCAAAAAAAGCGCGGACAGAGCGGTATAAACCGCTCTGTTTTTTTATAACGCAGTTTCGGACGAAAAACCGGCTTCCACTTTTTCTGAAACTGCTTAAATCCGCGCTTTTTTATTATCAAATTTCAAAACCCGATTAGAATTCGAAGATCGAGCGGAAAATCCCCGGCGCAATCGCAGAAATCGGATTGACGATAATATTCGGCTGCTTGGCATTGCCTGCCAGCTTATAGGTAATCCCGATCAGACCACGGTCGCGGCCATTGCCGAGAATTGCTCCCAGTACCGGCACTTCACCAAATAAACGGTTCAGACCATAGGCAGGCATGAATGTGCCGGTAACGGCCATATTGCCGTTGCGGTCGTAGAGAATGCCCTGAAAAGTCGCACCGATCAGCGGGCCGCGAAGAACGCCGTTCTTCAGCGTCAGATAACCGGAGCCCTTTTCAATCTGCGAATAGCCGCGTTCAAAGTCGACCCGCGTCACATCAATATTACCGCGCACGGCCTGATTGAGGCTCTTGCCGCCATTGGAACTGGTAGAAACCAGCTTATCCAGACGCGGCTCATTAATGACCGAAAAATCACGGGCATCAATCGCGCCATAAAGCGGCCCCGTGCCCTGCGAGGTCAGATTAACGGTAATTCTGCCACCGCGCATCTTGTCGTAAAAATCAAAGAAGCGCAGCACCGCTCCGGCATTGGCCGAACTCAGCGCCACAGAACTGGCACCTTTCTGATTGCTGGATGTTGCACTGACCTGTGCGCCGTTTCCGGTCACCGCATTCAGCGACACGCCGGAGACTTTCGCCCCTGCTGTTTCATAAGACACGGTGACATTGCGCAGGCTCTCATCATAGAACCCTTTCACATCATCAATCTGTGCATTAACGACAATGCGCGGCATCACCCCGTTTTTGCTTTGACCGGCTTTCTTTTCATCCGTATTGCCTGAAACCGCCTGCTGGATCAGCGCCCGCGCATCAAAAGCCGTACCACGAACATCCGCACGGAAGCCATTACCGGATTTGCGCACCTCAAGGCTGAGATCATCATTACGCGTCAGATTGAGCTTGCGGATATTTGCACTCTGCAATTCATTATTTTCAAGCGTCAGATCACCGCTGACATGAAAACCGGTGCTGTCAAAGACAAAGTTACGAACCAGTACCGGCCCTTTGCCTTCCTTCGGCAGTCTCACATCCATTGTCAATTTTGCAGGAATACCTGTACCTTTTTTCCAGCCGAGCCATGGCAGATTGACCTGTGTCTTGCCGAGATCAGCGGAGATTTTGCGCATCTCACCCTGTTCCTCACCCAGATCCAGCGTCAGCGGGCCTTTAAAAATATCATTCAGCCCCGGATAATAAGTCTCACGCGTTTTATCATCCAGCTCCAGCCGGATATTTTGCTGACGCTTGATATTTGTATCCGCCAAAGGCTCAACCAGTGCCAGCTTGGCCGGAATATTATTCAGCCTTGCAGTCGCATCGATTTTAGCCACATCATCATTGACGCTCAGATTGCCTTTGGCCTGCGTCACATTCTGACCGTTAAACGGTTTCTTCAAAGTCACATCGCTGAAAGCCAGATCAGCCTGCCATTTCAGACTATCCTTTGGTGCATCCTTGGTAACCGAAAACGCAACTTTTACTTTCGCATTCACATTACCACTGAGATCTTCAGCGCTGAAAGGCAATTTGCGCAAGGCATTGATCGGCTTATAGCCAACAAGCTCTGTGATCGCCGGTGCCTCACCGCTGAGATCCAGATCAAGATCCGCAATCACCGGACGCTGACGTCCCCAAGGCACAAATAATGTTCCGCCATCCACATTGATCTGACGATTAACCGGTGTAAAGGCCGTACCTTTTTCAAGCTTGATGGTTGTATGCGCACCGCGCACCGCAATCGTGCCCGTTGCATCACGCACCGGCGGTATCTCACCAATCACGTCAAACCGTGTGCCTTCAACCCTGAAATCAGCCTTGATATCGGATTCTGTCAAATCCGGCGGCAGTCCCGGTCCGTTGAAGTGACCGGCAGGCAATGCAATATCAATCCGGCCTTCGGTCATATGACCGCCAAACAGATTTTTCAGCACCCAGTCGCGCGCGCCGTCAGCCACATTGAGCGGCCAGAGCTGTTTGGCCTGTGCGACCGGCATACCCGGTATGCGCAGCATAAAAATCATCGCCGGAGAGCCATGACCAAAGATCATGCGCCCCTGTCCATACAACTCACCGGAATCTGTTTTGACATTCAGATCATTGAAGTCAACGCGGCTAGCATTCTGCATCAGACGACCGGCAATCTTCACGCCGAATGGCAAAGGCGCTTCGGCAGAATTTTCCGGCGCGCTGACGGCATTTCTGGATACAAACTCAAAGCGGTAAGCCGGTTTCTCCGCAATATCGGTTTCCGTTTGCGCGATCGCAGATCGTGCACTCTTCAAAACAGGCAGAGTGTCTGTCTGCTGCCCTGCAGCTGACATTTCACCATTCGCAATCCGCGCTGCCTGTTCGCGGATTTTTTGCGCTGCACTTTCCGTTTCAGCAACCGGCTCTACCCCGAATGCACCTTCAAGCACCGTGGATAAGCCGCCAAGATTGAGATCAAGCGCCTTAATCTCAAGTTTCTCGCCACCGGCTATATGCTCAAAAGACAGTGCCATATTGCCTTTGATGCCGCGCTCACGCCCCATATCCACGACAGCATCATCAAGCGTCAGCTTGCCGGAGAGGATTTCCTTTTGCACCTCGGTAGAGGCCTGTCCGGTTAAAGCCAGTGATGCCGTGCTGTTCACATGAAAATAAGCCGGATTTGGCCGGTCATTGCCCATTTGCGGCATGACCTCTTCCGGCGAGCCAAGGCTGACAGGAATATTATCCAGCGTCAGAGAAAAGTTAGAGGCATGTGCGGGATCATCGGAGCGGATCATTTCCGCCTGCAATGCCGTGCTTTTGCCCTGCCAGATAAATTCGGCGTCCAGCGTGACTTTCTGCCCGTTCTGCCTGACCTGCGCATTACGGATCAGGATTTCCTGATCCTTGTCCATCGCGCGAAAAGCAAATGTCACATCATGCAATGCAATTGCTTTTGTGCCGCGCATATCCAGCAGCGCCAGCGTCTGATCGATACCGGCAAAGACTTCACGTGACAGCTGATCAAAATCGACCAGTCCCCTGTCATTAAACGGCAAACGGATAAAAGGCTTCGGCTTGGTTTCCCCCTCTTGCAGGCGGATCAAAGCATCGCCGATTTCAATCTGGGCAACCTGAACAGAGCCGGTCAACAGCGGCAAAGGTGCCAGCCCCAGCCTGACAACGCCCAGCTTTTCTACGGACACATCCTGAATGCGGCTGTTCAGAGCAACATCACGCGCTTCAATTGCCAGATGTCTGTTACCGTCCAGCGAAACCTGCGCTTTGCTGATCGACACACCGGCATCAGGCCCTAAGATTTCCTGCAATCTTTGCTGTGCTTCATCGCGCAACATATCGCTGCTGATGCCGGTACGCAGTACGAGAAAACCGATACCGGCCAAAACAATCAATGCAAAACTGACAGAGATGAAAGCGCGCCAGCATTTCGCAATAAAGCCTTTGCGCTTTCTGCGCGCTGCCTTGCGGGCCGCTCTGTTATGTAAGCCGGTCTTATAATCAGGGCAGTCTTTCAGCACAGCTTTATTCTCAGGCCCCGCACCGGATGACGGATACTGATCAAGATGCTGTATGTCACGCTTGTTAAAGCGGATTTTTCTTGGTTTTTCTTTCAAAAACTTAAATCACTATCCGGATTGGCTGCACCTGAACTGCATAATTTTCAAAAGAAATTCTGTCATTTCTCATCAATATAAAACAGATCAGATTGCTGTCATTGATGAATCGTTATTTCAAAGCCCTGAATAACTGACAAAATTTCAGAAACAACACATGATTACAAGTCGCGGAAATAAATCAAATCACCTACCCCCGGGAAAATGACACCGGATGCTTTGAGTTTTTCTATTATCCGGCACAACATTAATCCTCGTGCAGAATCATTGTAGAACACATCCTCAACCATTCACATGAATAACAGGCAGAGCGGGTGTCGCGGATCAGATGAAACGTAACACGCTCAGTCCTTGCTCCCATAAGGATGAAGAAAGGCGCACTTATGACCAACCCGACAGATAATGTTGCCGCAATTGCTTTGCAGGCAGGTGATCCGGCTCCGGCATTTTCCCTGCCTAAAAACGGTGATGACATGCTCTCATCTGCTGCTCTTCAGGGTAAAGCCTATGTGCTGTATTTTTATCCGAAAGACGACACCAGCGGCTGCACCCGCGAGGCAATTGACTTCAGCGCATTGAAACCGGAATTTAATGCCATCAATGTCAGCATTATCGGCGTATCCCCTGACAGCGTACGCAAGCATGACAAATTTATCGATAAACATGATCTCACCATTGAGCTTCTTGCTGATGAAGAAAAAGCTCTGAGCAATGCTTATGGTGTCTGGGTAGAAAAGAGTATGTATGGCCGTAAATATATGGGCATTGAGCGCTCCACCTTCCTGATCGGCAAAGACGGAAAAATCGCACAGGTCTGGCGCAAGGTAAAAGTTGCCGGTCATGCCGAGGCTGTGCTTGAAGCCGCACGCAAACTCGGTTGAGTATCGAAAATATCCGGCACGGAAACCCTTTATTAACTCTGTTACGGTGTATGATCTGCGCAACAGTCCAGAACAGTTTTACCCGTCCGCACAGTTTGTTATAGTTGCAGCATTTCCAGCAAAAGTGGGAACCGGTTTTGCGTTGGATAATGCGAAATAAAGATAAGACAGAGCGGTTCTACGCTTCAACTTTACTAGAACCGCTCTGCAAGTGATCCGCTCAGACGGTAATTGCGAGGCAGTAAAGGCGGTTTATTCTGCCATACAAAACCCGCAAATCTGTCTGAGATAATATCACAGAGCTGCTTTTCTTTGATGAAATGCAGAACGAACAGCAGGCTTTACGGGATAAGACTATGTCAGTCACAGGTAAGATCATGACCCGTTATCTCTCACCACTCTCCGCATCGGTTGCGCGACTGCGTTTGCCGTCCCGCGCAGGCAATTTTCTGCTTGCCGGTCTCATCGGCTATGGTGTGAGTGCAGGTGTGCTGGTTGCCGGTGCTTTGGCTGCCTCTGTTCTGCCGGCTCAGGCTCCGCTGCCTGACACATCCCTGACCATGCTGAAATCTGAGAAGAGTGTCACCGCTCAGCCGATGCCGCCACTGCCGGATCAGATTTATGATGCCAGATTCCACGAAGGCGTGGTTGATCTGAACACCGCTGCCAATTTTGCCGGAATTGATCCTTTCATCACCGGCCCGGTTCCGAAATAACCGATCATAAAAAAAGCCGCCGGTAAGATCATCTCACCGGCGGCTTTTTTTCATTTAATCAACTCAGATCAGTCAATATCCTGTACATCGGCATCCTTGCCGTGTACGCGCTGCGCCAAAGCAGCTTCCATAAACTCATCCAGATCACCATCCAGAACATCGTCCGGACTTGTGCTTTCAACACCGGTGCGCAGGTCTTTGACCAGCTGATAAGGCTGCATGACATAAGAGCGGATCTGGTGTCCCCAGCCGATATCTGTCTTGGAAGAATTCACCTCATTGGCGGCTTCTTCACGCTTCTTCAGCTCTTCTTCGTAAAGACGCGCACGGAGCATCGACCAGGCCTGTTCACGGTTTTTATGCTGCGAACGCTGGGTCTGACACTGCACCACAATACCGGTGGCAATATGCGTAATACGAACCGCCGAATCTGTGGTGTTAACGTGCTGACCACCGGCACCGGAGGCGCGGTAAGTATCAATACGAACATCGGATTCCGATACTTCGACTTCAATATTGTCGTCGATCACCGGATAGACCCAGATACTGGCAAAGGATGTGTGGCGGCGGGCATTGGAGTCAAACGGCGAAATACGCACCAGACGATGCACACCTGATTCCGTTTTCAGCATACCGTAGCTGTTATGGCCTTTCACGAGGATGGTTGCGGATTTAATACCCGCTTCTTCCCCTGCCTGAACTTCCAGAACTTCCACCTTACGGCCGTCGCGCTCACCCCAGCGCGAATACATGCGCAGCAGAATGGACGCCCAGTCCTGACTTTCCGTACCACCGGCACCGGCATGAACTTCCAGATAAGCATCATTGCCGTCAGCTTCACCGCTGAGCAGCATTTCAATCTGACGCTTGTCGAGTTCCGCCTTGATCTCGCGAATACCATTTTCCGCATCAGTGATGATGGACTTGTCGCCCTCTTCTTCCCCCATAGCGATCAGCTCGATATTATCATCGAGCGAACGGGTCAGCGCCAGAATACTGTTAATGCTGTCATCCAGCTGCTGGCGTTCACGCATCAGCTTCTGTGCTTCCTGCGGGTCATTCCACAGGGTCGGATCTTCAGCACGGCTGTTCAGATATTCGAGTTTCTTCAGTGACTGATCCCAGTCAAAGATGCCTCCTCAGCAGGCTTATGGCCTGCTTGATTTCGTCAACCAAGTTCTCAATCTCGGCACGCATAGCTGCGGCTCCTTTGTCAGTCTTAATAATTTCGCAGTCAGCACATGGCTTTAATAAAAAAGCATACAGGCGCTACAAGCAGTTTCAGAAAAAGTGGAAACCGGTTTTTCGTCCGAAACTGCGTTAATATAAAGATATAGAGCGGTTTTCCTGCTTAGGAAAAATAACCGCTCTATAGGCCTGTATGCTGATTGTGTTTAAGCCTGTCAATATTTCAGGCTCAGGGCAGGCTTAATAAAGACCGCCAGATCCGGAATTAATTGCCTTATTCGCCTGCGGCGATTGCGGCTGCACCGGTGAACCTTCCTGGAAGCTGTCGGCACCGATCACAGAATAGCTGTCGGCAGGGCCTGTTCCCGGTTTAAAGGCTTCCATAATCACATCCGGACCACCCGGCGTTGCACGCATACCGGTACGGCGGTTGATCGCAATCATGGTCATGCCTTCAGGCACACGGAAGTCCACTTTCGGCGCTCCCTGCATTGCCACAGTCATGAAATCCTTGAACACCGGTACAGCAAGGCCGGAACCTGTACCGCCGCGGCCGAGTGGTGCGGGCTGATCCATACCCAGATACAGACCGACAACCATATCCGGTGTGAAACCGACAAACCATGCATCTTTTTCATCATTTGTCGTACCGGTTTTACCGGCAATCGGACGGTTCAGGCTCAGCAGCATACGTGCAGTACCGCGCTGAACAACACCTTCCATCATCGATGTGATCTGATAGGCGGTCATCGGGTCGAGCACCTGATCGCGCTCGTCAACCAGCTCAGGCTCTTCCTGATTGTTCCACTCTTCCGAATTACAATTCTGGCACTGACGCATATCATGCTTGAAAATAGTCTTGCCGTAACGATCCTGCACGCGGTCAATCATTGAAGGCGTGATCGAACGTCCACCATTGGCCATGATCGAATAACCGGTGACCATGCGCAGCACAGTGGTTTCACCGGCACCAAGTGACATGGAAAGCACCGGCATCATCTTGTCATAAACACCGAAACGCTCTGCATATTCCGCAACGGTCTTCATGCCCATATCCTGTGCCAGACGCACGGTCATCAGGTTACGGGACTGCTCGATACCATAACGCAGGGTTGAAGGGCCAGAGAATTTGCCGGAATAGTTTTTCGGGCTCCAGACGCCGAGCGAACCGCCCTGATCAACAGAAATCGGGCCGTCAAGCACCACGGATGCCGGTGTATAGCCATTATCCAGCGCTGCCGCATAAACGAACGGTTTGAAGGCCGAACCCGGCTGGCGATAGGCCTGCGTGGCGCGGTTGAATTCCGACTGCGCATAGGAGAAGCCGCCAACCATAGACAGCACGCGGCCGGTATGCGGATCCATAGCAACCAGCGCGCCGGAGATTTTCGGCACCTGACGCAGACGGTAAGCATCGCTGCCCTCGCCTTTTTTCTCCACATAAATTACATCGCCGACCTCAAGCACACCTGCCGGTGATTTCGCTGTCGAGCGCTTGCCGCCGATATTCATGCGCATCGCCCATTTCATATCCGCAGCGGCAACGCGGCCGGTCGCCCGTTCTTCACTGATCTTGCCGGACGGATCACGGGCCGGCTGCAATCCGATTTCCAGCGCATCCGGCGTGGCGTCCAGCACAACAGCCAGATGCCATTCCGGCACGTCGGTCAGACCGGCAACTTCACCCAGTTCCTGACCCCAGTCTGTGCTCAGATTGAGATGTTTGACAGGGCCGCGATAGCCTTGCGCCTCATCATAACGGATGAAACCGTTATGCAATGTTTTACGCGCCATGACCTGCAGTTGCGGATCAAGCGTTGTGCGCACAGAAAGCCCGCCTTCAAGCAGCGAAGCATTGCCGTAACGGGTTACAATCTGACGACGCACTTCTTCAGCAAAATATTCACTGGCGAACAGACGGCCATCCGCATTATGCGGCTTCACGCCCAGCGGTGTTTCTTTGGCTTCTTTTGCATCCTCAACAGAAATATAGCCGTTTTCCTGCATACGATCGATCACCCAGTTGCGGCGTTCAATCGCGCGCTGGGCATAACGATACGGATGATAATTGGCAGGGCCTTTGAGGAGTGCTGCAAGATAGGCAGATTCGCTGACGGTCAGTTCATTGACCGACTTGTCGAAATAGGTCAGCGCAGCACCGGCAATACCGTAAGCGCCCATACCGAAGAACATTTCATTGAGATAAAGCTCAAGAATCTGGTCTTTGCTGAAAGTACGCTCCATACGCAGCGCAACAATCGCTTCCTTGATTTTACGGTCATAGGTCTGCTCGGAAGTGAGCAGCATATTTTTGGCAACCTGCTGCGTGATGGTCGACGCGCCCACAGGGCGGCGGTCATTACCGGTCAGCTTATTGACAATATTGGTAGAGACCGCACGGGTAAGGCCGAGATAATCCAGCCCGTGATGCTGATAAAAGCTCTTGTCTTCCGCTGAAACAAAGGCTGCTTTCACGCGATCAGGAACCGCCTGAATCGGCAGGAACATGCGGCGTTCTTTGTAATATTCCGCCATCAGACTACCGTCTGCGGCATGCACGCGCGTTGTTACCGGCGGCTCATATTTGGCCAGCACTTCATAATCCGGCAAGTCCTTGCTTATGCTGCCGACATAGAAGGCAACGCCTCCCGCAACGATCAGCATCAGCACCGTTCCGATGCCGAAAAAATATCCGATGAGCCGTACCATATTTTATCCGGTGTCCGTTTCAGATTATCTGCTACATATCATTAACTTAGAGCATTTCACAGTCAAATTGGATCAATTTGACGACCGTGATAATGCGGCTACGAAAGAATCCAGAACGAATGCCGCGATCCAATTTGGACGTAATCCGCTCCGGTAAAAATTCACAGGCAATTTTAGCAGGCTTTGCAGCATAAAATTGTTTTCAACCTGATGAATCATTCCAAGCCATTCATCTCTGAGCCCTGACCTGAACCCTGATCCGGCGTTAAACCAGACCAACAGCGTGGTAGTGAACAGCAAATACGTCAAAGACAAGATGAATTTACTGTTTTTAACTCTTTATTCATTTCTGTGACGCTTTTGACGCAGCCCTCACAGAATTTACGGCTGCGCCTGAACATTGTTGCGCAGCGTATAATATTTATCCACTGCATGGGAAATCCGCTCCACTGCACGTTTGCGCCATGAAGCATCTTTCAGCAGCTTCTCATCGTCTTTATTCGACAAATATCCGATTTCGACGAGAACCGAAGGAACATCCGGTGCACGCAACACCTGAAATCCGGCAAAACGATGAGGATTATTAATCAGATTAACCTTGCCCTGCAGAGATTTGACCAGCCCGTCAGCAAAATTCAGCGAAAAAGAATGCGTTTCACGCTGGGTCAGCTCCATGAGAATATCATGAACGACCGGCGCTTCTTCACTGTAAATACCCGCACTGGCATCAGAATTATTTTCACGTTCCGCCATAGCTCTGGCCACATCATCCGATGCCTTGTCAGACAATGTATAGACCGTTGCACCGCGTATATCCTTATGGCGGATCGTATCGGCATGAAGCGAGATAAACAGATCCGCCTCATGCTGGCGCGCCAGACGCACCCGCTCCCCGAGCCGCAGGAAAGTATCGTCCTCGCGGGTCATGAGAACATTGATATTCTTGTTCTTCATGAGTTCATCACGAAGCTCGCGCCCGAAAGCAAGCGTCACATTCTTTTCCAATGTACCGCTCACACTTTCCGCGCCGCTGTCGATGCCGCCATGTCCGGGATCAATCATCACAGTAAACTGGTGGCTTGAGCCAAGCGTATCGCTGATGGCAGGAGACGCCCCGCTTGTATCGGCATTTAATGAGGCCGTAGTCACTTTCTGATCGGCAAGAGCCTGTGCAAATTCACGGTCAGAACTGGCGACAATATCGGCAACCATACGATAACCGGACGAAGATTCGTTTTTTACAACTTCCAGTTTTTCAACTTTGAAAGGCCCTTTGGCATTGAGAATCAATCGCGACCGCGTCTGCGCAATCAATCCGTAGCGCACCTCGGAAATCAGACCGCGCGGCGTCAGTGATTCCTTGTCAAAACCGAAACTCGTTTCCGGCAGGTCGATCACAAGACGATGCGGACGCTCCAGAAGATGCGTCTCTACATTCGGCTCATTGTCAAACATAACCACGATACGGCTGCGCAGATCATCGCCGGCCATTTTGAAGGTCAGTGCAGAGAGTTCAGACTTACCGCCCTGCGCTGCAAATGCAGAATTTATCGGCATTATTGCCACAAAAGCAGAAAGCAGCGCCTGCCGCCGCAAAAACTTGCGAAAAGCCGGTTTTAAAGAAAAAAGATTGGCTGTCAGAATTCGTAAAAACATCGTCTCGATCAAATTATTGCAAAGCTGAGATTCGTTCAGACCCTGCACATAGTTTGCAATCCCCTGTCCGCAAATCAGCATTTACGAACACCCGCCCGTGATCGGGCATTATGATTGCCTTTGCGGCAGTTCGGTGACGTCTGAGCAGTTTCATTTCTCCTGTTTCAGAAAAACCACACTGCCTCACCCGCTTCTGCCGGATGCTGCAACCGCCCGTAACACAGATATGCTAGAGCTTTATCGTTAATGAAGCCTTTGCAAATTTCATCAAATCTGTCTCTGCATCCGGCATTCATGATTACAAAATTTCAATGCCATTTCCCGTCGCAACCGGCAACTGACAAAGCTGCGTGCACAAATCACGCATGAAATAAAGCCGGCTTAGATTCCGCCCGCCGTATCTTCACTTAAATCCCGTGTCAGCGACATCAGAAAATCATTCTAAAACATTGAGATAAATGTCGAAATTATAAAATTCATGCCTGATTTGTTTGAACGGAGTGTGACGCATTATTATATTCTGCTTGTCAGAGGGGCGATCAGGTCCTAAAAGCATTATCAGGTTACAGATCCGCCATCGGAATCATTCTCTGTCCAGCGTCCGGTTAACACCCGCGGACAGGCTCTTATCGTGGCAGATCAGCTCAGAACCTGACGTTACAACCGTCAGAAAACTGCAGAACAGCCGTTTGTGATAATTCTGATTTGAAAGATTATCCGGCGGCTCAGCGTAACTGAACAAGGATTCAGCACTGGCACGGTTCCCCCGGCCACTGCTCATAAAGACTGCGGACTATGTGAGAAATCATAATCGGCAATCTGTTATCTGCGGCATCACGCGTTGTAAGAAACGCAGTTTACAATGCCGTAACACTTTTGAATTGCTGCATATTTTATCCTTTGGGATTTGTGCGGCACTATAATCGGCCTGTTTATCAGGTCTTTCGAGGTCGTTTCGATCGGAACCGCTATGGGTCACGCAGACTTGACCATTGCCAGCCTGAAAATCGCGATTGCCGCAAGGCATCAGCGCGTGAAGACTGTACTCTGCGTTCCGGCGAACCTTAATTTATCCGGCAACCGCGAATATATACGAACCGGCGCTCCCGAAGCGTCTCCGGTTCCTCTTGATTTGCGTTTTTCCGCCGGAAGGAAAAACACTTATGTCGAACAAAATGCTTATCGATGCCTCCCACCCGGAGGAAACGCGCGTCGTAGTGGTGCGCGGTAACAAGATCGAAGAATTCGATTTTGAATCTGAGCATAAGAAGCAGTTAAAAGGCAATGTATATCTGGCACGCGTAACTCGCGTTGAGCCGTCATTGCAGGCTGCTTTTGTGGAATATGGCGGCAACCGCCATGGCTTCCTCGCCTTCTCCGAAATTCATCCGGACTATTACCAGATTCCGGAAGCTGACCGTAAAGCGCTGCTGGAAGCAGAAGCCCGCGCCGCTCGTGATGAAGATGATGAAGAGCGTGAAGAAGCACCACGCCGCAATCGCCGCGGTCACAATGACCGTCGCGGCTCCGGTCGTCACCGTCATCACAACAACAGCAGAGATCATGCTGCGGCACCGGCTGTGCCGGCACCTGAATTTGTCGGCGACTTCGCCGTTGAAGCACAGGAAGCCTATGCGCAGGCATTGCTCAATGCCGCTCAGGAACAGGCAAATGACGATGCGGATGATAATGCATCCGTCATGGCTGCCTCTTCCGATCAGCCGGTGATCCGTGAAAAAGCTCCGCGCAAACAGCACGCATCAGACAGTGACGACGATGACGATCACGATGATGAAGACGATCAGGTTGAATCGGTCGGCGCTGAAGATGCGATGGAAGAACTGCCGGGCAGCAACCGTGCGCATCGCAAGCACTACAAGATTCAGGAAGTTATCAAGCGCCGCCAGATTATTCTGGTGCAGGTGGTTAAAGAAGAGCGCGGCAATAAAGGTGCAGCTCTCACAACCTATCTGTCGCTGGCAGGCCGTTATTCTGTACTGATGCCGAACACCGCACGCGGTGGCGGTATTTCTCGCAAGATCACCAATATTCAGGATCGCAAGCGCCTGAAAGATATCGTCAAGGAACTCGAAGTGCCGCAGGGCATGGGTGTGATCCTGCGTACTGCCGGTGCCAACCGCACCAAGGCAGAAGTGCGCCGTGACTATGAATATCTGATGCGTATGTGGGATAATGTCCGCCAGCTGACCATGCAGTCGCAGGCGCCTGCCCTCGTCTATGAAGAAGGCAATCTCATTAAGCGTTCGATCCGCGATCTTTATAACAAGGATATCACGGATATTCTGGTTGCCGGTGAAGTCGGTTACCGCGAAGCCAAAGATTTCATGCGGATGCTGATGCCGACCCATGCGCGCGTCGTCCAGCCTTACCGTGAAACCACGCCGATTTTTGCCCGCAACGGTATTGAAGCCCAGCTTGACCGGATGCTGCATCCGCAGGTTACACTGAAATCCGGCGGCTATATCATCATCAACCAGACTGAAGCTCTGGTAGCGGTTGACGTCAACTCCGGCCGTTCAACCCGTGAAAATTCAATTGAAGAAACTGCATTGCAGACCAATCTGGAAGCCGCAGAAGAAGTTGCGCGCCAGCTGCGTCTGCGCGACCTTGCCGGTCTGGTTGTGGTTGACTTCATTGATATGGAAGAAAAGCGCAACAATCGTGCCGTTGAAAAACGCATGAAAGATTGCCTGAAAGATGATCGCGCCCGTATTCAGGTTGGCCGTATTTCGCATTTCGGTCTTCTGGAAATGTCGCGTCAGCGTATCCGTGCATCGGTACTTGAAAGCACCATGCAGCCTTGCCCGCATTGCGCAGGCACAGGTCTGATCCGCTCGGATTCCTCGATGGCGCTTTATGTCATCCGCTCGATTGAAGAATTCCTGCAGCGCAATTCGCAGAACAATATTACTGTTCGCGCACCGCAGGCTACAGCGCTGTATGTGCTGAACCACAAGCGCCACCTGCTTGCAGAAATGGAAAGCCGTTTCGGCCTGACAATTGAACTGCAGATTGATGAAACTGTTGGTCATCAGCATCTGGCGATTGATAAGGGCACACCGGCTGCCGGTCCTGTTAATCCGGTTCCGCAGACAATCCAGTTCATGCCTTATGACGAGGAAAATGATCCGGAAATCATCGATGTGGAAGATGATGCGGAAACCGAAGCAACATCAGGCGATGAAGATAACGCACGCGATGATAATAATGACGACCGCAAGCGCAGCCGTCGCCGCCGCCGTCGTCGCGGTGCCCGTGATCGCGATAATTCGGAAACACAGGGCGAAGCCGCTTCTGATGAAGATGAAGGCGATGATGCAGACGCAGATGATGCGCCTTCCCAGTCGGAAGAAGACCGTCGCAAGAAGCGTCGTCGCGGCCGTCGTGGCGGACGTAAAAATCGTCGCGGTGAATATGACAATGACAACCGCATGCCTGCTGTGGAATTTGTCGGCTTCAGCCGCGATGAAGCTGTTACCCGTCTGACTGCCTATAAACAAGCAGTGAAAAAAGCATCGGCACCTCTGCCTTCACCGGAATTTGTGGGCTTTAACCCGCAGGTGAAATCAGCGGCTCCGGCTGCTGCCCTGACACAGGATGCTCCGGCCAAGACTGAAGCAGCCCCGCAAACTGAGGCAAAATCCGAGAAGAAGACTGCAAAACCTGCCCGTAAACGCCCTGCCAAGCCACGCGGTACAAAAGCAACGGCTGAAACAGTTGCGGAAACTGTGACTGAAGTGGCAGCACCTGTCGCTGAACCGGTTGTTGCAGAGGCAGTGGTTGCGGAAGCTGAAACTGTGAGTGATGAGGCTCCGACCAAAACCACACGCAAAAAAGCTACGGAAAAACCGGCCAAGCCTGCCCGCAAGCCGCGCGCTAAAAAAGCAGCGGAACCGGTTGCAGAAACACAGGCCGAAGTTGCTGAAGCTGTTGTTGTGACTGAAGTGGCAGAACCTGCGGCGGAACAGCAAGCAGAAAAGCCTGCCCGTAAACGCAGCAGCACACAGGAAGCATCCAAGCCGGTTGTGACCTCGCAGATCAGTCAGGCTGAAAAGCAGGAAGAACCGGCAGAGCAGCCTAAACGCGGCGGCTGGTGGCAGAAAAAAGGCTTCTTTTAAGCCCTGCCGATAAAACTCATAGAATAGAAAAGCCGCCGGAATTTCCGGCGGCTTTTTTGTTACTGTATTGTGCCTGCGAACTTAAATACTAGAGCGGTTTACGTCCAGATAGGATCATAGTGCTCGCTCTAGATTCCTTAGTCTGTCGCATTATCCCGACGTCAAGTTGACCCAACTTGACTGTGAAATGCTCTAATAAAAAACTCCAACGCAAAGTCTGAAGCAAAAAGCGTTATACCACAGCGAAAATGGTGATTTCGAGAACCGGAGCGCAGTGTACTTAAATGTACATGAGCCTAGAGCGCCGTGCCCCCAATGGGTGCACAAAAGGTGCTCTAACACTTTAAAACTAGAGCATAATTTTATCTTAAACTGATCTAAGTTTAAGGAATTATGCTCTAGGCAAGCGCAGAATTTGCCATTTGCAGCCAAGTATAACGACTTTTAGATCAGACTTTAGGCTTGCTTGCAGCTTCGCATATTACTTTTGCTTGCTTGCAGCTTCGCGGCCAAAGTTCGGTGCATCCACTTCCTGACCTGCATCAATAATACCACGGCGGATTGCGCGGGTACGCGTAAACAGGTCAAACAAGGCATCGCCGTCACTCCAGCGGATTGCCCGCTGCAATGAGGCCAGATCTTCCGAGAAACGTCCCAGCATTTCCAGAATAGCATCCTTATTATGCAGGCAAACATCGCGCCACATTGTCGGATCAGATGCCGCAAGACGGGTAAAGTCACGGAAACCGGAAGCGGAATATTTAATCACTTCCGACTCCGTTACCTTCTCCAGATCATTGGCCGTGCCGACAATATTATAAGCGATGATATGCGGCAGATGCGAAACAATCGCCAGCACCAGATCATGATGCTGTGGATCCATCTGATCTGTCTTGGAACCACAGGCTTCCCAAAATGCATTGAGCTTTTCCAGCGCATCTGCATCCGTATCCGGCAGCGGCGTGAGAATGCACCAGCGATTGATAAACAGATCAGCAAACCCCGCATCCGGCCCTGAATATTCGGTACCGGCAATCGGATGTCCCGGAATGAAATGCACATGATCCGGCAATTCCGGCTGCATCTGCGCAATCACCGAGCCTTTAGTGGAGCCCACATCGGTGACAATCGCACCGGCTTTGAGGCTGCCGGCAATCTGGCTGGCAACCAGTCCGGATGAGCCCACAGGCACGGAGACAATCACCAGATCGGCATCGCGGACAACTTCTGCATTATCCGTTGTGTAGCTGTCGCCCAGCCCCAGTTCTTCCGCGCGTTTCAGCGTTTCCGCACTGCGTGTAGCAATAGCGATGTGACCGGCCAGACCTTCACGGCGGATGACACGAGCCAGCGACGAACCGATCAGACCAATACCGATCAGCGCAATTTTATTAAAATGAATATCAGACATATCAGGACTTCAAAAATTCTGTGAGAGCGGCAATCACACCGCGATTGGCTTCTTCCGAGCCGATGCTCATCCGCAAGGCTTCAGGGAAGCCATAGGATGTCACGCGACGCAGAATATATCCCTTGGACTGCAGATATTCGTCAGCTTTAGCGGCAGACTTGCTCTGTGTGTCAGGGAAATGCACCAGCAGGAAATTGGTGACCGATGGCGTAACCTTCAGACCGAGCTTGGTGAACTCGTCTGTCAGCCACTGCGCCCATTCCGCATTGAACGCACAGGCCTTCTGCACATGATCGCGGTCACGGATCGCCGCAGTACCGGCAGCAATCGCCGCACTGTTCATATTGAAAGGTCCACGCACACGGTTCACTGCATCAGTGACATGCAAAGGTGCATACATCCAGCCGATACGCAGCGCAGGCAGGCCGTGAATCTTCGAGAATGTGCGGGTCATCACCACATTATCGCTCGCAGAAACCAGCGCCACACCGGCCTCATAGTCATTTTTGCGCACATATTCCGCATAGGCCGCATCCAGCACCAGCAGAACATGCGGCGGCAAACCGGCATGCAGACGCTTCACTTCCTCAAACGGTACGTAAGTGCCGGTCGGATTGCCCGGATTGGTGATGAAAACAACTTTGGTCTTGTCTGTGACAGCGGCAAGCACCGCATCCACATCAATCACTGTATCATTTTCTTTCACGATCACCGGTTTTGCACCGGCCGCCAGTGTCTGGATTTTATAGACCAGAAAGCCGTGATCGGTAAAAATCGCTTCATCACCCGGTGCCAGATAGGTCTGGCACAGCAGGCCAAGCAATTCATCTGAGCCATTGCCGCAGAGAATATTCTCAATATTCAGGCCTTGCGTTTCCGCAATGGCCTGACGCAGCGCAATCACTTCGCCGTCCGGATAAGAGCTCAGATAATGATCGGTTGCACGATAGGCTTCAACAGCATGCGGGCTTGCACCCAGCGGGCTTTCATTGGCAGACAGCTTGTGCACTTTGGCAACACCGTGAACGGTGGCTTTGCCAGGAACATAAGCAGCAATATCCATGACGCCGGCTTTAGGTGTCGGGCGTTGAGCTTTCGCGAAATCGTTCATCATTCTTATCCAATATTAAGAGCCTGTATTGTTGATAGAGATTATGTACGGAAACAGCATTGCAGAAACATTTGCCGGTCTGTGACCAGCGAAATATTCCAGCTGAAACCGAATGACTTTAGCGGCATAAACCGCATCGCAGAACAAGTCGAGAGAAACCTTGACTTTAAACCCCTCTAGCCCCTAGATCGCAGTAGTTTCAGATAAAAATATCTGAAATCATCAACGCGGCCGGCTAGTCAAAAATGCGCAAAACAGGCAGAAATTGCCTGCATATCCGCATCCAGTTCCGGTCACCGGACAAATTCTAACGCATAATTCCGAAAAACAAATCGGCTTTCGGAGAGGATTATGCGTAAAATCAGGGAATTAGAGCATTGGGTTTGTTGCAAACAGACCTGAAAATGCTCTGACGCAGACATGTTTTATGACGATATCAGCTGAAACTGCCGCCCTATCAGACAGCCGTAATCAGGAAGCTGTTCAGCCGAACAGTCCTGTGGTGTATTTTGGTGAAGACAAACCGCTCCAGCTCGACAGCGGTTCCGTTCTGAGCCCGTTTCAGCTCGCTTATCAGTCCTATGGCACACTCAATGCCGATAAGAGCAATGCCATCCTGATCTGCCATGCCCTGACCGGCGATCAGCATGTTGCCAGCACCAATCCGCTCACCGGCAAAGACGGCTGGTGGACTTCACTTGTCGGCCCCGGCAAGCCGATTGATACTGACCGTTATTTTGTGCTCTGTTCCAATGTTATCGGCAGCTGCATGGGCTCAACCGGTCCTGCATCCATTAATCCGGTAACCGGTAAACCTTATGCGCTTGATCTGCCGATCATAACGATCGGCGATATGGTGCGGGCACAGGCGATGCTGGTCGATCATTTCGGCATTGAACAATTGCTGGCTGTTGTCGGCGGCTCCGTTGGTGGTATGCAGGTGCTGCAATGGGCATCAAGCTATCCGGACAAGGTTTTCTCGGCTGTGGTTCTGGCCAGCGGTGCGCGTTTGTCAGCACAGAACATCGCCTTCAACGAGGTTGGCCGTCAGGCGGTCATGGCCGATCCGCTCTGGCTCAACGGTCAATATCTCACCCAATCAGACTCCGTGCCGCGTAAAGGCCTGTCGGTTGCGCGTATGGCAGCGCATATCACCTATTTGTCGGAAGCCGCACTGCACCGTAAATTCGGGCGCAATCTGCAGGATCGCACCAATATTACCTTCGGTTTTGAAGCTGATTTCCAGATTGAGAGCTATTTACGCCATCAGGGTAACAGCTTCGTTGACCGTTTTGACGCCAATTCCTATCTCTATCTGACCCGTGCCATGGATTATTTCGACATGGCAGCAGAACATAACGGCTTATTGGCTTCGGCTTTTTCCGGCACAAAAACCCGCTTTTTCGTTGCATCCTTCTCCAGCGACTGGTTGTTCCCGACATCCGAAAGCCGTCTCGTTGTCCATGCACTGAATGCGGCAGGGGCGTCTGTTTCATTCGTTGAAATCGAAACCGACCGCGGGCACGATGCTTTCCTGCTGGATGAACCGGTTCTTTTCTCAACCATTGACGGTTTCATCCGCTCCGCAGCTCGTGCGAAAGGTCTGTAATCCGATGACTGATACCAAAGCCGGTTCAGGCGACACGACATTTTTCGCAGCTGAAAATACCGAAAACCTGCATATCCATAACCGTGTTGATTTTGATATTATCGCCTCACTGGTGCGTCCCGGAACACGGGTTCTGGATGTGGGCTGCAGTGATGGTGAATTGCTGCAATTGCTGCGCGACAGCCGCAATGTAGACGGACGCGGCGTGGAATTATCACAAAGCGGTGTGAACCAGTGTCTGATGCGCGGATTGTCGGTGATACAGGGCGATGCTGACCGTGATCTGGTCTATTATCCCGATTCCAGCTTCGATTATGTGATCCTGTCGCAGACTTTGCAGGCCACGCTTAATCCGAAAAAAGTCCTGAGCGAATTACTGCGCATCGGCGAACGCGCCATCGTCTCCATTCCGAATTTTGGTTACTGGCGGGTGCGTGGTTCTCTGCTGTTTCGCGGCCGTATGCCGGTAACCAAAGAACTGCCGTTCAGCTGGTATGATACACCGAATATTCACTTCTGCACCATCCGCGATTTTGTGGACATGACCAAAGAGGTCGGCGCAACGGTTGAAGATGCTGTGGCCCTGAACCGTAACGGTGAACGCATGCCGTTCAGTCTGCCATGGGGCATGTGGAACCTGCTCGGCCAGCAGGCTGTTTTTCTGCTTAAACGCTAAAGCATAATTTCTTAAATCCGGTTTATTGACCGGAGCGCTCACGGTGATCGTGAATTTTCACCTTCACCGGCTGCTGTCGTGCTGTCCCCTGCGGTGTCAGAACCGGTACGAAAACACGGCGTGAAGCACGTTTCAGCACCGGCAGTCCCTGATAGAGGCGCTTATGCGCCTCCCCGATCACCACCCCGCCAAAGAGCGGCCAGAGACGGGTTCCGACCGTTTCGATCAGGCCGGATGATTGTTGCAGCCAGCGCCAGCGTGTCGGCGGCACATGCAGCGCATTGACCACTTTTCCCGGCGTGAAATTTGCTTCTCTGAAAGCCTGCAATAATTGTCCGCGACTGAAGGGGCGCCCGCTGCCGAAAGGCGTATGTTCCATACGCGCCCAGACACCACGGCGGTTCGGTACCACGACGATCAGTTGTCCGTTCGGTGATAAGACACGCCACATTTCTTTCAGCGTTTCCGCGCTGCTTTCAGAAAATTCAAGCGTATGTACCAGTAAGATGCGGTCTACAGAACTATCCGGCAAGGGCAGTTCCTCATCATAGACCAGCGCCGTGCTCAGCGCCTCGCCATGCGGCCAGCCGGTTGCGCCCTGCCGTGCAGGCATAAAAGCAAATGCACGCTCCGCCTGTGATGCAAAATGATCCAGATAAGGCAGCGTATAGCCGATCCCGACAAGCCGCTCCTGCGGCATTGGCAGCCATAAAGGATCCAGTGCTGAAGTAATAACCGAAGCAGCCAGTTTGCCCAATGCTGTCGAATAAAATGACTGCAGCTCTATAATATCCAGATGCATCATTTACCCTGAATCAGTTGAGCAGCCCTGCATGTTTCAATGAAGCTGCCGTGTCACACTGGCATATGGCTATTGCCAGCAACCAAGATTTTTACCTTTAAGATTATGGGAATCGATTTCCATAATCAGCGCAGGATCATCACGCATCAGCATGTAATAAGCACGCTGCTTCATATTAATCTTTTGCCATCCGGCGCATTCTTTTGGCAGTTCAACCTGTTCAATCGTGACTTTTTCAGTCCATGCCGTTGCAGTCCCTGTGCAACCTGCCAGCACAGCAACCAAAGGCAAACAGAACAGTTTGAAATTAAAAGCCAGTCGGCGCTCGAACATAGACATCAAGCCGGTACTCCGGAAACCGTTAATATTATCCCGAAACCTTATAAAGCGTCGAAACCGCTCATGAATTTACAAGACGGTACAACACTTTAAAACACCATAACAGCCCGAAAAAATGAAAACCGCCACAATCCTGCAATCAGCCGCCTGTTGCTGCCGGTTAATAACAGGATAGTTGCTTATCCTCGGCCTGACATCTGCGCCTATTTTATAATAATTATAATATAAGACAGAATATTTCTTTGTAAGACAAATATTTACACCAATTGTGTTCAAAAAAAGACTGTTCAATCCTGACAAATCTGTCCATATTCGGCGGGCAATATAAGTTCCGTGCAGATTTCATTTTTGTTCAATCGTCTACGGGGATTAACATGCAAGATACGCCTTCCATGATGAATAAATTGTCGGCAGAGTGTTTTGGCACATTCTGGCTGGTCTTCGGCGGTTGCGGCAGCGCCGTTCTCGCTGCAGCCTTTCCGGAACTGGGTATCGGCTTTGCCGGTGTCGCGCTGGCATTCGGTCTGACTGTTCTGACAATGGCCTATGCTGTCGGTGGTATTTCGGGCGGACATTTCAATCCGGCTGTCACTCTCGGCCTTACTCTGGGTGGGCGCTTTGAGGCTAAAGACCTCATTCCCTACTGGATCGCACAGCTGGTCGGCGGCATTATTGCTGCTGCAATTCTGTATTTTATTGCCAGCGGTAAAGCTGATTTCAGCGCAGGCGGCTTCGCTTCCAACGGCTATGGCGATCTTTCACCAGGCAAATATAGCCTTGGGGCAGCCCTTGCCATTGAAGTCGTGCTGACTGCCTTCTTCCTGATTATTATTCTCGGCTCCACCTCATCACGGTCACCGGCCGGTTTTGCACCAATCGCGATTGGTCTCGGACTGACACTGATCCACCTGATTTCAATTCCGGTGACCAATACATCCGTCAATCCGGCCCGCTCCACGGCAGCGGCCCTGTTCGCAGATACGGCTGCCATCAGCCAGCTCTGGTTGTTCTGGGTTGCTCCGCTGATCGGTGCCGCTATCGGCGCAATCATCTGGAAAGGTCTTCTCGCGAAAGACTGATTGATCGCAACAAATAAAAAAGGCCGTCATTGACGGCCTTCACTCTTTCAAATCCGCTGCTTTTATTCAGCCTTTTCAGCCTCAGCATTGGTCTGCTCTTCAGCCATGGATATCGAAGCCAAGGCATCACGCACTGAACGGGCACGCTCGGCGACCCGTAACTTAATCCCGATGCGCTGCTCCTGATCCACACCGATCAGCTCGGCAATACGCCACATAATATTATCTTCAATTTCACCGACATCACCATCGGCATAAACCATTTCCCACAGCACCTCGATAAAGCTCAAACGAGCCGGCACATCCAGATGGCGTTTCAAAACACTGGTGAAACGATAAAGATCAATCGATTCCTGATCCGCAACTTCTGCCGCTTTAATCAAAGCCTGCAAATCATCGCCCTGCAAATCATAAGCCTGCGACAGCAAATCCGACAGACGTTTGCGCTCTTTTTCGTGCTGCTCACCATCCGCTTCAATGACATGAAACATCAATGCAGCAGCGGCCAGACGCGGGTCTTCATCAGAGAATGTTTGTTTTTTCTTCGAGGGATCCAAACCCGGCAATTCTTTGAAAAAACTGATCAGACGCTCAAACATACATGCTCCAGTGCTTATACAGCCTTTGACAGGTCTTACACATAGACCAGCATCCGGAAGGATGCCAAGCATACAGACATGTTTTGTCTTACAAGTATCTTCTAATCTTTCTCAGAGTCACCAAGCTGCAACAAAAATACTGTTTTGCAACGGAATTAACGGACTTCACTCTGTAAACCCGACCGGACGCAGTATTAAAACAGCCGGAACGTCCCTTCCTTGCGTATCGGCACATCATGTTCTGCCGCCACACCCGGATCATCAACAATCAGACTGTGCTTATCCTTCGCAGCGTCGGAACTATCAGGCTGCGAATCTTTTGCGACCAGCCCCGCAGGATTATCGCCCGTCTCGGTGAGAATGGTTACTTTGGCATTGCGCAGATTATTGTCCTGCGGTTCCGTTTTCTTCGGAGCAGCTTTAGTTTTATCCGCAACAAGAGGCATAGTTTCCGCATCATCAGGATCATTGGCAAAGACCGGCTCCTTCACGGCAGGCATGTTTACCGGCTCAGCCTCTTCCGCACGCGAATAAGTGACGGGTAAAAACGGCTCTTTCAGACTGTCATCATCGAGAACCGGAGACGTATCCGCCGCTATTTCCGTAAACGGCACCTTCCATTCAAAGGCGTTCAGGCGACCTGTCACCGGCGAGGCCGGTGCCCAATGGTC
>WPCJ01024730.1_pt1 | contig 23432 bp, 23 predicted proteins | sample 5399831 | NCBI WGS metagenome assembly WPCJ01 (sample SAMN12869470, study PRJNA574797) | sludge metagenome | isolation source: wastewater treatment of pH10 | place: China:Beijing | collected 2019-05-20 | reverse complement strand
GCCGCCGCCGCGCAGGCCGCGATGTACCACACGGAGCCCGCGGAGGCCGCCGCCCGCATCGTCCGGGCCACCGAGCGGCGGGCGGCGAGGACGATGGTCGGACGCGAGGCGCGCCTGATCGACGTCCTCGTGCGGATCCTGCCGTCGTCGTACTGGCGAGTGATGCGGCGCCCCCTGCGGGACGCGGTCGACACGACCACCCCGGTGGCGTGAGGACGCCTCAGCGGACCGCTCCGACCCAGATCCCCGAGGCCCAGGCCTGCTGCTCGCCGTTACAGCCGACCGAGCCCGGATAGCCCCGGACGGCGGCCATGCAGTTGGCCAGGAACTCCGGGTCGCCGCCGAACAAGGAAGCGTAGGCACCCGACGACGTCAGCGCACCCCAGACCCGGAACTGGTAGATGTGCGCGAGCTCGTGCGCCATCGCCCAGTTCAATCGCCCCGAGCTCCAGTTGGCGATGTCGGCGCGGTACTTGATGTACCCGTTGCTGTTGGCACATGCCGGCGCGCCCCCGCCCGCGCACGACGAGGACTCGTACAACCCGACCCCGCCACCCCCGACGAGGTCCAGTGCAGCCCGCACCCGGGCGTAACCGCCGGGACCGCTCGAGGTCCAGGCCGGCCCTCCCGGTCCGGCGCTCTGCGCGGCGAGTGCGGCCTGTGCGGCTTGAACCTCGGTGCCGACCTTCTCCGTCAGTGCGTTCACCGTCGCGGTCGCCGCCGTCACCGTGTCCGGGTTCACCTTCTCGGCCAGCACCGTCTGCTGGGCGGAGAGGGCAGCGGCCCGGTGCGCGGCCGTGTCGACCACCCCGCGTGCTCCGTCCAGAGCGGCGGCGAAGGCGGTGAGCTCGGTCACGAAGGCCGGGCGGACGGCGAGCACCGCCGCGCGTTCCGCGGTGTCCCGCTCGGCGCGATCGACCGCCCCGTCGAGATAGTCGGTGCGCTGGGTCGTCTCGTGGTATTCCCGGGTGAGGGAGCTCAGCTCGGCCACCGCCACCGCGCGTTCCTGGTCGAGCGCGTTCGCCCGCGCGAGCACCCCGGCGGAGAGCATCACCGTCATCGCGACCACGACCGCCAGCATCCGGCGGATCACGGCAGGAACCCCGTGGTGTCCGCGATCTCGCCATCCTGCTCGGCGATCTGCGAGCGGAGGGCGGTGAGCTTCTCAGCGAGCTCCAGATTCTCGCCCTGGGACTCGTCCAGAGCACGCTCGACTCTCACGATCTCCGCCTTGACGGCATCGACGGCGGCTGCACGCTCCTGGTCGGCGAGCGCCACGACGACCACTCCGCCGAGCAGCAACAGGCATCCGACCGCGACAGCAAGATTCCGCATCTCGCTCCCCAGAACAGCGCAACATTTCCGGACCGACTCCGATCGCACCAATATACAACCGATGCCGTCGCCGTTGCCCCTGACTTCGCGCGGCCGACCGTCGTCGCGGTCAGACCATCAGGTCGCTGCTGCGCGCGAGGCGGCGTTCCGCGGCGGCCTGGCCGCTGGCGAGGTGGGCAGGGATGATGCGGCGGAGCGCTTCCGTGTCACGAGCCATCATGGCTTCCAGGATGATGCGGTGCTCGTCGGCCATCGCGAGGAGGTCGTCGTGCTGACCGAAGAGCCACCTCAGACGCGTGAGGAACACCGCGATGAGTTCCCCGAACATCTCGTTCCCGGCCAGCTCGACCGCGATCTCGTGGAACTCCGCTGCGGCGATCCTCGCGGCCTCGGCGTCGTCAGCTTCGGCGGCAGCGAGCTCGCGCTCATAGGCGCCGCGCATCCGGACGATGCCGGCCTCGTCGTGCCGTTCCGCCGCGAAGACGAAGATCAGCGTCTCGATGGCCTCGCGCACCTCGGCGAAGTCCTGGATGTCACGTCGGGTGAACTCGCGCACGACGGCCCAGGTGCGGGGTCGGGCGACGACGACCCCTTCGGCGACCAGCGTGCGGATGGCCTCGCGGACGGGAAGGCGGGACACGTTCAGCTCGGCCGCGATGTCGCGCTCCACGAGCCGGGAGCCGGGGGCGCGCCGCCCGAGCACGATGTCGTCTCGAAGAATCCTCGTGACCCTCACCGACTCGAGTTCGCCGATTCCCCCCATAGCCCCCGCCATCTGGGCATTCTCGCACTCCGGAGTCGGATCAACAACTTTTGGTATCCCAACACGCCCGGGCGTACGCGCCCCCCGAGCGGGCACGACGAGTGCGCGACGCCCCCACGCCCGCGTAGGACTCGATCAGGGCAGCCGGTTGGCGGCAGCGATGTTCGCGGCCAGCTCCGCGGCGTTCTGCCGCACGACGTACGCGGGGCGATCACGCTCGACCCGCCACGACTCACTGAGCGGCCCGACGTTGACCGTGTCGAAGCCGGCCTCGTCGTAGAAGCGCGTCACGAACGCGACAGCCTCCGCGTCGTCACCGGCCGTGGCCAGCGCACGTCGATCAGCGGTCCCGGCCGGCGTGCCGTCCGCGGTGATCTCGGACGCGTAGATGTGGTTGAACGCCTTCGCGATCTTCGACGTCGGGAGCGCGCGCTGCACGAGCTCCGACGTCGTCGTCTCCCCCTTGTCGAGAGCCTCGATGCGCCCGTCGCGCTCGAAGTAGTAGTTGTTGGTGTCGAGCACGATCTTGCCCGCCAACTGCTCGGCCGGGAGCTTGTCGATCGCATGGAGCGGCACGGTCACGACCGCGATGTCCGCTGCGGCGGCGGCATCCTCCGCGGTGGCAGCCTTCGCCCGCGGTCCGAGCTCGGCGACGAGGTCGGCGAGGGTCTCCGGCCCGCGCGAGTTCGCGATCACGACGTCATAGCCGTTCGCCACCGCCACCCGGGCGACCTGGCTGCCGATGTGTCCTGCACCGATGATTCCGAGAGTTGTCATGTTCGGCCCAACGCAGCTCGCGCGTGACTATTCCCGTCGCGTCCTCCGCTGAGGACCTCAGAGCTCCCGAAGCAGACTCTCCTCCGTGCGGCGATAGCCGAGCTGCTCGTACAGGTCGATCGCGCCGGTGTTGAAGCCGAAGACGTGCAACCCGATGGAGTCCGCACCGAGCCGGCGGGCCTCGCGTTCGGCGGCATGCATCAGCGCCCGCCCGTATCCCTTGCGACGCTCAGCGGTGTCGACCTCGATGTCGAGCACGAAAGCATGAGGGCGACCGTCACGGACGCGCATGCCGATCCAGAGGATCCCGACCTCCGCACCGTCGACCGAGGCGGTGAACAGTGCCTGCCCCTTCGTCTCCACTCCCTCCGGAAGCTCCGCGACCAGCTGGCGATGCGATTCGGCCGCCGCTTCCTCGGGCGAGTATCGGCCGGAGGCGACGAGATCGTCGGCGAACCCTTTCTCCGAGGCGGCGACGAACCGGGGGAACCGCTCGGCCGTCATGGGCACGACGTCCACGTGCACGGGAACCTCCCGCACCGGCAACGGCTCGAGGACCATCTGGATCGACGCCACCTCGAACCCGCGCCCCTCCAGGAGAGCGTGACCCGCCGCGTCGTGCGGGAACAGCGGTGCGCTGATCCGCGCCACGCCCCGGTCCCTCGCGATCGCCAGGATCTGCGCGAGCACATCATCGTTCCGGGCATCGGAGAGCGGCTCCTCGACGGCGAGCTCGAGAAGGAAGAGCTTGTGTTCACCGACCGCGAGCCAGAGGGTGCCGAGCTCGCGTTCGTGCTCGTCCACGATGCGCAGGATCCGCACGGTCGGGGTCGCGAGGCCGTCCGGCACCAGCTCCGCGAAGAACGCGTCCGCGAAGTCGACCGCGTCCGCGCCGATCCGGTGCCCGGACACCCGGTTGCCGTCGATGACCCGTTGCCTGGCCGCGCTGCGCCACTCCTCGAAGCGTTCGGCGGGCAGAGGACTCAGCTGCAGAGGCATGCGTCCATCCTGCACCTCACCCGCGTGTGAGCGCGTCCTCCGCGGCGACCCAGGCGAGCATGGCGCACTTCACGCGGGCCACATACTTCGACACCCCTCCGAGAGCGGCTGCATCTCCGAGCAGCTCCTCGTCCGGTTCGATCTTCCCCCGCGACCTCATCGCCTCACGGAACGCGGTGATCCGCACTTCGAGCTCCGCGACGGTCAGCCCCTCGGCGAGCTCGGCGAGCAGGGACGCCGACGCCTGGGAGATGGCGCATCCGTGCCCTTCCCACGCGATCGCCTCGATGCCGCCGTCGGGACCACGATGCACTTGCAGCGTGATCTCGTCACCGCACGTGGGGTTCAGCTGGTGCGACTGCGCCGCGATCTCGTCACGGAGCCCGTATCCGTGCGGAGTGCGTGAATGGTCCAGGATCAGCTCCTGGTACAGGTTCTGCAGGTCGCTCATACGCCCCTCCGGAAGAAGTCGATCGCTCCGGCGACGCCCTCGATCACGGCGTCCACCTCGGCATCGGTCGTGTACAGGTAGGTACTCGCCCGCGTGGACGAGGTCACTCCGAGGCGCCGATGCAGCGGCTGCGCACAGTGGTGCCCGACCCGCACGGCGATCCCGAGATCGTCGAGGAACTGCCCCACATCATGGGAGTGGATGCCGGCGACATCGAAGCTCGCCAGGCCCACGCGCGGGAGATCGATGTCGGCGCCGAGCACGCGGACCCCGTCGATCGCACCCAGACCGTCGACGAGGCGCCGACCGAACGCGGCCTCGTGCGCGGCGATGCGCGACATGCCCACCTCGGTCAGATAGTCCACGGCCGCGGCGAGCGCGATGGCCTGCGACACCCGTTGCGTGCCCGCCTCGAACCGCTGCGGCGGCGGAAGGTATTCGGCCTCCGTCGTCGTCACCGTGGTGATCATGGACCCGCCGGTCAGGAACGGGGGCATCGCGGCCAGCACCTCGCGCCGACCGTAGAGCGCGCCGATCCCGGTGGGGCCGAGCATCTTGTGCCCGGACAGCACGGCGAAGTCGACGCCGAGCGCCCGCACGTCGAGCGGGAGATGCGGCGCCGACTGGCACGCATCGAGCACAGTCAGCGCGCCGACCTCGCGGGCCGCGGTGACGAGGGTCTCGACCGGATTGATCACGCCGAGCACGTTCGAGACGTGCGTGAACGCCACGAGCTTCGTGCGTGCGGTAATCAGGTCGGCGGCGACGTCGAGCCGCAGCGCGCCATCGTCGTCGAGCGGGATGACCTTCAGCGTCGCCCCGGTCCGCGCGGCGAGTTCCTGCCACGGGATGAGGTTCGCGTGGTGCTCCATCTCGGTGGTGACGATCTCGTCTCCCTCGCGGAGGCGGAATCGTTCGGCCTCCGCTCCCCCACGCCCGAGTGACGCGTTCGAGAGCGAGTACGCGATGAGGTTGATCGCCTCCGTCGCATTCGATGTCCAGACGATCTCGTCCTCGTCCGCCCCCACGAACCGTGCGATCGTGCCGCGGGCCTCTTCGAACAGCTCCGTCGCCTCCGCGGCCAGAGTGTGCGCGCCGCGGTGCACGGCGGAGTTCAGAGTGGTCGAGAACTCGCGCTCGGCGTCGAGCACCGCGAATGGGCGCTGCGCGGTCGCCCCCGAATCGAGGTACACCAGGGGATGCCCCTGTACCTGTGTGTGCAGGATCGGGAAGTCCTCACGGATTCGCCGCACCTCGTCCTCACTCAGGGGGGCGATCACGTCGACGCCGGAAGAAACGCTCATCGTTCCAGTTTCCCACCTGCACGACAGGCGTGGGCCCGCACGACCGCTCGACCGCGGCCGTCCGCCCCTCTAGGCTCGACCCATGATCGCCCCCGACACACTGCTCGCCCTCATCGCGGCGGCGTTCGTGATGGTGGTGATCCCGGGCCCCACCGTGCTGTTCACGATCGGACGGGCGATGTCGCTCGGCCGGATGGGCGGATTCCTCAGCATCCTCGGGACAGCCGCCGGCTCGATCGTGCTCGTCGTCGGCGTCGCACTCGGTGTCGGCACCGTCATCGCGCAATCGGTCCTGCTCTTCACGATCATCAAGGTGCTCGGCGCCGGGTACCTCGTCTACCTCGGCGTCCAGGCGATCCGCCACCGGAAGGACGCGGCGCGCGCTCTCGTCGCGGAGCAGGCAAGACGCTCCGGATGGCGTCTGCTCCTCGAAGGATTCGTGGTCGGCGTCACCAACCCGAAGTCGATCGCGTTCTTCCTCGCGATCCTGCCGCAGTTCGTCGACCTGCAAGCCGGGTCGGTGCCCGCCCAGCTCTTCGTGCTCGGTGTGATCGTCGTGGCGATCGGTGTGACCTGCGACGCGGTGTGGGTGCTCCTCGCCAGTGCGGCGCGCGGGTGGTTCGGCCGCTCTCCGCGTCGAGTCGAAGCGATGGGCGCGACCGGAGGCGGGCTCATGATCGCTCTCGGCGCGTTCCTGCTCGTGTGGAGCGAGAAACCTGCGAGCGCCTGAGCGGCCGGCGCGAAGCACGCGGACTCACATGCGGGCGAACCGCGCACGGGCGATGCAGAACACCCCGTAGACCGCCAGTCCCACCCCGACGGCACCGAGGAGGACGGGCCCGAACGGCAGCACCAGCAGGCTGTGCAGAGCCGCGTCCAACCCTGCCCCCTTCTCCGGGTCCTGCGTCACGGCCGCCACCACGAAGAGCACCCCGGTCACCCCGACGGCGATGCCCTTGCCGAAGTACCCGATGACGCCGAGCGTGACGATACCGCCGCGGGCGACTCCGGAGGGGAGGTCGAGCAGCTTCTCGAACCCGCGGGTGAACCCGCCGACGATGAAGCCGACCCCGACTCCCGCGACGGACAGGCCGATGACGACGAGCAGTGCCACTCCTCCGGGGGCCGCCAGCACGACCGCGCTGAGGGTCTTCGACGCCTTCTCCGAGTCGGCGCGGCCACCCACCGCGTAGATGAACGCCATGCCTCCGACGACGAGGTAGGCGAGGGAGATGCCGACGAGCTTGATCCGCTGACCCCACTTCTTCGTCTCGGCGGGATCGGTGGCGAGGAAGGCACTCGCGACCTGCCAGGCCGCCAGGGCGAACAGCCCCACGGCGATGAGCACCAGCAGCAACCCACCCACGGGATTCTGACGGATCTGCTCCATCGCTCCGTCCTGATCCGCGTCACCGGATGCGCCCGCGGCGATGGAGATGGCGATGGAGCCGAGGACGACGTGGATCAGCCCGAGCACCACGAAGCCGGCGCGCGCGATCCTTCGGAAGGCGGAGGAATCCTTGGCGACCCGTGCGGCGTGCTTGACCGTGCTCATCGATGAAGAGTATCCGTCACGGCGTGCCGCCAGAAGAGGATTGATTTCACGACGCGGTCGTGCGGGCGTCAGGTGGCCGGTGCCACCGGCTGCCGGAGGATCGTGCGCAGCTTCGCCGGATCGCTGCGACGCGGATCGCTCAGATAGATCTCATGGTGCAGCCCTCGCATCCGCAGCCCGTTCTCGGGGATGAAGCGGTGATGGAGATCGTCGAGCACGGGACCCTCGTCATCGAAGGGGCCGATGTGCAGGGTCTGCACACAGGTTCCTTCGTCGAGGGTCTCCAGTCGCACGCCTCCGAGTGCGGGCAACGGCTCCTTCTTCTTCGCCGCCTTCTGCGCCACGGCCTCCACGGCGTCGGTGAACATCTCCGCGGTGATGTGGTCGCCCACCATGATCATCATCGTCCACAGCCACGCCGACTTGTCGCGACGCGAGGTGAACGACTCCATGTCGGGCGCATGCCAGAGTCCTTCGAGTGGCATCACGACGGTGTCGATGCCGAATTCCTTCCGACTGGCGAACTTGAGCGTGTACGCCACCGGGAACAGTGCGGAGACGGCTTCGGCGTACGCAGGAACCGTGTTCGGATCCCCCGCTCCATCGATCGCCAGATACTGCAGAGGGGGAACCTCGACGACACGGAACTCACCCCGTTTCGCCTGGTACGCATCGAGCGTCTTCTTCGGGTCGATCGCCGCCATGACGTGCCTCCCTGGGTCGTGTGCCCAGTCTTGCATCGAGGTCCGACATTCGAGGCGGGGCGCACGTGAGCGACGTCCCGCCTCGCGGCCCTCAGCTCTGTTCGACAGGGAGCCAGAGCTCGCACGAGGCGAAATCGCCCGTGAACTCGAGGTAGCGCACGATTGAGGGGCCGGGGCGCAGGCGCCACGGATTCGACGGGAACCAGTCCGCCGCGGTGGCCGCCCACAGTTTCTGCAGTGTCTCGGGGAACGGCCCCCGCGCCGCGAACACGGCCCACGCACCCTGCTCCTGGGGAAGCGTGTCGAGGTCAGCGGGCACTGCGGTCGTGGGCTGCAACGCGACGCCGTGCAGAGAGGTCAGCGCTTCTCCCTCCGCGGCGTCCGGAGCGATGTCGGCCGTGACGGCCAGGATGCCCGACGGCTCGGCATCGCCGAGGCTTTTGAGTCGCGCGTGCTCCTCGGGTGGTATCGCCGCGATGTGCGCCTGGATATACGGGTTGACGCCCTCGTGGATCAGTGGCACCTCGGCGGCATGGCCTGCGAGGGTGAAAGCGGGCTGGTGAGTGATGGTGACGTCCATCGGAGTGCTCCCTTCGACGCTCAGGCGGAACCGGAGCGTGGGTTGTGTACGGAGAGGACCCCCCTCTCGGCGCGCATCAGCCGGGCTGATGCCGTGCACCGCACGGAACGCCCGGCCGAACGCCTCCACCGACCCGTAACCGTGCCGAACGGCGACCTCGAGCAGGCTCGACGCTCCGGTGGCGAGCTCTGCACCGGCGAGTGTCATCCGACGACGACGCACGTACTCCGAGAGCGGCATTCCCGCCAGCGCGGAGAACATGCGGCGTAGGTGATACTCCGTCGTGCCGTGCTCACGAGCGAACCCGGCGACGTCGATCCCCTCGGCGGGACCTTCGGCCTCGACGAGGTCGACCAGGGCGTTGAGCGAGCCGATCATGGGTCCTCCTTTCCCCACCATCGTCGCCGCGCGCCGCTCACCCGCACCCGACTTCTCCGGTCGGATGCGGTCATCTCCCGCTCAGAGCTCGACGGGCGGAGCGGGCTCCGTCTCGGCTTCTTCCGGGTGACGAGCGAGGTTCACGATCCCGGCGACCAAGCCGCCCCAGACCGTGACCATCGCGATGATCATCATGACGATCGCCGTCGTGGTCATGCGCCGGTTCCCTTCGTGGTCGTGTCGATCAGCGGGATCGCCGAAGTCTCCGCATCGGGTTCGTATTCTTCCTTCGAAAGGAATTCGTCGTACTCGGGATCGTCCTTCGCATGCGAACGCCCGCTCCACGGCAGAGCCGAGAGGATCAGCGCCAGCACGACCAGGGCGACGACCATCCCCCAGCCGAAGATCGCGAGGAACCAGGCAGGGTAGCCACTGTAGGGCTCAGACGTCTTGGCGATGAGCTCGCTGATGAAGAGGTACCCGAGCACCACCGGCGCCAGGATGCCCACGAGCACCTTCCAGATCGTCCCTACCCGGAAGCTCGAACGCCGGTTCAGGTGCTCCGCCAGCACCGGCAGCTTGTGCAGCAGCCAGGCCACGACGATCACGGCCACCAGCGCGACCGCCATGATGCCGAAGGAGTTGACGAAGGCATCCGCCGTGTCGAGGACCGACAAGGCCGTGGTCGTCGAGAAGAGCGCCATCGAGATGATCGCCAGCGGGATCGTGACCGTGAGCGTGGTACGCACCCGAGCCCAGCCGAGCTTGTCCTGCAGCGCGGCCACGATCACTTCGAGGATCGAGATCAGCGAGGTGATACCGGCGAAGACGAGGGCGCCGAAGAACAGGACGCCGATGATCGACCCGCCCGTCGCCTGCGACACGATCGTCGGGAAGGCGACGAAGGCGAGTCCGATGCCGGAGGAGGCGACACCGGCTACCTCCGTGCTCTGCGCCTGCGCCATGAAGCCGAGAGCCGCGAAGACACCGATACCGGCGAGGATCTCGAAGCCGGAGTTCGCGAAAGCGACGACGAGTCCCGAGCCGGTGAGATCGGTCTTGCGCTTCAGGTACGAGGAGTACGTCACCATGATGCCGAAAGCGACGGACAGCGAGAAGAAGATGTGGCCGTACGCCGAGGCCCAGACGCCGGGATCGGCCAGGGCCTCCCAGTTCGGGGTGAAGAACGCGTTCAGACCGTCCATCGCACCCGGAAGGAAGAGGGACTGCACCACGAGAATCGCGAACATGAGGGTGAGCAGAGGCATCAGGATCATGTTCGCCCGGCCGATGCCGCGTTTCACTCCGAACGCCATGATCACGATGACGATCAGCCAAGCCGCGACCAGGGGGATGCCCACCTGCGGCACGAAGTCGGTCGACACGCCCACCTCGGCGACATCGGCCGAGCGGAGGAAGTCGATGAAGAAGAAATCATTCTCGTTGCCCGCACCCCACGTGAGCTGGGCGGAGAACCACGTGTACATCGCGGCCCAGGCGACGATGACCGCGTAGTACACGGCGATCACGACGCAGATGAGGACCTGCCACCATCCGAGAGGCTCGGCCGCACGGTGCATCCGTCGGAACGCCAGCGGTGCCGACCCGCGGAAGCGGTGGCCGATCGCGTAGTCGAAGAACAGCAGCGGGATACCCGCCGTGAGGAGCGCGCACAGATACGGGATGAGGAACGCTCCGCCACCGCCTTCGTAGGCGACGTAGGGGAAGCGCCAGATGTTGCCGAGGCCGACCGCCGATCCGATCGCCGAGAGGATGAACACGTTGCGCGAGCTGAAGGCTTCGCGTTTATGGGTCTGCGTCGCTGCGGTGGCCATGCGGGCGAGACTACCCGAGGGGGACACCGGTTCACACTCCGCGCACAGAGTTCGTGAAAGCGCGTCGCGTAATCTCAACATATTGGGGACCTCTGGGGAGAGCGACGGGGCATGAACGCGAATGATCTGCTGATCGGCATACCATCCGGACTTCCGGCGCTCCCGGACGCGGAGAATCCCTTCCTGACGCCCGACGCTCTCATCGATGCCCAGATCACCCGGGTCATCGTCGATGTGCTGGGCGGATCGGTCGGCGTGCTCCTCGAACTGCGTCAATCCTCGCGCCTCCGCGGCAACACCGCCCTGCTCCGGGTGAAGGATGTCGCGCAGCAGAACTGGCTGTGCACACGGACCGCTAACGAGTTCACGGCCTGGTCGATCACCGGTTCGAGGGTGTACGCGCACGAGCGGGAGTTCCAGCTGATCATCGATTGCCTCCCCGTGGGCACCCTGCGCATCGTGGGCTCGGCGGCAGAATTCGTCCTCCTCGACGCAGCCGGACTCGACACCGCACCCCCGGACTACCGCTCCGCCCCTCAATCCCTCGTCAGGTTCGGCGTCGCGGACGAGACCACCCCGGTCGAGCCGATCGGTGTCGCACGATCCTTGCCGCTGCTGTAGCGCAAGGGGTTCCGCTCGCCACCTCCCGGCGGCGTAGCGTGAGAGACATGTCGAACACGCGCGCAGCAGACCGAGCGAAGCCTTCGACTCCTCTGCAGATTCGACGGCAGACCTGGACGTACATCGGGCGTCGCGCGGTCCAGGAGTTCGTCCGCGACGGGTGCGTGGACGCGGCGGCCGCCCTGACCTTCTTCGCCGTCCTCTCGGTCTTTCCGGCAGGGCTGGCGGTGATGGCGCTGGTCGGAGTGCTCGCGGATACCGACGAGGTGCTCGATCGGCTGCTCACGCTCCTCGCCGAGGTCGCGCCCCCGGCAGTGACCGACACGCTTCGTGCGCCGTTGACCGATGCGGCAGGCACGTCCGCTGCGGGCATCACCGTGATCGTGGCCATCGTCACCGCCGTGTGGTCCGCCTCGATCTATGTGAGCGGATTCGGTCGGATACTCAACCGGATCTACGGCGTCCCGGAAGGGCGACCCTACTGGAAGCGCAAGCCCTGGCAGCTCGGCGTCACCGTCGTGCTCCTCGGACTCGCACTGGTGGTCGTCGGGGTGGTCGTCCTCTCCGGGCCCGTCGCTCGCGCGGCCGGACATGCTCTGGGCATCGGCGACACGGCTCTGGGCGTCTGGGACGTCGTGAAGTGGCCGGTCCTGGCCACGGCCGTCGTCATGATGATCACCCTGCTCTACAAGGGCACCTCCAATCTGAAGCAGCCCCCGCTTCGGTGGTTGGGGCTGGGTGCCGCGTTCGCCGTGGGGGTTCTCTCCCTCGCCTCTGCCGGCCTCTTCATCTACGTGTCGAACTTCGCCGACTACAACCGGACGTTCGGCTCCCTCGCCGGGGTCGTGGTCTTCCTCCTGTGGTTGTTCGTCATCAACATGGCTCTGCTGATCGGCGCCGAGTTCAATGCGGAACTCGAACGCGGCAGGCAGCTCCAGGCCGGGCAGAAGGCGGAATCGGAGTTGCAGCTCCCCCTTCGCGAGTCCACCGTGGTCGACCGGACCGAGCGCTCGCGCGAGATCACGATCGAACGCGGCACCCGTCTCCGCCGAGGGGAGACGCTCTCACCGCGCGAAGACACGGTGTTCCGGAGGGCCAAGAGGTTCCTGGATCGCCTCTGGCATCGAAACGATCAACGCTCCTGACCCCACGCTGTCGCCAGGTCGTCAGGGCAGGCGGCGGAGGGTATCGTCCAGCCGCTCGAGTACGGGGGCGGCATCGGTGGGCGGCGGATCCGTGGCGACGTAGGCCGAGCGGAACGCGGCGATCTCATCCCGCAACCGCAGACGATCTCCCCCGGTCATCGCAGCCTCCAGCCGTTCGAGGAGCCCGACGCCTGCACGCACGACGAGCGGGTGCCTCATCCCGTACGTGCGAAGGGCCAGAAGCGCATCGGCGATCAGCTCGATGGGAGACGGCCAGCGGCAGACAACCCGCAGTTCGCCGTCGTCGCCGGGATACCTTCCGTCTGCCGCCGGACGGCCGCAGAGGGTCACGAGGGCCGAGCTCAGCGCATCGATCGCAGCCACCGCCGTGTAGGGGTCGTTGGTTCCCGCTGCAAGCCCGCGGACGCCGATCTCGGTCAGCCCCTGAACGGCGAAACCGAGGTCCTGGTGGGGAGTGCGCGCCGCTCCGACGGCGATCGCGGACGTGATCGCCTTCGACGCCGCCTTCTCCGTGCTCTCGTCCCGCCCCTGATTCCGGGAAACCAGAGACTGAGCGATCACCTGGCCCTCCAGCACGTGGGTTCCCGGCGGCGTGGCTATGCGGACGACGACCTGATGCGCGCGTGCGAAAGCGACGAGGTCCTCGAAGTCGACGTATTGCACATAGCCCGAGGCGGTGGCGAAGAACTCCTCGTGGACGATGAGGTCATCCGGTTCCGTCGTCACCGTGTCACGGTCCGACGCGTCGGGATAGAGGAGGTCGATGACCTCGACGAGCTCCCTCAGCACCCGCCCCTGCAGGGTGGTCACCTGGACCGACCTGGCGATGTGGTGGATGAAGTACACGAGCACCGCGACGTCGGCGATCGCCAGGAAGACGGCGAACGTCACTGCCGTGACGGGGACGAACGCAGAGATCGAGTCCTGCTCGGTCCGCACCGCGCGCAGCACCACCAGCGTGTAGAGGAACGTCGAGGTGAGGACCGCGAGGACGAACTGGTTCCCGCGGTCCGCCATGAAGTTCCGCACCAGGCGGGGACCATAGGCCGATGATGTCGTGGCCAGCACCGAGATCGTGATCGAGAAGGATGTCGCCGCCACCCCGAGCATGGTCCCGCCGATGACAGTGAGGATCGCGCGCCCGCCCGTCGCGGACAGATCCGCCAGGAGGGCACCCGAGGTGTCGCCGTTCGCGAGCAGCAGGCGGTCGAGCTCGGTCAGTCCGATCGCGAGGGCGATCGCCGCCACCCCGAACACCGTCGGCAGGAACCAGAAGGACTCACGAGCGCGAAGGAACCAGGTACGCATTCCCGAAGGTTAGTCGTGGATCGCCCCACAGCACACGACCTGACGCGTGGCGGGGGCGGATGCCCTCCCTGGGAAAAGTGCGGAGACGAGGGGATTTGAACCCCTGGTCCCCGTGAGGGGACTCCACCTTAGCAGGGTGGTGCACTCGGCCGGACTATGCGACGTCTCCAGGCATCCGACCCGAAAGCACGGATGCACCTCACCATCATAACCGGAATGGCGAGCTGTCACGAACCGGCGCCCGCATCGCCCGGAAAGGGTGACACTCGCCGACCGCTCGGTCCGCACGGATGCCACGATGAGCGTGCGACGACGCCCGCACCCGCCCCGGAGACTCTCCTCCGGCCCTCCGGCTCCCGCGCCGTCGACAGACGGGGGCGAGGTGCGATATGACGGGGATGCGAGAGTTCCAGACGGGTGCGACACCGACGTCCGGCACCGTCTTCGACGGGGTGTCGGGATACGTGATCATCTTCGCGCTGCTCGTCGTCTCCTACGCCTTGTGCGCCGCACAACGCGCCACGGATCCGAGCCCGTGGGCGTTCCTGGTCATCCTCGTGACGGTCGCCGTCGTGTTCCGCGTGACCGGGACACCGCCGATGATCCAGCACGTGGCCTGGGTGATCCTGTCGGCGGCCGGGCTCGCGACGATCATCACGGCGCTCAGCAGCGCGGGCGGGCACGTACTCGACATCGTGTTCTCGACCGCGACCATGGTCGCGCTCCTCGTGGCGCCGGTCGCGATCATCGGTCACCAGGTGAAGCGGCGTGGGCTCAACCTCGAAGCGCTCCTGGCAGCCATCACGGCCTACGTCTTCGTCGGCCTCTTCTTCACGTTCGCCTTCAACCTGCTCTCCCTCGTCTCCTCCGCCTCGATCTTCGACGGCACGGACGACGACTCGCTCGCCAACCAGCTCTTCTTCTCGTTCACGACGCTCACGACCACCGGTTACGGCAACCTCGTCCCCTCCACCGCGACGTCGCAGGCGGTCGCCGTCGCAGAAGCGATCACGGGACAGCTGTTCCTCATCACGGCGGTCGCGCGCATCATGCGCGGCGCAGGCGCTCGCGCGGGAGTCGCCGCCCCATCCAAGGAGTCACCATGAAGCGAGCGGGCGTCATCGCCGTCCTCGGCTCCGCGCAATTCGTGATGGTGCTCGACGGCACCGTGATGAACGTCTCGATCTCGACGGTGGTCGCCGACCTCGACACCACTGTCGCCGCGATGCAGAGCGCGATCACCTTCTACACGCTCACGATGGCGGCGTTCATGCTGCTCGGCGCGAAGCTGGGCGATGTGTGGGGACGCCGGCGAGCGTTCGTGATCGGGTCGTGCGTCTACGCGGCGGGCTCGCTGATCACGGCACTCAGTCCGAACGTGGGCCTCCTGTTCCTCGGGTGGTCGGTCGTCGAGGGACTCGGCGCCGTGCTGGTCATACCGGCTATTGCGGCACTCGTCGCGGACAACTATCAGGGGAACGACCGGATCGCCGCCTTCGCCATCATCGGCGCCGTGTCCGGTGCCGCGGTCGCCGCCGGACCTCTGATCGGCGGATTCGTGACGACCTACTTCGACTGGCGATACGTGTTCGCCGCCGAAGTGCTCATCATGATCGGCGTGGTGCTCTGCGCCCGGATCGTCACGGATCCGACCCCGAAGCGGAGCGGCCGCATCGACGCCCTCAGCATCGTGCTCTCCTCGGTGGGGCTCGTGTCCGTGGTGTTCGGGATGTTGCAGAGCAAGACCTGGGGTTGGATCCTGCCGCTGCACCCACCTTCGATCGGCGAGGTAACCATCGCACCTCTCGGCATCTCCCCCGCTGCGTGGTCCATCGTGTTCGGCGTCGCCGTCCTCGCCCTGTTCCTCGCGCGGCAGCGCATCCTCGAACGCACCGGCCGGGGACCGCTCGTGCACGTGAAGATGTTCTCGATCACCTCGCTCCGCAGCGGATTGTTCGTGCTCGGAGCTCAATACACGGTGACCGCCGGACTGTTCTTCATGATCCCCGTGTACTTGCAGATGACGCTCGGCCTCGACGCACTGGAGACGGGGATCCGGATCTTCCCGCTCTCGATCGCGCTCGTCGTGCTCTCGATCGTGGGAACCCGGATCTCGCGTGTGCTCTCTCCGCGGACGATCGTGCGGATCGGGCAGCTCATCCTCGTCATCAGTGCAGTGATCTTGCTCGGCTCGGCGACCAGCGATCTGCGCAGTGGACTCTTCGCCACCGGGATGTTCCTGTCCGGCGCGGCGCTCGGACTGCTCGCCTCACAACTCGGGAACGTGAACATGTCGAGCGTGACCGAGAAGGAGACGAGCGAGGTCGGCGGACTCCAGGGCGTGTTCCAGAACCTCGGCTCGTCGCTCGGAACGGCTCTCATCGGCTCGATCCTGATCGGTGCCCTCTCGACCTCATTCGCTTCCGGCGTCGCAGCGAGCGACCTGCCCGACACCACGAAGTCGACCGTGACGACGGCGACAGACCATGGGGTCACGATCGTGCCGGCGGCCGACGTGGCCGGCATCGCCGAGCGGGCCGGACTGAGCGATGCCGACGCCGACACGCTCGCGACGGTCTACCGCGACTCGCAGTTGTCGTCGCTGCGCATCGCCTTCTTCGGGCTCATCCTGATCAGCCTGGGATCGCTCTTCTTCTCGCGTGGCATACCCACCGAGGTGGCGGTACGACGACGGACGGGTTCGAGCGGCTGACGAAGGCGGCCACTTCGCCGTGGACCGTCCCGCGGCTCACTCGCCGGCGTTCGCCGCAGCCACCAGCTGCTCGATCTGCTCGAACGTGACGGGCAGCCCGGGGAATCCGGCGAGGCGGCCGATCGGGAACGACGCCATCATCTTCTGCATCGCGTCGTCGTTCGGCATCATCGACGCAGCAGCCGCATCGCCACCACCCATCAAGCCACCGAGGGCCTGCTGCACGATCGGCCCGGCGACCGGGTGGGACATCAGATCGCCGACCGAGGAGTTCATGGTCAGCTCCTGATGCACCGGGTCGCCCACGATCTCGACCGAGACGGTCGAGCGGAGGTCGCGGCTCGACGCAGCGACATCGACCGTGTAGGTGCCGCCCTCGACGATCCAGCCATCGATGCGCACGTCCCAGTAGGCCAGGTCCTCGCGCCGGACGATGAGCTCGACGACGCGCGCCTCCCCTGCGCCGAGGGCGACGGACGCGAACGCCTTGAGTTCACGAGGAGCCCGCTGCACGGTGGACTGCGCAGGGGCGACGTAGACCTGCACGACCTCACGGCCGTCGCGGTCGCCGGAGTTCGTGATCTCGACCCTCACGGTGATGTCGCCGTCCGTGCCGACCTCGGCCGTCGCCGGGCCGTACTCGAACGTCGTGTACGAGAGCCCGTGGCCGAACGGGTATGTGACATCCAGGCGCTTCGCGTCGTACCAGCGGTAGCCGACGAGCAGCCCTTCGCCGTAGCGCACATGCCCGAACTCTCCCGGGAAGTTGCCGTAGGAGGGGTTGTCCTCCAGCCGCACAGGAACGGTCTCGGTGAGCTTGCCGGAAGGGTTGACGACACCGTAGAGCACGTCGGCCACAGCGCCACCTCCGGCCTGCCCCAGCAGCCAGCTCTCGACGATGGTCGGCACACGGTCCGCGAAGGGAAGCGCCACCACTCCGCCGTTGGACAGCACCACCACCACGCGAGGGTTCGCCTCGAGCACAGCATCGAGCACCGCGAGTTGCGCCGCAGGAAGGTCGATGTGCTCGCGATCGAAACCCTCCGACTCCTCCGCGGCAGGCAGACCGAGGAAGAGCACGGCGACGTCGGCGGAGCCCGCCGCGTCGACAGCCTCGGCGCGGAGGTCATCAGCCGACCGTCCCTCTGCCGCGATGGCGCCGCCCTCGACCGCGAAACCGGGCGCGTACGTGACCTGCTCCCCGCCGAAGGCCCGCATCTCGTCCAGCGCCTTGTCGATCCGGGTGGGATTGATCAGCGATGAACCCGCCCCTTGGAAACGGGGTTCGGTCGCGAAGGCACCGATCACGGCGACCTTCTGGTCTTTCTGCAGAGGCAGCAGTGCGTCATCGTTCTTCAGCAGAACGATCGACCGTCCTGCGGCTTCGCGGGCGAGTGCATGGTGCGCGTCGACATCGAGGGGGCCTTCCGCGACCGGGCGCGCGCCCGCCTTGCGAACGAGGTCGATCGCGCGGTCGGCTGCGGTGTCGAGCACACTCTCGTCGAGGGTTCCCGCGCGCACCGCGGCGACGAGCTGCGCGTCCGTGCGTCCGCCGGAGGCGGGCATCTCCAGGTCGAGACCGGCAGCGACACCGACGACGCGATCATTCACGGCGCCCCAGTCCGAGACGACGAGACCGTCGAAGCCCCAGCCATCACGGAGCACGCTGGTGAGCAGCCAGGGATCCTCCGAGGTCCAGACCCCGTTGAGCTTGTTGTACGAGCACATGACGGTCCAGGGCGACGCGTCCTTCACGACACGCTCGAATCCGCGCAGGTAGATCTCGCGAAGCGGACGGGGGTCGACGTCGGAGCTCGCCCGCATGCGGTCGAACTCCTGGTTGTTCGCTGCGAAGTGCTTGAGCGAGGTGCCGACCCCTTGCGACTGGATGCCTCGGACCGAGGCGGCCCCGAGTACTCCGGAGACGATCGGGTCCTCGGAGAAGTACTCGAAGTTTCGTCCGCACAGCGGCGAGCGCTTGATGTTGATGCCGGGTCCGAGCACGACGGCGACGTCCTCGATCGCGGCCTCCACACCGATCGCCGCACCGACCCGCTCGATGAGTTCGGGGTCGAAGGAAGAGCCGATGCCGACAGCGGGCGGGAAGCACGTGGCCGGAACGCTGCCGGCGAGTCCGAGGTGGTCGGTGCTGCCCGCCTGCTTGCGAAGCCCATGAGGACCGTCGGTCATCATCACCGAGGGGATGCCGACCCGATCGACGGCTTTCGTGGTCCAGAAGTCCGCGCCGCTGGTGAGCGACGCCTTCTCCTCGAGGGTGAGGTCGGATGCCGAGATCTCGGTCATGGTCTTCCTTTCGCGGGGACAGCGATGTCTTGCGAAAACCTTACGTGATTCAGTATTAGATTTCAAACAACATTCAGGATTACGCTCGTGATCATGGTTCGACGAGGTTCATACGCGAAGGGCGTCGCGCGACGCGAGGAGATCCTCGAGAGCGCCCTCGACGTGATCGGGCGCAAGGGGTATCAGAACGCCTCGCTCAAGGAGATCGCCGAGGTGGTCGGTGTGACCCCCGCCGCACTGCTGCACTACTTCGGCTCGAAGGAGGAGCTCTTCACCGAGGTTCTCCGCAAGCGCGACGAGCACGACGGCCTGGATCCCTCCGTCGCCGGGGCCGCCGGAGCCCGCGACGGCTTCCTCGAGGTCATCCGCCACAACACGCAGGTGCCGGGGCTCGTCGCCCTCTTCTCCCGGTTGTCCGTGGATGCCGCCGATCCCGAGCATCCGGCCCACGCCTACTTCCTCGAGCGCAGCGAGCGCCTGCGCGGGACGATCGCGGAGAGCTTCGCCACCGAGGAGCAGCGTCCCGCGCTCGACCCCGAGACGCTGGCGCGGATCATCCAGGCCGCGTCGGACGGCCTCCAGCTGCAGTGGATGATCGACCCCTCGGTCGACATGCCCGGCATCATGACCGCGCTGATCGACACTCTCGCCCCCCGCCCCGCTCCCCACCCGTGACGCCGAGACCCCGCCTTCTCGTCGAGACCCCGCCCTGGGGGCGACAACGGCCGGGGGTCTCGGCGGGAGAGGGGGGTCTCGGCTAGCCCTTGACGGCTCCCCCCAACCCCGCCGAGCGCAGGAACACGGATTGGAACAGCAGGAACATGCCGATCGGGATGAGCGTCGCGATCGCAAGTGCGGCGAGGAACACATCCAGCTCGGTCTGCGACTGCACTGCCGGAAGACGGACCGACAGCGGCTGCACGGCGGGATCGGGCAGCACCAGCATCGGCCAGAGGTAGTCCTTCCAGGCCGCGATGATCGCGAACACGGAGACCACGCCGAGGATGGGCTTCGACATGGGCAGCACGATCGACCAGAACAGGCGGAAGGGGCCGGCACCATCGGTCCGCGCCGCCTCGAACACTTCGCGGGGCAGGCTGTCGAAGAACCGCTTCACCAGCAGGATGTTGAACGCGTTCGCGCCCATAGGCAGCCAGACCGCGAGGTAGTTGTTGAGCAGGCTCACATCCCCGAGGAGCGGTGGGTGGACGATCGTCAAGTACAGCGGCACGAGCAGCACGATGCCCGGGATGAACAGCGTCGCCAGCACCAGCGCGTTCAGGATCGGGGCGTACCGCGGCCTCAGCACCGAGAGCGCATAACCGCCGGTGGTCGCGATGAGCAGCTGGACGAACCAGGCGCCGAGCGCGATGATCACCGTGTTGAAGAAGTACTGATCGATGTGTATGTCGTTCCACGCAGTCGACAGGTTCTCCCAATCGGTCCCGTTCGGCCAGAGCGCGAACGGCTGCTGCAGCGTGTCCTGCGTCGGCGTGACGGCCGACTTCGCCAGCCACAGAATCGGCCCGAGTCCGGCGATCACCAGCCCGACGGTGAGGAACACATGCGTGAGCGACATGCCGACGCGGATGCCACGCCGCCGCCGCTCCGAGTCCGAGATGACGGTGCGGTCCCCGACGCGATCGGCGGCCTTCTCCGCTGCCTTCTCCGCCGCACGGGTCGAGAGGCGGGTGGTGAGACTCATGTCGTGCTCCAACGGTCGGTCAGCCTGAAGTACAGCCAGGAGAGCAGGGCGAGGACGATCGCGAGCAGGACCGAGACGGCCGTCGCCTCTCCGTAGTCGCCGCCCAGACTGTTGCGGAAGGCCTTGTCGTAGATGTACAGCAGCACGGTCTTGGTCGCCCCGGCAGGGCCGCCCCCGGTGAACAGGAACGGTTCGAGGAAGACCTGAGCGGTCGCGATGATCTGCAGGATCAGCATGATGAAGAGGATGCCGCGCAGCTGCGGCAGCGTGACGTGCCAGATCTTCTTCCAGATTCCGGCACCGTCCACCTCGGCGGCGTCGTAGAGCTCGGGCGGTACCCCCAGGAGCGCGGCGAGGTAGATGATGATCGAGCCTCCCGCTCCGGCCCAGGTGGCTTCCAGCACGAGGGACGGCATCGCCTGCACGGCATCCTGGATCCACGGTTGCGGGGGGATGCCGACATATCCGAGCACGGTGTTGAACACACCGGAAGGGTCGGCACTGTAGAAGAACTTCCACAGCAGTACGGCGACCACGGGCGGGATCACGACCGGGAGGTAGGCGAGGGCCGAGTAGATGCCTTTGCCGCGGCGCACCTCGCTCATCAGCACGGCCATCAGGAGCGGCAGCGGAAAACCGAAGAGCAGAGCAAGCACAGCGAACCACAGCGTGTTGATCACTGCTCGACCGAGTTCCGGATCACCGATCACCGCGACGTAGTTATCGAACCCGACCCATTCGGAGACGATCAGGTTCGTCTTCTGCAAACTCATGATCACGGACTGCACGATGGGCGACCATGAGAAGAAGACGAACACGAAGAGCATCGGGAGCACGAACAGGAGGTTCGCGAGCCCGCCGCCTCGGAACCACGTGAGCGGCGAGCGGCGACGGGAGGTGCGCACAGCGGGCGGCGGAGAATCCTCCACCGCCGCCCGCTGCTCGGAGAGCGTCATCGTCATGAAGCGTTACTCGTCGAGCTTCGCCTGCGCATCGGTCTGCGCCTGAGCGAGCAACGCGTCGATGTCGGCGTTCTGATCGGTGAGCACCTTCTGCACGACGGTGTCGAGGAGCGCGTAGACCTCCTGGGTCTTCACCTTCGGCTCACCGACCGGCGTCTGATCCCAGATACGGTCACTGAACGGCGCCATCTGTTCGACGGGCACGTTGATGTAGTCGGCGATCCACTCCTGCGACTCGTCGTACAGTTCGCGGCTGAGTACAGGCAGGAGCGGGGTGCCGACGGCCTGGCCCGACTCGTTCAGGGTCTTGGCGTCGAGGACGGCGGCGTCCTCATCCATCAACTTCTGCATGTAGTACCAGTCGATCCACGTCACCGCCGCCGCCTTCGTCGCGTCGTCGACCGTGGGGCTGATCACCGCGATGTCACCGCCGCCGAGGGTCCCGGGGTCGTCGCCCTCCATCGGCACGACGGTCATGCCGTAGATCGACGGCTCCATGCCGAAGTCGCGGACGAGAGCGGTGTAGATGTCGGAACCCGACGTGTACATGCCGATGTTGCCGGCAGCGAACTCCTGGTTGATCGTGCCCCAGTCGAGGTCGACCTTGGAACCGAACGAGCCGTCCTCCCACTTCACATCGTGCAGGAACTGCAGCGCGGCCGTGGTGGCGTCGTTGTCGATCGTCGACTCCGCCGTGCCGTCGCTGTTGTCGGTCTGCGTGCGACCCCCGCGCGCCACGGTCTGCGAGGTGAGCTGCCAGCCGCCCGTGTTGTTGATCGCCATCTGCGCGTAGCCGGCTTTGCCCGTCGCGTCGGTGATCGCCTTCGCGGCCGTGCGGATCTCGTCCCACGTCTGAGGCGGGTTGTCGGGATCGAGCCCCGCCGCCTCGAACAGGTCCCGGTTGTAGTGCAGCGCTGCTGCGTAGGCCTGGCGCGGGAAACCATAGATCTTCCCATCGGAGCCGGTGACCCCGTCGAGGATGATCGGATTGAACTTGTCTGTGTAGCCGAGCTCCTCGATCGCGTCGGTCACGTCCATCAGCTGCCCGTTCTCGAGCAGTGTCTTGGAGTCGGTGAAAGGCACGGTGAACACGTCGGGCAGGCTGCCACCGGCGAGCTGCACCGCGAACGTCGGGCCCTCCCACTCGTACTCGACGCCGATGATGTCGATGTCGGGGTGCTCCTTCTCGAACTGCTTCTCCTGGGCGGCGAACGCCTCATAGGCCGCGGCGTCGGCTCCCGGCGGGAACGTGGCGACGCGCAGCTCGGTCTTGCCATCGGCACCGTCATCGCCGCTCGGCGTGCAGCCGGCGAGTGCGCCGACCGTGGCGAGCACGGCGACGCCGGCGACCAGGGCTTTCGTTGGTGACTTCATTGTCAGTCCTTCCATGTGATGCGGATCGGGTGGTGCAGGGCTACTTGTGCGCTCGCGGAGAGCGCCCGGGAACGGCTCGAAGAGCGAGCCAGGCAGTGGAGTCGGGAGGCAGTGCGCCACCGTCGAGGAGCGTGCTGGCGAGCAGCACCTCATGGTGCGCGGGCAGCGGAACCGGCACCGCGCCGAGGTTGGTGATGCTGACCGTGCCGTCGCCGCGACGGAACGCGAGGACATCGGCGCCGAGCTCGAGCCACTCCAGTTCGCTTCCGGCGAAGTCGTCGATGCGTCGGCGCACCGCGATCGCCGCACGGTAGAGGTTCAACGTCGAGCCCGGGTCGGCGTCCTGGGCCTCGACCGAAAGCCCCGCCCAATCGGCAGGTTGCGGGAGCCACGGCGCTCCGCCGAACCCGTAGGGGCTCGACGCGCCCGCCCACGGCAGCGGCACGCGGCAGCCGTCCCGTCCGGGGTCGACACCGCCGGAGCGGAAGTGCATCGGATCCTCGATCACGTCGAGCGGAAGCTCCACCTCCGGGAGGCCGAGCTCGTCCCCTTGATAGATGTAGAGGCTCCCGGGGAGGGCGGCGACCAGCAGCGCCGC
>WPCJ01094704.1_pt1 | contig 23508 bp, 28 predicted proteins | sample 5399831 | NCBI WGS metagenome assembly WPCJ01 (sample SAMN12869470, study PRJNA574797) | sludge metagenome | isolation source: wastewater treatment of pH10 | place: China:Beijing | collected 2019-05-20 | reverse complement strand
CGCCGGCATCGAGCGGCAGCGTGCCGAGCAGTTCCGGCTTCTTGCGTTCGTCGTTCCAGACGATCAGGCGCTGGTCGCGCAGGTTGAGCAGCGCCTCGGAGCGGCGGATCGCCTCGTTCAGGTCGGCGATCTTGGAGCGCAGTTCGGTGTTCTCGGCCGTCGTGCGCGCGCGGTCGCGGATCATGACGATCGCCGACAGCAGGGCAGCGCCCATCACGCCGACCACCACGGAAAGCTGCATCACGCCGGCCGCGTCGAAGGAGAACGGCAGGACAGAGAAGGACCCTTGCGCTAAAGCATGGCCGGACCCGACGAGGCCTACGCCGCAGCCGGCCGCCAGCAGAACCGTCGATGCCCGCAGGGCACGGTGGCGCATGTGACGCAACACGCCGCGGCCGCCCGTCACCGAGGCGGTCGTCGAATCCCTGTCTGGGCCGGAATCGGCCATTCCCGCCTTACGCGGGGCATCCCCCGGCATGCCTGTTTCCTCTCCGCCGCCTGCCCGTAAACTTGCCCCGACACCTTACCTCGACGCCTCGCCTCGGCAGGGGCGCTGCCATCGTTCCCCGGAACGGATGGCGTCGCGAATCACCAACCATACCGCCTGCACGAATCGTCGTGAAGGAGCGGGCGGGCCAAAAAAGAAGCCGGGCGAAAAGTCAATCACCCGGCTTCAACATCTTGTAGTTAGGTTAACAAATTCTAATAGCGGTAGTGTTCGGCCTTGAACGGCCCCTGCTTGCTCACGCCGATATAGACGGCCTGCTCAGCCGACAGCTCGGTCAGCTTCGCGCCGAGCTTGTCGAGATGCAGGCGCGCGACCTTTTCGTCGAGATGCTTGGGCAGGACATAGACCTGATTCTGGTACTGGCCGCCCTTGGTGAAGAGCTCGATCTGGGCCAGCGTCTGATTGGTGAAGGAGGCCGACATCACGAAGCTCGGATGGCCGGTGGCGTTGCCGAGGTTGAGCAGGCGGCCTTCCGAAAGCAGGATCATGCGCTTGCCGTCCGGGAAGGTGATCATGTCCACCTGCGGCTTCACATTGGTCCATTTCAGGTTGCGTAGCGCGGCGACCTGAATCTCGTTATCGAAATGGCCGATATTACCGACTATGACCATGTCCTTCATCGCGCGCATGTGGTCGAGCGTGATGACGTCCTTGTTGCCGGTCGTGGTGATGACGATGTCGGCCGTGGGTGCGGCATCCTCGAGCCGGACGACCTCGAAGCCGTCCATGGCCGCCTGAAGCGCGCAGATCGGGTCGACCTCGGTGACCTTGACGCGGGCGCCCGCGCCCTGGAGCGACGCTGCCGAGCCCTTGCCGACGTCGCCATAGCCACAGACGACCGCGACCTTGCCGGCCATCATCACGTCCGTACCGCGGCGGATGCCGTCGACCAGCGATTCCTTGCAGCCATATTTGTTGTCGAACTTGGACTTGGTGACGCTGTCGTTGACGTTGATCGCCGGGAACGGCAGCAGGCCTTTCTTCTGAAGCTGGTAGAGGCGGTTGACGCCAGTGGTCGTCTCCTCGGTGACGCCCTTGATGGCGTCGCGTTGTTTCGTGAAGAAGCCCGGCGATGCCGCCATGCGCTTCCTGATCTGCGCGAAGAGGATTTCCTCTTCCTCGCTGCCGGGATTGGACAGCACGTCCTCGCCGGCTTCGGCGCGCGCGCCGATCAATATGTACAGGGTGGCATCGCCGCCGTCGTCGAGGATCATGTTCGACGCGCCGCCGTCGGCCCACTGGAAGATCCGGTCCGTATAGGTCCAGTACTCCTCCAGCGTCTCGCCCTTGATGGCGAAGACCGGGATGCCGGCATCGGCGATCGCCGCCGCCGCGTGGTCCTGCGTGGAGAAAATGTTGCACGAGGCCCAGCGGACCTCGGCGCCAAGCGCCTTCAGGGTCTCGATCAGGACCGCCGTCTGGATGGTCATGTGCAGCGAGCCGGAAATGCGCGCGCCCTTCAGGGGTTGCTGCGAGCCGTATTCCTCGCGCGTGGCCATCAGGCCCGGCATCTCGGTTTCGGCGATCTCGATTTCCTTGCGGCCCCAGCCGGCAAGCCCGATATCCGCGACGACGTAGTCCTGCGCCATGTCATGCTCCAATGTCCGGAATGCGCCGGCGCGCAAGCGCCGACATCACGATGGCGTCCTCGTAGCAGACGCGGCATGCGTCCACAAGTTACATAAAGATATCCTTATGTCCGCAAGGCCGCCTGCGGTGCGGGCGGGATTCTTCTCAGACCTCTTCGCCGAAGCGCGTGGCAATGAGCTGCTCTATGGCATCGATCGCCGCCATGGCGTCCGTTCCCTGTGCCGTCACGTGGATCGAGCAGCCGGGGCTCGCCGCCAGCATCATCAGCCCCATGATGGAGGTGCCGCCGACCTTCATGCCGTCCTTCTCGACGCTGATGGTGGCGCTGAACGAATCGGCAAGCTGGACGAACTTCGCCGAGGCCCGCGCATGAAGGCCACGCTGGTTGACGATGAGGAAGTCCCGGGCGATGGCTTCGTCTGTATTTCCCCCCATCACCCCTCACTCATTTGGCTGCAAGCAGCTGGCTGGCGACATTGATGTATTTGCGGCCGGCGACCTGCGCTTCCTCCACCGCCGCCGCGAGATCGCCGCCCTTGCGTACGCTGCTGAGCTTGATCAGCATCGGCAGGTTCATGCCTGCGATTACCTCGACGCGGCCGGCTTCCATCACCGATATCGCCAGATTGGAGGGCGTGCCACCGAACATGTCGGTCAGCACGATTACGCCCGCGCCCAGATCGACGCGAGCGACCGCCTCGACGATGTCGAGGCGGCGCCTCTCCATATCGTCATCGGGACCGATCGCAACGGTCTCGAAATCGTCCTGCGGGCCGACGACATGTTCCACTGCGTTGCGGAATTCCTCGGCCAGCCGGCCGTGCGTCACGAGCACCAGCCCGATCATGCTTTCCTGACTTTCGTCATCATCCGTTCACCGGAACTCCGTACAGAACCGTTCCAAAGAGCCTTTGCCCAAAGGTGCCATTCCAAGGCGCGTCCGGCTTCGCCGGTCGGCGGGAGCGCTATCTTGTCTACGCCCTGCGCGTTGACAAGTCCAAATCTGCACAAAAACCCGCCATTTTGCCGCAGTGCAAAACACCGCGGCCACGGCCCCTATCGGAAGGGAGGCAGGCAGAGCTTGGCCAGCACCGCCGTCGCGGCGCGCCGCGTGTCGCCCCTGGCCAGCCGCATCAGCGGAAGCGCACAGCCGAGAAGCGTCTCGACCTCCGGCTCGGGAAAGCGCTGCGCCTCGTGCGCCTCCACCAGCCGGACGAGCAGGTCCACGACCGCCCTGGGCTCATGGGCGACAGGCCGCGGCCCCAGTCCGCGGACCTCAACGAGGCCGGCGATCGTCTCGGGCGCGGCGCAGAGCAGCCGCCCGTTCGCGACCGACAGGAAGATCTGGTCGTCGGCAACGAGCCGCCCGAAAATTCCCGATTCGGCGGCGTGCGACAGGAGCGCCAAGGCAAGCTCCGTCTTTCCCGCCCCCGATTCCCCCGCGATCACGATGCAGCGATCGCGCATCACGACGGCGCTGGCGTGGAGGTTCCTCGGGGGATGCAATGCGCTCAGCCTTCGGCGGGCAGCGTCACCGTGAAGCGCGCGCCGCGTATCTCGCCGGGCTTGCCGCCGGCAATGTTCTCGGCCGTTAGCGTACCGCCATGCGCCTCGACGATCTGCCGGCTGATCGACAGGCCGAGGCCGGAATTCTGCCCGAAGGCCTCGCCGGCCGGACGGTCCGTGTAGAAGCGCTCGAAGATGCGCTCGATGTTGTCGGCGCGGATGCCCGGCCCGTTGTCGTCGACGGTCAGGACGAGCAGCTTGCCGGTGCGCGACAGCGTAACCGTGATGCGGCCGGTATCCTCCGGCACGAAGGAGCGCGCGTTCTCGATAAGGTTGGCGATGACCTGCCCGAGCCGCAGATCGTGACCCAGCACCTGGAAGCCCTTCGCGCCCTGCGGCAGCTTGCCGACATTGAACTCGATCTCGACCTTCTTGCGGCTGGCGCCGGTATCGCGCGTGACCGCTACGAGGTCGCCGACGAATTTCTTCAGATCGACCTTGGCGGCGTCGTCGCGCGCCAGCTCGGCGTCGAGGCGCGAGGCGTCTGAGATATCCGTGATCAGCCGGTCGAGGCGCTTCACGTCGTGCTGGATGATCTCCATCAGCCGCTCGCGCGAGGATTCCGTCCTGGCGATAGGCAGCGTCTCCACAGCGCTGCGCAGCGATGTGAGCGGGTTCTTGAGCTCGTGGCTGACATCGGCGGCGAAGCTCTCGATCGCCTCGATGCGCCCGTAGAGCGCGTTGGTCATGGAGCGGAGCGCGACCGACAGATTGCCGATCTCGTCCTGACGCTCGGAGAAGTCCGGGATTTCCTCGCGGCTCTTCACACCGCGTCGCACGCGGTTGGCGGCGGCCGCCAGCCGGCGCAGCGGATTGGCGATGGTGGAAGCCAGCATGATCGACAACAGCACGTTGACCAGCGCCGCGACGCCGAAGACGCGCAGGATGGAATTGCGCTCGGCCTGAACGATCTTGTCGATGTCGCCGCCCTGCGTCGACAGCATCAGCACGCCGAGCACAGCGCGGAAACGCTGCACGGGAACGGCCACCGACACGATCTGCTCGCCCTGCTCGGAGATGCGCACCACTGTCGAGGGCACGCCGGTCAGCGCATTGATGACCTCCGGGAAGGCCGCGCCGTTGCCGCCCGGCTGCTCCTTGTAGATCGGCAGGTCGGTGCGGCGGAAAAAGTCGGCGATGGCTTTCTGGACCCGCTCCCACAGGTCCAGCTCCTCTTCGTCGACCGTGGGCAGGTCGTAGCGCAGGATCTGGCCGCGCGAATAGAGATGGCGCGAATCGAGCAGCAGGTTGGCATCGCGGTCGTAGATGCGCGCGCGGGTGCGAGTCGGTGAGAGCAGACGGCGCAGCAACGGTGCGACGCGCTCGGGATTGATCGGGAAATCGAGGCTGTCGAGTTGGTCCGACCCCGGGCTCAGGCTTTCGCCCGCCTGTAGCTCCAGCAGCTTCTCGGGATCGATCGAGATCGAATCGGTCTCCACCGTCGCCGAGGCGGCGATCGCGCCGGCGATGATCTCGCCCTGCGTGCGCAGGCTTTCCACGCGCGCCTCGATGAGCCCGTCGCGGAACTGGTTGAGATAGAGGATGCCGACGACCAGCACGCACAGCGCGGCGAGGTTGAGAAAGAGGATGCGGCGCGTGAGGCTGGAAAAGATGTAATGGCCGAGGAATCGCTGCGCCCTGACCCGCAGCCGTCCTATCGAGGACGGCAGGGGCTTTGCCGGCCGCCTCGCGGCGGCCGGTGCGCGCTTGATCTCGGCTTCCATGACCAATTCGATATGGTCTCCGGCCCCAGCCCTTTACTGGCCCGTTACGGGCCCTGTCCTCGTTTCGTCCCGCGTCCTATGCCTCGCGGAACCGGTAGCCCACCCCGTAGAGCGTTTCGATCATCTCGAAATCATCGTCAACCTGCTTGAACTTCTTGCGCAGGCGCTTGATGTGGCTGTCGATGGTCCGGTCGTCGACATAGACCTGCTCATCATAGGCCGAATCCATCAGCGCATCACGACTTTTTACGACTCCGGGCCGTTGCGCCAGCGAGTGGAGGATCAGGAACTCCGTCACCGTCAGCGTCACGGGCTCGCCCTTCCAGGTGCAGGTGTGCCGTTCCTGGTCCATGACGAGCTGGCCGCGCTCCAGCGACTTGGCCTGCTGCGCCGGGGTCTTGACGCCCGCCTCGCGCGCCGACGCGCGCCGCAGCACCGCCTTCACGCGTTCCACCAGCAGGCGCTGCGAGAAGGGTTTGCGGATGAAGTCGTCGGCGCCCATCTTGAGGCCGAACAGCTCATCGATCTCGTCGTCCTTGGAGGTGAGGAAGATGACCGGCAGGTCGGACTTCTGGCGCATGCGGCGCAGCAGCTCCATGCCGTCCATGCGCGGCATCTTGATATCGAGGATTGCAAGGTTCGGCGGCCGGGCGGCCAGGCCCTCGAGCGCGGAAGCACCGTCGGTGTAGGTCTCGACGCGATAGCCTTCCGATTCCAGCGCGATCGACACCGAAGTCAGGATGTTCCGGTCGTCGTCGACCAGGGCGATTGTTGCCATATCTAGTGGCTCCCTCATGAGCGGGTGTCCCTTCCTGCTGCAGGCATGCGGCAATTGCGGGACAAATTGGGTACAAATTGTGGCACAGTTTTCCGCTTATGTCACAGCAAGCCTCTCCCCCGCGTTATGCGGACCGTTTCCCGCTTGGATGCGGCGAAAACGGCCCGCGCCTGCCCGCACTCTCACGACTTGGACGCCAGCGGCGGCGCATTCCTTGGGAGGCTGTTGAAATTTCCTGCCATCTAAACGATTTAAACGTTATTCAAAATATTTAAATCGATTAATGATTTGATATCGTTGACCTTTTCTGTTTTCGACGGCTTCCGGCCTCAGGAGGGGCCAATCATTGCGACATACCGTCCGGCGAATCAGACCGGCGGCCAGAGGGAGGTTTCCGGTGAAACACGTCGGACAGTGGAACGTTGCCTGCGGGATCGGCCAGAGCGGCCTGACCACGAGCGGCACGGTCTACTATAATCTCCAGGCACCCGATCTATATGCCCATGCGATCGCGCGCGGCGAGGCCGAGCTGAGCAGCGACGGCGCGCTCGTCGCCGCGACGGGGCATCACACCGGCCGCTCGCCGAAGGACAAGTTCGTCGTGCGCGACGAGAATACCGCGCCGATCGTCTGGTGGGGGCCGAACCAGCCGATGGAACCGGCAGCCTTCGAGGCGCTGCATGCCGATTTCGTCGCCCATGCGGCGTCGCGCGATCTCTTCGTGCAGGACCTGGTCGGCGGGGCCGATCCGCGTAACAACCTGCCGGTGCGGGTCGTCACCGAGATGGCCTGGCATTCGCTTTTCATCCGCAACCTCTTGATCCGTCCCGAGATCGAGGCGCTGGCCGGCTTCCTGCCGAGGATGACGATCATCGACCTGCCGTCCTTCCGCGCCGATCCTTCGCGCCACGGCTCGCGTTCCGAAACAGTCATCGCGATCGATCTGACGCGCATGATCGTGTTGATCGGCGGCACGGCCTATGCCGGCGAGATGAAGAAGGCGGTATTCACCGCGCTGAACCATCTCCTGCCGGAACAGGGCGTAATGCCCATGCACTGCTCGGCCAATGTCGGGCCGGACGGCGATTCGGCGATCTTCTTCGGCCTGTCGGGCACCGGCAAGACGACGCTCTCGGCCGACCCGGCGCGCACGCTGATAGGCGACGACGAGCATGGCTGGGGCCCGGACGGCGTCTTCAATTTCGAGGGCGGCTGCTATGCCAAATGCATCCGCCTGTCGGCGGAGGCCGAGCCGGAGATCTTCGCCGCAAGCTCGCGCTTCGGCACCGTGCTTGAAAACGTCGTGCTCGAACCCGTGACGCGAAAGCCCGATTTCGACGACGAATCGAAGACCGAGAACACGCGTTCGGCCTATCCGCTGCCCTTCATCCCCAACGCGTCGCCGACCGGCCGGGCGGGGCAGCCCAAGAATATCGTCATGCTGGCCGCCGACGCCTTCGGCGTCATGCCGCCAATCGCAAAACTCACGCCGGCGCAGGCCATGTATCATTTCCTCTCCGGCTACACCGCGAAGGTGGCGGGAACCGAGCGCGGCGTCACCGAGCCGACGCCGGAATTCTCCGCCTGCTTCGGCTCGCCCTTCCTGCCGCGCCACCCGTCCGAATACGGGGCGCTGCTCAAGGATCTGATCGCCAGGCACGACGTCGCCTGCTGGCTGGTCAACACCGGCTGGACCGGCGGCGCCTACGGCGTGGGCAAACGCATGCCCATCAAGGCGACGCGCGCGCTGCTGTCGGCGGCCCTCGACGGCTCGCTCAACGACGCCGAGTTCCGCACGGACCCGTATTTCGGTTTCGCGGTTCCGGTCGCCGTGCCCGGCCTCGCGACGGTCGCCGACGCGGGCATCCTCGACCCGCGCTCGACCTGGGAAGACAAGGCGGCCTACGACCGTCAGGCGCGCAAGCTCGTCGGCATGTTCGTCGACAACTTCGCCAAGTTCGAGGAGCATGTCGACCACGCCGTGCGCGGCGCGGCGCCCCGCGTGCTCGAAGCGGCCGAATAGGAGACACGAGGCCCGGTTCGGAGGCCCGGTTCGCCGGGCCTTCTTTTTGCGCCTTTTCTTTTTGCGCGGGCCGCGCCATGTCTGTCGCCATGGCTGCGGAAGACAGGATCATCATCTCGGGCGAGGCCGTCATCCATCCTGACGACCTGGAGGAGGCGTTCATCCGCTCGTCCGGGCCGGGCGGGCAGAACGTCAACAAGGTCGCCACCGCCGTCCAGCTCCGCTTCGACGCCGCCGGCGCGCAGGGCCTTTCGGAGCGCGTGCGCGCCCGCGTGCTGAAACTGGCCGGCCAGCGCGCCACCAAGGACGGCATCATCGTCATCGAGGCCGGGCGTTTCCGCACGCAGGAGCAGAACCGGGCCGACGCCCGCGCGCGGCTGACCGATCTCGTCGCGAAAGCCGCCGAGCCGCCGCCGCCGCCGCGCAAGAAGACGAGACCGACCAAGGGCTCGGTCGAGCGGCGCCTCAAGGAAAAGTCCGGCCGCTCGACCGTCAAGAAGCTGCGCGGGCGGGTGGACAACGACTGATGTTCCCCCGGAAGATGCCTGGTGCGTCCTTTGAGGCTCGCTGCGCGAGCACCTCAGGATGAGGAGGGTTGTGCCGAAGCCTTGATCCTTAAGAACGCCTCGACATTTGCGGGAAATGCCAACCTCCATGGGCGAGCCTCGAAGGACGCACAAGAGCATCCAGCAAAACTGCGGCGACTTTCGTGAAAACGAATGCACAGGTTCTGAGAAAAAATGCTGCCCGAAGGCGTGAGATATCTTCCCGACCATTTCGACCGTGTCGCGCAGGAGACGCTCGTCGAGAAGATAAGGCGCGTGGTCGAGGCCGCGCCGCTGTTCACGCCCGCCATACCGCGCACCGGCAAGGAGATGAGCGTGCGCATGACCAATTGCGGCGAACTCGGCTGGGTGACCGACAAGGAGCGCGGCTACCGCTACCAGCCGACGCATCCCGTCACCGGCCAGCCCTGGCCACCGATACCGGACATGCTTCTTAATCTCTGGCGGAAGGTCGCGGACCATCCGCGGCCGCCGCAGGCGTGCCTCGTCAATTTCTATTCAGGAACAGCGAAGATGGGCCTGCATCAGGACCGCGACGAGGCGGACTTCTCCGCTCCGGTGGTCTCGGTCTCGCTCGGCGACGATTGTCTTTTTCGTGTCGGCGGCACGCAACGAACCGATCACACGCAGTCCTTTCGCCTGCGCAGCGGCGATGTCGTCCTGCTTGGAGGAAAAAGCCGGCTCGTCTTCCACGGCGTCGACCGCATCTATCCGGCAACCTCGACCCTGTTGAAGAACGGCGGCCGCATCAACCTAACCCTGCGGCGCGTGACTGCCTCATAGGTCAGGCGGCCTCCCGCCTGACCTGATCATACGCCTCGTCCCTCGAGAACACGGCAAGCAGCGAGACGCCGAACGGCAGAGACGCATTGGGCACGATCATGCTTTCGGCCGAGAACAGGGCCTTCATCGCCGCGTTCACCGGCGCGGGCGGCAATTCCTGACCCGAGGAGGTCTTCGCGCGGCGCAACCTGTCGACAAGCCGGGCGACCACCGCCACCGGGAACAGCGCCGAATTGGTATAGGAGAGCTTCTCGATCCTGTAGCCGGCATCCAGAATGCGCTGGCGAAGCTGGCTTCGCGAATAGCGACGCATATGATGCAGGATGACGTCATGCGTGCTCCACAGCCATTGGTGCGCCGGAACGGTCAGCACGATCCTGCCGCCCGGCTTGAGCAGGCGGCGCATGGCTGCGAGCGACGCCTCATCCTCCCGGACGTGCTCCAGCACGTCGAAAAGGCAGATGAGATCGATCGAGCCGGGCGGGATCGGTATGTTGTCGGGCAGATGGCCCGCCAGCAGGTCCCGACCGGTCTTCTCGCGGGCGATCTGGCGGGCGAGATCGCTCATCTCGACGGCCTGCACGGTGCCGAACCCCTCCAGCATGGCGATGTTGCCGCCGGTTCCCGCGCCGATCTCCAGTATCTTCGCGTGCCTCGGAAGGTCGAGCTTGCGGATGATGGCGCGCACGATCGCACGACGGCCGCAGGACCACCAATGCCTGTCCTCGGTCGAGGCCATCTTGCGATAGGCGTCGAGTTCCATCAATTGCCCCCGAACGTGCGCCGCACGATGTAGATCGGCCGCTGCTTTATCTCGGCATAGACCCTGCCGAGATACTGGCCGATGATGCCGATGCCCAGAAGCTGTATGCCGCCAAGGAACAGGATGCTGACCAGCAGCGAGGCATAGCCGGGCACGTCGATGCCGAAGAACAGCGTCTTGGCGACGATCAGCAGGCCGTAGAGGAAGGACAGGCCGGAAATCGTCGCGCCGAGATAGGTCCAGATCTCCAGCGGCGCCGTCGAGAAGCTGGTGATGCCCTCCAGCGCGAAGTTCCACAGCCTCCAGCCAGAAAAATTGCTCCGGCCGGCCGAGCGCGGCTCGCGCACATATTCGACCGTGGCGGTGCGGAAGCCGACCCAGGCGAACAGCCCCTTCATGAATCGCCGCCGCTCAGGCAAGGCGCGCAGCGCGTCGACCACCTGCCGGTCGATCAGGCGGAAGTCGCCCACGTCCTGCGGTATCTTCTGGGCGGCGATCATGTTGTGGATGCGGTAGAAGAGCGAGGCCGAGCGGTGCTTCATGAAGCCGTCCGACGAACGGTCCGAGCGTTTCGCCAGCACCACCTCGAAGCCTTCGCGCCACTTCTCGATCAGGTCGGGAATGACGGAGGGCGGGTCCTGCAGGTCGACATCGATCGGGATCGCCGCATCGGCCTCGCACAGGTCGAGCCCGGCGGTCATCGCCGCTTCCTTGCCGAAATTGCGCGACAGGTCGACCACCCGGATGCGCGGGTCGTCCTTCTGCGCCAGCAGAAGGCAGTCCAGCGTCGCATCCGTGCTGCCGTCGTTGACGAAGATGAAATCGAAGGTGATGCCCTGCTCGGTCAGCACTTCGGTGTTGCGATAGACCGCCTCGAGGAAGGGCGCGATCGCCGCTTCCTCGTTGTGAACGGGAACGATCAGCGAGACGGCCACCGAAAAGACATCGCGCCCGGCCTGTTCGCCGGAGAAGGGCTCGCCCATGGCCGGGCGGACAGCGGCGCTGCCCGCTACGTTACCGGTGGCCGGCAGGTTCGAATGCGGGAAGGGAGCGTTCATTGTCCGCCACAGCCCTGTTGCGCAGGTCGTCTTGGCTGCGACCATAGTCCGGTGCGGTTAAGCGAACTTTAAGGGGGGACCGGCGGAAATCCGAGCCTTTGCGGGTCTGTTTTGCCGACAAGAGCAGTCCAGCGCCCGGACACGACCGGACGCCGTCTCGATACGCCGTAACCCCTGTCTTACGGGTCTATTCGGCCTTGGTTTCTTCCTCGGCCTTGACCGGCTGCGTGTCCGCAGGCGTCGCTGGCGTCTGCTTCACGACGCTGGCCACGGTCGTTTGGGTGTCGACCGATGCGTTGACCTTGGAATGTCCGGCGCAATCGGCGGCGGCTGCCGAGATCGAAAGTCCCAGTGCGGCGGCTGCCACGAGAATCATCTTCATCGTCTGCTCCTTCGCTGCTTGTGGAAATTACAAACTAGGACGCTCGCGGCGCATGCCAAATCACGATTGCGTTCCCCGCAGGCCTCGCGGCCTGCCGCATCAGAGCTTGCGCAGCGCGACTTCCTCCACCCTGTGGTCCGCGCCCTTGCGCAGGATCAGGTCGGCGCGCGGCCGTGTCGGACGGATGTTTTCGCGCAGGTTCTTAAGGTTGATGTTGGCCCACAACCCTTCGGCGATGGCAATCGCGGCGTCCTCCGACAGCTCGGAATAGCGGTGGAAGAAGGATTGCGGGTTGCGGAAGGCGGTTTCCCTGAGCCGCATGAAGCGGGCCACGTACCAGCGGTGGATCAACTCTTCCTCGGCGTCGATATAGAGGGAGAAGTCGAAGAAGTCGGACAGGAACGGCACGAACTTGCCGTCCTTGGGCAGATCGCGCGTCTGCAACACGTTCAGCCCCTCGAAGATCAGTATTTCGGGGCGGTCGATGGTGACATGTTCGCCCGGCACCACGTCGTAGGTGAGGTGCGAATAGACCGGCGCGCGCACGTCCGCCTGTCCCGACTTGATCGCCGACAGGAAACGCAGCAGCGCACCGACATCGTAGCTGTCGGGAAAGCCCTTGCGTTCCATCAGCCCCTGCGCGCGCAGCACCTCGTTGGGGAAGAGGAAACCGTCGGTCGTCACGAGGTCGACCTTGGGGCTCGACGGCCAGCGCGCCAGCAGTTCCTTCAGCACGCGCGCCGTGGTCGACTTGCCGACCGCCACCGAGCCGGCGATGCCTATGATGAAAGGCGTCTTGATCGCATGCGGGACGTTGAAGAAGTCCCGCCGCGCCCGGAACAGCAGCTGGCTCGTCTCCACATGCACCGAAAGCAGGCGCGAGATCGGCAGATAGATACGCCGCACCTCGTCGAGGTCGATCGGGTCGTTGAGCGAGGAAAGCCGCTGGACCTCCTCATTCGTCAGGTCGAGGGCAGCACCCGCCGCGAACTGCGCCCAGCGCTCGGCGGCATAGAAGCGGTAGGGCGAATATTTGCCGCTCGCGACCGTCTGGTCCCCCAGATGGCCGCCCAGATGATCCATCGGCAAACCGGCCGTGCCCGCCCCGAGCCCTTTCAAGGTGGTGCGTCCCGCCCGGAGGGTTTCCGGGACGCCTTCTCGGCGATGCCCGATTGCGCGGTGCGGCGTTCCAGTTCGCCGAGCACCTCCGACAGGGGTATGCCGGCCAGAGCCAGCACGACGAGCCAGTGGTAGAGGAGATCGGCGCTTTCGCTGACAAGCGCCTTCCTGTCCCCGCCGACCGCCGCGATCACGGTCTCGACCGCCTCCTCGCCGAATTTCTTGGCCGCCCTCTCGGGTCCGCCGGCAAAGAGCCTTGCGGTCCACGAACCCGAATCGCCGGAACGGCCGCGCTCGGCGACGATCCTTTCGAGGTCGGTCAGAGAAAACTGGTCCATTTCCGCCGTTTATTGCGCTGCAGCGAGAGAGTCCAGCCTCATCGGCAGTCCGGCCCTCGCCATATAAGCCTTGGCCTCGCCGATCGAATAGGTGCCGAAATGGAAGATCGAGGCTGCCAGCACCGCCGTCGCGTGGCCGTCGCGGATGCCCTCCACCATGTGATCGAGCGTGCCGACACCGCCCGAGGCGATGACCGGCGCGCGAACCGCGTCCGCGACGGCGCGCGTCAGTGCTATGTCATAGCCAGCCTTGGTGCCGTCGCGATCCATGGAGGTCAGCAGGATCTCGCCTGCCCCGAGCCCGACGACCTTTTCGGCAAAGGCGACCACATCGATGCCCGTCGCCTGCCTGCCGCCATGGGTGAATATCTCCCAGCGGTCGGCCTCGCATGCACCCGACACCTTCTTGGCGTCGATCGCCACGACGATGCACTGGTTTCCGAACTTGTCGGCTGCTTCCGCCACGAATTGCGGGTTCTTTACGGCGGCGGTGTTGATCGACACCTTGTCGGCGCCCGCCAGCAGCAGTTTCCTGATGTCGGTCACCGCCCGAACGCCGCCGCCAACCGTCAACGGCATGAAGCAGCGTTCGGCGGTGCGCGCCACCACGTCGAAGATCGTCTCGCGATTGTCCGAAGAGGCGGTGATGTCGAGGAAGCAGAGCTCGTCCGCCCCGGCAACATCATAGGCGGCGGCCGATTCCACCGGATCGCCTGCGTCGACCAGGTCAACGAAGTTGACGCCCTTGACGACGCGGCCGTCCTTTACATCGAGGCAGGGGATGACGCGGGCCTTGAGCATCAGATGCGCTCCATCGCGGCGAGGAAATCGACCAGAAGGCGTCCCACCACGGGCGGCACCTCGCCCTTGGCGTCGAAGGCGGGATCGTAGGCCGACAGCGTCACGCCGACGATTTCAGCGGAGCGCGCCATGCAGCTCGTCGCCTCGCGCAGCGCATCCGGCAACGGGCCGCCGGAGACGGCATAGCGGTTCACCTGAAGCTCGTCGGGGTCGTGCACGTCGAGGTCGATGTGAAGATGCGTGCGCCGCGCGCCCGCCTGCCTCAGCTGCACCACCTTCTCGGATGCCTCGCCGACCTCGGCGCGTATCACCGGCAGGCTCGACAGCAGCGCCGCTTCCTCGGGGTCGAGATCGCGTGCATCGACGAGCATGCATCTGGCGGGGTCGATCGGCCTGAAACCGGGTATCCCCTTCGCCATCGGGCCCCAGCAGAGGCCGAGTACCGTGGCCAGCGCCATGCCGTCGAGGAAACCGTGGGGCGAGGTTTCGGGCGTGTTGATGTCGCCGTGCTGATCGAACCAGATGATCGAGTCCGCCTGCTCGCCGGCAACCGCGCCGCAGCTTGTCAGGCAGTTGCCCGCCAGAACCACCGGGAAGCGATTGGCGGCGATGCTCTCCGTGACCTTGCCGGCAACGGCGCGGCAGACGGCGAAGCCCGTCGCGATCTCGCGGTCGTCCAGGTCCTTGACCTTGCCTATGTCCTCGACCGTAACGTCGTGGCCCTCGAGCGTCAGCGTTTCGACGAGCCCGGCCGTGACCAGCGCGTCGGGTCCCTTGCCGAAGCCTTCGTGCCGGCGGCCGCTGTCATAGGGCGCAAGGATGAGCGATAGCTTCACGGCCGGGTTCCTGTTCGAGTTCCTGTTGGGGCCTCGCGCAGGATCGCCAGCGCCTCGGCCGGGTCGATCCTCCCGTCATAGAGCGCGCGTCCCGAGATCGTGCCTTCCAGCCGGCGCGCATCCGGCTTAGTCATGCGCCGGATGTCGTCGAGCGAGGCGAGCCCGCCAGAAGCGATCACCGGGATTGACACGGCTTCGGCCAGCGCGATGGTGGAATCCCAGTTGATGCCGGCCAGCACGCCGTCGCGATCGATGTCGGTATAGATGATGGCCGCGACGCCCGCGCCCTCGAATTTCCTCGCGAGTTCGACCACGCCGAGGCTCGACGCCTCCGCCCAGCCCTCGACCGCGACCTTGCCGCCACGCGCGTCGATGCCGACGGCTATCCTGCCGGGGAATTTGCGGCAGGCCTCCTTCACCAGTTCCGGGTCGCGCACGGCGACGGTGCCGAGGATCACGCGGGCGAGCCCGCGGCCCAGCCAGTCCTCGACCTGCGCCAGCGTGCGGATGCCGCCGCCGAGTTGCACGGGATTTCTGGTTGCTCCCAGGATAGCGTCGACCGCCGCGCCGTTTACGCTCCTGCCCTCGAACGCGCCGTTGAGGTCGACCACATGCAACCAGGAAAAACCCTGTTCCTCGAAGGCCCTGGCCTGAGCGGCAGGATCCTCGTTGTAGACCGTGGCCGTCTGCATGTCGCCCAGCTTCAGGCGCACGCACTTGCCGTCCTTGAGATCGATTGCCGGGAAGAGGATCACGTTACGCTCCTTCGACGATGGCGAAATGCGCCGTCGAGAACTTGCGGCGCAGTTTCAGCGCGGCCTGATATTCAGGCGAGTGGAAACAGTCGAGCGCTGTCTGGTAGCTGTCGAACTCGATCATCACCAGCCGCGACGCGGCCGGACCTTCCAGCACCTCGCCGCGACCGCCGCGCACCAGGAATTTCGCGCCGTACTTGTCGAAGGCCGCCTTGTTGGCCGCGATATATTGCGGATAGTTCTCCGCATCGGTGACGTCGACCATCGCCATCCAGTAGCCCTTCCTGATCATCATGGCCTCCAGCGCAGGAAGTTGGCGATCAGGGCGAGCCCCAGCGCCTGGCTCTTTTCGGGATGGAACTGCGTGCCGGCGAGGTTGTCACTCGCCACCGCCGCCGTCACAGGCCCGCCATAGTCGGTGCGCGCCAGAACCTCGGACGGCTCCTGCGAGTCGAGATGGTAGGAATGCACGAAATAGGCGTGCAGGCCGCTCTCGCCGGTCGCGATCCCCTCGAACAGCGGATGCGGCCGTGTCAGGCTGATCGTGTTCCAGCCGATCTGCGGGATCTTCAGCGCCGGGTCGGCGGGCGCGATCTCCTTCACGTCGCCCCTGATCCAGCCGAAGCCATGCGTCACCACCTTCTCCAGCCCGCGCTGCGACATGAGCTGCATGCCGACGCAGATGCCGAGGAAGGGCCGCGCCTTCGTGACGGCCGCCTCCTCGACCGCCTCCCACATGCCGTCCACCGCGCGCAGCCCGGCGGCGCAGTCCGCATAGGCGCCCACGCCCGGCAGCACGATGCGGTCGGCGCCGCGCACGCGCTGCGCATCCGCGGTAAGCTCGATTTCGGCGGCTATGCCGGCTTCACGCGCCGCCCGCTCGAAGGCTTTGGTGGCCGAGCGCAGATTGCCCGAGCCATAGTCGATGATAGCAACGCGCATGTCAGGCCCTTCCGGGATAGCCGAGCAGGCCGAGTGCCGGTTTCGTGGCAGGCGTCGTGCCGCGGCGCAGCGCAACGGACGCTGGCGCGAAAGCCCCCCAAGGCATCTTCGCCGGCGTCTCGTCATCGATTTCGTCACCTGCGAGATAGCGGATTTCAGCCGCGGCGGCATTGCGCGCCTCGACCACGCCCCATTCGCGCCAGCCGCGGCGGCGCAGCGCGTTGACGCGCAGGGCCATCCCCTCCAGCCCGACGAACAGCGATACGAGCAGCGACAGAGCAGCGCCGATGAACCCAAAGCCTGCCGTCTCTCCCAGCGCCGTCAGCGCGACGCTCGCCGCGATCACGAAGGCCGCCTCGATCCACAACCGGTGCCAGAGCAGCCAGAGCGGCGGCAGGAGGAAGGCGAGGAAAGCGAAGCCGTCGCGCACCATCACGGCGCGCTCGACGGCCTCGACCTCGTTGGCCGCCGGCGGCTCCATGACCACATAGATCGCCATGACGTCCTATCCCTTCAGGCTGCCCTTGGTGGACGGCACGGCGTCCGGCTGGCGCGGGTCGCGCTCGAGTGCTGCGCGCAGCACGCGGGCCACCGCCTTGAAGCAGGTTTCGGCGATGTGATGGTTGTTGGCGCCGTAATGGTTGGTCACATGCAGCGTGACGCCCGCATTCTGCGCCAGCGCATGGAAGAACTCGCGCACCAGCTCGGTGTCGAACGTGCCGATCTTCGACGCGGAGAAGGCGACGTCCCAGACGAGATAGGGCCGGCCCGACACATCGATGGCCGCGCGCGTCAGCGTCTCGTCCATGGCGAGGTCCAGCGACGCGTAGCGCATGATGCCGCGCCGTTCGCCCATCGCCTGCGCCAAGGCCTGCCCGATGGCGATGCCGGTGTCCTCCACCGTGTGGTGGTCGTCTATGTGCAGGTCGCCCTTCGCCGCTACCGTCATGTCGATCAGCGAATGGCGCGACAGCTGGTCGAGCATGTGGTCGAAGAAGCCGACGCCCGTCTTCATGTCGGACTTGCCCGTGCCGTCGATCGAGACCGAGACGGCAATCTCCGTCTCCTTCGTCTTGCGGCTGGTCGTGGCGGTGCGCGTCATCGGTGCTTCCTCGGCTTCTCGCGCCTCATAGAGCATTTATCTCAAGGATTGAAGCAGCTTGAGCTTCCGTCTTTACCGGCGGTTGACCGAAGCTCTGCTAGTCCTTGTTACCGTGAGGGGGATTTCGAATGAATTCCGGACCGGGGTGGAAGAATGCTGGCGACGGTTGGGTTCTCTTCAGGCCGAACCGCAAGTCTGCTACCTATCGGATCACCGAGGACGAACATCGGCAGATCAGGCAGGCGACGAACGCCGAAGTCATGGTGGCCGTATTTTCCATCATTCCGGTTGCCGCCGCCTGGCTCTTTTGGTGGGTAGGCCGGCTTGATCTCGGTAGGGCGCTTGCGGCCCTCTCTGTCTATGTCCTCGCGAATTCCTGGCTGAGCTGGCGGCGCTTCCGGGCGGTCAATGTCATCACACTGCGTGCAGAGCGCTCGCCGATCGACGTCGAATTCGAAACGACCGGTGCGATTGCGGTCAAAGTGGCTGCCGACACAAAAGCCGCTCTTAAAGCCGAATTCAGGTTCAGGATGGCTGTCGCTGGATACGCATTCGTCGCTTACGGTGTCGCCAGTCTTGTGCTGGCCGGGTTCAAGGTAACCAGAATCGTCGTTTTGCCGGTCCTTGGCTCGCCTATATCCTATCTTACCGTCGCGATGGGGGTCGGAATCTTGCTGTCCGTCCGCCCCTGGCGCGGCCGCCGCACATAGCCCGTCACCGTATTCGTATCTGCGGGCGGCAATTTGCAAACGAGATGCGGCCGCCTACATATGGCGCACAATCAACACGGCGCGTGAACCTGCTTCGGAGGTCGCGCTACACGGGGTTTAGAATGTCGAACAATCTGACCATGCACGCCACGACGATCGTGACGGTGCGCAAGGGCGGCAAGGTTGTCATCGCCGGCGACGGCCAGGTGAGCCTCGGCCAGACCGTCATGAAGGGCAATGCCCGGAAAGTCCGCCGCATCGGCGCGAGCGGCAACGTCATCGCCGGCTTCGCGGGCGCGACGGCCGACGCCTTCACCCTGCTGGAGCGCCTCGAAGCCAAGCTCGAGCAATATCCCGAGCAGCTCACCCGCGCCTGCGTCGAGCTCGCCAAGGACTGGCGCACCGACCGTTATCTGCGCCATCTCGAAGCCATGATGCTGGTCGCCGACAAGAGCGTGTCGCTGGCTATCACCGGCAATGGCGACGTTCTGGAGCCCGAGCATGGCGTCATGGCCATCGGTTCGGGCGGCAACTACGCGCTGGCGGCGGCGCGCGCGCTGGTCGACACCGACAAGGACGCCGAGGAGATCGCCCGCAAGGCCATGCAGATCGCCTCCGAAATCTGCGTCTATACCAACGGCAACTTCGTCATCGAGACGCTGGACGCCGCGTGACTTCCGACGAGCCCGCCTACGACTTCCGCGCCGTCACCGCGACCGACATGCCCCTGCTCGCGGCATGGCTGGCGGAGCCGCATGTCGCGCAATGGTGGACTGGAGGTGTGGAGACGTCTCTTGCCGAAATCCGGCAGGCGATGGAGAGCGTCGACACCGAGCCGCTGATCGTCGAGCTGGACGGCGCACCCATCGCCTATGTGCAGAGCTACGATCCGCATCTGGAAGACGGCCATCCCTATCAGGACCAGCCTTTCGGCACGCTCGGCATCGACATCTCGATCGGCCCGCCCGGCCTGCTCGGCAAGGGACACGGCACGGCCATCGTGCGGCAGTTCTGCGAATTGCTGTTCGAGGAAGGCTGCCCGCGCGTGATCATCGACCCGCACCCGGACAATGCGCGCGCCATCCGCGCCTGTGAGAAGGCCGGGTTCCGTGCTTTCGATACCCGAACGACGGTCCATGGCCCCGCCCTGATGATGGCGCTCGACGCGGAGTAGCATTTCCGCCGTCCCGAACGATTCCACGCTCGATTTCGCGGCAGAATGTGCTTTTGTCGGCGGGCGAATCGAAATGCGGGGGACATCATGGTTCAGCCGATCGGCCTGGACGGCCACAACCGAAGCTGGCGCTGGGGGCTGGACTGGAAGGGCGGCCTGATCGCGGCCGCCCTGCTGGTCGCGGCACAGGCGCTCATCCTGCGTATGCTGGGCCATATCTGGATCTGCAAATGCGGTACCGTGAAGTTCTGGCACGGGGTCGTCGCCAGCTCCGAGAACTCCCAGCATCTGGCCGACTGGTACACGCTCTCCCACATCATCCACGGCTTCCTGTTCTATTTCCTGTTCTGGCTGCTGTTTCGCCGCTCGACCGTCTGGACGCGGCTGTCCTTCGCGATCCTGCTGGAAGCGGCGTGGGAAGTCCTTGAGAACAGCCCGATCATCATCAACCGCTACCGCGAGGCGACGATCTCGCTCGACTACTTCGGCGATTCGATCATCAATTCGGTGGCCGACACGCTGTGGATGGTGTTCGGCTTCGCCCTCGCAGCGCGCCTGCCGGTCTGGCTGACGGTCGTGCTGGCCATTGTCTTCGAGGTGGCCGTCGGCTTGCTGATCCGCGACAACCTCACCCTCAACGTGCTGATGCTGGTCTATCCGATCGAGGCGGTGAAGGTCTGGCAGGGCGGCGCGTGAGGCGCTTTCCCTTGCACGCGGGCTTCAAGCCCATACATAAGCGGCAACCTGCCTGTTTGCCCTCCAGTTTGATCGAGTACCCCTAGCCAATGTCCAGTTTTTCTCCCCGCGAGATCGTCTCCGAGCTCGACCGCTTCATCATCGGCCAGAAGGACGCCAAGCGCGCCGTCGCCATTGCGCTGCGCAACCGCTGGCGCCGCCAGCAGCTGGAAGGCCAGATGCGCGAGGAGGTGATGCCGAAGAACATCCTGATGATCGGCCCGACCGGCGTCGGCAAGACCGAGATCTCGCGCCGCCTCGCGAAGCTCGCGGGCGCGCCCTTCGTCAAGGTCGAGGCGACCAAATTCACCGAGGTCGGCTATGTCGGCCGCGATGTCGAGCAGATCATCCGCGACCTCGTCGAGATCGCCATCGTGCTGGTCCGCGAGAAGCTGCGCGAGGGCGTCAAGGCGCGCGCCCACCTCAACGCGGAGGAGCGCGTGCTGGAGGCCCTTGTCGGCAAGACCGCCTCGCCCGCGACGCGCGACTCCTTCCGCAGGAAGCTGCGCGACGGCGAGCTGGACGACAAGGAGATCGAGATCGAGGTGGCCGACACCGGCACAGGCGGCATGCCGAGCTTCGACATTCCCGGCATGCAGGGCGGCGTCGGCGTGCTCAACATCAACGACATGCTGCAGAAGGCGATGGGCGGCCGCAAGACCAAGTCGCGCAAGACCACGGTCAAGGAATCCTACGACATCCTGGTCAACGACGAGTCCGACAAGCTGCTCGACCAGGACGAGGTCGTGCGCCAGGCGCTCGAGCTGACCGAGAACGAGGGCATCGTCTTCCTCGACGAGATCGACAAGATCGCGGCGCGCTCCGGCGTCGTCGGCGGCCCTTCGCGCGAAGGCGTGCAGCGCGACCTGCTGCCGCTGGTCGAGGGCACGACCGTCGCGACCAAGTACGGGCCGGTGAAGACCGACCACATCCTCTTCATCGCCTCGGGCGCGTTCCATGTCTCCAAACCGTCCGACCTGCTGCCCGAGCTTCAGGGCCGCCTGCCGATCCGCGTCGAACTGCGTGCGCTGGAAAAGGACGACTTCGTGCGCATCCTGACCGAGACCGAGGCGAGCCTGATCAAGCAGTATGTCGCGCTGATGGGAACCGAGGGCGTGACGCTCGATTTCACGCCCGACGCCATCGACAAGCTCGCCCAGATCGCCGTCGACCTCAACGCCAATGTCGAGAACATCGGCGCGCGGCGCCTGCAGACGGTGATGGAGCGCGTGCTGGACGACATCTCCTTCGATGCGCCCGACAGGGACGGCGCCAAGGTGTCGATCGACGCCGCCTATGTCGAAAAACATGTCGGCGATCTGTCGCGGAACACGGATTTGTCGCGATTCATCCTTTAAAGCGCGAAAGCGGCGGAAAATGCCGCGTGTCGGATGGAAGCACCCGGCGGTTTCAGGATGCCGGGAATTGCCTCGCCCGCCTTTTTCTCGACTCGAGGCGTTTGATTTCATAGTTTGCGCGAAAGGTTGAGGGGCGGATGGTTAGGCAGGCAGCCTTCGGGCAGGCAATTTTGGCGAGGGCGTTTCTGGCCGCGCTTCTGCTGGCGGCGGGCATCGCCGTCTCGTCGGCGGCGACGCTGGTGCCTCCGGGCAACCGTTCCGCCGAGCAGCCGGGCGTTCCCGGCGGCTCCGCCAACCGCACCAAGGCCGGCGGCACCACCTATGACGCCAAGTACCGCAAGGTCTACGCGCTTCTGAAGAACGACAAGAAGCTGCGCTCCAAGATCGTCAAGACGGCGGGCGCCTACGGCATCGAGCCGATCCACATCGCCGGGGCGATCGTTGGCGAGCACACCTACAATGTCGACGCCTATGACCGCCTCCAGACCTATTATGTAAAGGCGGCTTCCTACCTGAAGGCCGACCTCTCCTTCCGTTATGACGGCGAGGACGTGGATGATTTCGTCAAGCGCCCGCAATTCGCCGATTGCGGGGGGGGCGACAGCTACAAACTCTGGACCTGCCGCGAGCGCGTCTGGAACAAGGCCTTCCGGGGCAAGACGGTAGACGGCAAGTCCTTCCCGGACGACCGTTTTGCAGCCGTCTTCTTCCAGCCCTACTATGCCGGCCAGACCTTCGGGCTCGGCCAGCTCAGCCCGCTCACCGCCTTGCAGATGAGCGATCTCGTCAGCCAGGTATCCGGCCTGCCGCGTCTCGACGCCGCAAAGCCCAACCAGGTCTACGAGACCATCATGGACCCCGACCTGACGCTCAACTATGTCGCGGCGGCGCTCAGGAAGTCCATCGACGCCTACCGCCAGATCGCCGGCTTCGACATCTCGCAGAACCCCGGCATCACCGCCACGCTCTACAATCTCGGCAATCCCGATGCCCGCGCTGCCGCGCTGAAGCGCGAGAACGAGGAGCGCGCGGCACAGGGCGAGGCCCCGCGCCTGCCCGAGGAGAATTATTACGGCTGGCTGGTCAACGAGAAGCTGCCCGAGTTGCAGGCACTGTTCTGAGCGTCAGGAAACGCTCCAACGCCGAACTTCCCGACATCGGGCAGGCCGTTCAGTCGTCGTAGCGGGCCGGAGCATGTCTCACCGGAGCCTGCTCCACCGGGCCCTCCAGCAGATCGACGATCCGCTCCAGCATCACCTCGTCCAGTTCGCCGATGCGCGCGGCGAGCTGGTTGGCGAGCGCGGTGGCCGCCGGCGACAGGCCGGCAGTGTCGATGACGATGCGCGGATGCGATTGCTGCGCCAGCCGCACCACTTCGTCGGCGTCGTCCCATATGACGTTGAAATAGCCGATGATCTTCTGCAGCAGCGGCCATGTCGGCACGCCGCGCCGGCCGTGTTCCAGCGCCGACAGATAGGCCGCGCTGACGCCGATCGCCTCGGCCATCTCCTTCTGGCTGACGCCCTTCGCGCGGCGCAGCGCGCGCAGCTTCTCGCCGAGCGGCGTCACGTCTTCTTCCTCAGCCGCACATAGAGCGCACCCTCGCCCCCGTGGTGGCGGGCCGATACGTCGTGGCTCGACACCAGCGTGCGGAAGGGCGACGTCGACAGCCAGGCCGGAACCTGCCGGCGCAATATTCCGTCGCCGCCCGATGAAAACCCCTTGCCGGTGATGATCAGCACATAGCGCACGCCGTTGGCATGCGCACGCTGAAGGAAGGACAGAAGCAGCGCATGGGCCTCGCTCTGCGTCATGCCGTGCAGGTCGACGCGCCCCTCGAGCGGCAGCTTCCCGCGCGACAGCCTGTCCAGTGTGGGCCGGTCCAGCGCATGGCCGA
>WPCJ01130644.1_pt1 | contig 23514 bp, 31 predicted proteins | sample 5399831 | NCBI WGS metagenome assembly WPCJ01 (sample SAMN12869470, study PRJNA574797) | sludge metagenome | isolation source: wastewater treatment of pH10 | place: China:Beijing | collected 2019-05-20 | reverse complement strand
TGAGTTGTGATTTCGCGAACTGGGACGCCAACTTCACGCGCCTGCCGAACCATATCGGCCGTGCCCTTGCCGCCCGGGAATGCGAGCACGAGGTCGGGCTTGCCACTGACGAGCATGCGAGCGTTGCGCGCTGGCCCAGCCGCGCGACCAAGCCGCCGCCATTCGGCGTGCACTGTGACCACGCCGTGATAGCAAAGCTGCGCCCAGTGCCGCGCCAAGGCGTCCGCCCCCTGCGCGCCGCCCTCAATGACGGTCAGCCAGCCGTGCTTTTCCGCAAGCTGATGGAGCTCATGGAACACCGCTTCTGGGTCAGTGAAGTTACGGCCGCCGCAAACGAGCACACGCATCAGAATGAACTCCGGTCACGCCAGCGCGCAGCGTCCTCGACCACAGTGCGCTCGTAGTCACGTTCACTCTTCGTTTCACGTGAAACGCTCTCGGTGCCGAGACGCGAACTAACAAACGGCACGACCTCGCCGAGGATGTGTAGTTCACCGTTCTGGCCGACGCGGGCGATCACCTGACGCTTCTTCGCTGCCTGGGTCATGACGCCTCCGCGAATGCTGGGGCTTTGGTTTCGGTCATGGCGAGAAGACGGCGCATCGCATCACAGACCTCGCCGAAAGTAGCCGGCGTCGGCACTGGACCTGCCGGGCATCCTTCGATCGCTGTGTCGGCGACGGCAGCATCAGCCCACGATTGGTCCTTGCGCTGCTGCTCAGCTTCCTTTGCTGCTGCGATCTCACCGGCAACCGCCGCATAGCCGGCGCCATCCACGTAATCGTCGATATTGAAAGCCCCGCGCAGCCGGCGCGCCACCTTCAGCAACTCCATCATGTTGGCGACGTCGTGCGCGTCGAGCGAGCCGGACGGCCGCGAATCCAGCCACGCATTCCAAAACCGGGCGATGACCTGGTGGTTTTCGGTCTTGTCGCCATGGGTACGCGCGCGGTCGCCGCCGACGAGGTTGGTGGCTGCGGTGGTGATCTCTGCGGCCTTCATGCCAATACCCCTCGAATGCGAAGCGCTTCGAATAGTCGGCGCAGCGCAAAGCTGCGGACGATCGACACGACAGTGAAAATGAGACCGATCAAGATGTTCTCGGTCAGCCCGATACGGATGCCGAACCACGGGAACACGATTATCTGCGCAGCCAAGGCCACGCCGTAGCCAATGGCGACATTCAAGATCGCCTCGACCAACGACGCCTTGCGCGTCTGCTTTCGCTGTTCCGTCATTCTGCTGCTGCCTCTGATTGGAGAGATGCGACCGCGGCTGCCTTCCTGGCCTTCCGAACCTTTGGGCTCGGCTTTGATCGCTTCCGCGGACGGTTCTTGTTTCTGGTGCTGTACTTGCTCATTCGGCAGCCTCGATGCCGGCGAATAGCGAGCCGAACGAGCTCGAACTTTCAGCGTCCGCGATGTTCTTCGCAGCCTGACGGAAATAGATCGGGTTTAGTTCCGAGCCGACGAACTTGCGGCCCTCCTGCATTGAGACGACGCCCTCGCTTCCGATCCCCATGAACGGCGAGAACACGATGTCGCCGGGATTACTCCACATGCGCATCGCCCGGCGCGTGATGTTGAGCGGCATCGGGCAGAGATGCTTTTCGTCCTTGTCGGAGCGCGCGACCTTGACATTGAGGACGTCGGTTTCTGGCAGGTTGGCCACCGGGTAATTCCAGACCGGCGAGGCATAGTCCTGCCACTGATCGACCGGGAAACTCTCCTTAGTGTGCGTCACCGGGGCGACTTCCTCGCCCTCCTTGGCCCATTTACGGAACACCAGCAGATATTCCGGCAGGCCCATGCGTGAGAACGTTGAGTCGGCGCGCAGGGTCTTCCAAAGCAGCCCATGCGCCTTGGTTTTCTGCATCTCGCGGACTGGATCGCGCCAGATCGTGATGCGCGAATGGAAGTCCCAGCCTTCCTCGATGTGCAATTGCGTACATTGATCGGAGAACGGGCGCAGGCCGGCGGTGCCGCGCTCGCTGCTGTTCTGGTAATAGACCAGATCCTTGACGTGGATCGCAGTGCAACGGCCCGGCCGGGTCACGCGCAGCTTGTCGCGGACCAGATATCGGTATTGCTCGAAGAACTCCTCATCAGAGGCGCAATTGCCCATGTCGGCCACGCTCTCGCTGTAGATGTACAGCGACGAGAACGGTGGCGAATAGACACTGAAATCCACGCTGCCGGTCGGCAGCCCGGCGGTGAACGGCACGCAATCGGCATTGAACGCCGAGAAATTCTTGCCGATCGACTGGTCGATCACATGCATCAGGCCACCCTCTCCATAATCCATGACGGAAGGCGCGCAGGCTGCGTCGCCTCATAGTCGATCTTGATCTCTCGGGTTTCGTGCGCGCGGCGCATGGCGGCGTACATCTCGAGCTTCATGGCCTCGTGATCGCCGCTCTTGCGGGTCACGACGTCCCAGATGTTCCGCTCGGTGTCGGCCATAGCGATATGGCATTCGACCTCGCGCGTCTGACCGAAACGCCAGCACCGCCGGACAGCTTGGTAAAACTGCTCATAGGAAAAGGAGAGGCCGACGAACGCCACGCGCGCGCAGTGCTGCCAGTTGAGGCCGAAGCCGCCAATGCTCGGCTTGGTGACGATGACGCGCACGGCTCCGTCGCTGAAGCCTGAAAGGCGTTCTTCTTTGACCGCATCCGACATTCCGCCCCGCACCTCGACGGCGCCGAGGATCCTCGCCGTCAGCGCGTCGGCCTCATAGTCGGTATCGCACCAGACCACCCACGGTTCGCCCTGCTCCGAATTGACGATCTCCGCGATCTTGTCCGCGCGTTGGTCGGCCGTCAGGCGCTTTTCTTGATGGATCGAGGTCGCCGACATCTCGGGGATGCGAAACAGCGTGTCGCCGGCATTGACCGAGATATCCGACCGAACGATGTGCCGGTGAAGGTTGAGCTTCGGCAGCACGAACCCGTCATCTGGATAACCCAGGTCCGACGGCTTCGAGATACACCGCGCCCAGGAGGCTACCCAGTTCCAGAACGGTTTGACCGCATGACCCTTGAGCCGGTACCGGCCCATGTTGTTCTGGTCAGCGATGAACCAGCGCGAAAGCATCTCATTCGACGGCATGACGCCAAGGAAATTCGAATGCTGGCCCAGCTCCATGTGATCGTTCGGCGCCGGCGTCGCCGTGCAGGCCAACCGGAACGGCGTATCCGCGAACATGGACGTAAGCCGGCGCGACGTCGTTCCGGTGAAATTCTTGATGATGCTCGACTCATCGAGGATGACGCCGCCGAATGCGGACGGGTCAAAATGCTCGACCTTGGCGTAATTGGTGACGTTGACGCCGGGGCCGACCTCGGACTGATCGCGGACCACCCGCGCCTCAAGCCCGAACTTGTGAGCCTCCCGCACATGCTGCGGAGCAACGGCCAGCGGTGCCAGCATCAGCACCGGCTTGTCTGTGTGTTCGGCAATCACCCTACCCCAATCCAGCGAGACCAGAGACTTGCCGAGGCCGGTATCGAGAAAAGCAGCGCCGCGCCCGCACGCCAGCAAATATGCCGTCACATCCCGCTGATACGGGAACATGGCAGAGCATAGCGTCGGAATCGTTTCCAGCCCTCGCAACGGCGCCGCGGCACCGCGCCGGCGCAGCAGGTCCTCGTAGCTCGCGATCTTGCTGTTCTCGCCCATCAGACGGACGTCTCCGCTGTGTTGCGGAAGGGCGGACGATCAGCCCATGCCGCGATGAATTCCGGACGCTGGCGCGCCTTGAGCCGCTTGCGGCGCTGGCGGCGCTTCCAGTTCTCGTGTTTCGGCGGATCAACGGGACGCACGCGGCTGGTCTTGATGTGCTTGCTCATCAGACGCGAGCCTCAGCGTCCAATACCGGCGCCGTAGCCTTGGCAACGGCACGGCCCATGACGCGGCCACGGCTCCGAATGCTGGCATACCCCGCGGCCCGCCCCCGCTCGCGCATTTGTTCACGGCGCTCATCGGTGATTGGCCGGGCCGGCACCGGCCGGCAAATCTCGGCGCAATGGCCGCAATAGCTCCCGCCGGGCAGCGTCTCTGCGCCGCAGCACATATAGTTCGGCCCGACGTCGTCCTTCGGGTCAGGGTAACGGCACTGGTTCGGGCGTTGCGAGCTGAACTCGCGCAACTCGCTGAAAGGAAGGTCGAACGACCACTCCGGTACGGCGGATTCCGGAGGGGCGGTCTTCGGCTTCCGCGTCGCCGGCTCCGGGTTTCCCTGCGCTGCCAGCTTCTTCAGATAGCTCCGCCGAGAATGTTCGCTCTCCTTCGCCTTGACGATCGCGGCGCGCTGCGTGTCGGTCATCTCTTTGGCCTTGTCCTTGCGGGTAAGGCCCAGCCGACGGGCGCGGCCGATGACGGCATTCTTGCCACCGTCAGCGGTGTGCTCGAACCCCCCCAGGGCTTTCGCGATCTCGGGCGCAGTCGCGCTGGTGTTTGTCCAAGCATCGCGCAAGGCCTCGTCGCGCACTTCGGTCCACGTCGTAGAGATACCGCTCGACATTCAGTTCCCCTCCTGAAGCTGCTTTTTGAGATGCTCGACGTCCTCGCGCAGCGCGGAATCCTTAGGGATCAGCGCCTCCATTTTCCGCACCGCGTGAAGAACGGTCGTGTGATCCCGACCGCCGAAGCGCCGACCGATTTCCGGCAGTGAGCGCAGGGTGAGCGTCTTCGCGAGGTACATGGCGAGCTGACGCGGGCGCACGATGTTGGCAGTTCGGCGCGCTGATAGAAGGTCGCCACGGTGCACGTTGAAATGCCGAGCTGTGACCTTCTGAATGTCTTCGATGCGTATCCGACGTTGCTCCTGAGGACGGACTAGGTCGCGAGCCTCGCGCTCTGCGAGTTCCATCGTCACCGCAGCGCCGTTGAGCTTGCTGTGTGCCAGCAGTCGATTGACTACGGCCTCAAGATCGCGGCCGTTGCTCGCCAGCGTCTCGGCTAGATAGTCGACGATGGGCTCGGCGATATCGAAGCCTGGATGGTGCGCCCGCGCGGCGGCGACGCGCTCCAGTAGGATCAATCGGCGCTGCTCGCGGTCGGGCTTGCCGATTTCGACGACCAGGCCGGCTGCAAGACGCGATGACGTTCGCTGATCCAGCCCCTCAAGATCGGACGCGGGGCGATCGGCCGCGAGAATGACCTGCCGGCCAGCATCGATCACCGCGTTGATGGCGGCGCCGAGCAGGTCGAGATGCTGTTTCCCGAGCAGGAACTGCAGGTCGTCGATGACCAACACGTCGATGCCGTGCAGCGCCTCCTTGTATGCGAAGCAATCCTTCGCCTTCAGCGCGGCGGCAAAGCCAAAGATGAACTTCTCGGCCGTGAGATACAGCGCCTTGCGTCCCGGATTGGAGCTCACAGCCCAGGTTACGGCCTGCATCAGATGCGTCTTGCCGAGACCGACGCCCGCATGGATGTAGAGCGGATTGAACATCACCGGATCGCCGCGGCGGCCATCGGCCACCTGGCGCGCTGCAGCGTGCGCGAGTGAGTTGGTGCGACCGGTGACGAAGGTTCCAAACGTCAGGCGCGGGTCGAGCGGCGAACCGCCAATATCTTCTTGGCGCGACAGCACAGCCGCTGGCGCCACTATAATGGGAGCGACGAGTTTCGGCGGAGCAACATGGGCCGCGGCGGCAGCATTGATCCGGGCGCGCGCGTCGGCCAGCGCCTTCGCGCCATCCATCTGCGTCTTTGTCCTGCTGGCTCTGGGATCGTACAATACGCTCTGCATCCCCTCACCCCTTGTTCCGATTGCCGACGTGCCAGAGACGGCAGTGCTGGCAGCGATATGCAGTGAGACCCGACTTTCGACGGGCCGCGGCCTCGGCAGCAGCCATGCTGGCGTATGGTTGCTTGCCCTGGTGTTGAGCGGCGAACGATCCGTGGCCATCGTCACGGCGGCGGCGGATCGGCACCAGGCGCGTCTCCGCGATGATGTCGGGAGCGTTATTGAGTTCGCTGCGAGTCACCGTCGGAGACATGGCGATCACCCTCGTCCGCCGGCGGCGCGGTGCGCTCCGCCAGCCACACGAAGCCGCGGCCGATCGCTAGCAGGAGCCGGCTGGCCGTAGTTCTCGTCAGATCCACCAACGATCGACTCAAGCTTGGCCATCCGGGCCTTGATGTCCTGAAGCTCATTCCAGACGGCCCTCTTCTCTTTCTTCGCAAGCGCCGCCGCGATGCGGCTGAGCTCACTCTCTTCGACGCGACGCGCCTTGCCGTACCAAACGTCGCTAGCCCGGGTCGGAGAGAGGCCGGCAAGTGGCGCAATACGCAGGATCACGTCTTTGACGAATTCGCCTGGTCGCCACGGTTCTGCGAGCATTTTCAACATGGTGGCGGCGTCAGACACTGGCGCCTCCCAAGGAATTGGGAGGGGTGCCCAGAATTGGGAGCCCTCCCAAGCCGATTGGGAGACACCTCCCAAGCCGATACGCGCACAAATTCAGCATGAACTTCTCCTTCGCTTTTCAGGTGGTTGGAATGGACGTGGTGGAAACGGACGGCTGGATCTCGCTTGCGGCAGCAACGCGCAACGCCATGCTGTTCATGACGATGCCGCAGCGGAGCCACGACACTTCGAGCGCGGAAATTGCAGCCTCGAGATTGGAATCGATGTCGCCGATGCAGTCAGAAGAAAGAGCGGAGCCAGCCGAAGCCAGCTCCGCAGGTGCCGACGCAGCTCCCGTGAGCGTCGGTGCAGGGAGAGATGTGACGACCGCGCCCTCAGACTGGGGGAGCGCATTGGGCGCAGTCGTCACGCGCACGTCGGCGGAGGATGGGGTCACCGAGGTGCGATCTGGGGAATGGATGGAGGCGCCGGTCATGCGGCACCTGCTTGAGCGGGCGCAGCGAAAATATCAGGCCGGAGGTCTATCCTGGTGATCTTCCCGCCCGTGGCGCGCTCGAAGGCCAGCGCCATCTCTGCGCTAACTTGGTCACCTTCATGCAGGAGCCAAGAGACATACTGCTGGGAGCACCCAACAGCCCTCGCAAGCTTTGCCTGCGATCCGTGAAGGGCCACCGCCCTTTCGATGTGGTGACGGAAATTCATACAAGTAATCTAGTTAAATCAGCTTCGCCGGTCAACTAGATTTCTTGTGTATGCTTTAACAAGCAAACTGGTAATACATGCGCATGGAATTAAAGGACAATTTGAAACGGATCAGAAAGGCGGCGAGGCTTTCCCAAGCGCAACTCGCCGCAGAATCTGGCGTAAGCCAGCAATCTATCTCGCGCCTTGAGAACGGTGACGACCTGACTTCGAAATTCCTGCCAAGTTTGGCGGCAGCGCTGAAAGTGTCTCCGTCGGATCTTGATCCTAACTTCGTTCTGCCAGCGGGCTCTGACGACGAGTTGGTGCGGCTGGTTCTTCAGGCGCCGCTGGAGGTGAAGCAGTCGATAGCCCTTCTTCTGAAGAACGCAAAGAAGCCCTCAGAATCTCAATAACTTCCATCTGGGTTGCCTTGTCGGCGCAACGCCAGTCAGCAATAATTTGCTCGGTCAGATCGTCCATCGGAATACCCCCGTACGCTTTGTTCTTTGTTCGTTCATGCAATCATGAACGGAACCTTAATGCAACGAAATTAATCCTAATCCTTCGTAGGTTGGTTAAAGCCTTGTGGCCACGCGGTAGTTGCGGTTGGATGCCGCAGGGTATGGGGATTGAAGATGCGCCTAGTCGTTACAATGCTTAGTGCCAGCGTCTTAGCTGGATGCTCGTCAACGCCGGCCGAGCTTGAGGCAACGTCAGCACCGACAGCGCAGTCCTACACAGAGAACTATCAGGAAATTTACAGACGAGTTTCGACAACGGCAAAACGCTGCGAGTCCGGAAACGTCAGTGCAATGGCATCTTTGGCCGTCGATGCGGAATTGTATTCCGAGCTCGGCTATGGTGAGATTTCCCGATCACTTATCAATTACGGTGTCAGGAACTATTATTGGACTGCTCGGATAGAGCGTGCCGGGACCGGAAGCAGAATGACCGTGCGCGCGGGAAATACGGTCAACAATCCGTCGATGGTCAATAATGTTATTCGATGGGCGACCGGCGATCAGGCTTGCTAAGCCCGGCGCGATCAAATTTGCGGACTAAACCCTATGTCCAACATCGAACCCCTCGCCCGCGAAGTCTGCGAACGCGTCTGCCGCCGCACCGGCATGGTGGAGGCGGATATTCCGGCTTGGATCGACAGTCATTGGGAAGCGGCGGCAGCCGAGATCGAGGCCGGAAACTGCGACGATGCAGGCAATCTCATTCCTGGCCGGGATCGGCAGAGGGGGCTTGAGGCCTATCGGGATAGGCTGGCACTAAGGCGTTAACCGCGGCGCTTGCTCCATACTTTTCAACAACCGCATAAAGCGCTTCGTAGTCGGATCGCCTCAGCTGACTGATGTACCCCCAATCGTTTCGCTCGGCGATTGTTTGCAGCACCCGATAAAAGCTCGGGAGGTTGTCGGAAACGGCACGTTGAATCGCTGGGACAAGCGTGTCATCGCGGGCCTGTGCGCTGACCTTGTTATCCAAGATGGCGCCACTCACAATCTTCAAGTGGTTGAAGTAATTGTTGCCAGCACCTTCAACTGCTAAGAAATCGTTGATCGTCAACGGCTCCGTCTTGCTCACATACGATTGAAGGGAAGCTTTAAAGGTTTGATAAAGAGCGTTTTGAGCAACCATAAGATCTCGACTATTCTCGAAAATCTTCTGCTTTACGTCTGCGCGCTCCTTCTTCGTCATCGTCAGACGCGTGACCAAAAAACCGGTCACGCCGCCCAGCAGGAACTGCACGGGCGCGGCATTGTCCTTTGCCCATGCGACCCATTCCGCAGCGTCCGTCACTTTTCCTCGGCGAGTCGGAGAAGCGTTTCGATGGTGTCGCCTTCCGATGCGTAAACATGGGTACGGTAGTCTGGAAACACCTGCTTGGCGGCGGCGTCACCTGCAGCATCCCTGGTCATCCCGCGCTGGATTAGCGAGCGGGTCGCAGATGCCCATTGGGCTTGCGCTGTGGCTCCAGGGTCGCTCCGCAGTCCATACCGAATTCTTAGTCCGTGTCCGGCCGCCGCCATGATTCTCTCCCCAGCGATTATGTCGTCGAGGAATAATAGCGGGTCGATAACCATGGGAACAAGCCTCCCGCCGCACCATGCGGCTGAGGGAGGATAGCCGAATCTCGCAAATTCACAAGTTTTCTAGTTGACAGAATAACTAGTTTGCTTGTAGCCTTCTCCCATCAGATCGGGAGAGCGACGCGATGCCCCTCAAGAGATGGACCGATTTCAAGGCCGGCGATCGTGTCATCGCCAGCGATTGCCAGCGTGATGCCGGCACGGTTCTCGAAGTTGGCCCCGACGCTACGGTCGCAGGTCGCGTACACGTTAAGTGGGATGACGGCACTCCGGCATCATGGCTGCGCGCGGATCTGCTCAAGCCAGCCGCTCCTGATTTCAGCGCGCTCCCCGATATCGACGCCGGCCGAATGCCCGTGGTGCAGATCAGCGCCACGAACGAAGCAATGGCCGACAGCCGCCATGTCGCAAACTATTTCGACAAGCGGCACGCCGACGTGCTGCGCGACATCCGCAACCTTCATTGCACCGCCGATTTCCGCGAGCGCAATTTTGCACCGTTCAAAATCAACGACTTAGCGGGCGAAGGTACGTCCCACGTCGAGATGACGAAGGATGGCTTCGTCTTCCTGGCGATGGGCTTCACCGGTGCCAAGGCTGCTCTGTTCAAGGAGCGCTACATCAACGCGTTCAACGTGATGGAGTCGGAGCTGCGCAAGCGCTCCACGCCGTCGCTGGTGCCGGCCCTGCCCGGATCGTATGCCGCGGCGCTGCGCGAGCTTGCCGCGGCCGTTGAGACGGTCGAGCAACAGCAGGCCGTCATCACCGGCATGGCGCCGAAGGCCGAGTTCGTTGATCGCTTCGTCGAAGCGGAAGGCTTCTACAATTTCCACGAGGCTGCAAAGGCCATGGGCTGCCGCCCGCAGAAATTCTGCGACTGGCTGCGAGGCAAGTACTGCTTCCCGAAGGGCGAGCTGACGCCCTACTCCGAATATCTGGACCGGACTCGGCTGTTCATCGCCCGCAACTACACAGCGGCGAACGGTCATGCCGGCGTCCGATATTTCGTGACGCCCAAGGGCATCGAGTTCCTTTCGGCGCGCGTCCCCGACCACATCAAGCTTCCGAAACCAGCTTCCGTCTCTGCGCTCCCCGCAGCGGCTACGGCTCATTGAGGGGATGGATCGATGGGCGTCGAGACGATCAGTTTTGAGCGGTTCAGTTGCGAGCGCTGCGACGCAATCGAGGACATTCGCTGTGGCGATCTCGATCAACGCAACAAGTGGGGCCATGCATCGGCGCAGCACTATCAGGGTGACCAACTGTTTTCGCGCGATTACAAAATCACGCTCTGTCCTGCGTGCTGCACTTCGTTGCGGCAATGGTCCGTCACGTCGAGGGCCGCATGATGTCGCGCAACGGACATCAGCCCGAGGGCGGCAACACCCCTCCACTTCCGACGACCGGGAGCGGTGTAAAGCCGGCAGACCTTGGCGCGGTCGAGCGTGATCGACTTGCAAAGTTGGTCGAGCAGATGATCGGGCAGTCGCCCAAGAGCATCTACGACACGCCGAATGTGCGTATGGCTCTCGCTATCGCCGCCAGCGTCGTTCGTCGCGGTCGCCATCTCACCTCGCGCGAAGAGCTGCTCAATCTCGCCAACGGCATGGAAGAGCCGATCGAGGGCGACACGCCCGAGGATATCGCCGCGGCCAAGGGTTTGGCCGATCGCATCCGCGCAGCAGCAGGGATTGGGCCATGAGCAAGATAAAGCAAACCCTTCCCGATGACTGGCAGCACGACCAACGCTGGTCACGGCCTGACCAAGAGCAGGAAGACGACCGCGAGTTGGTCGGACCCATGTCCGTGGTCGTGCCCCTTCTAGGCGAGCTTGTTGCCCTCGCCCTCTTCATCGCGTGCGGTTTTGTCTGGACCGGCATTCTCAGCGGGAGGATCTGATGGCCCGAGGTTCGCAATCGACCTGCAGGCTCAGCGTCGATCAGTTGCTTGAGCGATACGAGCCAAAGCCACAGCGCGCGAGCGTCCGCGGTGCCTTCCGCTATCTGGCGGACTGCTCCCCGGAAGATCGTGCAGAAGCCTTGGCTCGCGCCGATGCTGGACACGCCGCCGATCTAGCCGCGCGTGAAGCGGAGAAGCGGCGCCCGCGCTCGCTTGTCGGCTGCAATCCGGGCTCAATCATCCGGCTGCAGGTCGTCCAGCATAATCAGCGCGACAACTCGATGTTGATTTCGGTCGATGGCGACGCGTCGCGCGCGAAGTGGGTGCCGATCGAAGGCAAGCCGCCCGCGCCCAAGAAGCCCGCCAAGGTTATCACGACTATCTACTTTACGGCGCGAGCGTGGGCGCCTGGCTCGCTCGGCTTCCTGATCGTTCTCATCCCCGGCTGGCTGGCATCTGATCGTGCCTTCACCAAGTGCGAAGATCCGCAGATTTCGTCAGACGTGACGTGGACGAGCGACGATCTCGCCGCGTGGGAAGTGCTGAGCGCGAAGATGCGGAAGGATCGGCAGGACGCATCCAAGGCCGCGGCGAACGGCCGCCAGGAAGCCTACAGGCAGGCCAATTCGGACGATCGGCGGCGCGAAATGCGCGCAAGCCGCGACCGCGTGCAGCCGTCGTCGTGAGAGGGGCCGGGTTTATGAGCATTCAAATCGTGACTGACAACGGCGTTCATCTGCTGCCGAAGTTCGCGCAGGAGGATGTGCGCAAGGGCATCATCGACGCTATGGCGAACGATCTCGTTGCCGGTGCCGAGCGCGGACTCGACCTGACGTGCGATGACGACGTGAAAGCCTACCTCGATCACGATCGCCGATATTCCGAACGTGCACGGCGTCTCTACACCGCTGCCGCCACGCTGGAAGCGAAGGAAATCATCGCAACCGCATGCATGGGAGACGTCGCATGAATGCGCTCGTCACTATCGACGTCGCAACGCTGACGCCAGCAGTTTTCTCTGAGGCCGGAGGCGTCGATACCATGCTGGAATCGCTGGTCGCCAAAGTCCGCGCCACCCAGACCGACGTCACGACGCCAGCTGGACGCAAAGCCATCAGGTCGCTTGCGCATCAGGTGGCGCGATCAAAGACGGCATTTGACGACTTCGGCAAAGATCTGGTTGCGGACCTCAAGAAACAGTCTGGCGCCATCGACGCTGAGCGCAAGAAGGTTCGCGACCGCCTCGACGCCCTCAAAGAAGAGGTGCTGGCACCGGTCGAGGAATTCGAGGCCATCGAAGCCAAGCGCATTGCCGACCACCAGAGCGCCATACAGTCGATCATCGACCTTGGCGCCTTCGATGCCGAACTGCCGGCGAGCGCAGACGTCATCGCAGCCCTGACGGCGCTGGACGCCCTGCCCGAGCGCGATTGGCAGGAATTCAAGCAGAAGGCAGCAGCAGCGCGCAGCGAGACATTCGCGAAACTGCAGGCACTGAAAGGCGCGGCCATTACCCGCGAAGAACAGGCGGTCGAATTGGCCCGGCTGCGCGCCGAACAGGCTGCGCGGGAACAGCGGGAGCGTGAAGAAAAGATCGCCGCCGAGGCTGCGGCAAAGGCGACCCGTGACGCCGAGGAGAAAGCCGCAGCCGAGGCAAAGCGTATTGCCGACGAGACAGCAAAGCGCGAGCGCAAAGCTGCCCAGGAGAAAGCCGCTGCCATCGCTGCGGCAGAGAAAGCCAAGCGCGATGCCGAGGAAGCCGCCGCCAAGGCTGAGCGTGATCGGCTGGCGGCCATTGCCGCTACGCAAGAAGCCGAGGCAAAAGCCGAGCGCGACCGTCTCGCCGCCATCGCAGCCGCTGAAGCTGCGGCGGCCAAAGCCGAACAGGATCGCATCGCCGCAGAAGCAAAGGCCGAGACCGATCGACTGGCTGCGATTGAAGCCGAGCGCGTGCGTGTCGCCAAAATCGCGGCAGCGGAAGCCGCCGAGACTGCCAGGCGCGAAGCTGACAAGGCCCACAAGAAGACGATCAACACGGCCGCAAAAGAGGCGTTGATCGCCGCCGGGCTGTCGGAAGCTGACGCGATCAAGGCCATCACCGCCATCGCGCTCGGCAATGTGCCGAACGTCAAGATTTCATACTGAGGGCTCGGGGATGGATATCTCAATGGGCATCGGTCTTCTCTGCCTGGGCGCGGTACTCGGTGCACTGGTCGTCGTCGGATGGTTCTCGCCCGACAAGACGTTGCGCGAGCAGTTCGACGAGTTGCCGGCCGAGCCGTTGCGGCCCGACGAGATCACGCGGAGGTCGCAGGTATGACCGAGCTTCGCCAGCGTGATCCGCGCCAGCACGACGAGCGACACCTCGTCTATGTCCGGCTGCAGCCGTGCTGCATCCCCGGCTGTCATCGGCCGGCCGAAGCCGCGCACCTGCGCATGAAGGAAGCTGCTGCCGGCAAGGACAGCACCGGCATGGGCGAGAAGCCCCATGACAAGTTCACGGTCCCGCTTTGCGGCCATCATCATCGCACCGATCGCGATGCGCAGCACCAGAGCAATGAGCGCAAATGGTGGGAGCGCCAAGGCATCGATCCCTGGGCCATCGCAGCTGCGCTCTGGATCGCGTCCGGCGGTGCCGCACGCGCAGCGATGGAAAAGCCGGCGCACCGACTGCGACCGATCAAGGCACGGAAACCGCGGGAGAAGCGCGCGAAGATTTCAGCCCGGAAGACAGTTTGGCCGAGCCGGCCGTTCACCCGTCCATCGGCAGTGCCGTAAGGAGTACCCATGGCCAGACCAATGCGCGCCATCGACCCAGTAGACTATCTCGACGAGGCGGCTGTGCTCGCGCGATGGCCAATGCTCACAGCCAAGGAGCTGAAAAAGGCGAGGAAACTCAAGACAATCGAGTTTTACGCCTTCCGCTCCGGCCCCTGCTACACTGCCGAGCAGGTCCAATCTTACATCGATCAAACCTACCTCAGAAAAGGCGAGTCATGCGAAGCGCCCGAAGATCGGCCCCAGCCGCTGGTCCCGTCGCCCCAGAGCGTTCAGCCGATGAGCCATTCGAGCTCAACGGGCTCTACCTCGATCGCCCCTACCCCACACGCGGCGGTGTTGTCTATGCCTGCCGGTATGACGCCGGAGCTGGCTGCGTCCGCCGTCGAACTCTTAAGACAACGGACTGGGAAGATGCCAAGGTCCGGCTCGCGGCGCTCGTCCTCTCCGCCCCCGCGGCAGCCAGCGGCGCTATCCCTGGTCCCCACGAGGTAATGGCCGAGGCCGCCCTGAACAATTATCTGGACGGCCACGCCACGACGATCCGGTCGGAGTCCGACGCCACGCGCGCCGTGACGCTGGCCAAGCAATACATGACCGAGCACGCCAAGAATCCGATGGCGCCGGTCTCGTTCTGGACACCCTCGCGTCAACTCGAATTCGCGAAATGGCTCCGAGACACGCTTGGCCATTCGCCGGCTTCGATCGAGCGTCGCCTCGACGTCGTCTGCGCTGCATTTCGCGAGATGACCGAGGTAAAGCTGCGCACCGACCCGTTCGGCCAGACGGTCGAGACCGCGCTGATGACGCACGCTCCGAAGTTCGTCTACAAGCGCGCGCGGATCGCCAAGGAGCTGAAGGTCGCGCCGTCGAAGCCGCGGCACACCACCCTGTCGATCGACGACGTCGCCAAGCTGTTGGACACCATGAAGCTGGAGCACCTGTTCCGCTTCGCCATCATCGGCTTGAACACCTGGGCCCGCCCCGAGGCCATCGCGGACTTCGATCCGAAGACGCAGCGCGTCGAAGGGCTGATCTACCTCAACCCGCCCGATCGGGTCGAGACGAACAAGCGCCGGCCGGACATCCCGGAAACCCGCTGCTTGGCCGCGTGGCTCGACAAGTGGGGCACGGACGAGCCGCTGCTCGTCTTCCAGGGCGAGCGCGTGGCGAGCGTCAAGAAGGCCTTCCGGACCCTGTCGAAGACGGTCGGCTTCAAGGTCAACCCGGGCTCGTTCCGCCACTTCATGAGCACCCGCGTCCGCGGCCTCTGCCGGCACGTCTCGCGCGAGCAGCGCTCGATCTGGATGGGTCACGTGGTCAAGGAAGGCTCGCGCACCACCGACAACTATGAGGCCTTCGACCCCGAGTATCTGCGCGACGTCGCCATGGCGACCGACTATGTGATGGAGCAGATTCAGGCGAAGTGCAGCAGGCAGATCCTGCTCAACAAGACGCGGTTGACGAAGCGCGAGATCGCTCATCTCGGCGCGCGGGTTGGAGGCGCAGGCAAATGAACCGCACCAAATCCGTCAATAGCTCGTCAACAGTAAATCTGCATTCGTTCTGGTGTCGTTCCGGCACCGTTCTGGATGCCGAAGTATCGAAAAATGCTGTTTTTACAGGGGAAATGATGCCAGTTCGCTCGTTTACACCGAGAGGGTCTGCGGTTCGAATCCGTAGCCGCCCACCATTCCCTCCGCTTTCCTCATTCCACCGCCTGCCCCGGCACCGCTGCCAGTTCGCTAATCCATGGCTCCGCCGAGCGGCACCAGATCTGGCGCGATGGCCTGAGATCGTGTCGCTGCGCGATGCTGCCCCAACGCAGGCTCCAAGTGCCCGCATTCGGATTCTCGTCGCATGCAAATAGCGGCGTACCGCAGTCGCCGCAAAACTGTTGCAACCGGACCCGGCCGCTGTCGCCCGTCTTTCGATAGATACGCGTCTGGCCCGAGACGATCGTCACATCATTGGACGAACACAGAACGGATACGCGATAGGGTGAGCCGGTAAGAGTCTGGCAGTCCGTGCAATGGCAGACGGAGACCTGCGCCGGATCGATCGTCGCGGTGTAACGGATCTCACCGCAGTGACAGCCTCCATCGATACGCACCTCACATCTCCCTCAGGCCGTGTCTCCGCGCGGTCGTTCAACGACCATCTCCCCGTTCACCGCTGCAATCCGATTGCCGCAGGCGCCTGCAGATCCTGCTTGGGCAATTCCGGCAGCGGCTGGTCTGCTGCCTTGCCACCGAGAAAATTGGCGCGGTCGCGGTTCTTGAAGCCGCTGCGCCTGCTCTCGAAGTCCCTGCCCTCGAATTCGCGTTCCGCGCGATAGCCGCGCTCGTGGTCGTCGCCGAAGCGCTTGTCCAGACGCTCGCCCAGCGCGGCATCGCACAGCGCGGCCGAGAGCAATGCTGACAGGATGATCGTCTTCATCGCGGCAACCTCTCCTCCATCAAATCTATCACCCGCAGCCCAAAACAAAAGCGGCGCCCCGAAGGACGCCGCTGATGTGGTGTATCGGAGTTGCGCTCAGTGCGCGGTCAGGCCACCGGAGGCTTCCTCGCCGTCGGCCTTCACCGGCAGCTTGGTATCCTCTTCCCAGTCGATCGCTTCGGGCTGGCGAACCAGCGCATTGGCGATCACCTCGTCCATCCGGGCGACCGGGATGATGTTCAGCCCGCCCTTGATGCTGTCCGGGATCTCGGTGAGGTCCTTGGCATTGTCCTCGGGGATCAAGACCGTCTTGATGCCGCCGCGGGCTGCTGCCAGCAACTTCTCCTTCAATCCGCCGATCGGCAGCACGCGGCCGCGCAGCGTGATTTCGCCGGTCATGGCGACATCGCGCCGGATCGGAATGCCCGTGAGAACAGACACGATCGTGGTGGCCATCGCCACGCCCGCGGACGGGCCGTCCTTCGGCGTCGCGCCCTCGGGCACGTGAACGTGGATGTCGCGCCGTTCGAACAACGGCGGCTCGATCCCGAAGGTGATCGCGCGCGAGCGGACATAGGACGCCGCCGCCGAGATCGATTCCTTCATCACGTCACGCAGGTTGCCGGTGACGGTCATGCGGCCCTTGCCGGGCATCATGACGCCTTCGATGGTGAGCAGCTCACCGCCGACATCCGTCCAGGCCAGACCCGTGACCACGCCGACCTGATCGTCAGCCTCGATCTCGCCGAAGCGATACTTCGGCACGCCCGAGAACTCTTCCAGCGTCTTCGCGGTGACCTTCACCACCTTCTTCTTCGAGAGCATCAGCTCCTTCACGGCCTTGCGGGCCAGCGTGGAGATTTCGCGCTCGAGGTTACGCACGCCCGCTTCGCGGGTGTAGCGGCGGATCAGCAGGAGCAGCGCATCGTCATCGATGGACCATTCCTTGGTGTCGAGGCCATGCTTCGCCAGCGCGGCCGGGATCAGATGCTTGCGCGCGATCTCGACCTTCTCCGTCTCGGTGTAACCGGCGATCCGGATCAGCTCCATGCGGTCCATCAGCGGCCCCGGAATATTCAGGGTGTTCGCCGTGGTGATGAACATCACATTCGACAGATCGTAATCGACCTCCAGATAGTGATCGGCAAACGTGCCGTTCTGTTCGGGGTCGAGGACCTCGAGCAGCGCCGACGACGGATCGCCGCGGAAGTCGGCGCCCATCTTGTCGATCTCGTCCAGCAGGAACAGCGGGTTCGAGGTCTTGGCCTTGCGCATCGACTGGATGATCTTGCCGGGCATCGAACCGATATAGGTCCGGCGATGACCGCGGATCTCCGCCTCGTCGCGCACGCCGCCGAGCGACACGCGCACGAACTCACGTCCGGTCGCCTTCGCGATCGACTTGCCGAGCGAGGTCTTGCCGACGCCGGGAGGACCGACGAGGCACAGGATCGGGCCTGTCAGCTTGTTGGCGCGGGACTGCACGGCGAGATACTCGACGATGCGGTCCTTGACCTTCTCGAGCCCGTAGTGCTCCTCGTCCAGCATCGCCTGCGCGGCGCTGAGGTCCTTCTTGACCTTCGACTTCTTGCCCCACGGAATCGACAGCAGCCAGTCGAGATAGTTGCGCACGACGGTCGCTTCCGCGGACATCGGCGACATCTGGCGCAGCTTCTTCAGCTCGTGCTGTGCCTTCTCGCGGGCTTCCTTCGACAGCTTGGTCTTGGCGATCTTCTCTTCGATATCGGCGAGCTCGTCCCGGCCCTCGTCATCGCCGAGTTCCTTCTGGATCGCCTTCATCTGCTCGTTGAGATAGTATTCGCGCTGCGTCTTCTCCATCTGGCGCTTGACGCGCGAGCGGATGCGCTTCTCGACCTGCAGCACCGAGATCTCGCTCTCCATCAGGCCCAGCACCTTTTCCAGGCGCCCGGTGACGGACAGCGTTTCCAGGATGCCCTGGCGATCCGCGATCTTGACGGCGAGATGCGACGCGACAGTGTCGGCGAGCTTGGCGAAATCGGTGATCGCCTGCACGACGCCGACGACTTCGGCCGAGATCTTCTTGTTGAGCTTCACATAGCTCTCGAAGTCGGACACGACCGAGCGCGACAGCGCTTCCGCCTCGACGCTCTTGGCATCGGTGTCGGCGAGCGCGACCGCGGTCGCCTCGTAATATTCGGTGCGATCGGAATAGGATTCGATCTTGGCGCGCTCGAGGCCTTCCACCAGCACCTTCACGGTGCCGTCGGGAAGCTTCAGCAGCTGCAGCACGCTGGCGAGCGTGCCGGTCTCATAGATGGCGTCCGGCGCAGGATCATCATCCGACGCATTCTTCTGCGTCGCGAGCATGATCAGGGCGTCGTTCTTCATCACCTCTTCGAGCGCGCGAATGGATTTTTCGCGGCCGACGAAGAGCGGCACGATCATATGCGGGAAGACGACGATGTCGCGCAGCGGCAGCACGGGATAGGCGTGCGTCTCGCCGTGAACAATGGTTGGCCGGGGCTTGGAGGTCGTCATGGCCTGTTCCTTTTGCTTTGCCCCCTTGCACGCGGTCCGCACGAATACGCAACCACCACAAGGTGCGATTTCCGTCCTCGCTCGGCCCCTGGAACCTGACAGGTTCCAAGGCTCTGTTTGTCCGGATCATGATGGCGAATCTTGAGGGAAATTTGGTGTTCGCCGCCTGCATTAGGTGGCTATGGCCTGAGGGGGTGTCAAGTCAGACAAATGCCCATGGAGAAAGGAGGTTTACGAACCGCAACGCTCTCCACAGCTGCGCTGGCGCCATCACGGCCGGGGGCATTTCCTAGCCTTCCAGCCCCCTTTCCTTGCGGCATCGACCACCAGTCCGGAGCGGGCTGAGCGCGCCTCACGACACAACCGAGACGAGAGCGCCTTCAGAAAATTCTGAATTCACCCCAAAGTAGTCATATCAGAAATAATTCATTTGAAGGTTGAGAAAAGTCGTGATCGGTTCCAGCTTCCGGCCCGGCAGCACGCTCCGTGGGAGGGCGTCCCGCGTCCGCGTGTGGAGGCATCCATGTCTGTCCCGTCCTATCCCAAAGGCGTCCAGCCGAATCCCGAGGCTGAGGCGATCGCCAACCTCGTGCCCGGAGCCGAGATCATCGGCTACGGCTTCAACATTTTCGGCGACTACTCTTTCGACAATGCGCTGAGACCCTTGTTCAATCTCGGCGAGCCGTCGGCCTGGAAGTCGCGGTCGGGTACCGTCTATCAGCTTCCCGCCAACATCTCGCAGCCGGGCGGCTCCAGTTCGAGCGCCACCTCCTCCACCTTCGCCACCAGCAGCGCTTTCACGTCCTATTTCCAGAGCTCCGCATCGGTGTCCGGCAGCATCGGCGCCTTCAGCGCCAGCTTCAACAGCACCTACGACACCGCGCAGCAGGACCAGAGCAGCTACAGCTGGGCACTGGTGGAGGCGGACTTCGTCGCCTGGCACATCAACATCGACTACAGCCTCGCTATCGTGCGCGACGACGTGAAGGACGACGGCGACTGGGCGCACCTGCCGAAGAGCTTCGATGCCGGCAACGAAGACAACGTGCTGGCCTTCTATCGCTTCTTCACCAAATTCGGCACGCATTTCATCAGCACGGTCACCGCCGGCGGGGCGCTCTATTACTATTACGCCGTGTCGCGTTCGTCGCATTACAGTTCGACGGCGATCAGCGTCAGCGCCAGCGCCGAATATCAAGGCCTGATCAGCAAAACCTCCGCGGAGGCCAGCGCACACTGGGGCGGCACGGCCGCGAACTGGACCAGCTACCGGCAATCGCATGCGATGACGGTGCCGGCGACCAGCAACGTGATCGACTGGGTCAACCCGGCATCCGGCACCTTCGATCGGAACGGCAATTTCCAGCAATGGAAAGAGGCGGTCACCACCGATCCGTCGCGCTGCAAATTCGCGCTGACACCAATCTGGAATCTGTTCTCGGGTCAGCAGTATCAGGCGCTACGCGAGGCCTATTACGCCTATGGCAACAACCGCGTGTCGGTGCTGGCCAGGAAAAACGGTCTCGCGGTGATCGTGGTCAATGGCAAGCCGATGATCCCACAAGGCGGTTACCCGGCGGCGAACGCGCAGGCCTGGCAGCTCGTCGTGCTCGACCGCAAGACCCTCGCCGTGAAGCTGAACACGATCTATCAGTTCGACTTCAACAACCCGCAATGGCCGGACAATACGCTGAACGTGATGTCGTCCGACCTCAGCCCCTATGTGGGGTCGAGCGAATATATGCTGGTGACGGCCACATCCAATCTCGACGAAGCCTGCAATCCGAACGCGGAGCTCTATGCGATCCTGAAAAGCTTCGGCAGCGGCCCGCTGCTCGACAAATGGATGACGACGCCCAACCACGCCTGCTCCAGCGGCCCGGGATCCGCGGTCTATGCGCTGATCGGTGCCGGCGCCTCGATCGTCGGCTGCGAAGGGTTCGGCGGTTTCTATCCGGGCTTCCCGACGACACCCGAAGTATCGCTGAACACCCTGCTGTTACCGGGCACAGGCGGCTTCCTGCCGACACCCTACGAGCCCTGATCATCCCGGGCCCCACCCACGATACGGTTCAGCAGCCGGGCTTGCCCCGGCTGCTGGCCATCGGCCCCGCGCTCGATCAGAGCAGTTACGCACGCGTCGTCCGGGAAACGCTCAAGCCGCTGGGCCGGCGCTGGACGGTCCGGCAATTCGCACCGAACCACCGCGGCGTTCCCGTCGATGCCGGCTGGCCCGTCCTGCCGAACCGGGATATCGCCGACCGCTATGGTGTCGAACAGATCGCACCGATCGTTGCCGACTTCGATCCGGACGCCATCTTCATCTTCAACAGCTTTGCCAACCTGCCGCGCTATGCGCCGCTGATCGACCGGCTCGGATCGCGGCGCCCGCGTCTCGTTGCGCAATGCCCGCTGCTCGGCCCGGTCACCGACCCGCGGCTGGTCGCACGACTGGCCTGGCTAGATTGTCTCGTCATCCTGTCCGACGGCGTGAAGCAACACCTCGCCGCATGCCTTGCCGAATCCATGCGCCTCGGCCTCATCGATCGTATGCCGACGCTGGCGACGATCCCGCATGGATTCGACGCGACCATCTTCCATCCTCTCGGCGATCGCGCTGCGCTCCGCCGGACCATCCCCGGCCTGCACGATCTCGGCGACGACGCATTCGTCGTGCTCAACGCCAACAAGAACGAGCCACGCAAGCGGATCGATCTCACGCTGCAAGGTTTTGCGCGCTTCGCCGAAGACAAGCCGCCGAATGTCCGCCTCTATCTGCATATGGGCGATCCCGGCGGCGAACTTCGGCAACTGGCTTCGGCGCTCGGCATCGCCAGCCGCGTCGTACTGGCATCGAGCGAGGATGGCGCGCATCCACGTCTGGACGACGCATCTCTCAACCGGCTCTACAATGCCTGCGATGTCGGCCTCAACACCGCATCGAGCGAGGGATGGGGCATGATCGGTTTCGAGCATGCCGCAACCGGCGCGGCACAGATCGTCCCTGGTGCATGGATTTGCGGCGAGCTCTGGAAAGATCACGGCGAGCTGCTGGAGCCCGCGTCCGAGCAGACCAGCCAGCACGGCTACACCTGCGAGATTTCCGTCACGGCCGACAGCGTCGCATCGGCTCTTCAGCGGCTGTATCGCGATGAAACACACCGATCGCGCATGGCCGGGCAAGCGGCCACCCTCGCGGCCTCGCCCCGTTTCCAATGGACAGCCATCGCCGACCGCTGGGATGGGTTGCTGCGCGAGATCTGCTCGCGCTGAGCAACGATCCTGCACGGAAGCGCTCACGCTTCGCGACCGGACCACTCAAAGAAAAACGGCTGCCGATCGCTCGGCAGCCGTTTCGCAATTTTATCGAGGCACAAGCCGATCAGGCGCTGGCGCTGGTCTCCGCGGCGCGGTCGGAGCGGTCGGCATAGATGTAGAGCGGGCGTGCCGTCCCATCCACGACTTCCTTGGAGATGACGACTTCCTCGACACCTTCCAGACCGGGCAGATCGAACATGGTTTCAAGCAGGATCGCTTCGAGGATCGACCGCAGGCCGCGGGCGCCCGTCTTGCGCTCGATGGCCTTGCGGGCCACCGCACCCAGCGCCTCGTCGGCGAAGGTGAGCTCGATGTTCTCCATTTCGAACAGACGCTGATACTGCTTCACCAGCGCGTTCTTCGGCTCGACCAGGATCTTCTTCAGCGAAGCCTCGTCGAGGTCTTCCAGCGTCGCGACGACGGGCAGACGACCGACGAATTCCGGGATCAGGCCGTACTTCAGCAGATCCTCGGGCTCGACGTGACGGAAGATTTCACCGGTGCGGCGATCTTCCGGCGCGAGCACCTGCGCGGCAAAGCCGATCGAGGTGGTACGCCCACGTCCCGAAATGATCTTTTCTAGGCCGGCGAAGGCGCCACCGCAGATGAACAGGATGTTCGTCGTATCCACTTGCAGGAATTCCTGCTGCGGATGCTTGCGGCCGCCCTGCGGAGGCACGGAGGCAACGGTGCCTTCCATGATCTTCAGCAGCGCCTGCTGCACGCCCTCGCCCGACACGTCGCGGGTGATCGACGGATTGTCCGACTTGCGCGAGATCTTGTCGATTTCATCGATATAGACGATGCCGCGCTGCGCACGCTCGACATTGTAGTCTGCCGCCTGCAGCAGCTTGAGGATGATGTTCTCGACGTCCTCGCCGACGTAACCGGCTTCGGTCAGCGTCGTCGCATCGGCCATCGTGAACGGCACATCCAGAATACGAGCGAGCGTCTGCGCGAGCAGCGTCTTGCCCGAACCGGTGGGGCCGATCAGCAGGATGTTCGACTTCGCGAGTTCGACGTCGTTGTGCTTGGTCTGATGGTTGAGGCGCTTGTAGTGGTTATGCACCGCGACCGAGAGAACCTTCTTCGCGTGGAACTGACCGATGACATAGTCATCCAGCACCTTGCAGATTTCCTTCGGGGTCGGAATACCGTCACGCGACTTGACCAGCGAGGACTTGTTCTCCTCGCGGATGATGTCCATGCACAGTTCGACGCATTCGTCGCAGATGAATACGGTAGGACCCGCGATCAGTTTGCGAACTTCATGCTGGCTCTTGCCGCAGAACGAACAATACAGCGTGTTCTTGGAGTCGCTGGTACCGACCTTACTCATTCCTATCTCCGTCCGCCGTTCGATCTTCGTTCGATCGGTCCGCTCCGTTTCGGGTCACTT
>WPCJ01161989.1_pt1 | contig 23543 bp, 18 predicted proteins | sample 5399831 | NCBI WGS metagenome assembly WPCJ01 (sample SAMN12869470, study PRJNA574797) | sludge metagenome | isolation source: wastewater treatment of pH10 | place: China:Beijing | collected 2019-05-20 | reverse complement strand
CGTCACCGGCGCGGAAGCTGTCGGGGCAACACCGGAAGGTGAATTGCTGTTGGCCGATGGTAAGCGCCTTGCCGCCGATCTGGTCATCGGGGCGGATGGCATCAATTCCAAGGTCAGGGATTCGCTCGACCTCATGATGTACCGCAAACCGCTTGGCTACGGTGCCGTGCGTATGATGATAAAGCGTGATAGCGCAGACGCTCCCGTTGAAGATCTGCCGCGCTATATCGAGCATTTCTCCGGCTCGCGCCGTATTCTTTATACGCCCGCCAGCGAGACTGATCTCTATATCGCGCTCTGTGCATCGGTTGAAGACGAGGCGGCCTATCGCACACCGGTCGATACCGCGCTCTGGACCGAAAGTTTCCCGCATCTTGCATCTTTGATCGCTCGTTTCGGCGATGCGGGGCGGTGGGATGCATTCGAAGTCCTGAAGCTGAAATCATGGAGCAAGGGCCGGGTGGCGATCCTCGGTGATGGCGCTCATGCGATGCCGCCTTATCTCGGACAAGGTGGTGGTTGTGCTCTGATGAATGCGCTCGGGCTGGCGGTTGCGCTGGACGAACATGCGGATGTGAGCGAAGCGCTGGCTGCCTGGGAGGCGCGCGAACGCCCGCTGACCGAACATACGCAGGATACTGCGGAGCGACTGGGCGACATGAATTACTGGCCCGACGACGTGCGCTCGCAAGTGCTGAAAATTACCGGGAAATGCGCTCCGCTTGGTGCCGAACGTATGAAGACCGCTTTGCATATTCCAACAGGCGCAGCCTGAAACGCCGGATGATGGAGATTTCCATGAACTCGATGAAAATTGGCAACAATATATTTTCCTGGGATGAAACCGGAAGCGGCCCGGCCATCGTGCTGCTTTCCGGATGGTGTCAGGATCACCGTCTGTTCAAGACACTGGCGCCGGAACTGGCGAAGAATCATCGCGTCATCCGCTTCGACTGGCGCGGTCACGGCGACCATCGTGACCATGACGGCGACTTCGACATCAACCAGCAAGCCGACGATCTTGTCGCTTTCGTCGACGCGCTGGAGCTTGAGACCTTTCTTCCCGTCTCGACCTCTCATGGCGGCTGGGCCAATATCGAAGTCACTGACCGGCTGGGATCAAGCCGCGTGCCGAAATCGGTTGTTATTGACTGGATCATGAACCAGCCGAACGAAACCTTCTTCGAACTGATCGACGGTATTCAGGACCGGCAGGTCTGGGAGAATGGTCGTGCAGGCTTCTTCGATTACTGGATCGGCGACACGAAGAACGCTGATATCGTCAATCACGTGAACAACGAGATGGCGGGCTATTCCTATGAAATGTGGGCCCGCTCGGGGCGGGAGATCGGCAAAGCCTATCGCAAATGGGGCAGCCCCATGCAGCGGATGGCAGCCATGGCCGAAAACCGTCCGATCACCCATATCTATTCGCAGCCATTCGAACCGGAATATACGCAGGCGCAGGTGGATTTCGCAGCACGCAATCCATGGTTCCAGCCCAAGAAACTGCCCGGTACGACCCATTTCCCAACGCTTGAACAGCCTGTGAATGTGGCAAACGTTATTAGCGTGTTCAACGCATGATGCATTTGGTTGAAGAAGCAGGTTTCGATCCGGCTCGCCTGGATCGAGACTATAATGCCAAGGCCACCGTTTCGCCGGAAGCCTTTGCTGCCGAAATGGCACGCTATCGCGCGGCAAGTGTTGCGCCGCGGGCCGATTGGGGTCGGCACTTCGACGTGGTCTATGACGAAGAAAGCGGACAACGGATCGATATTTTCGGTCCGTCGTCCACGAATGAACCATGTCCGGTTTTCGTGTTTATTCACGGCGGTTACTGGCGCGCTTTGTCAAAGGATGATTCTGCCATGATGGCGGAAATGCTCGCAGCCGAAGGCATTGCGACCGTCACAGTCGATTATCGTCTGGCGCCGGAAGTCTCCCTTGCGGAAATTACGCGGGAGGTGCGCGCGGCACTTGCCTTCGTCTGGCGTCATGGACGGGAATATGGTCTTGACCCGGACCGGATATCGGTTGGGGGGAGTTCGGCGGGTGGTCATCTTGCCGGAGCGCTTGTCGCGGAAGGCTGGCATGATGATTTCGGAGTGCCTCGGGATATTGTGAAGTTCGCCATGCCGGTCAGCGGGCTTTTTGAGCTTGCGCCCCTGGCGGCAACTTTCCCACAGGAGTGGTTGAGCCTCGGTCCTGCCGATGTCGATGAACTTAGCCCGATCCGTCACATTCCCGTGCGGGGCTGTCCGATTACTGTGGCATGGGCAGAGCACGAGGCAGACGGCTTCAAGCGTCAGTCGCGAGCCTATGCCGAAGGCTGGGCTGCGGCAGGCGGAGAGGCGAAGATCATCGAGGTCGCCAACCGGAACCATTACAATATTCTGATGGACTGGTGCTCGCCCGAAACCGAGATGTCGCAGGCTCTTCTCGCCGGTATTCGCAACATCGGTTCAAGCGCATCCCGAAAAGTGTGAAACGGTTTTCGGAAAAGATGCGCGGTTCAAAACAAATGATTAGAGCGCCGATCTGATCCAATCACTTCGAAACGCGTTCTAATCGGCTTCCAAAAGAAATTCCGCAGCCGCGTTTCGATACGCGGCTGACGATCTGACATGGGCAAAATTGCCTCCATACACATTAATTCATGCGATTATCCTCATGGATATATAGTTTCAAGATGAATTGTCGCATGAATTAAAACATCTCATTCTGACTGTAACGATGATCTGGGCGTGACCCGAATTTCTAGATTGCAGAGGCTTTCTGATGCAAAAATCCGATGTGCAGCTTTTCATAGGCGGTGAATGGCGTAAAACCGCCAATACGCTTCCAATTATCAACCCTGCGGACGAGACTGAAATCGGGCAGGTTGCGGTCGCGGAACGTGGAGATCTCGAGGCGGCACTTCAGGCGGCGTGGGACGGTTATCAGATCTGGCGCAATACTTCGCCGGCGAACCGTGCCGCGATCATCATGAAAGCGTCGGCGCTCATGCGCGAGCGCCAGGAAGAGATCGCACGGGCGATTACGCTGGAAAACGGTAAGCCGATCACTGAAGCCCGGCTTGAGGTTATTCGCGGTTGCGAATTCTTCGAATGGGATGCTGGCGAGTGCATTCGTTTCTATGGCCGCGTCATTCCGAGCGCGCCCGGCATTCGCTATATCGTCGTGCATGAGCCTATCGGTCCGGTCGCAGCATTTGCACCGTGGAATTTCCCGATGAGCCAGCCAGCACGCAAGATTGCAGGCGCTCTGGCCGCCGGTTGCTCCATTATCCTGAAAGCTTCCGAGGAAACGCCGACGGCGGTGACGCATATTGCGCGCGCGTTTGAAGATGCGGGCCTGCCTACCGGTGTACTCAATCTGGTTTTCGGCGTTCCTGCCGATATTTCGCAGTTCCTGATTCCGCGCCCCGAAATTCGGGCGATTGCATTCACCGGATCAACTGCCGTCGGCAAACATCTGACAGAGATTGCTGCGCGCCATATGAAACCGGCTCTGATGGAACTTGGCGGGCACGCTCCCGTCATCGTTTGCGAGGATGCCGATCCGGTCGTCGCGGGTATCACCTCGGCGCGCCGCAAATACCGCAATTCCGGCCAGGTATGCACTTCGCCGACACGCTTCTTCGTTCATGAAAGCCATTATGAACGTTTCACTGCGGCTTTCATCGAAACGGCCCAGTCGATCCGCGTCGGTAATGGCATGGATGAAGGGGTCCAGATGGGTCCCGTTGCCAATGATCGTCGCGTCACGGCGCTGGAAGAACTGGTCAGCGATGCCGAGGCGAAAGGCGCGAAACTGCTTTTCGGTGGTCGTCGCCTGAAGAATAATGGCTATTTCTTCCCACCGACGGCTCTGGCGGAATTGCCGGACGATGCCCGTGTTATGTCGGAGGAGCCCTTTGGTCCGCTGGCACTCATCAATCCGGTTGCGTCTCTCGATGCGGCCATTGAAAAGGCAAATTCGCTTCCGTTCGGTCTGGCGGCATATGGCTTTGCCAGTTCGGCGGAAAATGTGGATCGTCTGATGACGGGGCTGGAAGCTGGAAACGTCTCGATCAATACGCTCGAAGCTTCTGTAGCCGAAACCCCGTTCGGCGGCGTCAAGGATAGCGGACTTGGCCGCGAAGGCGGAGCCGAAGGGTTGCATCATTATACGGTCGTGAAAAACGTTTCGCACCGTCTGGTGATCAGTCTCTAATCAGGCGTATGCCGTTTTTCAAACCCGTCGCCATCGATCACCGGCGGCGGGTAGCTCTTATCAGCTGGATGTAAGGGCCAGCGTGCGGATTGCTTCCAGATGCGCGCGCATGGCCTGGTGGGCACGGTCGCTTTGCCGTGCCTCGATTGCATCGACGATTGCCAGATGCATCGCGCTTTGCTCTGTCGCGTATTCGCGTTTACGGGCCTCCCGAAAGATCGCATCATGTCTGCGCTGCCATGTCGAGCGTCCCCGGACAGAGGCGAGCGAACTGAAGATCGCGGCAAGCAGCGCATTACCGCTCGAGCGCGCGACTGCCTTGTGAAAGGCATCATCCAAACGTTCATATTCCCGCCAGTCACGAGCCGTACCCGTCGCCAGCGCAAGCTTGCGCAAGGAGGCGAGATTATCTTGCGTGGCATATTGGGCCGCGGCTGCGGCAAGGGCGGGCTCATAGACCAGCCTTGCATCCATAAGGTCCTGAGCGGATGTGGATTCGATGATCCGGTCCAGGGGCCGTTCGATGGTCGAGGCGGGCGGGCCCATGAAGGTGCCCTTGCCCTGATGACGCCACACCACGCCTTCGATCTCAAGCTGCCGTAGCACCTTGCGCGTCGTTTCGCGGCTGCAGCCGAGCGCCGCCGACAAAACACGCTCGGGCGGGATCTTATCCTGCGGGCCGAAATTCTTTTCCACGAGCAGCTTCCGCATGCGTTGCATCGCTTCGGCGGTCGGCATGCGATCTGTCATCCGGTGGCGCTCCATACCAATTTGTAGACCAATTACACAGGGACCTATCCCCCATGCAACGGTCGGTCAAGTTGACGAATGGCCGACGAACCAATGGTGGACGAATAGATGCGCCTTGATCCTTTTTTGATTCTGATGATCGCCGCGGTTGTTCTGGCAACTCTCTTTCCGGCGACCGGCAACGCAGCAGACATTGTCAGTATGCTGGGAACTATCGGTGTTGCCCTGCTGTTTTTCGGCCACGGAGCGGCCCTGTCTCACAAGGCGATCGTTTCGGGTTTGAAGCAATGGCAATTGCATGGGTTTATTTTCGCGACGACATTTATCGTTTTCCCGTTGATCGTGCAGCCTTTGCGGCTCGTTCCCGAAAGCATCCTGCCGTCTGATCTGGTCCTTGGCTTCATCTATTTGGGTGTTCTGCCTTCGGCAATTTCAAGCTCTATTGCCTATACTGCCATGGCCAGGGGCAATGTGCCTGCTGCGGTCTGCAATTCGGCCGGGTCGAATGTCTTCGGATTGTTGCTGACGCCGCTTCTGATGACGATTTTCATGCGTTCGTCCGGGTCTATCGACTTGGGGCAGGCTTTGCGCGATGTAGTGATTGAATTGCTGTTGCCGTTCGGTCTGGGACAAGCCAGCCATCGCTGGCTCGGGCCGTTCCTTTCGACGCGAAAGCACTGGCTGGAGAATTACGATCAGTCGGTGATTGTGCTGATCATATATTCGGCTTTCTCCCAATCGGTCACCGCTGGACTCTGGCAGGTTTTGCCACCATCGGGGCTCATCATGGCAATCGTGCTTTGCGTCGTTCTTCTGGCGGGCGTGATTGGCTTTACGATGGTTGGCTCGCGCTGGTTGGGCTTTACCCGTGAGGATGAGATTGCGGCTGTATTCTGCGGGTCCAAGAAGAGCCTGGCATCCGGGCTTCCACTCGCTCAGGTCCTGTTCGCTGGCCTGCCCGGCTTCGGCATGATCGTGTTGCCGATCATGCTCTATAACCAGATCCAGATTCTGGTAGGCGCTGTTCTGGCGCGCCGCTATGCGATGCGGCTTTCCACAACCGACACAGCCACGCAGACGGGTTGAGCATGGCAAAAGACGAGATGGTACGAGATGGGCCAGCAGAATGGCTGCGCCCATTAGACAGGCAGCCGCTTGTGATACAAGTTGCGGAGAGCGTGCGGCTTGCGATCCTTGAAGGGCGATGGCGCAGAGGCGAGCGCCTGCCAAACGAGGCTGATCTGGCCGATGATCTCAAGGTTTCTCGTGCAACCTTGAGAGAGGCAATCGGCATGTTGGTTTTTGCCGGGATTGTCGTGCGTCGGCATGGATCAGGTACATTTGTTAGAGACGAGAAGCGGGAAGAAAGAGAGAGGGCGGTTAAACCGGCTTCCTTTTAACCGGAACTGCTCTAGGAGCAGAGGACGTCGACGACACTCGCAAGCTGCATGTCCTGCTCACCCGCCTCCATGGTGCGCCGGAGGACTTCGGACACGCTAGCGGCAGCACCGCGCGCAGCCTCGACCAGCGTGTTCCCTCGCGTAAGTTTGGCGGTCAGAAGGCCTGTGAAAAGGTCGCCGGTCCCGACCGGAACGATCGGCAGGCGCGGTGAGGTCAGTCGCGTGCAGATTTCGTGGTCGAAGACAATATTTTCGAGCAAGCCGTCTGGCGTGTCCGCCAGATTGCAGCCTGTCACGACCAGCCTTGCGCCGCGAAGCGCCTGCACCTGAGCAGCTGCCATTTCAAGCACAGGCCAGGACATCACTTCGCTGCGCGCAATAAGACCCAGCTCGAACTGGTTGGGGGTCAACAGATCGGCCAGCGGAACAAGTCTCTCGATGATACATTCCACCACCTGATCGGCGACGAAAATGCCCAGATTCATATCGCCCATCACCGGGTCGCAAATGTATTTGATGTCCGGATTGATCTTGCGCGCGCGTTCGACGAACGCGGCGACAACATCCCCGTTGGCCCGAGAGCCGAGATAGCCAGAAACGATATAGCGGCTTGTTTCAATCAGCCCGCGTTCTTCAACGCCGCGCAGGAGATCGCCGACGAGTTCGGATTCGAGAACGCGCCCGCGCATGGTTTCGAAATGCGGATTGTTCGACAACAAAGTCGTGGGGACTGCGGCGACATTCAACCCATGGGCCTGCATGGGCAGAACCGCAGCACTGTTGCCGACATGCCCGTGCACGACCTGGCTCTGGATTGAAATGATGGAGGTGGTCATTTCCTTGATTTCTGTAGTCATTTCGCAGCTCCTTCGCTCATGCTCAGTTCGGCCCGTTCACGGCGCGGCAGGCGACCGTTGAGAACGATAAAGGCAACAAGTCCGATTATCAGCCCCCAGAAAGCGCCGCCGATACCGAAGAGACTGATGTTCGCGGCGGACGCCAGAAAGGTGATCAACGCTGCCTCGCGATGCGTGGGGTCAGACATTGCACCAGCCAGACTACTTCCTAGCGTGCCCAGCAGGGCCAGACCTGCGAGTGTTGTGATGAAGCTTGCCGGAAATGCCATGAAAACAGCGGCGAGCGTCACACCGAATATGCCGACGAGAATGTAGAACACGCCCGCTGCAATACCGGCGATCCAGCGCTTTGATGGGTTCTCGTGTGCTTCGGGTCCGGTCGCGATCGCCGCCGTGATTGCCGCAATGTTGAAGGCATGCGATCCGAAGGGCGCCATGATGAGCGAACCGAGACCTGTTGCGGTGACGATTGGATTGGCGCTGGTCTTGAAGCCGTCATTGCGTAGAACCAGCATCCCCGGCATGTACTGCCCCGTCAATGTGATGAGGAACAATGGCAGCGCGACGGATAGCAGGGCATTGAGAGAGAATTCGGGCATGGTGAAAGCCGGTGCTGCAAATTCCAGCCGCAATCCAGACAGGTCGACCCGGTTTTGCAGAAGCAGAAAGGCCAGTCCGAGCACCAGAATGCCGACCACAGCATAGCGAGCGGATAGCCGTTTCAAAACGACGTAAGCAACAATCAGCAGTCCGACCAGCAACGGATCAATAGTGGCACCGCCGAAGGCTCCGATTCCGAATTGCAGAAGGATGCCAGCAAGCAGACCTGCCGCAATACCCGGTGGTATCAGACGGATGACTTTCTCGAAATAGCCCGACACACCGAGGACAATGAAGGCGAAAGCCGAAATCATGTAGGCACCGATCGCCTCTGCATAGGATGTGGTGGCAAGCGCTGTGACAAGAAAGGCAGCGGCTGGGGTCGACCAGGCGGTAATGATCGGCTCACGATAGTGCCAGCTAAGGTAAAGGCCGGTCAGGCCGACGCCGATAGAGACTGACCAGACCCAGGAGGCCGTCAGTTCCGGGCTCAATTCCGCGACCTTTGCAGCCTGAAAAACAAGAATAAATGTGCCGCCATAGTTGACGATGACGGAGATCAGCCCGGCCACAATGGGATGGGTAAGATCGCTCAAGCGGATTTTTGATGTTGATGCACGGGATGAAACCATCCTGGGAAACCTCCTGGGAATCGAGGCGCATGGCCGACAAGATGTCTTGACAATTAGTCGTTTAATGGCCTGATAATCCCATCCATTTTTCCATTTAGGACCAGACCATTTGTTCAAGCACTCCCAACTTGAATCTGTGAAGGCGTGGATTGCCCATCCCGCCCATGCGGCCATGCCGCTCCACGCCCGCATTCAACGATCGATCAGGCAATTGATCGTTGATGGGGCGCTTGGACCGGGAAAGGCGCTTCCGGCTTCGCGTGGTCTCGCCAAATCGCTGGGCGTGTCCCGAGACACGATTGAGGCGGCCTATGCGCAGCTGCATGCGGAGGGCTTCATCGACCGTCGGATAGGCAGCGGCAGCTTTGTGGCGCAGATAACGGAATTCACGCCCGGACACAGCGTTTCCCAGCGCGATGCGCTTTTGCGCAATCAGGCGCCCAATCTGAGCAAGCGCGGCGCGATCATGTTTCGCAGCGGTGGTGTGCGTGAGCTGCTGGCACCGCGGCCTTTCGCTCATGGTGTTCCCGAAACCCGGAACTTCCCGCTTCCGCTGTGGGAGCGTCTGGAGCGGCAGGTGTTGAAGGAAATCGGTACGCAGGCCTTGCTCCATGGCCATCCGCAGGGAACCGAGCCTTTGCGACGCGCCGTCGCCGAATACATGAACCTGGAACGCGGCGGCCGTGCGACGCCGGACAGGGTGCTGATCCTCACCAGCTCGCAACAGGCGCTGACTATATGCGCAAACATGCTGTTCGATCCCGGTGGCCGGATCTTCATCGAGGATCCCGCCTATTACGGCGCACGCAAAGCGTTCGATGCCGCTGGACTTGAAGCCATCCCGGTCGGTGTGGATGACCAGGGCATTGTGATCGAGCGGATGGTAAGCGAAACGAGTAAAGCCAAGGCCGTGTTTCTCACGCCTTCGCACCAGTTTCCAACCGGTGCGACCCTGTCACTGGATCGTCGCCTGGCACTGATCGAATGGGCCGCCCGCCAGCAGGCATGGATTATCGAGGATGATTACGACAGCGAGTTTCACTACGCTGGCAAACCGACGGCCTGTGTGCAGGGCCTCGACCGGCATGACCGGACAATCTATATCGGCACTTTCACCAAATCACTCTTTCCGGGCCTGCGTATCGGCTACATGGTTTTGCCGCCGCAACTGGTCAAACCGATGACCGTTGCGCGCACCCTGCTCGACGGGCATTCCGCACCAATAGCGCAGTTGACGCTTGCCCGGTTCATGGAGGGCGGACATTTCGGCGTACATGTCCGGTCTATGCGCGGCATCTATGCCGAACGGCGTGATGTACTGGCGGGACTGATCGAAAAACATCTGGCGGATTTCGTTGAGCCACAAGTACCTGCCGGAGGGTTGCAAATGTCTTGCGTGCTCACCGGCGACCTTTCGGAACGCAATGCCGTAACGGCTGCCCAGCGCGTCGGAATCGAGCTCCTCGGCTTGTCCGGGCTCTATGCTAAGGGTGGTGGAAAGGCTGGTTTTCTGATGGGATTTGCAGCTTACACACCGACGGAAATCGAAATCGCGGTCAAAAAACTGGCAAGGGCTTTTCAGGCGGCCGTGAAACCATAATTTTTTCAGCAGACGCCGCATTTGCCAGCCTTGTTAAACTCCAATAATCTCACAAGACTTAATAATATTATGATTATCAGTTGGGTCGATACTCTGTCTGAACAGCGGCTGATACCGGGATGCAATTTATGAACCTCCACACCAGAAGCATCCGATCTGCGGCGCTCCCGATCCTCATGTGGTTGCTGTTCAATATTCTGGCGATAGGTAGCCTTGTCCTCTATCAGCGTGCCGCGTTGTTGTCCGAACTTCAGGCCGCCAGCTTTACGTTGCACCGCGAGGCTTCACAACGTGCTGACCAGCACGATGCCCATTTGACGGCGCTTTCGACGATTGCTCAATCCAAGGCGCGAACGGCCGATCTCTCGCAGGACGATGTTTTCGTCGAAGTGGCAGCAACGATCACTCGTTTCTATCCGCGCATAGACGAGATTCAATTGGTGCCGATGGAGCCAACCGCCCCAGTGACCGGCACCAGAAAGCTGGAACCGGAACTGGTCGACGCCATACGGGCGGCGGCTCGCTCGTCCCGCGGCGTTCCCGAACTGTTGGCACCGGCAGAACGGCCCGGACATTATCTGATCGTAAAACGCAGCCCGAATACGGATAATCCGCATGACGGCCTGGCGCTGGCGATCAATGCTGGCAGCTTGATCACCTCTGACGATGCATTCTGGAGCCGTAAGGGCGTTGCCCGACGCCTCGTCATGCCCGACGGAACCGTTCTGTTCAGTAGCCCGGCCTCGTTCGGCGAAGCGCGCTTCTCCAAGAAACTGGGCAGTGCTACACAGCCGCTTCTTTTCCAGACCGCTCTCGCCATGGGGTGGACCGATCTGTTGCCACTCGACCAGTTGATTGCGATTCTCACCCTCACGAATCTGCTGTTCTTCGGCGGGCTGGTTATTGTTCGCCAGACACAACGCACACGCCATGCGGAACGTCGGGCGGAACTGAGCGGCCTTGAGGCCCGGCTGGCTCACGCCTCGCGTGTCAACACGATGGGCGAAATGGCAAGCGGCATGGCACATGAACTGACACAGCCTCTAACGGCAATTCTCGCTGGCGCGCAGGCAGGGCGCCGCTTGTTGGTCCGCAATAATACGGAGGCTCTCGCTGGAGCGTTGGACGATATGGTGGACCAGGCGCGCCGTGCATCGGCCATTCTGGATCGGCTGCGCAACTGGTCTCGCCCGCAGCGGCGACAGACGGCATCTGCCGATCTGCGCCTGTCGCTTCAAAATGTGCAGACCTTGCTCGCTTCGGAAGCTGCCCGGCAGAATGTCAAAGTTGAGCTTGTGATGCCGGAAACACCTTTGATGGCTGCGGTTGATCCGGTAGAAATGGAGCAAGTGATGTTCAACCTTCTGCGCAACGCGATTGAATCCTTTCATGACGGAGATCAGGACCGGCGGGTAAATGCATCCCTGAAAGCTGACGGGCCGATAGCCATTCTGGAAATTGCGGACAATGGTCCCGGCGTTGCGCCTGAACTCTTGCCGCGCCTCTTTACCCCCTTTACCACAAGCCGCCCGGAAGGAACCGGCCTCGGTCTGGCGCTCAGCCAGCGGCTGGTCGAGCGTTTTGGCGGCGAGATTTCCTATATTCCACAGGAGCGCGGCGCGCTGTTTCGCGTTGTGCTTCCAATTGCTGAAGACGCAGGAAGTTAAGAGGATGGTTCAGCCCGTCTATCTCGTCGATGACGATGAAGCAGTACGAAAGTCGCTTGGCCTTCTTTTGTCGACTATAGACATCGAGGTCAGGAGTTTTGCCGATCCTTCGGCATTTCTGGCCCAGCTGCCGCGGCTGAAGCCGGGGTGCATGATTTTCGACATTCGCATGCCAGTCATGACGGGCCTGAAACTCCAGGAGCTGTTAGCCGGGCAGGAGATTGACTGGCCGGTGATCATCATCTCCGGCCATGGCGATATCGAAGCCTGCCGTCGCGCCTTTCGAAATGGTGCGGTGGATTACCTTTCCAAGCCCGTTGATGAGCAGGATCTGATCGACGCAATCCAGAAGGCTCAGCAATTGCTTGAACACAGGCTCGGGAGCAAGGCGCTAAGAGCCGAAACGCTGGCACTGCTCGATACGCTGACAACACGTGAACGCGAGGTTCTTGACCGTATCGCGCAAGGATTTACCACCCGGCAAATTGCCGATGGTCTTGAATTGTCGCCCCGCACGATAGACAGCCACCGTGCGGCCATCGGCGCGAAACTGGGTACAACCTCACAAGCGGAAATGACCCGTTTGTGGCTGGAGGGGCAGCCAAATCCGTAGAACTACCGATAAGATCGTAAATGCTACGGATTTCGCTGGACGCTGGCGGCGACTAAATGTTTCTCATCACAACCGAGGAACGACCATGATCCGTAAACTTGCAATAATCGCCCTGTCGATGGCTCCGGCTACCGCTTTCGCTCAAACGCTTCCCACCACGCCCTATCTGCCGCTTGATCTCGCGACCAAGGCTGCACAGGCTGCGCTGGATGCCTGCGTTGCCAAGGGCAACAATGTGAGCGTCGCAGTCGTGGCCCGCGACGGATCGACCAAGGTTTTGCTCAAGGCCGACCTTTCCGGCCCGCATACTGGCAATAGCGCTGAAGGAAAGGCATTCACGTCAGCAGCTCTCGGTCGCGATTCCGGTGAACTGGCAGAGTTTATTGCATCGAAGCCAGCCAATAATGGCATGCGGGACATGGATTCTCGCTTCGTCATTCAGGCAGGCGGACTGCCGATCAAGATCGGCGACGCGCTGGTTGGTGGCATTGGTGTTGGCGGTGCGCCATCGGGTGCAACCGATGCGGAATGCGCACTTGCCGGTCTGCAGGCCATCGCAGCGAAGTAATAAATCAGGTCGGGGCTGGACGTTGTCCGGCCCCGGCTTTTTAAGATTATTCATCAATATTGTTGAACGATATCTTCTATGTTAGAGCTTGTCCGTCAAGGAATACGCAGTCGCGTATCGTGACGATCCAAATGCAAGAGAATGGCAGAGCGCTTCATGAAGATAAATTCAATCACGTCGCGACCTAACGATGCGGCCGCTCGCATGGCTGTCAAACCGGTGATCTGCTATCCGGTCGATACGCTGCCACGGCCTGATCTTGATGCCTATCGCGCCCTTCGTGACAAGCTTGTTCTTGTCGAGCGGATTGTCGTGCAACCAAGGGAAGCGGAGTGTTGGACCATTCCGGCAGGGCATTTCTGTCGTATCGTTTGCAGCGAGGGGCCCCAAGTGGGCGACCTCAATCTGTTTAATGCGGACGATCTCAACGAGAAATTTTATAGCGGCAAGACGCGCGCACTGAACGGAACCCATGTGGGAATGGGGGATCAGCTTTTCTCCAGCTTTCCTTATCTACGGCCGATGGCGACCATCACCCATGATAGTCTCGACTGGTATGGTTTCGACGAGTTTGGCGGTGCAGTCCATGATGTGATCGGCACGCGCTGCGATCCGTACACGAACAATCTTCTAACTGATGGGGCGCAGTATCACCACTGCTGCCATTCCAACCTCACGCGTGCCTTTGCGAAACAGACGGGCAAGCCGCTGCATGAGGCTGAAACCTACATTCACGATGTGCTCAACGTGTTCATGTGCACCGGTTTCACCCGCGATACGGGGCAATATTTCATGAAGGCAAGCCCCGTACGGCCAGGCGATTATCTGGAGTTTTTCGCGGAGATCAACCTGCTCGGCTGCCTCTCGGCCTGTCCGGGAGGGGACTGCTCGGCGGAACATTCGTCCGATACTGCAGCTTGCCATCCGATGGTGGTGGAGATTTACAAGCCGGAGCGTCTGCCGGGAGGCTGGGCGTCCGCTACTCTTAACGGATATGATCGCACCCACGGTCTTTGAGCGGGGCCGCAAACCAGTAAAAACGCCGCGATCAATCACGGCGTTTTTTTCGATTGCCGAAAAATCAATGCTTCATACCAAGCCTCGTTGAGTTTCTCTCATCGAGACTTGGTTAAGCCCGTGCCGCAATCAAGCATTTTCAGGGGTGTGATGCGTTAGCATCTTAACGCCCGGCTATCAGTCGGCAGAAGCGTAACTGCCGTCTTCGCGATGCACTTCATTGCCTGCCAGCGGCGGCGTGAAAACGCAGACCAGTACGAGGTCGCCCTTGGTGGCGCGCAAGATATGCGGGTCATTTTCATTGAGAGCGTAGATGGTACCGGGGCGGATCGGAAACACCTCGCCGGTCAGCTTGTGTTCGACTTCGCCTTCACCTGAAATGCAATAATTGGTTTCGAAGTGGTTTTTATAATGCAGGTGCAGTTCCGCGCCGTCCTTGACACGGGTTTCATGCACCGAATGACCCATGCCGTCGTCACGTACGATCATGCGGCGGCTCTCCCAGCCGGGCCCGGAAGCGTCACGTGCGGTGCCGGCGATTTCGTCGGATGTTACGACAATCATATTATTCTCCTCATGTCAGTGTCAGAAAAGCTGTTAAAGTTTGGCGGCCAGCGGCTCGAGTAACTCTGCGATAGCCAACAGTGCTTCGTCCTCGCCGCGACGTCCGGTCAACATGAGACCGACAGGGTGCTTGCCGATTGGCAGCGAGATGCTGGGCAGGTCCAGACGATTGGCGAATTCGGTCAGCGAGAATGCGCGCCGGTTGAGCGCCAGATAGGTGTCCTCATCCGCAAGTGCTGCCAGCACGGGAGGCAGCATGGGAACGGTCGGCAGAATGAAACCGTCAAACCCCTCGATGTTCGCATCGAACTGTTCACGGCAGGCTGCAAGAGCACTCACAGCGTTCACATAGAGATAGGCGGGGTTTTCCCGACCTTTCTGAATGCGCGTTCCGACCAGAGGGTCGTAGCTGGCGAAATCGACGGCGAGCCGGTCGCGATGGAGCGCATAGGCTTCAGCGCCGATCATCCCCCCATCGACGGCGATCTTCGCGCTCTCGGTCAGGCTGGGAAGTTCTATATCCCGAATGACAATCCCTGAGGCTTCCAGCGCGGACCGGCAAGCACCGAACAGCTTCCCGATGATTTCATCAAAGGCGGTTTCCGAAGGCAGTCGGGGAACTGCCAGCCTTATCGGCTTTGAGGTCGATGGCTTCCTTGTTGCGGTGCCTGTTGCAACATCGTCGATCAGGCGGCAATGGGCGACCGAGGAGGTGATGATGCCCGGCACGTCGAAGCTCGTCGACAGCCAGTGCATTCCATCGGTTTCGTAGCGTCCGCGACTTGGTTTGAAGCCCACTACACCGCAGAAGGCGGCCGGGATACGCGCTGACCCGCTCGTGTCGGAGCAGACGGCGAAATCGCTGTATCCCCGCGCGACGGCCACGGCCGCGCCGGAACTTGAGCCGCCCGCGATCGCCTCTCCTGCAGGGTCCAGCGGCGTGCGCGGCGTGCCAAAATGCGTATTCACCCCCAGCGCGCCATAAGCAAATTCAGTCATGTTGGTCTGGGCGAGCAAGGTCGCGCCGCCCAAACGAAGCCTGTGCACCAGAGCGGCACTTGTAATTGCGGGAGCAGTATCCTGAAGCGCTTTCGAACCGCAGCTCGTCACCCAGCCTTCTGTATCGAAACAGGCCTTGACGGTCATGGTCAGACCAGCGAGTGGCGGGAGTTCCTCATTACTTTCGCTGAGTGATTGCCAGCATCCAAGCTCCGTGCGAGCCGTCTCGAACCGCTGGTTGAGAAAAATCTCTCGAGCATTCCAGTCGCGTACCGCATAGTCGGCCAGCGCCAGATCGAGTTTTTCGATCCGGTTGCACGATATTGCGAGTTCTGATCCGGACTTATCTTGCGGGGCGTATTTCATAAGTTGTGTCCATTGGCGCAATCGGCTTCGATCAGTTTCGGATCAGCGTTGTCAGCATTTTTTCCGAATCCGTCAGATAGTTTTCAAGCTGATCGGCTGCTGCTTCGCAGTCTCCCGCCGCAATGAGGCGATAGATTTCGGCTTCCCTTTTCAACCACGGCTCATGGAAAGCCTGTTCGTTGCCAGTGACGAAAACCAGACGCAGCTGGGTGACGAGCAGAGAGAACATCTGATCGAAGATAGGGCTGCCGTGCAGGGATACGATTTCCTGATGGAAGCGAAGGCTCTGGCGGGCCACAGCCGTCCAGTCCGACCGGGCGGTCGCCTCGCTTTCGTTGCGGATAACCTCATCCAGCCTTTCCAGCCAGTCGGCTGGAATTGAGGTGCGCCCTCGGAGCGCACCCAGCTCGACCACACGGCGCACCACGAAGATGTCGCGAATATCCGTTTCCGTCAGTCTTTTGACGCGGACACTCTTGTTCGGCTCCTGCGAAACCAGTCCTTGCTGGCGCAAAAGCTGCATGGCTTCGCGCAAGGTGTTGCGCGACACGTCATAGACATTGATCAGTTCGGCTTCGATCAGGCTCGTGCCGCTGAGCAGGCGGCCTTTGAGAATGTCATCGCGTATGGCATTTGCTACACGGATGAATGCGGGATCGCGAAGGGCGGCAGGCTGGTTCATGGATCAGACCGTCATATTTTTCAGAAAAGGTTTCAGCTGCGGATAGATACCCGATTTGAGTTTATCCGGCGTATCGTCGCAGACGACCTTTCCTGCGTCCATAAAGAGAATCCTGTCGGATACCTCGAAAGCGAAGTTCATTTCATGTGTGACAATCACCATCGTCACACCTTCGCTTGCAAGTGAGCGAATAACGCCCAGCACCTCCTCAACGGTTTCCGGGTCAAGCGCCGAAGTCGGCTCATCGAAAAGAATGATACTTGGTGACATCATCAGGGCGCGAGCGATCGCGACACGCTGTTGCTGTCCGCCGGAGAGCTGATGCGGATATTTTTCTGCATGGGCGGCCATGCCCACCTTGTTCAGATAATGGAAGGCCAGCCGCTCAAGATCGTGCCGCGCACCGACCTTGTGGTACAAAGGGGCGAGCAACATGTTTTCAAGCACTGTCTTGTGATTGAAAAGATTAAAGCTCTGGAACACCATGCCGACATCCCGGATCAGCGAGACGTCTTCCTTGAAGGTATGCTTGCCAGATGCCGTCACTTCTGCCGAGATGAAGGGCGATCCATGCAGTTTTATTTCACCGGCATCAAGGCGCTCCAGTCCGTTGAGCAGGCGAATGAAGGTCGTCTTGCCTGATCCCGAGCGACCGATGATAGAGATCACCTCGCCGGATTTCACTGTCAGGCTGACGCCCTTCAACACCTCATGCGAGCCATAGGCCTTGTGAAGCTCGGTTGCTTTCAAGGCTATTGTACTGCTCTGCTGGGTTTTGGCTTGCACGCGGTCAGCAGGAAGCTCGTGACCGGACAGTTTGGCAGAAACCTCCTGTGGCGACAATGTGCGCGCCTTCTTGCCGCGCCGTATCACATCCGAGCGTCGTTCCAGCATTGAAAGACCGCGATCGAACAGTGTGACGACCAGGACGTAAAAGAAGGCGACGACAGTGAGCGTTTCGAGCACCAGGAAATTCTGCGTATAGAGCCGCTGCCCGACGAGCAGGATTTCGGCAAGCGAGATGACCGAGACCAGAGAAGTAAGCTTGACGATGGTGACAAGCTCGTTCGACATGGCGGGTAGTGACACCCGGATTGCCTGCGGTATGACGATCAGGCGCTGGATACCGAAAAAGCTCAGCCCCAGTGCGCGTCCGGCCTCAAGCTGGCCCTTGTGAATGGCGAGCAGGCCACCGCGATGGATTTCAGCCATATAGGCGGTTTCGCTGATGACAAGCGCGATCAGACCAGCAGCGAAAGCATTTGAAAGGAGAGAACGAAGGACTGGGAAAACCTGCGGCAGACTGTAGATGAAAATCAGCAGTACCAGAAGCGGAAGGCTGCGGAAGAACCAGATATAGGCCCGCGCCGGGCCGTTGATCACCGCCCAGGACGACTGCTTTGCCAGCGCCAGCCCGAACCCCGCGATCGCCGCCAGAAGCCAGCTTAGCAGGCTGAGCTTGATAACAATCCAGCTCGCCTCCCAGAAGTCCCGATCCGCGAGCAGACCGAGCGCATAATGCCAATCATAGTTCAAGCGTGCCTCCCGTTTCGGCCATGCTGAGGGTAATGGGGGCAAACCGCCCCGATACCGGTGTGGAGCGCCTTTCGATCTGATTGGACCAGACCGATGCTCCAACTATTTGTTTTGTAAATCACTTCTGGTCCGAAGCCGTTTCGCACTTTCCGGAATGTGCTCTATTGAGCCGTGGAAACAACCGCTTTGATCTCGTCGTCGGTGACGGGTTCCATGCCGTAGGCTTTGATGAGCGCGTCATAGGAACCCTCCTTTCGCATCTGCGCGAAAGCATCGTTCACAGCAGTGAAAAGCTCTTTGTTTTGGGGCGTAGTGGCGACCCCCACCATGATCGGATAGATGAGTGCGCTGGATGTGACGGCATAATCGTCAGGAAATTTTTTCAGCAACTCGGCGGCGACGACATTGTCCATGAATTCCACATCGACGGAGCCGCTCCGCAACGCTTGCGTGACCTGCGCATCGGTGTCGAATTCGCGAGTCTCGATGGTGCCAAGATTGTTCTTTGCGCAATAGTCTTCCGACAGCGCCTTCAGCTTTGGAAGCCAGGAGGCACCTTGCATCGAGCCGATGACCTTGCCACACAATTCCTTCTCATTCGACGGACGGTATTTCGCATCCTTCAGTACGAGCAGAGACGAACCAGCCTTGATGTAAGGGATGAAATTAAGGATTTTCTGCCGTTCCGGCGTCACATAAAGCGCCGATGCAATGACGTCGAAGTGGTTGGCGCGCGCACCTGTGATGAGGCTGGTGAATCGCGTGTCCTTGAATTCTGCAGCAAGCCCGAGCTGCTTTGCGATCCCTTGCATCAGCTCGACGTCGAATCCCGCCGGCTTGCCGTCCTTCATGTAGACGAAGGGCGGATAGGTCAGGTCGGACCCGACGGACAGCGTGTTTTCCTTGACGGTCTGCGGCGCAGCCGCTGCCGCGTGCGGCGCAAGGGCGGTGGCTGCAAGCACGCCGGCCAGCACGGCTGATTTCAGCTTGGCTGCGTGTTTTGCAATTATCCGAATAAGCATGCTTTCCCCTTTTTGTTCAATAATATTGTTCAACAATTATAGAACTGAAAAGGCGGTGTCAACTCAAAGACGTTTTCGCGACAACGATCTCGAACCGCTAGGCGGATAGGCGAACTCATCGTTACCTTTAATTTCGGATGCCGGCTCCAGACCTTCCGAAGACCTGAACAATACGGCGTCACCTGCAGAATCCGGCTGATGCCGCCAGATCGTATCATCATTCCTCCAATTCGTTAGGCGTTCGGGCCGGGCGCGGGATCAAATAAATAAGCGTAATATACAATACAAATCTAATATACGAATGGATAAAATAAGTATAATTAAAATATGATATAATAAATACGCTATTTTAAGATGTTGACTGGTAGTATATTGAAATGAAATAACGATTATATTTGAATGGCAGTGGTCGTGATTCCGCCTTTTATTTTGATGGCGTCGTGCATTTTCACTGCAGTTTTGATTGGAATTATGTTTTAGCGCATTGCGATGCGCTTTTGCCAAGGGGCCTTACGGCATGATCGATTGCTGCTTTGCTGAAAAATTCCGCGACGAGAACAACCGCACTCTCGTACCCCGTGAGCTTGAGGGCGCGCCGTTGCCGCATGGAATTGGGCGGGTGCCTTGGGATGCAGCTGCTCTGAGCCAAACGGGCAAGGCGAGTGGCAGGAGCCTCTTGGCGCAGGTGGCACTGGTATTGGCGCTGTCCGTTTCTGGTCTCGCGCTGAGCAGTCATCGGGCGGCGGCAACGGATTATACGACGACCCAAACAAATAAGAATCTGGCTGATGGCGATACGATCACTACTTCAGGTGATGGTTTTGTTGTCTCAAGCGGTACTTATTCGGCACTAGGCAATAATACAATAAAAGTAACTGGATCAACTAGAAGTGGAATTTACGTAAACGGATCGAGTTCAACGGTAAATGCGTTCGGCACTACTATCATAGCCACGGCTAACGGAGGGTATGGTGTGACGGTTGCCGGTGGCGGTACCGCGAATTTGGAGAATGTCAGTATTACGACCTCGGGTGCTGCCGGCATTCAGACGCGGAATGAAAACTCTACGCTTAATGTGACGGGAGCAAATACCATTATAACCGCGACGGGCGGTGACGGGATTCTCATAAATGCAAGCAAGAACGCAAGCATCGCTGATGGGGTCACTATCAAAGCTAAATCCGCTCAAAAGAATGGCGTTACTGTAGTTGGTGGTGGGCAGCTTACGGTAGGTGCCGCAAATATTTCGGCAGAGGGAGTAGGAGGGTATGGTCTATATGCATCGGGCGAAGACAGCTCGATTGCTGCAACTGGCACGCAAATTGAAACGAAAGGGGCAACTGGCACGGCTGCTGGTGTGGTAGCGAATTCGGGCGCAACCATCAGCCTTTCCAATGTTCATATCAACACTGTATCCTCTAGTGGACATGGTGTTTGGATCGATGGTGCAGGATCTAATGTCGATATAAATGCGGGCACGAGCATCTCTACCGCAGGGGCGTCCGCTTACGGTGTTCTGTTGGAAAATGGAGCCACCAAGACGTTCACTACGGGAAACAGTGCAGATGCTATGCCGGGATCGATATCGGTACTGGGTGATGGTTCCGCCGCATTTGGAACTTATGGATCAGGTTCAAAGATCACCTTCGACGGAATCGATTTTCCGACAGCAACCGCCATCACGCTGGGTGCAAACGCATGGACTGTTATCGCAGGCAATAGTGGTCAAGTTGAATTCAAGGGCAACACGGCTGCCACGAATACCAAGCTTTTAGCGCAGGGTTCCGGCGCACTCCTGTTCACAGGAGCAGCCACAGCTACGGGTGCGCGAATCAAAACTGATGGCACCGACAGTTCATTCGACATCAGCGGCAGTTCCCGTACTGCAGATTTCTCGGTCGGCTCTTTGGAAGGGACGAATGGTAAAGCTGTTCTCGGTGCAAATAGTCTGACGATTGATGGAGCCACTTCGACGAGTTTCGGAGGGGTAATTTCTGGCACAGGCGGATTGGTTCGTGGTGGTACTGGCACGACGACACTGAGTGGGACGAACACCTATTCGGGCGGCACGACATTTGCCGGCGGCGTCCTTTCTGTCAGCGCCGATGCTGGACTCGGGAACGCAACAGGTGGTCTGACGTTCAACGGCGGCACGCTGCAGGTCACCGGCACGACATACAAGTCGACGAGTCGTGCGCTTACGTGGGGCGCAGGTGGCGGGACGCTCGACATTGCAACGGCTGGTAACACATTCACTGTTTCACAGAATCTCGGGGCAGGTGGCGCGCTGACCAAGAGTGGCGCTGGAACACTCGTGCTGTCAGGTACCAACGCATATACCGGTGGCACGAATATCAATGGTGGCGTGCTTTCTGTTGGTTCGAATGCCAATCTTGGTGCGGCAAGTGGCGCTTTGTCTTTCAATGGAGGTACGCTGCGCCTTTCGTCCGCGTTTGATAATGCCCGTGGCGTGACGCTCGGTGCTGGCGGCGGCACGATCGAAACAGCTACCGGCAAGAACACCTTTTCTGGTGCGATCAGTGGTGCGGGCGGGCTGACGAAGACTGGCGCGGGCACGATGATTTTGACTGGTGCCGATACCGCGACGGGACTGACGACGGTTGCGGCGGGTACGCTGCAAATCGGCAATGGCGGCGGTTCGGGTTCGATAGCAGGCAATATCGCCAACAGTGGCTCGATTGTTTTCAATCGCTCCGATGCATTGTCCTATGGCGGCGTCATCAGCGGTGGCGGCACGCTTACCAAATCTGGAGCCGGTACGCTCACATTGACTGCTGACCAGACCTATACAGGCATCACCACAATCTCGACCGGCATCCTGCAGGTCGGCAATGGTGCAACGGCTGGCTGGCTGGCCAGCAATTCGATCACGAATAACGGTACGCTGAGTTTCAATCGCAGCGACAGCAAAACCTATTCAGGCAATATCAGCGGAACCGGTTCGGTGCAGCAGAACGGGAACGGCACGCTTATTCTCAGTGGCACGAACAGCTATTCAGGTGGCACGACGATCAGCGCTGGCACGCTGCAGGTCGCAAGCGATGACAAGCTCGGTGTGGCGAGCGGTAAAGTGACGCTGGATGGGGGGACGCTCAACCTCGCAGGTGCGATCACATCCGGGCGCGCCTACACCGTCACGAGCCGTAACGGCACGATCGATACGGGAACTAACACCGATACGATTAGTGGTGTGGTGAGTGGCGCTGGCCGACTGACAAAAGCGGGTAGCGGAACGCTGGTACTGACAGGGACCAATAGCTATTCGGGCGGCACGACGATTTCGGCAGGAATACTGCAACTCGGTAATGGCGGGGCATCCGGATCGATTTCAGGCGATGTCGCCAATAATGGAACACTGATATTCAACCGCGGTGTTACAAGCACGTTTTCAGGAGTGGTCAGCGGCGCTGGTAGCTTGAAGCAAAGCGGCACGGGCCGTACGATCTTGACCGGTGCGAACACCTATACCGGCGATACCGTGATTGACCGCGGTGTACTCCAGGTTGGCGATGGCGGTGCGAGCGGCACGATTTCCAATACAGTCACGAACAATGGCAGTCTGGAGTTTAACCGTTCCGGTTCCTATACTTATGCTGGCAAAATCAACGGCACGGGTTCGTTGAAGCAGACCGGCACCGGCACACTCATTCTGACGGGTGATAGTGCCTATACCGGTCTTACGACGATCGAGAGCGGCACATTGCAGCTTGGTTCCGGTGGCACAAGCGGAAGTCTGAACAGTGATATTGTAAACAATGCGGCGCTTGTCGTGGACCGTTCGGATGATCTTACTTACGGCAAGACGATTAACGGTTCTGGAACGTTTGAAAAGCGCGGCACAGGCAAGCTGACAGTCACCGGCGACAATGATTATACTGGCGGGACGACTATTTCGGCAGGTATACTCCAGATCGGCAATGGGGGCGGCACAGGTTCCATCAACGGCGATATCGTCAATAACAGCGCTCTGATTGTCGACCGAAGCAATAATATTGATTTCACGCATGTCTTCAGCGGCACCGGCACGCTGGAAAAGCAAGGCACGGGCATTCTCACAATGAGCGGCGATAACTCGGCCTTCACCGGGACCACGACGGTGAGTGCCGGAGGGCTTGTTGTCGACGGGAATCTCGGCTCTGGAGAAGTGACGGTTTCAAGCGGTGCCTCGCTTGGCGGTACGGGCACCATTGGCGGCAACACAACGATAGGTAGTGGTGGCATACTTGTTGGAATGCAAGGTGCGACGCTTGATTTCGGGAGCAACCTGACATTGGCTTCAGGAGGCGTGCTTGTTGGTTTCCACGCGGAACTGAGCCGGTTAGGCAGATAATTTCCATTGAGAACTGAGCCATGTGAACCTTCCCCCAACGCTGCGAGCGACGGGGGCAACGGAGTGATCCACATGGGACTTTTAAACATCATCCGTCGGAT
>WPCJ01319339.1_pt1 | contig 23549 bp, 31 predicted proteins | sample 5399831 | NCBI WGS metagenome assembly WPCJ01 (sample SAMN12869470, study PRJNA574797) | sludge metagenome | isolation source: wastewater treatment of pH10 | place: China:Beijing | collected 2019-05-20 | reverse complement strand
GAGATCACCCGCTACGGCACGCTGAAGCGCTGGGCGACGGAACTCGGCATGAACGACGCCGCGAAGCTGCTCGATGCCACGCTGCAGGAAGAATCGAAGACCGACAGCGACTTGACCAGACTGGCTGATGCCTCCGTGAACCAGCGGGCGAAAGCAGCCTGAGAAAAGCGACACGGCCCGGGATCGATCCTGGGCCGTGTCGCTTTTGCCGTCGCCGACACAGCCAAATTTCCGCCAGCCATAGGAGCCAGCCATGGCCAGGAGCACAAGAACGTCCACAACGAAGCGGGATGGGGAAACAGCTACGATCCACGACCAGAAGCTGGTACGCGGCAATGGCGGCGAGTTGCATCAGGTCGCCGAAGGCGACACGCCGGTGCTGACGACGGCGCAGGGAGGTCCGGTTGCTGATGACCAGAACACGCTCAGATATGGCGAGCGCGGCCCGTCGCTGATCGAGGATTTCCACTTCCGCGAAAAGATCTTCCACTTCGACCACGAGCGAATTCCCGAGCGCGTGGTGCATGCACGCGGCTACGGCGCGCACGGCTATTTCGAGACCTATGAATCGCTGGCGAAATACACCCGCGCCGACATCTTCCAGCGCGCCGGCGAGAAGACGCCCGCCTTCGTGCGCTTCTCGACGGTGGCCGGTTCCAAGGGGTCGTTCGATCTGGCCCGCGACGTGCGTGGTTTCGCCGTCAAGCTCTATACGCAGGAGGGTAACTGGGACATCGTCGGCAACAACATTCCGGTCTTCTTCATCCAGGATGCGATCAAGTTTCCCGATATCATCCACTCGGTGAAGCCCGAGCCGGATCGCGGCTTCCCGCAGGCGGCGTCGGCGCACGACAATTTCTGGGACTTCATCTCGCTGACCCCGGAATCGATGCACATGATCATGTGGGTCATGTCCGACCGGGCGATCCCGCGTTCGTTCCGCTTCATGGAAGGGTTCGGCGTCCACACCTTCCGCTTCCTCAACGCCAGGGACGAATCGACCTTCGTCAAGTTCATCTGGAAACCGAAGCTCGGCCTGCAATCGGTGGTCTGGAACGAGGCGGTCAAGATCAACGGCGCCGATCCGGACTTCCACCGCCGCGATCTCTGGAACGCGATCCAGACGGGCGATTTCCCGGAATGGGAACTCTGCGTGCAACTGTTCGACCAGGACTTCGCCGACAGTTTCGACTTCGACGTCCTCGACCCGACCAAGCTCATCCCCGAGGAGATCATCGAACCGTTGCCGGTCGGCAGGCTGGTGCTCGACCGCATGCCCGACAATTTCTTCGCCGAGACCGAGCAGGTCGCGTTCATGACGCAGAACGTGCCGCCCGGCATCGACTTCTCCAACGACCCGCTGCTGCAGGGCCGCAACTTCTCCTATCTGGACACGCAGTTGAAGCGGCTGGGCTCGACCAACTTCACCCATCTCCCGATCAACGCGCCGAAGTGTCCATTCCACCACTTCCAGCAGGACGGTCACATGGCGATGCGCAACCCGGTGGGGCGGGTGAACTACCAGCCGAACTCATGGGGCGAAGGCCCCCGCGAAAGCCCGGATCGCGGTTTCCGTTCGTTCCGTGACGAGGTCGAAGGGCCGAAGGTGCGCCTGCGGGCGGAGAGCTTCGCCGACCACTACAGCCAGGCGCGCCAGTTCTTCGTGAGCCAGACCGTGACCGAGCAGAAGCACATCGCCATGGCGCTCACCTTCGAGCTGTCGAAGGTGGAGATGCCGGCGATCCGGGAGCGGATGGTGGCGCATCTGCTCAACATCGACGAGGGGCTGGCGGAAACCGTCGCCGAAAAGCTCGGCATGAAGGAACTGCCGGAGCCGGCGGATGCGGCGATCGCCCCGAGGGACGACCTGCCGGCATCGGATGCGCTGTCGATCATCAAGAACGGGCCGGAAAACTTCGCCGGCCGCAAGGTGGGCGTGCTCGTCAGCGACGGCGCGGATGCGGGGTTGCTGAAGAAGCTGCGGGCGGCGATCGAGAAGGAGGGCGCGACACTGGAGATCGTCGCTCCCCGGATCGGGGGCGTCGCGGCGTCCGACGGCAGCACGGTCGCAGGCGACCACATGATCGACGGCGGCCCCTCGGTGCTCTTCGATGCCGTCGCCATCATCGTTTCGGAAGAAGGCGTGGAACGTCTCACCGGGGAAGCCGCCGCGCGCGATTTCGTCGCCGACGCCTTCGCCCATTGCAAGTTCATCGGCTACGCTGCCGCGGCGACGCCGCTGATGGAGAAGGCAGGCGTTCCGCTCGACGAGGAGGACGAGGGCCTCATCCCCCTCGATGGCCGCGACGCGGCGGCCGGTTTCGTCGCTGCCTGCCGCAAGCTTCGGGTCTGGGCGCGCGAGGGAGCCGTGAAGCTCTGATGGCGTGAGCGGACGATGAGTGCGCAGGGCCTCGTCCATGGTCCGCTCGGCGGGGGCCTGGACCGGAGGAGAGCTCGACCGGCTTCTCCGCGGCTCGACGTTCGACACGCTCGTGATCACGGGCGGAGAGACCGACATTTGCGCGCTAGTGACCGTGCCGGGCGCGGTCGACCGCGGTTATCGCGTCGTGCTTGCGACGGATGCCATCTGCAGCTCCGCCGATGAAAAAGGGCGAGCCATTCCATATCGTTCAAGGGAATGAACCCCGACAGCTCAAGGAAAGCGCAAGCGATCTCGGGCTGACTCCCCGCTTACGGCTCGGCATAGCCGCCGATCTCGAGTTGAAGGGCGGCAGGGTCGACCGGGCCGGGAAAGACAAAGGCCCCGCGCCGCACGGCGTGGGCGGCGATATGGTCAAACTCGATCTGTTTTTGCGAAGCGCGTCCTGAGGCGTCAGGCGTGGAGGCGTATACCGTCACCGCTGCTGCGGCCTCGTCGCCGCGGTTCGCGACGGCGACCATCACCACTGTGCCGTTGTCGAACTGGTCGACGCCCTCGAACGACACTGAAAGCTCCGGAGGGCGGTTGTCGCCGAACAGCGCCTGGTAGCCGAGGAAAAGAACCAGCCCGACAACGACGGCTGCGGAAACGGAGCCGAAGATCCACTCGACGGCGGGTCTGGCTTTTTCGGAACGGGTTTGCTCCTTCTCGTTCATCTCCCGCCTCACAGGATCAGTCGTGCGGCGGCCGCGCCAATCGCGGATGGGAAGGCGAGCACGACCATCGCCATCACGACGCTGTCGCCGGACAGCCCGTCGGTGCGCGCGAAAATCCAGAGAAGATAGAGGCTGATCGCGAGCGCGATCACGTAGCCGGGCAACGTCAGCCGGATGAAGGGGCTCCACCATGGCTCTTCCGGCGAGACATCCGATCCTCCGGCAAAGCCGACCGCGAAGACGAAGCCATGCATGAGCGTCAGCGAAAGCGCGACCGTCGCGAGCGCGTGCCACTCGGTCATCTGATAGGAGATGAGCATCATCTCCTCCGTCGGCGCGAGATTGAAGCCGAGGAACAGCGCGCCCACCCCCATCAGGAACAGCTCGCCGCCGTAAGGCTCGTCTTCCTCTCCGACGTCCTCGCCGCCGGTCGATTCCGCGCCGAACTGGCTTTTGGCGAGAAGCGCGCCGACCGACGCCGGCACCATCTGGATCACGACCTTGCCGATGATCTCGTCGAAAGGCGTGTCGAGCGTGATGGTGCCGAAGAGGACGAGCAAGGTGGCGCAGACGATCGACGCGATACCCAGCGCGATCAGCGCGTCGATGACATCGTCGCGCCATCCGCGCGTGCGTTCGAAGCCGATGTGACGCGACAGCACCACCAGCAGCGGCAATGTCGTGACGAACAGGACAAGCAGCCGAAGCCGATCGAGATAGAAGCCGAGCCACCACAGCTCCATCGTCATCAACATCGGCAACGAGAAGATGAGCGCGCCGCCTGCTGCGCGACCGAAGTCGCGGGCCGCCCGGCTCGTGCCTGATCCCGATGGCTGCGTCTGTGCAGGCAAGGAAGTGTCTCCGTTTCTCCTCAGAACCGATTCAGGGATGCGTCGGTTCCGCCGTGCCACACCGCCAGACAGACGCGCATGTTGGCAAGGATCCCGAAACATCGTTGACGCAGCATGGCCGAGGAGAGTGGAACCGGGACGGGCAACGTTCGTTGAGCGGCGCTACCCTGGGGAACCGCTGAATGCGCAAGCTTGATCTGCGTACGGGAAAGCCGGTCTGGAGTTCCTACCGCTCCCATCGCATTTCCGAAGAGAGGCTGACGAGCGATCTGCGCACGGACGTGCTTGTCGTCGGCATGGGCATATCGGGCGCGATGACGGCCGACCTGCTGACGGAAGCCGGACACGACGTGGTGATGATAGACCGCCGCGGCCCGTCTCTCGGCTCCACGCCGGCCACGACCGCGCTCGTGCAGTTCGAGGTCGACGTGCCGTTAACGAGGCTGCGGCGAACCATGGGAATCGACAAGGCGACGCGCGCCTGGCGGCGCGCAAGGCTGGCCGTGACCAATCTGCGCGGGCGGATCGAGGAACTGCACATCCCCTGCCGGATCGCCGACCGCTCGACGCTCTATCTTGCCGGCAACGTCCTCAACGGAAGCAGCCTCCGGGAGGAAGCGGCGGTGCGGGCGGCGGCGGGCCTGTCCGCACGCTATCTCACGGCAAGTGAACTCAAATCCGGTTTCGGCATCGACCGGGCGGGCGCAATCCTCTCCGACGGCAATCTCGCGCTCGATCCGGTGAAACTCACGTCCGGCCTGCTCTCGCATGCCCGCAACCGTGGCGCACGCCTGTTCGCACCGGAAGAGGCGGTGGATATCCGGTATCGCCGGGACTCCATTGACGTGGCGACCCGCTCCGGTCACCGGATCGAGGCACGCCATGTCGTGCTCGCGACCGGCTACGAGCTGATGGATATCGTCAGGAACGATCGCCACAGGATCATATCCACCTGGGCGATCGCGACGCGGCGGCAGCCGAAAAGCAAGCTCTGGCCGGGCGAGACGATGATCTGGGAAGCCTCCGATCCCTACCTTTATCTCCGCACCACGCATGACGGACGTGTCATCTGTGGCGGCGAGGACGAAGAGTTCGAGGACGAGGCGCTGCGCGATGCGTTGATCCCGCAGAAGATACGGCGGATCGCGGACAAGCTCGGCAAACTGCTTCCGTCCATCGATCCCACGCCAGAATTCGCATGGGCGGGCAGCTTCGGAACGACGCTTACCGGCCTGCCTCTTATAGGCCCCATCCCCAACAGGCCGCGCGTCTTCGCGTTGATGGGCTACGGCGGCAACGGCATCACGTTCTCGCGCATCGCCGCCGAAATCATTCGTACCGCGCTTGCCGGTCAAGAAGATACCGACGCCGATCTGTTTTCTCTCAAATCCGGAAATTAGCTCTCTCATGCATTTCCAGAGTCACTGCAACGATGCATTCGAGGCAAATTGGATCGTAGCAAACTGCCACGTCTCCGGCATTCACCCAATTGCTGATATCGAGGCGCAAAGCTGTCGGTCATACCGGCTGTGCCCGGCCTGCAGCCTGCGATCACGTGGATCTACCTTGTTGTCGCGCGTCAGTTCGATCTGGCCACCGCGCAGCGAACACTTCCTTGTGATCACTGGGAATGCCCGCTCTCTGGAAAAGCCTCCGCATGTAGGTGCTTGCCTGCTTGCTCGGGTTCTTGAGGTTCGTCAGCGTCGGAAACAGGAAGGCTTCACCCCGGGATTGTGCCCATTCCACGAAGCCGATCTCGCGTAGCAGATCGTGTAGCACGAAGAACGTCGTGCTGTGGTCGGTCTTGATCGGCACGCGTTTCCACGTTTCTCCGCCGACCTGCAAGATTCCTGTGGTCTATGCGACCCACACGCCCGGGTATTTCTGACGGATGTCGTTTCCCGTCAGGTGTACCAGAAGGCCCAGGCGGCGCCCGGTCAGGTCGCCGAGCAATGGCAGAATGGCTTCATCGAGCAACCTGCCTTCGATCCCGGTTCGAAAGACGCCGTTCAACTGCTCCGAACTCAGCGGTTCTGCAGACTGTGTGGGTGCTGCGGTCTCCGGATAGGTCACGACGGTGCCTGCCAGAGAGTTGGGATAGTCATAAGTCCGCGCGTGCCAACCGATGGTGGATTTGACGATCGACACGTAGCCATCCTCGAACGCTGAACGCTTCTGGCCGTCGCGCTCGAAGAGGTTCGCAGGAAGCCTGCGGCGAAGCATGCGTGAGGTGGCAACTGGCGCCTGCCGACTTCCTTGCACACCATGCAACCAAACGGCCCCATAAACGGCCCCGCTGCCGAACGGTCGCCGGGTCTTATCGGGATTCTTATGATTTCCGCCGTTGCCGTGAGCTGTTTTCGGGCTTTATCCTGATCCGCAGCGTTCCGCCCTCCGGGTGCTCGATCTCGAACGCATTCGTCTTGCGCACGAGGTCGCTCAGCTTGCGGAACCCGAAGGTGCGCGGATCGAAGTCGGAGGCGAGGTTGGCAAGCTGTGTGCCGACGGCGCCGAGCGGCACCCAGCCATCCTCGCTCTCCATCTGCGCGATCACCTTCCTGATGATCGGCACGGCGGCCGACGGCGGCTGCAAGGGTTTGGCGCTCGGCGCGGCTTCCGGCTCGTTCGCGGGCACGGAGGGCAGAAGGTTCTCGGTATAGACGAACCGGCGGCAGGCCTGCCGGAAACTCTCCGGTGTCTTCTGCTCGCCGAAACCGAAGACGTCGACGCCCTGCTCGCGAATACGGGCGGCAAGGCGGGTGAAATCGCTGTCGGAGGAAACCAGGCAGAAGCCGTCGAAGCGCCCGCTGTGCAGCAGATCCATCGCGTCGATGACCAGCGTGATGTCGGAAGCGTTCTTGCCGGTCGTGTAGGCGAATTGCTGCTGGGGAATGATCGCGTGTTTCGACAGCACCTCGGCCCACGCCTTCGATCGGGCGCTTGAGAAATCGCCATAGATGCGGCGGACGCTGGCCTCCCCGATCTTCGCGATCTCCTCGAACAGGCCGTCCGCGATCTTCGCCGAGGCATTGTCGGCGTCGATGAGAACGGCAAGCCGTGGCGAGCGTGGTTCCGACGGCATCAACGGTTCCTCGTCATGCTGTTTGTTGCCCGACTTCAAGGATCTGCATCTTCTGCCGCAGCCCGGTGGCGACGACCGATACCCTGAACCTGCCTTCAAGAGCCTCGTCGAATATGGCGCCGACGATGATGTCGGCGTCGGTGTCGACTTCCTCGCGGATGCGGGTCGCCGCCTCGTCGACCTCGAACAGCGTCATGTCCGGCCCGCCCGAGATCGAGACGAGGACGCCTCTCGCGCCGCCCATCGACGCCTCGTCGAGAAGCGGGTTGGCGATTGCCGCTTCCGCCGCGTTCTTCGCGCGGCCTTCTCCCGTGGCCTCGCCGGTGCCCATCATCGCACGGCCCATGTCGCGCATCACCGACCTGACATCGGCGAAGTCGAGATTGATGAGCCCTTCCTTGACGATCAGATCGGTGATGCAGCCGACGCCGGCATAGAGCACGCGATCCGCCAGGGCGAAAGCGTCGGCGAAGGTCGTCTTCGCGTCGGCGACGCGGAACAGGTTCTGGTTCGGGATCACGATGACCGTGTCGGCACATTCGCGCAGGCGATCGATACCTTGTTCCGCCGCCTGCATGCGGCGCGTGCCTTCGAAGACGAACGGCTTGGTGACGACGGCGACGGTGAGAATGCCGGCCTGGCGCGCGGCATCGGCAATGACGGCAGCCGCGCCCGTGCCGGTTCCGCCGCCCATGCCGGCGGTGATGAAACACATATGCGTTCCGGCAAGGTGCGCCATGATCTCGCCGAGCGATTCTTCGGCGGCCGCGTGGCCGATCTCGGGAAGCGAGCCCGCGCCCAGACCTTCGGTGGTCAGGGCTCCCAACTGAATGCGATGCGACGCCTTCGACATGGCGAGCGCCTGGGCGTCGGTGTTGGCGGCGATGAACTCCACGCCTTTCAATTGCTGGGCGATCATGTTGTTGACGGCGTTGCCGCCGCCGCCGCCCACGCCGATCACGGTAATCCGGGGTTTGAGTTCAACAATGCTCGGTTTGGCAGTCATAGCCATTCTTCAGAAGCCGGAATGTCAGCCCGTCCCGGAGGGAGCAACATTCGAATCAGAACTATATCCGCCCGCGCCAACGGACCAGAGCGCGGCTGCTTTCGCAAGCTCATATCCCTCATGGCTTCTCGTTGCTGTCTCGAACTGCCGAAACCCGCCTAATGGATCGTCCCGCAATCGTTGGCTGGATGCACGCGATTGAGGATGCGCATTGTCTCTTCGGCATCTGCTATCTGCATTCCCGTCGTCTGCCTGCTGCCGACCTCCGCAGGGCGGCCGGTGAATGCGTCGAAAACCGTCCATGTTCCATTCTTTTCAAGGCGTCGATCGTAACGGCTGTTTGCGCGCAGCAAGGCATTCATGGCTGTTCCTTTTCAATGGGTTATCGAACACAGGGCGCGGCTGAGCGCGTGATGCCGGTCACGATCCGCCGGTGCGTTCCTCGCGCTGGGCCTTGCCGACGCTGTTCTGTTCCCCGCCATCGTCGGCACGATTGAGCGTGACAGTGCAGCGGATGAGAAAATTCCAGTCGGGACCGTGCTCTATGATGAGATGGAGATCCAATATCTCCTCGAAAAAATGCTCGACGCTCTGCGTTCCCCCTGCCGTGCGATACTCGACCACCGCCTTCCAGCGTTTTTCGCCGTGCAGCGTGACGACATTGCTCATCGGCATGTCCGTTTCGGCAGGAACCGCGCTAGATCGTGATGCTGGTCAGAACGATGAACAGCGCCATTCCCACGACGCCCACGGCCAGCAGGAGCAGGGGCCATGCCAGGGGATTGGCATTCAGCCAGGCGAGATAGTGCATGGGGTAGATCCTGAGGCGAGGAGGGAAGGGTCAATGAGAAACGGTCTCGCCGTCGATTTCCCACCTTTGCAACGTGTTGCCGATGAACAGATCCATTTTTTCAATCGGTAAGCTGAGCCGGAAAGCGCCGTCATTCATGAAGGCGGCCAAAAGCTCCCGTTCGCCGGTCAGACCCAACTGGAACTCCCTGACGAGCAGGGCCGCCACCCGCTCGGCGGCAAGACTGGCGGAAACGATGCTGTTCTTCGTGCAAACGTCGGCATGAACCCGCATGATCATGTTCATGTCGGCTGATGTCAGATATGATCGGAGAGGCGGAATTGGAGGGCATGGCGTCCTCCTTTCACAGTTGGGGCAAGGGCACGGTGGCCGCCCTCAACCGGCAGAGCCCTGGGCGAAGCTGCCGACTTCCCAACTCTATCAGCATAAGGTGGACACAGCGAGGATAATCGCGATCGGTAACGATTTATGTCTTCTCGTATCGTTTCCGTGTTAACATGGATTTCTCGCGCGCAATCGGGCGTGCTTGTCCAGACCAGAATCGGACATCATCATGAAAACCCCCACATGGCTGTCGCCTGCACTCTACGGTGCGGGCGCAGGAGCAATCGCATTGGCAATCGTCGGCTTCACCTGGGGCGGGTGGGTGACGGGCGCCAACGCCCGCAAGATGGCGGACGATGCCTCCGGCGTTGCCGTAGCCTCGAGCCTGACGCCCTACTGTCTGGAGCGCGCGCGTGCTGATCCGAGATCGGCGGAGCTTATGGCGGAACTGAAGGCCGCCAGCGGCTTCAACCGCAGGGGTATCGTGGAAAAGGCCGGATGGGCGACGCCGCTCGGCTCCGACCAACCCGTTCGCGGGCTGGCTGCCGCCTGCGAACAGGCGCTGGCCACATCCTGACATCCGGGAAGCGGTCCGCGGTTTCAAAAAGCAAAAAGGCCGGGCGAACCCGGCCTCTCCTATACGTCTCGATGATCAGTGCCAGTACATCCGTGGTCAAGGATCAGAAACGCAGTTCCGTTACGCGGCCTGAAGGTTCTCGGCCGCGCTCTTGCCGTTGCGGTTGTCCTTCACGACGTCGAAGCTCAGCTTCTGGCCTTCCGCGATGGTGCGCAGGCCAGCGCGTTCGACGGCGCTGATGTGAACGAACACATCGGTGCTGCCGTCGTCCGGCTGAATGAAGCCAAAGCCCTTGGTCGAATTGAAGAACTTTACGGTTCCAGTGGTCATGACGATTTCCTTTCAAAAATCATGCGTAGATGTCCGCCGCGCAGGTGGCACGACGAACGGTTCAGATCGATTTGAGAGAAGAAGATCGCCGAAGGCGTAAAGCCGGAAACAAAGTTCGACAAGCAAGATCGATAAATTCAATCTAGGCCACAACGGTGTCTGAAACAAGGCATGCCGGGAAATAAGCGTATGAACCCTGGATTCTATTGTCCCGCGGTCCCGGTCTGCCATCAACGCAGATCGTCGGGGCCGATGCGATAGATGGCGTTTTTCCGGCCGCGATAGATGCGAACCGCTGCTTCATGGATTTGCACGCGCGCGGCATCGAAAGCCGCAAGGCACCCTTCTTCCATGATCAGGGCGGCATCGGCCCGAAGCGCGGCGTTTTCCACCAGAAACGGAACCTCGAACATACCGTCATAGGCGGTGAACAGGACGCCATGCCTGTCCTCGTCGAAGCTGCGGCTGCGGTTGGGGAAGGTCAGCGACACCTCAGGCGATCGCCGCGGCGCTGCCAAAGGATGCGGCGGGCTCCGTCGCCGCGCCGCCGGATTCCCCTTCATCGTCGCGCCTGTTGAGCGTCATCATCCTGTCCATCGCCTCGGCACGATTAAGGCCCATCGTTGCACCGGCGTTTGAATCCGCCGGAACGCCGGTGAAGACGTGATAGACGGTCCAGCTCCGGTTGGCTTCGATGCGCCGGCCATATTGATGGCCGTTGCCTCCACGGTTTTTATTCATGGTCAAAAGCATCGATACTCTCTCGAAGTTGCCGCCCGGAAATCAGTTTCCACCTGTCCGGCGCGGCGCATTGGTGTTCGCTGCGGATTTGATCTGGGCGGAAAACGAGGTCTCAGGTTTGGGCGGAGCCTTTTCCTGCTTGGGTTTTCGTATTTCGCGGCTGCTGCGTTTTTGTCCCTTGGCCATGGCCGAATGTCCTTTCGATGAGTGTTGCGCCGTTCCCGGTGGTCGGCAAATCGGCTGCTTCAAGAATGTCCTGCGTCACCACCCGTTCATGCCGCTCCGCATCGCTGCGCACCCGGTACTGGAGGGCATCGTCCCTTGGGGGCAGCGTGGCGATGATGCGGTAGAAATGCGCAGTGCCGGGCGAGACACCGAACCGGGATGTCATGCGGACGATCTGTCCGATGCGAAACAGATGCGACGCCGGCTGGTGCCTGCGCCTTCCCGTCTGGCTGCGGTCGGTCAAAACGGTCATGCTTCCTCACGATCCCTTGTCAGCGCGGCTTCGAGGTCGGCCACGTCGATCGGCACCATCTGTTGTGTCGGTCGCCCCGTGGTGACGGCCGGCAGGTGAATGAAGGTCGCGATGCGCCGGAAGGCGAGAAACGTCGTTCCCTCGATCTGCTCCTCGTCATAGTCCACCAAATATTCGCCGGGCGGCTGCGGCTCGTCGAACCCGTAGAGCCGGAACTCCGACGAGAACCGGACCGTCGACCGTGTGGTCCGAACTTCCATGGTGCGGTTCCTCCGATGCTGCCCGTCATGATCGCCGGGGTGGCGCCTGCAACCGGCTCGCTTTGCCGGATTGTCGCGAGATGATGAACAGAATTGCGCGAATTCAGGCGCGCCATCACGCGACGCGCATCAACTGTCGAAGATCGGGAGGGAGATGGCGGGTCGAAGGCCTCTGACACCGCGGAAAAGCCATTTCGGCCAAATCAACGTCTAGACAGTGCACCACGATTGCGTTCCAATTGCGGCCTCTTCGTCGCTGGCGCATTATGAGCTGGACACCCTCGCGTCGGCTCCGGTCCACGAGCTCACCCTTCGTGATAGCAGTCCGTATAGAATCCTTTGCGGACTCCGTCCTCAGCCATCGCGTACAGCCTCTTACGATCCGCCTTTGTCGTCGCGATCTCAACGATATTGTCCAAGACTGCCTCGTCTTCATCGGTGGGGAAGCAGACATAGACCGAGGGCTCGATGGCTGCGGCTATGGACGGCACGGTCACGATGCCAAGAAGCATGGCTGCATAGATGGACGTTTTCACCGATATGCGGATCTTCTCATATGCGCGAGCAATTCGCGCCTCGTAGAGTTATTGGGATTGCTATTTTTTGACCATAGACGCCGCCTGATAGCGGAGACGCTGCAGACTGATAGGTTATACTCGGTCATGCAGCTGGAACTGAACCCTGTCGCGCTCCTGCCCAATCCTGCAACGGGCCTTGGTTGTTGGCGCAAGGGAGGGATTCGAACCCCCGATGCCCTTGCGAGCATGCCGCATTTCGAGTGCGGTGCATTCGACCACTCTGCCACCTCTCCGCAAGGTGCGTGGTGAGCCTGGTCAGGCGCGGCACGCGCATAGCCACTATGACGCGCGGGAGCTTCGGTGTAGTCGCTGCCCCGAACGTGCCGCTTACGCGCCATGAAGTTGCGGACAGCCGATTTGAAGGGGTAGTTTCTCGCGCCCTAGTCACTAAGTTGGCATCGATAGGCTGATAACGAATCGTGATGTCGGTATGACAAGAAAATACAAGGTTGTGTCCTTGTTTTCAGGCGCTATGGGCCTTGATCTCGGTTTGGACCAGACTGGTCGCTTCGAGCTTGTTGCATGCGTCGAAAAGGAAAGGGCATTCTGCGACACCATTCGCGCCAACCGCGACGCCGGCCGGTTGCCTAGCGATCTCGCAGTCATTAAAGCTGACATCTCCTGCCTGTCAGTCAATGAATTTCTACGCATGGCCGACCTCAAAGCTAGCGATGTCGACGTGGTAGTCGGAGGGCCCCCTTGCCAATCCTTTAGCACGGCAGGCCGCCGCCAAGGTATACAGGATCCACGGGGAACGCTTCTTTGGGATTTCCTCAGATTCATCGAGGGTCTTAATCCCAAATTTTTCTTGATGGAGAATGTCCGCGGCCTACTCTCTGCCAGTATCCGCCATCGCCCTATCGCGGAAAGACCAGATAAAGGCGGACGACCCCTCCACTCGGACGAAATGCCTGGGTCTGTAGTGCAAATGTTTGCGAGCGACTTACAAGCGATCGTTGGTGGGCCTTACCATATGGACTGCTTTGAAGTTAACGCCGTTAACTATGGAGCGCCCCAGTTACGAGAACGAGCGGTATTTGTCGGTAATAGATTTGGTGTTAAAGTAGACTTTCCAGAGCCAACTCATGGACCAGTCGTATCTAATAGGGATCTTTTCGACCCAGCAAATCTGCGGCCTTGGTCGACGTTGGGAGATGCGCTTAAAGGGCTGGAAGATGTCGGCAACGCCATCATGGATTTCAGTCCGCGTAAGAAGCACTACCTTTCGATGGTACCTCCAGGATCGAATTGGCGCTCATTGCCAGTCGAAATCCAAAAGGAGTCGATGGGACGCGCTTGGCATGCGAAGGGAGGGCGCTCAGGTTGGTGGAGAAGGCTTACCGCGGATCTACCCTGTCCAACTCTGGTTACTATGCCAAACCATGCAAGCACATCACTTTGCCATCCTAGCGAGACGCGAGCGCTGACCGTTCGAGAGTATGCCCGAATACAGGGCTTCCCCGATAGCTGGCAAATATGTGGGAAGACGGTCGAGCAATACGCTCAAATAGGGAATGCAGTGCCAGTTCGACTAGGTGAAGTTGCTGGTGTCGTGGTTGCAGACGCCCTTGATGAAAGGGCTACGGCAGGGTGGTCTCAGTTAGCTTCAACGCAGAAAGCCTTTAGAACCGTATATGTCCAGGCACACATACGCACACGACAGTGGTTTAAAGATGGTGAGGCCATGATCTGGGACGGTGATGTTGATATCGGGCAGCCACGTTATCGATCTCCTAAGACACGGCGGTGGATAAAGAAAATGTTGGAAGCAGCAGAATGACTACTGAAGATGAGGAGAGCAAACTATACGCTTTATTAAGGGAACCTAGGCATCCATACGACCGGGATGAGATTAAGAAACTCTTCTCGTTAACAGACAGGAAGAGTTATAGAGCTCGCTGCCATATTAAAATCAGACCTTTCTATAAATCTCCCAAGAATTTATGGTCGTCGTAAATCTCTCCCTGATTATAGGACAAATCCCTACGTAATGCTGGCAACTGCCAACATTATGGGATTGTCTGATCCAGAGGTATTTGCGAATTTCCTATTCAACTCGAAGCTCGCGATGGGGCTTGAGACGTCATTCGGAAAGATCATAGAGCGCGCACTCGTAGGTTCTTATCCTTGTGAGACTAATGCAAAATGGTCCGATCCTGTCGAAAAACTCGCCGAGTTCGCAGAGGAGAGCCGCCTGCCGACCCGCCAAGCGAAGGCAATAGCGCGAAGCAAGTCCATCTGGCGCGAAATTGACAAGGAAGTGACGGTCGGCAACCGACGCTACATGACGTCGATCAAAAGCGGGCCAAACACCATAAATGATACGCAAGTCCAAGGTATGGTTGACGCCATCGCCGGGAAGCATGTGGAATGGCTCAAGCAGTCTGAAGCTGCGCACCCAGGTTTAGAAGGCATCGATATAATCGTTGGCTTGACGTATGGCACCGAGCGCTCGACGAACAACAAAGACATCCAAATCATGGCCAAGCTGTTGGATTTTGGCTTCCGCGAGCTTGATCCGTCGGGCGCGCCTGGCGTTCTTGTCGACAGAGCCACGGGAAGGGTAAAAATTCATCGTAAAGTCGGGAAATCGTTCTGGTCATGGGTTGGAGACCCAAGAGATGAAAACGCACAGCCCCAGGTATTTCTTGAGGTGCTTCTAGCGCTGGTCATTGCCTTCCGGGATCTCCTCAAGGATGGGACGGCAATCGAGGAAGGTATAAATGAAAGGCTTGCTCGACTGGCGAAGGCCTTACTCTCCATGAGGCTGGATCCAGAGACACTTCCTGATTGGATTCGGGAAGAAGAGGACATCAACGACGAAAAGCTGTTCTATCTACTCACTGCTCTAAGTTCATTTTTCAATGAGGGCATATGATTCGTTGTTCACATGCAGTGAATTCAGTAGATTTTACCTTCCCGGTTGGAAGAATTCAGTAAATGCGTCTGCACGAAAATTTCCAGGATCACTCTAACGCCTATAATCAGCAACAGCTAAAGGCGCATCACTCTGCCGTCCATTCAGACTTCCTCGCCGGGAAAATGGTTGGTGGATATGAGAGCATATAGCGCGCCAATATAGACGCATCTACGTTCGATTATACAAGATCATCTGCAAGCGACCGTGCCAGCCGTCAAGATTGCTGGATGCCTTCTGGATCAGCGGGTTGTCGGATTCAAGTCCGGACGCGCTCTTGAAGAAGATGGCCTCATGGAAATGATTGTGTTCGTTGTTGACTATCAGGCGCAGAGACAGTTCGGTGGTTTTCTGCTCCGCACGCTTGCTCAATGATGCAGCGTCCGGCGGCGGCTTGGATCATGCGGGAGCGGCGAAAAACACGAAAGCCTTGATTTCATGTAAAGAACCGGGAAAGTTCCGGTTACATTCGATGCTAAATTCGGCGTCCCAGGGGCTGGGAGCTTTACATCGGGAGTAGTGGAACCAGCTTTTCGGACATGGTTTCGGCTCCGAGGTTTACATTTTGGGCTCCGTGTCATCCCGCATGTAAACTTTCGGCACGGTCCGCCCACCCATGCTACAGGGCGGCATGACTTCGCGCAGCACCCTCATCGGCGTCTCGACCGCTCGTCAGGAGATCAAGAAAAGTCGCTTCGTTGCGACCACCGGTCCCGTCACCGATGAAGCTGCGGCGAAGGATTTCATCGCCGCGCACTCGGACCAGACGGCAGGTCACAATTGCTGGGCATGGCGTCTCGGGCAGAGCTATCGGTTTAGCGACGATGGCGAGCCGGGCGGCACAGCCGGGAAGCCGATTCTCGCAGCAATCGACGGGCAAGGTCTCGATGGTGTCGCTGTCGTTGTCGCCCGCTGGTTCGGTGGCGTCCTGCTCGGCAGCGGCGGGCTGGTCCGAGCATATGGTGGCACGGCAGCGATGTGCTTGCGCGAGGCTGAGAAGATCGCGCTGGTCGAAACCGTATCAGGGACCATTGCATGCACCTTCAGCGATCTGGCTCTGATGCAGGCACGGCTCGGCGCGTTTCCAGGCGTGCAGGTGCGAGATCAGGCGTTCACCAGCACCGGCGCGGTGTTGTCGCTATCGGCTCCTGCTATGGAGGCCGCCAGCATTGCACGTCTGGTCATCGATCTGACCAGCGGCCGCGCGGTGTTGAGATGGGATAAGTAGATGCATCTACCTAACCCAGCCGCTGCACCAAATCCTCCGCGCGCAGATGACTGTAGCGGCGGAGCATCCGCAGCTCCTTGTGCCCGGAGATGCTCGACACCTCCATCACGTGCAGTCCTCGCTCGAACAAGCGGCTGACAGCTTCATGACGCAGATCGTGGAACTTGAGGTCTGTGATCTTCACCCGGATCAGCAGACGCCGCCATGCGGCTTCCAGGGCTCCAGCTTTCAGCGGGAAGATTGTAGGCGCATCTACGGATGCGCGTTCATTCCAGTCCATCAGCGCCTGGAACGCGCTGCGAAAACGGCACCTCACGACCCTCACCATTTTTGGTCATGTGCAGCGTGGCGACACGCCGGTTGTGCGAGATGTTCGCCCACCGCAGCCCGAGCAGTTCGCTCCGGCGCATCCCGGTCTCGATGGCGACGATCAGCAGCGTCTTGAAGCAGGGTGTCTTCCCTGCGTCGCAGCCATCGAGCAGGCGCTGCTCCTCGTCACCGGACAGGCGACGGCTGCGCTCATTCCGGATCACCGGACGGCGCACCATCTTCACGACGTTCCGATTGAGCGGCAGGCCCCAATCCCGGATCGCGACCTCAAGCACATGGCTGAGGATCGCCATCTCTCGCACGGTGGTAGACGCACGCTTTGTAGACGCTTATCCCGGAACGATGTGATGTCCTGCTGCGACAGCCCAATCATCGTGCGGTAGGTAAGCTCGTGACGCCGCAGCACATCGAGGCGCTGGATCTTCTGCACGGAGCCGCGCTTCGTCGGCGAGACCTCGCGCTGGTAGCGCTCCAACAGATCGCCGAGCGTCCTGCTTTCGAGGATCTTGGTATCAGGTGCAGACCCGAACCGATCAACCTGGGCTTTCAGATCGCGCGCCCATTTCTCCGCTTCGAGCTTGCTGTCGAAGCTCTTAGCGCGAGGCTTCATGCCGCGCCGACGCACCTGCGCTTGCCAGCGCCCTCTGAGCTTCCGGATCGTTGCCATGCGAGACCTCCAACGGGTGTTGATGGTCTCGCGTAGGACGCCCCTGGAGGGGTGCCAAGGATTATCCCGGCACTTGATGGTCGCGCTATCCTACTGACATGCTCTGACAGTGATGACACTTTTCAACCCTTCCCTCTCATTATCGGAATGAATAGAGCACGCCGAGACAACATGAGGTGGAGGGAACAATGACTAGCGACAATCGCTTTCCGGGAGAGGTCTGCCAGAAGATCGGCAACTATGTTTATCGGCTTATCGATCCTCGCAACGGAGAGACATTCTACGTTGGCAAGGGTCGTAACAATCGGGTCTTCGACCATGCGGCAGGCGTTCCAGATGTTGCCGAGGACAGCGAACAGACGCTCGGCGCAAAGCTTGACCGTATCCGAGCGATAAAAAATGCCGGCCTTTCTGTGCTGCATGTGATCCATCGGCACGAGATTCCGAATGAATCTATCTTTGAGGTGGAGGCGGCTCTGATCGATGCCTATCCGGGCCTGACAAACGTTCAGGGTGGGCACGCCAGCAGCTCATGAGGTCCGATGAACCACATCGAACTGATCGACAAGTATGCGCTACCGGAATTCCCCGAAGCACCGCAACATGCGCTGATCCTTATCAACATCAACAAGCTGGATGACCGATCAGACCGAAAGACGATCTATAACCTGGTTCGCTACTGCTGGCGCATATCGAAGGGCCGCGCGGAAAAAGCGGAATACGTTCTGGCTGTGGTTCGCGGCGTGGTGGTCGGCGCATTTCGTCCGACAAAGTGGATGAATGCGACACCGGAGAACTTTCCGGACATCCCCTATGCGGACGGTTCGGAGAGCCACCGAATCGGATTTGTCGGGACAGAAGCACCGCCAGATATCTGGACTCTCTATGTCGGCGAGCGAGGCAAACGCGTGACCAATTCGGAACTGAAGCACGTGCAGAACCCGATCCGGTTCTGGAACTGTTGAGTAGCGACAAGATCCGCTTACTCGCAACCTCTGTGATCCGCGCAACAAACAATTGCTGCGCCGGTCCGGTGCGTGCCTTCACTGTGGCCCGATGTCCGATGCCACGATAAAACGCACTATACTGACCGAATCAGCGGCGATCATTTCTTCGTAATCATTTGAAAAATAACACTAAATGGCGGAGAGGGGGGGATTCGAACCCCCGATGCCCTTGCGAGCATGCCGCATTTCGAGTGCGGTGCATTCGACCACTCTGCCACCTCTCCGCAAGGTGCGTGGGTCCGTTTCCGGCGCGGGCGAACTCATAGCGATTGTGCGGGCGCTAGACAAGTGGACTTATCCATCAATTCCGACCCGTCGGTGCGAAATGCGTGGAGAGGGCTGCATGTCGCGGAACGTTCGATCCCCGATGCACAAAGCGGACCCGACAGGATCGTCGCGCGAGGACGTCGGGGAGAGAGCGAGGCGCAGGAAGGATTTGCTTGCTGCCGCGCCTGAGGCGCGTCGCGACAAGGTGGACTCGGGCGCTGCGCTTCAGGTGTCTGCTTTCAGGCATGTCGTTGGCCCAAAGCGGGTTTCCACTTTCGGGCGGCACGCTCAGACGAATTTTCGGAACAGTCGGGTCCGGTCGAAAAGCGCGTCCAGCGCCTCCATGCGCTCGTGCGTTTCCTTCCAGTCGGCATCCTGCATGGCGGCGATCAGCGCCTCGATGATGAACAGCGTCACCACCGAGGAATCCCAAGCGGAAGGCGCTTCGATGCGGGCATGAAAGGCATGCGTCGCGTGCCGTGCCGCCGGCGAGCCCCATTGGTCGGTGAACAGGACGAGCTTCGCCCCCTTGTCGCGGGCGGTCTCCGCCAGCCTGAGCAGATCCTGCTGATAGCGGCGGACGTCGAAGGCGACGACCACGTCGTCCGCCCGGATGTCCAGCATATAGTGCGGCCAGGCACTGGAGCCTGCCGCGATCAGCGTCACCCCGCCGCGCACCATCTGCATGTGGGTGAAGAGATAGTCGGCGAGCGTGCGGGTGATGCGGCCGCCGACGATGTGGATCGTGCGCCTGCGGTCCGACAGCAGGGCGACCACGGCGTTGAAGGTCTCGGGCGAGAGCTGGCGCAGCGTCCGGCGCAGGTTCTCGTTCACCTGCTCGGCGAAGCGGTTGAGGATGTGGGTGTCGGGCGCGCCGCGGGTCCAGCGGTCGTGCTTGGCGATCGGGCCGGATATGGTGGCTTCCAGCTCGCCGCGCAGCGCCGCCTGCATCTCGGGGAACCCGGTGAACCCGAGCTTCTTGGCCATGCGCACCACGGTCGGCGTCGACACGCTCGAGGCCGAGGCGACCGCCGTGATCGAATCGAGGCCGAGCATCGGGTAGCTCGCCAGCATCGCGTTCGCGAGTTGCCGTTCGGCGCGCGTCAGCGTCTCGAACCCGGCGCGCATCCGCTCGGCCACGGTCAGATCCTGTGCAGCCTCCATATCCTCTCCTCCCTCGGGCGTCGCCGATGACGAGACCCGTTGAATAGGATGACGAGACCCGTTGAATAGAATGTACCATTGCGCGCGCGATGGAAGAGAAAGTTTCAGAACCGGCTTGACTGTGTTCCCATCTCTGGAATGATCGCCGGTATCACGCCGCGGGAAAGACGGCGACGAGGGTGAGCGGATGAGCGGAGCGCAGATGGCGGACAGTCCCGTGGACGTGGTCAATCCGCAAGGCGCCGGCCGCGTGGTCCTCGTCTGCGAGCATGCCTCCAATTTCGTTCCCGCCGCCTACGGCGATCTCGGCCTCGACCGGGCCGCGCTCGCGGCGCACATCGCGTGGGATCCGGGCGCGCTCGCCGTGGCGCTCGAACTCGTTCGGCTGCTCGATGCGCCGCTGGTCGCTTCCCGCGTGTCGCGGCTCCTCTACGATTGCAACCGCCCGCCCGAAGTGCCCTCCGCCGTCCCGCAGGAGAGCGAGATCTATCGCATTCCCGGCAATGCGGGGCTTTCATCCGAGGCGAGGGCGGAGCGGGCAGCGCGGTTCTACTTTCCCTTTCGCGAGGCGCTTGCGGGGACGATCGAAACGCATGCCGCCCGCGCCGGCCCGCCCGCCATCGTCACCGTCCATTCGTTCACGCCCGTCTATCGCGGCGTGGCGCGAAAGGTCGAGGTCGGCATCCTGCACGATGACGACGCCCGGCTTGCCGATGCCATGTTCGATGCGGCGGCCCGCGGTGCCGATCTTGACGCATCGGAGATCGTGGTTCGCCGCAACGAGCCTTATGGCCCGCAGGACGGCGTGACCCACACGCTGCGCGAGCATGCGCTGCCGCGCGGCCTCGCCAATGTGATGCTGGAGATAAGGAACGATCTGATCGCCGGCGAGGAAGACGCCCGCGCCATGGCGCGCCGGATCGCGGCATGGCTGAACGCCGCACTCGACGCCATGGACCGCGCATCGCCGGCCGAAGGGGAGGGTGCGGCGTGGGCGCGGCGCTGAGGGGGTTCGTCCGTACCGTCGACACGGTCAACCGCTGGGTCGGCCGTTTCGCCATGAACCTGCTCTACGTCATGGGCGCGATCATGCTCTACGCGGTCTGCTCCCGGCTGTTCCTCGGCAAGCCGATCAACTGGGTGATGGAGATGTCGCAGTTCCTGCTGGCGGCCTACTACCTGCTCGGCGGGGCCTATTCGTTCCAGCTCGGCGCGCATGTCCGCATGGACCTGTTCTACGGCAGGCTCTCGGCACGCAGGCGCGCGCTCACCGACGCCTTCACCATCCTGTTCGTGCTGTTCTATCTCGGCGTCATGCTCTACGGCGGCATCTCGTCGACGGAATACGCCTGGAGCTACAACCAGAAGAACTATACGTCCTGGGCCCCGCCGATGTGGCCGATCAAGGCAATCATGACGCTCGGCATCTTCCTCATGCTGCTGCAGGCGATCTCCGCCCTCATCAAGGACGTCGCCATGGCGCGCGGGAAGCCGATCGCATGAGTTCGGAACTCATCACCTTGTTCATGTTCGCCTCGATGCTGCTTCTGATGGCCACGGGCCAGCGCGTCTTCGGCGTCATCGGCTTCGTCGGCGCGGCGGCGGCCCTGTGGCTGTGGGGCAAGGGCTCGGCGGAGATGCCGTTCAACGCCACGATCCAGGTGCTGAACTGGTTCCCGCTCATCACCGTGCCGTTCTTCGTCTTCATGGGCTACGTCCTGTCGGAGTCCGGCATCGCCTCCAACCTCTACCGCATGTTTCATGTCTGGTTCGGCGGCGTGCGCGGCGGGCTCGCGCTCGGCACGATGGGCCTGATGGTGCTGATCTCTTGCATGAACGGCCTGTCGGTGGCCGGCATGGCCATCGGCGCGACGGTCGCACTGCCGCAGCTTCTGGCGCGCGGCTACGACAAGCGCATGGTCACCGGCGTCATCCAGGGCGGCTCCTCGCTCGGCATCCTGCTGCCGCCCTCGGTGGTGCTGGTGCTCTACGCGATGATCGCGCGCCAGCCGGTGCTCCAGCTCTGGCTGGCTGGCATCGTGCCGGGGCTGATGATGGCGGCGCTGTTCACGGCCTACATCTACATACGCTGCCGCATCAATCCGGCGCTGGGGCCGGCCCTGCCGAAGGAGGAGCTGGAGGCCATCCCGCGCGCCGAGAAGCTGAAGCTGCTTTCGGCCGGCATCCTGCCCATCGGCATCTTCGCCGCCATCATGGGCCTGTTCATGACCGGCGTGACCAGCCTGGTCGAAAGCTCGGTCGTCGGCGCGACGCTCGCCCTGCTGGCCGCGCTCGTCACCGGCCGCCTCAACCGCGAGGTGCTGGAGAACTCGACCCGCAACACGCTGGGCGTCTCCTGCATGTTCCTGTGGATCATCCTCGGCGCGCTGTGCTTCTCGTCGGTCTATGACGGGCTGGGCGCGGTGCGCGCCATCGAGAGCCTTCTGCTGCACACCTGGGATCTCGACCGCTGGGAAATCCTGATCGCGATGATGGTGTCGTTCATCGTGCTGGGCATTTTCCTCGACGACACGGCGATGCTGGTCATCGTCGCGCCGCTCTACATCCCGCTGGTGCGCAGCCTCGGCTTCGACCCGATCTGGTTCGGCGTGCTCTACACCATCACCTGCCAGATCGCCTACATCACGCCGCCCTTCGGCTACAATTTGTTCCTGATGCGCGCGATGGCGCCGCCGGAAATCTCGCTGGGCGACATCTATCGCTCGATCTGGCCTTTCTTCTTCCTGATGGTGCTGTCTATGGTCATCATCATGATCTTCCCGCAGATCGCGCTGTGGCTGCCGAACCTCTACATGGGCCGCTAGCGCACGCGACGTGCGGGCGAGGGGATAACGACAAGACGCCTCGACGGCGCATTCGGGAAAGCCCGGAAACGGGGCAGACGTTTCGCACAACCGCAATGGGAGAACTGGAATGAGCACGAAACGCATCATCACCAAGCGCGACTTCCTCAGGAAGGCGGGCGTCACCGGCGCCGGCGCGGTCGGCGCGACGGCGCTCGCCGCGCCCTATGTCAAGGCGCAGGCGCCGATCCGCTGGCGGCTTCAGACCTATGCCGGCGCGTCGCTCGCCGATCACGTCATCAAGCCGGCCATCGACGCCTTCAACAAGGCGGCCAACGGCGAGATGGTCATCGACCTCTACACCGCCGACCAGCTCGTGCCGCAGGGCGAGCTGTTCCGCGCCGTGCAGACCGGAACCATCGACGCCGCGCAGTCCGACGACGATTCCGCCGCCTCGCCGGTCGACGTGGCGGTGTTTGGGGCCTACTTCCCCTTCGCCTCGCGCTACAGCCTCGACGTGCCGGTGCTGTGGGAGTGGTACGGGCTGAAGGAGATCTGGGAGGAAGCCTATGCCGAGGTGCCGGGCGTGACCTGGCTCTCCTCGGGCGCGTGGGATCCCTGCAACTTCGCCACCACCAAGCCGATCCGCTCGTTGGCCGACCTACAGGGCCTGCGGGTCTTCACCTTCCCCACGGGCGGCCGCTTCCTCGAGCGCCTCGGCGTGGTGCCGGTGACGCTGCCGTGGGAGGACATCGAGGTCGCGATCCAGACCGGCGAGATCGACGGCGTCGCCTGGTGCGGCTCGACCGAGACCCACACCGTCGGCTGGGCCGACATCACCAAGTACTACCTCACCAACAACATCTCCGGTGCATGGGCCGGCTCCTACTTCGTCAACACCGACAGGTGGAACGAGGTGCCGGAGCATCTCCAGCAGATCTACAGGCTCACCATCGACTCCTCGCACTACTATCGCCAGCACTGGTACTGGTGGGGCGAGGCGCACTACCGCACCAGCGGCGGCAAGCTCG
>WPCJ01192119.1_pt1 | contig 23552 bp, 10 predicted proteins | sample 5399831 | NCBI WGS metagenome assembly WPCJ01 (sample SAMN12869470, study PRJNA574797) | sludge metagenome | isolation source: wastewater treatment of pH10 | place: China:Beijing | collected 2019-05-20 | reverse complement strand
CCATCGAGCGCATGTTCTGCCGTCTCAAGGATTTCAGGCGCATCGCAACCCGCTACGACAAGCTCGCCAGGAACTATCTGGCCTCACTTTGCCTCGCTGCTCTCGTCTCATGCTGGCTGCGTTGAGTCTCGACCCTAGGGCCCAACGGAGAATGGAGCCTGGTAAGCGGTAACATCCCTGCGGTTAGCGGCGACATCATCCTTCTTCAATTAGATCCCCATCTTGCTGTCATTCGAGACGGGTTTGCTCTGCCAGATCCAGCGGCGGCCGATGGGCAGTTCGACCTTTTCTCTCTGCCAAATCTCCACCCTCGCAAAGGCACTGCGAAGGCTGCAATCGCTACGCGGGCGCCTCACAGGCGATCAGCATGATGATGCTGGCTCAATCGCGCGCAGGATGCTCATTGCACGCTTCGTTGCGCTGAATGTTCATGTTATGTTCTTTTTCTGGAGAGATTGCCCCTGTGACGACTCCCGCTGTGCAGAACTGGCTCGAAAGGCTCGGCTACGCCGCCGAGACTGCCGTCCTGCATCGCAAGGGTGAGCAAGTTCCTGAAACTCATCCCTATGCGCTAGAGATCAAGACCCTTCTGAAAGAAGACGGAGCCATACGTGCGCACGCGGTCTTCGACGTTGCGGGCGTGCCCACCGTTGTTTTCGTGGGGAATGACGGGCAGTCGCTATCCTCGAAGGCCCTAGAAAATCCGAAAGCGAATTTGGAACCAGAATCTCGCTACCGTTGTCATCGAGATCAGGGCGAGAAGGCGGTCGCGCTTCCCGCTCGCAAGCTCAAGCGGGCTGAACAGCTTCTCTCCCTCAGCGAAGCTCGCATTGACGGGCCGTTTTCTGCGCTGGAAGTCGCCTCGGCAAACTTGCCGCGGCGGATGCCTAAATGGTTCGATATAAAGGCACGCGTCGATCGCAAGTTGCTCGGGAACCTCGCGACTGCTGTCGAGCAACTGGCTGACAGCGGGCTCAATGACCAGTTTGACAAGCGAAAGCGCCGGCGCCTGGCTGAGCTCCTCATGGGCCAGGTGCTCTTCATTTCTTATCTTGAACATCGTGACATCGTCGGCCAAACCTACCGCGCCAAGCGCAAGGTCGAGACTCTGGCGGAGCTCGTCAGCGCGGGGAAAGCATGACGGCGTTCAAACGCTAGTCGATAGCCTTCGAGCTGACTTCAACGGCGACTTCCTTGGAGATGACCGTCACGAGCCCTGGAAAGCATTGACGGCCGAAGGGGTTGCTGTCCTCGATCGTTTCTTGCGCCGTACCGATATGCGCACGGGTCAGGGCGATTTCTGGAACTACGACTTCAGCTATATTCCGGTTGAGCTGCTTTCGGGTTTGACCACCATTACAAAACTGGCTGGCCTAGAGCAGGCAACGAGATATGCCGAGCTTCATAGCCAGTTGGACAATGGGGTTTTCCGATACTTTGGGCTTAAACCCGAAGATCAGAAATTGGTTCTGGAAACAGTGGAAGTCCTGTTGCCGTCAGTCCGGCCGCGGAGCTTCAAAAGCCTCGATACAGTTGCGCAAGCTGTGGCGCGAAAAGACGACTTCGACGCCTATGCTCAGGCTCTTGCAGAATCGCTGACCACATGGCGAACTCGGACCAAGGGACGAGGTCGTTTTGCCGTGCATGTGATCTCGAGTGATCCGCGCCGCCATGGTCCGTCAGGGATTATCCGCATTTTCGTACACAGCCGAAAAAACTGAAGCTCCATTCTCGATCGCTATCGTCGACGACGATATTGTGCTGGCGACTTTGGCTACGCTGCGAGGAGCGGGTCTGGGCGAGACAAAGCGCATGGTCGGGCGTGTCATCGCTTCGCAGATCGCCTCGGCGTCTGCCGCGTCGGTCTTGCCACGCTTTACGTAGGGCTTCACGTAGGCTGGCGGCATCAAGCGCACGTCATGGCCAAACCGGCCGAGCTCCCGCGCCCAGAAATGCGAACTGCTGCACGCCTCCATGCCGATCAGACAAGGGGGTAAAGTCGCAAAGAAGCCGAGCTATCTCGCCGCGACGGAGCTTTCGACGAAGTACGATCTGGCCTGCGATATCGATGCCGTGGACTTGAAACAGGTTCTTAGCCAGATCGAGCCCGATCACAGCAATATTGTCCATAATGCCCTCCCGTCCTCTGAGTTCGCCGCCGGCCACGTTACGGCTCGAGGCTACCGCTGAGCAGGGGGCATCCACCCATCAGACATGAACCCGATCGAGAATGCCTTCGCCAAGCTGAAGGCCATGCTGCGAGCCAGAGCAGAGCGCTCCGTCAGTGCCTTGTGGGACGCAGTCGGCGCCATCGTCGACCTTTTCTCGCCGACCGAATGCGCCAACTACTTCAAAGCCGCTGGATATGATCCGGATTAAACCGGAAACGCTCTAGCGGCGAGGGGTGTCCGAAATCGCTCGTTTTGGGACGCGGGCAAGAATGACGGATCAGCGCCCCGTACCTGGTGCCGGGCCGCCTGATAGAACCCCGGGGAACGTGTGCGCGAGGGCCATGCGAAATACCTACCGCAAATTGCGCAAAGCGGATTGCCTTCGCGTTATGGGCTAGGTATCTCTCGTCATAGTTGTGATCGGCTGTCGATTTGGCTTTGAGGGCGGCATGCGGCTTGGGGCATCTGCTAAGAGCGCGGAGCGCTGGCGCGTTGCCTTGAAGTTGGCTGCTAAGTTTGCATTTTCATTCGCCAGCTTACGATCGTCATTGACGGCATTTGCGTCGCGTAGGCCGCGATTCGTCCGGTGCAGTACGACGCCTACGCCACTTCGTATAGCGACGAAGCACATTGTCCTCTGCCTGCTGACCCTTGGCGTTGGCACACCGGCCGCAGCGCAGAGCGTAGAAGACATATTGAAGACGCCATGCTCCCGCAGCGAGACCGGCTCTCGTCTCTGGCGCCTGAACGATCTTACCCGCTTCATCCCTTATGAGCACCCAGTCGAGCGCCGCGTCGGCCAGGTCAGATTTCGGGTGCCCTGGGCCTTTGTCCAGACTCCGCTATCTCACCTCAACTGCTCGCAGTCTGGAACTGGGTGGCTTAATTTCTTCTTTTGGATGCCGGACCGACAGCCGCCGGCGCGCGAGACTAATGTCCGTCTGTCCGGTCAAAAGGCCTATCAGCCGCATGAGCTGGGTCGCATACAAGGCCGAGACCATCTCGTCAGGGCTATTGTCAATCCACCGTCGAAACCGGGCGAGGGGCTGGCTTGGACCGTGCCAGACCGTATCAAGCAAGCGGGGGGCGCAGATGCGTTGCCGCACGAATTCGGCATGCTTCGGTTGCCCGCTTATGGAGGCGCCACGGACAAGAGCGCATCGCGAGGTTGGGTTCAATTGTCTGAACGTCAGATCGTCTCTCTACACTGCCAAGACAATCGAAGCATGCAAGCTCCCTCAACCTGCAGGATATACGCTCAGATCAAAGATCCGGATTTTGATATTGTTATCGATTTTCTGGATGAGTACCACACCCAAGCTCCCAAAATTATAGATGCGGTCCGTAAATTCCTTTTGACGTGGCGCATCAGCACGGATCCACGATAGCCATCGCTTTCGCTTGACAGCCGCGATACGGAGATTCTTGATGCCCTTCACGATTACCTCGAAGCAGGTCGAAGCGCTGCGCGCAATTACTCGGGAAGGCGAGGCCAACTTCTGGCAGGGCTACCTGTTTCTGAAGGAGGTGGTGAAGGACCAGCCGGGAGCCTCGGACCTCATTTACTGGCTCGAGAAGGCCGTCGCAATCAACTCAAATCAGCGAGGTGACGAGGCAAATTTATTTATCAGATCTGCAACGTATTTTGGACTTGCGTATGATGGGATTACTGTAGATTCGACTAAAATTCAGTCCAATTCTAATCTTATTGGTATTGCAGTTATAAAAGATGCGCTGAAAGGCATCATCCCAGACGTTGATAAGATTATCAGAGAAGATGCTAAAGCAGCCATCGACAAAGGTGACCAAACGACTGCCGGCTGGGGCGGGGCATTCTATTACTGGGATGTGCTGAAGGAGAGCGACTTAACTGTCGGCGAAGAAATAGAGCGCTCGCCGGTAGAATCCGATAAATTCATCTCGGTATCCGCTTCTGCCGTCCTTGAGGCCATGCAACGGTTCGGGGTTCCCGCAGAGGGGTGGACGGCTGCCGGTGTTTGGGCATCTGGCCGACAAGCGATGACAGCGCTGGACGCACAGGTGCCACTCGCCATCCAAGATAGGATTCTCACCAGGATATACGACCATCTTATCGAAGGCGTTCCCCTTTATGGCGATATCGACAATATCAATGGTTATCGCGCTATCCATGCGGCTGACGGCTCGGTTTTCTGGCGCAGCGGCACCGAGGAGGTCACTGACCCGGCCCTGATCGACAACCTCAATGCACGGCGTGAGGCCCGGCAGAACGCCGCTGATCGACCTGCCTTCAGCACACCCTATCCCGACAATAGCCGGGAAGTGGGCGCGGCGCTCGCCGCCATGGCGAACGACTCCAAGGACATCCTCGCACTCGAAAAGGACGCATCGTCATCTTTCGTCGTAGAGAATGCGGATAGCTGGAGCAGTCTGGCCAAACTCGTTTCCCGCTTCGCGTCAAATCTGGCAGATGCTCAGGATCCGGTCGGAGCTGGCAACGGCGCCCGAGCCAACGGCATCATCTCGGTCACGCCTCCAGGCAAGCTCGAGATCATCGTCAACTACAAGAATGACGAGCGAGTCGACGACGTCATCCGCGGACATGCCTTCGACATCGTAAAAGCGTCCGTCGGGGCAGATATCGATGGCGATGGGCAGACTGCACTGTCCCTGGGAGAGGCGATTGCTCTGGCATGGCAGGTGAGGAATGGCGACCCGAAGGAGTTCGCCGCGTCAGTCATCGATCACTACGCTTTTGAAGCAAAGAACGGCGCAGGAATTACTTTAGATTCGGTCTATGAGAGCGTCAGCCGTTACTCGGCTCTCGTTGGCGGGGCTGGCGTCGATCATCTCAACGGCGGCGAAGGCAATGATATTCTCGTCGGCCGAGGCGGTGATGACGACCTGCGCGGCGAGAAGGGCAACGATATTCTCATTGGCGGGGATGGCGAAGACAGCCTGAAAGGCGGCGAGGGCAATGATGTCCTCCTAGGTGGGGCATCCAAGGACACGCTGTTCGGCGGTCTCGGGCAAAATACTCTGGTCGGGGGCGAAGGCGAGGATACCGCAGTCTTCGAGGACGATCAGGGCGTGAGACTGCAGCTAAAAAAGAGCGATGTCCAAATCGGCGGTAGACCGACTTATCAGTTCAATCGAGAGGGTGGAGATTATGATCGCCTCGTTGATGTCGAGCGTGTCACGCTCACGGACAGCCCGGATTGGCTGAAGATCGATCGCAGTGCTCTCGATTCAGAAATCAAGATCGATATGGCGGGTTCGCGGCGAAATGAAGACTTCATTCGGAACGTCGATGTCGTCGACTACTCGGAGATTGGCGGCAATCTTAAATTCAAGAATGGCAAGATTTCCATTGGCGAAGGAGATTTCAGCAAACTGACCGTCGAAGGGGCAGAGAGAATTGTCCTCGGCGCGGGAAATGACGAGATCATTTCATCCCGCGAACCCGGCCAGATCATCGAGACGGGCGGCGGCAACGACGTCATCCATACGCTCGGCAAGAACGCCGCGATTTCCGATCTATCCTATGAGGACCGGATCAAGTTCGTCGGCGTCCTGTCGCTCTATGGCGGGATGCGCCACATGGCGTCGGACAATCCGCTCGCGACATCGTGGGGCGGGCTGTTCTCCTATGGCGTCAACTCGGACGGGGAACTGCGAATCTCGTCAATCTTCGGTGACATGTGGGTGCTGAACTATGGCGCGACGCCGCAAGGTGCGAAGGCCGGTAACATCCATCTCTATGAATACGACCTCAAAGTCCAGCGCGTCATCGATCCCACAACCTATCCGGGGTATACCATTCTGGGTGCCTGGGCTGCGGTCGGCGCCTGGATCAAAACGCGTTTCGGGGTCGAGTTCTGGCGCGGCGTCGACCCGCTCGTCCTCGATCTCGACGGCGACGGGATCGAGCTCTCGGCGCAATCGTCGATCTCGCCGAGCTTCGACATCGACGGCGACGGCTATGCCGAACGCACCGGCTGGGTGAAGGGCGATGACGGCATCCTGGCGCGCGATCTCAACGGGAACGGAACGATCGACGACGTTACCGAGATGTTCGGCGGGCCGGGCGGCAGCGGCTTCACGGCACTGGCCGCCCTTGACCGCAATGGCGACGGCAAGGTCAGCGCGGCCGACGACATTGAGGATATCGACGGCAACGGCGTGATCGACGGCAATGAGCGGGTCATCGCTGCAGGCGAGCGCTTCTCCGATCTGAGGGTCTGGCGCGACCTCGACCAGGACGGCAAGACCGACGCAGGCGAATTGTTCACCCTCTCGGAACTCGGCATCACCTCAATCTCGGTCTCTTATACCGCGACGGCTCAACACGTGAACGGCAACGACATCGTCGGAACAGCCAGTTTCACGCGCGCCGACGGCACCACCGGCACGGCGGCGGACGTCGTCTTCTCGGTCGACAACATCAACACCGACTATGTCGGGCCGCAGATCACGATCACGCCCGAAGCTGCGGCTCTGCCCGACCTCGCCGGCCGCGGCACGCTCGTCTCGCTGCGCGAAGCCCTGTCTCTGTCCGAACAGGCGCGCCTGGAGGTGTCGGCGGCGTTGCCAAGCCTGAACGTGCCGGATCTGGTCGCGCTCAGAGCGGCGGCCACGCCGATCCTGAAGGCCTGGGCCGAGGCTTCGCCGCTCGGCGATCACGATCGCGACCCGGCGACGACGCCGCTGAAGCTCAAGCCTCACACCGATCTGCATCTGCTCGTCAGCATGGATGATAAGGGGCACCAAAGGGTCGTCGACTTCGCGTTCCAGACCAGTTCGCGCATGACGAATGCGCAGGGGCAGACGGTCACGGTCTCGCATTGGGCGCTGGCGAGCGGCGCTGAGGTCCGCGACGCGAATGGGCAGCCAATCGCCTTCCCCTCGCTCGCGCAATTGCTAGCCGCGGATGTGTTGGAGGGGACCGCATGGACGACGATCAGCGGCACGCTGGTCGGCGTGGCCGAGCGCATGATCGGTGAAGAGTTGCCACTTGATCGCGTGCAGCCGACGGGGACCGCCTCCCTGCCGAACGTCTTGCCTATCCTCGACAATCTCCTGAAGACCATCGACCTTATGGTGGTTCGCTTGGCGGTCCAGAATGGGCCATTGGCGTCGTATTTCGACGGCATCTCCTACGACGTCGAGGCAGATGGCTTCCGCGCCACGACCGACAAGGAACTTGCTCCGGTCTATGCGGAGATCCTGACGGCTGCAAAGGACGGCGGCCTCGGCGTCTCCTGGCTCGAGAACTGGCGGCCGATCCTCGACATCGTCATCGGCGACTTCCATCGCAAAGGCGGCGTCGAACTGCGGAACACCTATGGTTTCCTAGCGCAGAACATCGTCAGCGCGTTCGAGACTGTCGCTCCGCCCTATGGTTTCGCGGCGGTCGCCGGGGCCTTGGGCGTTCCGGCGGAGATTTTCGTCACGGGCTCGGGAACCCTCGTCGGCTCCGACCAGGCCGATATCCTGTATGCCACTGGCGGGAATGCAACGCTCCAAGGTGGCAAGGGAGTCGACAACTACCTGGTCGGCGGAACGATCGGCTCGATGGTGATCGACGACCTGGAGGCGCCGCTCTCCTCCTCCTACGATTTGCTGCGCCTCGTTTTCCTGAAGCCGGGCGATATCGTGGCCACCCGGGAAGGTACAGATCTGATCCTTACCGTCACTGCGACCGGCGCGACGATCCGCGTGCTGCGCCAGTTTGAAGGCGAGATGCCAGGCTTCACCGGTGGTGACGTCAGCGAGGACACCGGCGTCAACGAGATCGTCTTCGCGGATGGGACCGTCTGGACCAAGATGGATATGGCCAGAGCCGTCTCTCATCCGGACGCCGCCTCCACGACAGTCATGGGCACAGCCGACAACGATTATCTCGACGGCGGAGCCGGCGACGATGTCTTGATCGGCAAAGGCGACGGCGACATCTACGTCTACGCCCGTGGCTACGGGAACGATCGGATCGAGGATTTCGAGGACTACATTCTCCGGGAGATGATCGACGTCCTCGTCCTAAAAGACCTGCGCCCTGATGATATCCAGTTCCTGCGTGATGGCGTCTCCGAGGATTTGATCATTAAGATCAAGGATACGGGCGAGACGATCTCGATCAACGATCAGTTCGCCGCGACCTACACCTGGGTGCTCGGCACGCATTGGATGTCGCGGATCGAAGCCGTGATGTTTGCCGATGGCAGCTCGATGACTGCTGAGGAACTGATGATCAAGGCGCTCGAGCAGGCCCAGACCACGGGTAATGACACAATTTACGGTTTCAGCCGCGAGGACCGCCTCGACGGCGGTACTGGCGACGATTATCTCTCGGGCGGAAACGAGAACGACATTTATATCTACGGAAAAGGGTACGGATCCGATATTATTGAAGACAGGACAACAAATTACCTCTCGGGATCGACAGATCGTATTATATTCAAAGATATATTAAAATCTGAAGCAGTATTTCTGCGTGACAAAGATTCACCTGATCTCGTTATCAGCTTCCCCGACATTCCTTCTGATCGACTTGTGATAAAGGACTATTTCTGGGTCACTGACCTTGTGATCTTTCCTATCAACGGCCCAGGCCGCATTGAAATCTTGGAATGGGCCGATGGGTCGACCACAACATGGAACGAGGTGGTAGCTGAAATCATAGCAGCTTCCGGCACCGCCGGGAATGATGAGATCTACGGCGCCTATTTCAACGACAGGGTCGTTGGTGGCGCAGGCGACGATTTCATGAGCGGTGGGGACGGAGCTGATACTTATGTCATCCAGGCCGGCGATGGCCATGACACGATACGCGATTGGAAGGGCAGCATCTTCTCGGAGGAAGGGGACGAGATCGCGTTCGGGGCCGGGCTTGATCCGAATGATATCCGGGTCGAGCTCTACGACAATCGCAGTGGTGCGCGCCTTGTATTCGCCTCGACCGGACAAAGTGTCTCGATCGATGGCTATCTGTTCTATACCACGCTTCAATACAATCCGAATCTGATTGAGAGGATTTCGTTCTCCAACGGCGTTGTATGGGCCGCGGAAGACGTGCGCCTCCGGTACTTGGCTCAAGTTACGACGTCCGGTGACGACATCATCGAAGGCTTCCAGACGAATGATACAATCAACGGCGGGACTGGGAACGACATTCTCCGCGGGGGTGACGGGTCGGATACCTATGTTTTCGAGGCAGGATTTGGTCACGACGAGATTCAGGAGAATGTCCGTATCGTCACCTATGCAGACGACGATCGAATCGAATTCGGTTCCGGGCTGAGTTCGTCAGGCGCGATCTTCACGCGCTCCGACGATGATCTGACTATCTCCTGGGCCAGCTCGAGTGACCAAGTGATCATCCGGGGGCAGTTCGGACACACGGCTTGGTTCCCAGGTTGGCAAGATATCGAGACTTTCGCCTTCGCCGATGGCGTGGTTTGGACGGATGTTCAGATCCGGGACAAATTGATCGCCGCCAGCGCAACGAGCGGGAACGACATCATCACGGGGTATTATACGGCCGATCTGCTGGACGGAGGCGACGGAAATGACATCCTTCGAGGGGAAGGGGGAGGTGATACCTACCTGTTTGGCCGCGGGTCAGGTAACGATACTATTCAAGAATACTTTGTACATGTCTATGAGGATTACCCCGATACCGTAAAATTTGGCGCCGACATCAATCTCAGCCAGGTTAATTTTGTCCGAAGCGGGGATGATCTCGTAATCTCAATAGTTAACGCGTCGGACACGCTGACGGTCCAGGGCCATTTTGCGTCCGGTCGACAGGGAGAGGTCGAGTTCTTTGAATTCGCCGATGGTTCGAAGCTCACGGCCGCACAGGTCTTGAGCAATTCCCTTGTCACCGCGTCAACTCCAGGCGACGACACCATCATCGGCGGCATTGACGAGGATTTGCTCGACGGCGGTGCTGGAAACGACACGCTCAAGGGCGGTAAGGGCGCAGACACCTATGTATTCGGTCTGGGCTACGGTCAGGATCTGATCGACGAGAACAGCAACCCGAACGGCAGCCTGACTGACAAGGTGGTGTTCAAGGCAGGGATCGCTCCCGAAGATCTTATCCTCACGCGCGTCGGCGATAATCTCGTGATCTCGATCGCAGGCAGCAGCGACACCCTGACGATCAAGCAGCAATTCTGGTCACGGAATTCAGCCTCCATCGACGGACAGAACCGGATCGAGAGCTTCCACTTTGCCAATGGCCTGGTCTGGAGCGCTGACGAGGTCGATATGCGCATCCTTCAGGCCATGCAAACCGCCGGGGACGATATCGTCATCGGCTTCGAGACAGATGATACCCTTGATGGTGGCGCTGGAAACGACACGCTCAAGGGCGGCAAGGGCGCCGACACCTATGTGTTCGGCCTTGGCCATGGCCAGGATCTGATCGACGAGAACAGCAACCCGAACGGCAGCCTGACTGACAAGGTGGTGTTCAAGGCAGGGATCGCTCCCGAAGATCTTATCCTCACGCGCGTCGGCGATAATCTCGTCATCTCGATCGCGGGCAGCAGCGACAGCCTGACGATCAAGCAGCAATTCTGGTCGCGGGATTCGGCCTCGATCTACGGGCAGAACCGTATCGAGAGCTTCCACTTTGCGAGCGGTTTGGTCTGGAGCGCCGACGAGGTTGATATACGCGTCCTTCAGGGCATGCAGACAGCCGGGGACGACACCGTCATCGCCTACGAAACGGACGACGTTCTCGATGGCGGCGCCGGCAACGACACGCTCAAGGGCGGGAGCGGCGCAGACACCTATCTGTTCGGCCGGGGCTACGGCCAGGATCGGATCGAGGAGAGCGGTGGCCTGAGCGATCAGGTCGTATTCAAGGAGGGGATCGAGCCCGAGGACCTGACCCTGACGCGAATCGGTAAGGACCTTGTCATTGCTATAGCCGGAAGCACCGATGCGCTGACGATTTCCGGCCAGTTCTGGTCGCGCGCTTCAGCTTGGGACTTCGGGCCGGGGCGGATCGAAAGCTTCCACTTCGCCGACGGCACGATCTGGAGCGCCACGGATATCCAACTGCGTGTGCTTCAGAGCATGCAGACGTATGGTGACGACGCCGTCTTCGGCTATGAAACCGACGATCAATTCAACGGTGGCACCGGCAACGATACACTCACGGGCGGCGTGGGGAGCGACACCTATGTCTACTCCCGCGGTGACGGACACGATACCATCGACGAAACCGGCGCCAATGAAGGGACAGCTGACAAACTGCTCCTAACGGGGGTTGCGTCAACGGCAGTTCGTATTGAGCGCAATGGCGGCGACGTCACGTTGGTGATCGCTGAAACCGCGATCGGCGCTGGCGACGGGGGACGCATCACTCTCATTGGCCAGTATCCATCGCAAACCGATCGTGGCGTCGAGTCCGTCGAGTTCTCGAATGGCGTCACTTGGACGAAGGCCGATATCGCGAACATCATCGCGCAGCAGATTGCCTCTAGCGGGGTCTCCCATCCTGGAACGTCGCTGGATGATACCGTCATCGGCTCATCCGGGGGCGACGTGATCGACGGCTACGCCGGCAACGATACGCTGCAGGGCGGTGCGGGTTCAGATACGTACCGGTTCGGGGTCGGTTCCGGCAACGACATCGTCATCGAGACATCCGGCGCTGCCGACATCGATCGGATCGACCTGCTCGGTCTCAACCCAAATGATGTCGTGCTTACCCGTACCGGTGATCACCTCTTCATCGCGATCAAGGCGACGGGCGAAACCTTGAAGGTGCAGGATCAGTTTTACTCGACCGGCTACGGGGTCGAACAGATCGTATTTGCCAACGCTACGATCTGGGATCGCACGGCAATCCAGCAAGCGGCCTGGATCAAAGGGGATGGCGCCGACAATACGCTCACTGGCTCGTCGGCGAACGAAACGCTCGATGGCGGCGGGGGGAACGACACGCTCAAGGGCGGAGCGGGCTCGGATGTCTACCGGTTCGGCATCGGTTCCGGCAACGACATCGTCATCGAGACCTCCGGCGCTGCCGACACCGATCGGATCGACCTGCTCGATCTCAACCCAAATGATGTCGTGCTCACCCGTTCGGGTGATCACCTCTTCATCGCGATCAAGACGACCGGCGAAACGCTGAAAATCCAGGACCATTTTTACTCGACGAGCTACGGCATCGAGTTGATCGCTTTCGCCGACGGCGCGACCTGGGATCGCACAGCAATCCAGCAAGCGGCCTGGATTAGCGGCGATGCCGGTGACAATACGCTCATTGGCTCGTCGGCGAACGAAACGCTCGATGGCGGTGGGGGGAACGACACGCTAAAGGGCGGAGCGGGCTCGGATGTCTACCGGTTCGGCATCGGTTCCGGCAACGACATCGTCATCGAGACATCCGGCGCTGCTGACACCGATCGGATCGACCTGCTCGGCCTCAACCCAAATGATGTCGTGCTCACCCGTTCGGGTGATCACCTCTTCATCGCGATCAAGACGACCGGCGAAACGCTGAAAATCCAGGACCATTTTTACTCGACGAGCTACGGCATCGAGCTGATCGCTTTCGCCGACGGCGCGACCTGGGATCGCACAGCAATCCAGCAAGCGGCCTGGATTAGCGGCGATGCCGGTGACAATACGCTCAACGGCACTTCCGCTAACGACACGTTCTATGGCGGCGAGGGCAATGACAGATTTGAATCGTCGACCGGTAGCGATACGTTCATGTACCGATCCGGTGATGGAAACGATCTGATTAATGAAGAGTCCGGCTCGACTACTGAAGTCGACGTGCTGAAATTTATCGACCTCAATGCCTCTGACATGACAATCTCACGCTCTGGCTTGAATTTGCTTGTGAAGATCAATGCCACGGGACACACGATTACGGTCGACGAGCATTTTTGGTCGCAGACAGCAAATTATGGCATCGAGCGCTTCGAATTTGCCGATGGCACCAGTTGGAGCTTGGCCGAGATCAATGCTCGGGCCTGGTACAGAGGCGCAGCTGGTAACGATGTGATCTCCGGCTCTGCGTGGAACGACACGCTGTCGGGTGGTGCCGGTGATGACAGCCTCTCTGGCGGTGCTGGCAGCGACGTGTTCGTGTTTGCTCCTGGCTTCGGCAGGGACACGATCACGGATTTCGTGGCGGGTTCGGGGACGGCTGACCTGATCGAGTTCGACGATGCGGTCTTCGCCGATCTCAATGCGGTGCTGGCGGCGGCGACGCAGGTCGGGGCCGATACGGTGATCGCTTACGATGCCGATAACACGATCACGCTGAAGAACGTTACCAAGACCAATCTCCACGCCGACGATTTCAGGTTCGTCTGAGGCCGACCGACCGATCGATGGCTGGCGGGCACTGCCCTGCCAGCCATCCCTTTCTTTCCGCTATCTGCGAGTTCCTGCATTGAGCCGTCAGGCTTCGTCTTCCGCCCCGGCCTCGATCGTGTCATCGGCTTTGGCGTCATGCCGCGGCTCGTTCGTGGTCGTCGGCATCTTCTCCGGCGTCATCAACCTGCTGATGCTGTCGGGCTCGTTCTACATGCTCCAGGTTTATGACCGGGTGCTGAGCTCGCGCAGCATCCAGACGCTGATCGGTCTCTCGGTGCTGCTGCTCGCCGCCTATGTGCTGCAGGGCTTCCTCGACGGTATCCGCGTCAGGCTGCTCGCCCGGATCGGCGCGCGCTTTGACGAAGCGGTCTCGCCTGCCGCCTTCGCCGCCGCCCAGAAGCTGCCGCTGCTCGGCTTTCGCCCGGAGCAGGCGCTGCAGCCGGTCCGCGATCTCGACCAGGTGCGCGGCTTCCTATCTTCGCTCGGCCCGACAGCGCTGCTCGACATGCCCTGGCTGCCGTTGTTCCTGGCCGGCGCCTTCTTCCTGCATCCCTGGCTCGGCTGGCTGGTCGTCGCCGGCGGCCTCGTCATCGTCCTGCTGACCTGGCTGACCGAGCTCAGGAGCCGCGAGGCGGCCAAGGCGCAACTGGCTAGCGGCGCGGCCCGACAGGCGATCGCCGAGACCAGCCGTCGCAATGCCGAGGCGCTGACCGCGATGGGCATGGCGCCCGCCTTCCAGCGCAAATGGCGCGATCTCAACCTGCTCCATGTCCGCGACTGGCTCGCCGGCTCGGACGCGACCAGCGGCATCGGCGCCTTCGCCAAAGTCTTCCGCATGGTGCTGCAATCGGCGGTGCTGGGGCTGGGCGCCTATCTCGCCATGCACAATGAGATCTCGGGCGGGGCGATGATCGCCGCCTCGATCATGACCTCGCGCGCGCTGGCGCCGATCGAGATCGCCGTCGCCCATTGGAAGGGCTTCGTCGGGGCACGCCAGGGGCTGAAGCGCCTGCGGCAGGTGCTGGACTCGCCGGCCTTCGCGGATGTCGAACGGACGGCCCTGCCGGCACCGCGCCAGGAGCTCACGGCCGACGGGTTGATCGTGGCTGCGCCGGGCAAGCAGGCGCCGATCCTGCAAGGCGTCTCGCTGTCGCTCAAGGCCGGCCAGGGCCTCGGCATCATCGGGCCGAGTGCGTCCGGCAAATCGACGCTGGTCAGGGCGCTGGTCGGGGTCTGGCGCCCGCTCAAGGGCGAGGTCAGGCTGGATGGCGCTGCGCTCGGCCAATGGGAGCCGAGCGAACTTGGCCGCCATATCGGCTATCTCCCGCAGGACATCGAGCTGTTCGAGGGCACGGTTGCGCAGAACATCGGCCGCTTCGACCCGGACGCCAAGGACGAGGAGGTCGTCGCGGCGGCGATGGCCGCCGGCGCGCATGAGCTGATCCTGCGGCTCGAGCACGGCTATGACACGAAGCTCGGCGAGGCCGGTATGAGCCTGTCCGGCGGCCAGCGTCAGCGCATCGGCCTGGCGCGGGCGCTCTATGGCGAGCCCTTCCTAGTGGTGCTCGACGAACCCAACTCCAATCTCGACCATGATGGCGACGAGGCGCTGACCCAGGCGATCCGCAATATCCGCGAGCGCGGCGGCATCGTCATCGTCGTCACCCATCGCCAGACTGCGATCGCCGGCGTCGATCATCTCGCGATGATGGCGGAGGGCCGCATCCAGGCCTTCGGTCCCAAGGAGGAGATACTGCAGAAGGTGCTGAAGCAGGGCGGGCTGCCGACGGCCCAGCGCCAGCCGGCGGTGGCCTCATGAGCGAGGCGATGTCACAGGAGAATCAAGGCGTCAGTCGCTCGCTGCGCGGGCTGGCGCTCGCCGGCTGCGCCGGCCTGGCCTTGTTCACCGGTACGGTCGGAGTCTGGGCGGTGGCGACGACCTTGTCGGGCGCGGTCATCGCCAGCGGCCAGTTCGTCGTCGACGGCAACGTCAAGAAAGTTCAGCACGCGACCGGCGGCATCGTCGGCGAGCTTCGGGTGCGCGAAGGCGACCGGGTCGAGCAGGACCAGGTGGTGATCCGCCTCGACGACACCGTCACCCGCGCCAACCTCCAGGTCGTGGTGAAGCAGCTCGACGAGCTCGGCGTCCGCCGCGGCCGCGTCGAGGCCGAGCGCTCGGGCAAGGACGCAGTCACCTTCGCCGCCGAGCTCGCCGCCCGTCGGCACGAGCCGGAGGTCGCCGAGCTGATCGAGGCCGAGATGAGCCTGTTCGAGGCCAGGCGTGCTGCGCGCGATGGCCAGAAGGCGCAGCTCACCGCCCGTATTGCCCAGCTCGGTGACGAGATCGCCGGTATCAAGGCGCAGCAGAAGGCGCGCGATGCCCAGGCGGTGCTGATCGAGGAGGAGCTGACCGGGATCCGCTGGCTCTACAAGAAGAACCTGGTCGCGCTCAACCGGAAGACCGCGCTCGAACGCGAGGCGGCGAGCCTGGACGGTCAGAAGGGCCAGCTCATCGCGGCGCTTGCACAGGCAGAGGGTAAAATCGCCGAGACGCGGCTGCAGATCATCCAGATCGATGCCACCTTGCGCGAGGAGGCGATGAAGGAGCTGCGCGAGATCCAGGGCAAGAGCGCCGAGCTGGTCGAGCGGCGCGTCGCTGCCGAGGACCAGATGAAGCGGGTCGAGATCCGCAGCCCGAGCGCCGGCTTCGTGCACCAGCTCGCCGTGCACACGGTCGGCGGCGTGATCACCCCGGCCGAGCCGGCCATGCTGATCGTGCCGGCGGAAGACGCGCTCCAGGTCGAGGCTCGGATCAACCCGCCCGATATCGACCAGATCGCGCTCGGCCAGGAGGCGCGGGTCAAAATCCACGCCTTCAACCAGCGCACCACGCCCGAGCTTTCCGGCAAGGTCACGCGCATCTCGGCCGACACCAGCCGCGACCAGCAGACCGGCGCGACCTTCTACACCATCCGCGTCTCGATGCCGGCTGCCGAGTTCGCCCGCCTCGGTTCAAACCGCGCCAGCGCCGGCATGCAGGCCGAGATCTTCGTGCGCACCGAAGACCGCACCCCGCTCGAATACATCGTCAAGCCGCTCAAGGACCAGGTCGCCAAGGCGTTCAGGGAACGGTGATTCTAGTGGGGGTGACCAGTTGCACAGCCGGCCTTCGTGATCTCGGCGTGCACGCACCGGGCTCAAAAGCGTTCAACCTGAAAGGTCGCGACAGCAGTCCATCTGCCGAACTGAGCGCACCGTCTGAATCTGGTTGCTCTACCTTGCGTTGCATATGATTGTCGTATTGTCTCATTAGGACATGATAGGTGCTCTCGATTCGACTGCGATGACGACGCGGAAGCGAGACTGCCGCCAGCCGCTCGGCACAAAGGTCGTCAGGGCTGGAACGTGTTTTTGAATGATGGGGGAGACCGAAAATGGCAGTCATCAACGGCACGGCCGGCGCGGACACGCTGACGGGCACGGCATCCGACGATCAGATTTTCGGGCTCGACGGCAACGACGTGCTGATCGGAGGCGCTGGAGCCGATCAGCTTGATGGCGGTGCGGGCACTGACTATGCGAGTTACGCCAATGGCGCCGCGGTCACGGTGAATCTGAAGACCGGCATCCATACCGGCGATGCGGCCGGTGACACCTATACCAGCATCGAAGGCATCATCGGCAGCAGCCTCAACGACACCTTCGTCAGCGGCGCCGAGGCGATCCAGCTCTACGGCGGAAACGGGACCGACACGGTCGACTATTCGACCTCCGCGGCGGCGGTCACCATCAATCTGACGGCCGGCACCGGCATTGGCGGCGATGCCCAGGGGGATACCTATAACAGCATCGAGAAGGTGATCGGCTCGGCCTTCGCCGACGCGCTCTCCTCGTCGTCGATCGGGCACATCCTTGAAGGCGGTGGCGGCAACGACGTGTACATTGTCGGCAGCCAGAATATCTTCGTCAGCGAGGCGGCTGGTGGCGGCGACGATGAGATCCGGACCGCGCTCACAAGCTTCTCGATGGCCAATTACGCCAATGTCGAGCGCCTCACTTACACCGGCACGGCGGGGGCGACGCTGACCGGCAATGCGTCCGACAACCTCATCACTGGTGGCACAGGCAATGATGTCCTCGTCGGCGGCGCGGGCGCTGATCAGCTCATCGGTGGCGCGGGCACGGATTACGCAAGCTACTCGACCAGCACCTCGGTCACCTTGAACTTCAAGACAGGCGTGCACACCGGCGACGCGGCAGGCGACAGCTTCAGCGGCATCGAGGGTTATATCGGCAGCGGCGGCAACGACACTTTCATCAGCGGCACCGAGGCCGCCTTGCTTAATGGCGGCGCCGGAACCGACACGGTCGATTATTCGACCTCGGCAGCGGCGGTTACGGTCAACCTGACGGCCGGCACGGGTGTTGGCGGCGACGCTCAGGGCGACACCTATTCCAACATGGAACGTGTGATCGGCACGGCCCTGGCCGACACTTTGTCATCCGCGACCGGCGGGCATGTTCTCGAGGGCGGTGCCGGCGACGATGTCTATGTCGTCGGCAACCAGAGCGTCGTCGTCACTGAGACCGCCGGCGGTGGCGATGACGAGATCCGTACCGCGCTGACGACCTACAGCATGGACAGCTTCGCCAATGTCGAGCGGCTCACCTACACCGGGACCGCGAATGCGACACTCACCGGCAATGCCGGTGCCAACATCATCACCGGTGGGACAGGAAGTGATGTCCTGATCGGCGGTGCTGGCGCTGACCAGCTCATTGGCGGAGCAGGGACGGACTATGCCAGCTACGTCAACGGCGCCGCCGTCACGCTGAACTTCAAGACCGGAGTGCACATTGGTGACGCTGCCGGCGACAGCTTCAGCAGCATCGAAGGCTTCATCGGCAGCAATGGCAACGACACCTTCGTCTCTGGTTCCGAGGCGATCCAGCTCTACGGAGAAAACGGGACCGACGCTGTGGATTATTCGACCTCGGCGGCCGCGGTCACCGTCAATCTGGCGGCCGGCACGGGCGTTGGCGGTGATGCGCAGGGCGACACCTATAACAGCATCGAGAAGGTGATCGGCTCGGCCTTCGCCGACACGCTGTCATCTGCGACCGGCGGACATGTGCTCGAGGGTGGAGCCGGAAACGACATCTATGTCGTCAGCAATCAGGGCGTCGTCATCACGGAGACGGCAAGCGGCGGGGACGACGAGATTCGTACCGCGCTGACGGCCTACAGCATGGATACTTTTGCGAATGTCGAGCGCCTCACGTTCACCGGGACCGGCAATGCGACGCTCACGGGCAATGCCGGCGCGAATATCATCACCGGCGGGACCGGCAACGACATACTGATCGGGGGTGCAGGCGCCGACCAACTCGTCGGTGGCGCGGGGACCGATTATGCGAGCTACGCCAATGGCGCCGCGGTCACGCTGAACTTCAAGACGGGCGTCCATAGCGGCGATGCCGCCGGCGACAGTTTCAGCGGTATCGAGGGCTATGTCGGCAGCGGGGGCAATGACACTTTCGTCAGCGGTAGTGAGGCCGCCCTGCTCAATGGCGGCGCCGGAACCGATACGGTCGACTATTCGACATCGGCTGCGGCCGTGACCGTAAACCTGTCGGGCGGCACCGGATCGGGCGGCGATGCACAAGGCGATAGCTACGCCAATATCGAGCGCGTCATCGGATCAGCCCTTGCGGATACCTTGACCTCCTCGACCACGGGACATGCTCTCGAGGGGGGAGCCGGCAACGACGTCTACGTCATCGGTAATCAGGGCATGAATGTCATCGAAGCGGCCGGAGGCGGGGATGACGAAATCCGAACCGCTCTGACCACCTTCTACATGGACACCTACGCCAATGTGGAGCGTTTGACCTTCACCGCGACCGGCAACGCGACGCTGTTCGGCAATGCTGGCGACAACGTCATCATCGGAGGCGCCGGCGACGACAGGCTTGTCGGCGGCGCTGGCGCGGATCAGCTCATCGGCGGGGCAGGAACCGACACGGTGAGCTATCAGACCTCGGTCGGCGTCACGCTCGACTTCCGCACCGGCATTCACACCGGCGATGCCGCTGGCGATAGCTTCTCCGGTATCGAAGTAATCAGCGGCAGCAGCTGGAGCGACACCTTCGTCAGCGGCGCGGAGGCCCTTCGCTTCGACGGCGCCGGGGGCTTCGACACGATCGACTATTCGGCCTCGGCGGCAGCCGTCACTGTCAATCTGCCTTCTGGAACCGGCTCGGGCGGTGATGCCCAGGGCGACACCTATGCCAATATCGAGAAGGTGATCGGTTCGGCTTTCGCCGACACCCTGTCGTCGTCGACCAGTGCCAATACTCTCGAAGGCGGAGCCGGCAACGACGTCTATATCGTCGGCAATCAAGGCGTGATCATCACCGAGGCGGCCGGAGGCGGGGATGACGAGATTCGCACGGCGCTGTCCGCCTTCTACATGGACACCTACGCCAATGTGGAGCGTCTGACCTTTACCGGGACCGGCAACGCGACGCTGTTCGGCAATGCCGGCGACAACGTCATCACCGGAGGCGCCGGTGACGACATTCTCCAGGGCTTGGCGGGAGCCGATCAACTCGTCGGCGGAGCCGGCTATGATTGGGCAAGCTATCAGAACTCGGCTGGCGTCACGCTCGACTTCCGCACCGGCGTTCACACCGGCGATGCCGCCGGCGACACCTTCTCCAGCATCGAAGCGATCACCGGCAGCAGCTGGAACGACATCTTCGTCAGCGGCGCGGATGCCTTCCGGTTCAATGGCGGCGCCGGCTTCGACACGGTCGACTATTCCGCCTCGGCGGCGGCCATCACCGTCGATCTGTCCTCCGGCTCAGGATCAGGTGGCGACGCCCAAGGCGACTCCTACGTCAATATGGAGAGGGTCGTCGGATCGGCATTCGCCGACACCTTGTCCTCGTCGACCAGCGGTCACATGCTCGAAGGGGGGGCAGGCGATGACATTTACATCGTCGGCAATCAGGGCGTGACCGTCACCGAGGCCGCCTCCGGTGGGACAGACGAGATCCGGACGGCGCTTGCGACCTTCTCCATGGCGGCTTACGCCAATGTCGAAAACCTGACCTATACCGGCACGAGCGCTGCGACCCTCACGGGTAACGCCAGCGACAATGTCATCACCGGTGGAGCCGGCAACGACTGGCTCCAGGGCGGAGCTGGCGCCGACCAGTTCATCGGCGGGGCAGGCACCGACTGGGTGAGCTATGCCGACAGCACGGCTGCGATAATCTTCGATCTCGCGACTGGGGCGTTCTCGGGGATCGGCGCGGGGGATACCTTCACCGGCATCGAGAAATTCTCGGGCACGAATTTCGGCGACAAGATCATCGCGAGCACCAACGCGGATAGCTTCGATGGTGCCGCTGGTTTCGATGCGGTCTCCTATGCATCGGCCACGTTGGGTGTCGGAATCAACCTGACCACTTTGGTGAATTCGGGCTGGGCGAGCGGCGATGTTTTCAGCCGTGTCGAGATCTTTGAAGGCACCGCATTCGCCGATAGCTTCGTCGGCGATATTGACAACAACATCTTCATCGGCGGCGCAGGCGCTGACACCTTCGACGGCAGCTATGGGGCCGACTCTGTCTGGTATTTGACGAGTTCGGCAGCCGTTACCGTTAATCTCGCAACCGCGACTGCCTCGGGCGGGGATGCGACCGGCGATACCTTCGCAAACATCGAAAATCTGATGGGTTCGAACTTCGACGATACCCTTACGGGCACCGCATCCGGGTCACGAATAGAGGGCGCCGAAGGAAATGACATCATTTATGGCGGGGCCGGCTCCGATACCATCTACGGTGGCTTCGGAACCATCACAGAAGCCTTCAACACGAACAATACCGGCAACCAAGCCGATATCATCTACGCTGGCGACGGCAATGATTTTATCTTCAGTGCCGGCAACTATGAGAATGTCGGTCAAGGGCAGCCGCTCGATGTCGGAACGGAAATCTACGCCGGAGCCGGGAACGATACCGTGAGGGCCAACCAGGCGACCGTCGACGGCGGAACCGGGAACGACATGATCACCATCTCCAGGGGGGTCGCCTACGGCGGTGATGGTGACGATCAATTGATCGGTGATCTGTCCGGATATTCTTTGCTTGGTGGTAACGGTAGCGACACGCTGAGCTTCAATTTCTTCGGTGGAAACGGAGACGGGCAGGACGGCGGTGATGATTATGTTATCAATACCGAAAACATGTCTTACATCCGCGATAGCGGCGCTACCGGCACGGATTACGTTCGCCTGAACATCGTCAATGACGTGAATGACTTTGCTTATTCCCGGAGCGGGAATGACCTCATCGTGTCGAATGCGGCCGATGCAGTCGACGGCGTGCTAACCCACGGAGTAACCCTCACGGACTGGTATTCGGGTGGAAACACGATCGAGTTTTTCGTCCTCGCAAATGGCCAGCAGATCGCAGGAAACCTCTTTATTTGAGGAAGAATTAACCGTCCGGCGGCATCCTCCGGGTTGATCGAAAATGGAGAAGCCAACCAATGGGTGAGCTAACAATCAGAGCGGCTGCCATGCGCGCCGAGTTGTTCCCCGCCCGTTCGGCTGGACAGCAACATGGGCCAATCAAAAAACTGGCCCTTGGTGCGGCGCAGCCTATGTCCGACGAGCTAAGAGCACGTACTGCGGAAATGAATGCGCGCATTGCAGAGGGTGAGGAAAGGGTGAAGGCCTTCGCGGTCCGCGAAAAGGAATACAATGCCGGAAACAGCCGAATGTACCGGCCGAATATCGCGTCGCTTGACGCGATCGGGACACAGCGCGAGATCGACGATGTCAGCTCGCTGCTGCAGTCTGGGAAGCTTGCGGATTATTCGCTTCGAGGCGGCTACGGCGACAAGCGCACCTCGGACATGAACCAGTACCTGCTCTGGCTCCAGGAGCATCAGCAGGAGATTTCCAAGCCTGCTTCCTCGTCGAGTATCTGAGGGAACATAAATCAGTCATGGGTGAGCTAACGATCAGGGCGGCTGCCATGCGCGCTGAATTGTTCCCAGCGCGCCCAGCTGGACAGCAACAGGGGCCTATCAAAATGCTGCCGCTCGGTGCGGCGCAGCCTATGAACGACGATGCAAGAGCGCGTTTAGCGTCCGTGAAGGCGCGTCTTGCGGAGCATGCGGAAACGATGAAAGCCTTCGCAGCCCGTGAGAAGGAATATAATGCCGGCAACAACCACATGTATCGCCCTAACATCGAGTCGCTGGATGCGGTTGGGACGCAGCGCGAGATCGAGGATGTCAGTTCGCTGCTGCAGTCTGGCAGGTTTGCTGATTATTCGCTCCCCGGCGGCTATGGCGACAAGCGCACCTCCGACATGAACCAGTACTTGCTCTGGCTCCAGGAGCGCCAGCAGGTGATTTCGAACCCTGCTTCCTGGTCGGGCGGCTGAATCGTCCAGCGAACTCGAGATGCCACCGGCAGAATCGAGCCTCTCCGCTAGGCTACGATGCGATAGTTCGGCTGGGCATCGCTGTCTGACGGTGAAGAATGTTGTCGTCACGGGCCCGCTCGATCGCACAGCAAGCGCCACTGGCGCATAAAGACCAGAAATCCGCACATCAAGTTGGTGATGATGAGGGAAGGTCCGTCGAAGCCCCTTCTCCTCCCACACCGGGACCTTGTATCGCCGATTCAATCGGGCTAATCCGACCCCAAACAAGAATCGCCGCCGGTAATAGTTCCAGGAGCAAACAGTGATTGAAAAAATGAAGAGCTTACTAGGCTAGTTGTTGACCTGAGACCCTTTCTCCTCCGGTCTGAGGGAGAGTCCTGGGTTTCATTGATCCGAGACCGTTTGCTGGACCGCCGGAGGCTGGAGTTTCCGGCCTTCTGATCCGAGACCGTTTGCTGGACCGCCGGAGGCTGGAGTTTCCGGCCTTCGATCACGGCGGCGGGCTGGGCATGCCACCGGGATTTTGCAACGAGATCGGGGGCTTGTTACCGATCGCCCCGTGCGGCCGATCCTCGTTGT
>WPCJ01090542.1_pt1 | contig 23565 bp, 18 predicted proteins | sample 5399831 | NCBI WGS metagenome assembly WPCJ01 (sample SAMN12869470, study PRJNA574797) | sludge metagenome | isolation source: wastewater treatment of pH10 | place: China:Beijing | collected 2019-05-20 | reverse complement strand
ATGGTTCTCAGTATTTTAAACAGTTTATTTTATACTTTCTTTTGCTATGGTTACCTGCAATACTATTTCAAAATCAATTTATATATCTTATTTCCTAAAAAAACAGTATTGAATATCAATACTATTTTTGTTTACCAACTTGTTTGGAACATTACCGAAACAGATAATTTTATATTTTTTTCAGTTTTCCCAATCTTTTTAAACAGTATTCCATAACAGCCGGACTGATCTGGTAATGATGTAAAGACCAACGAGTCATTTTTATTAATGAATAATGTTTTGCCTTTAAATGCTAATCCATTAAAAATAAGTAAAACTTCTTTATCTGTTTTTTGCTGTTCCTCAGGAACATTATTTAAATATATTTCTTCCGATAATTTTTCATACTTGGATTTTTCTTTATTAGAATTATATGTAATTTCTAATGCAGTTTTACAGTTTTGTGTAATTATTAAAAAGAAACTAATTAGCATTATTTTTATTTTCATTTTGCTGAATTTTTGGTTGGACTAATTCTATCGTTTTTTTCATTACATCTACTTGAGAAGGAGTTAAATCCGTGCCGCCTGATGATTTCATAGTGGGTATATTATTATCAGGAGTATTTAGAAGATTATTACAATTTTCAGGAGTATTTGATACTTTAGGATCTTCCCAAATATGAGAATTTCCTAAGGCGTGTGCAAATTCATGCGCAGTAACTACAGAATCTCCATTAGAATTAATTGTTCCAGTCAATGCATTTCCTTGAATTGTCTCGCCTTGTACAATTCTTAAACCAGTCACATTACCTTTATCATCCTTTATAACTTCTGTTCTTTGAACAGATTTATTCAAATCAAGTTCTTGTGTTGCTTTAGGATCATTAGTAAAAGTTATACTTAAACTTGAATTTTGAGATAATATAGAACTTACTTCATTTAAATGATTATTGATTTCTTGTGATGATTTTTGTGATAAAACATTTACATGATAATCAACAGACATTTTAGACTCTGTTTTATTTGTTATTATAGGCTCTAACCCTTCCAACTCTCTTGCATCAATAACTCTATTGCCACTAAAAGTATATGGCGACCAAGTATTATATTTCTCACTTAAGGGATCAACATTAAAGAATCTCCCAACATCGGGCATATACTGTCGCCATTTAAAAGCATAGAATCCTGTCTCCTGTAACTCCTGCTCCTGGTATTTAAAATTCTTATACGTCGCACTCGGGTTATACAATTGTGCTATAAGTCCGGGTGGATTGATGAAGTTTAAACCAAACGGATAGTAGTCATTACTGTCTTCCTTAAAAAGAACGCCGTTCTCGTCACGCCCAAAGTTCAGCCTCGTGTTACCAAGGTGGTCTTTGTACTATATAGATAGTCAATACCGTTCGATAGTGACCTACTATATCGCACAATATAGATAGTCTATACCGTACAATATAGGATGTCTTTACTGTAGCGGTTCCACCAACACATCTGGAACACCTTTTATGATTCTCAGCATTTTAGATAGCATGTTTTCTAATTTCTCCTGTTCTGGCTATCTGCAATACCATTTCAAACTTTATTTTCCTATCTTATTTCTATAAAAATAGTATTGGTATTCAATACTACTTTTATTTACCAACTTGTTTGGAACATTACCCAATTCCTTTAACAATAGATGGAATAAATAGTCATAGGACTCTTCTGAAGGAAAATTGGTTTTCATCATTGTAGTTTTTGTGATTTCCCCCTAGAACGACCATGCTATTCAATTTATTTTGCCAAACGTATAAAATTTTATGATTTAAATTACCAAATGATCATAATCCAAAATTCAGAAATAAGCTTAACCTGGATCTGGCTTCGATATTGCCACCCGCTAATCGGTTATAAGCCGGCAACATCAGCTCACTGCCGAGACTGAACTTTTTATAAGACACCTCGAATCCCAACTTGCCGTACAAAGCGCTTCCGGAAGTTCCTGGCATCACCTCACTAAACTGCCTGTTCCAGTCATAGACTTCCCCTTGCAAACCCAGCTTGCCGGAAAAGATGCTCTTCTCGTTACGCCACAACCTGTAAAATCCTGTTGCAGAATAATTCCACTGGTTGCCGAAACGGTAATGTTTTTTATTTTCTGTTTTGAGGGTATAATCGGTATTCAACATCAATGCAAAGAAGTTTTTCCGGAATGTGTAGCTCAATGCCACCTGGTAATCCCAGCTTCCCGTCCCCAGCTGGAAGCTCGGATTGACGCCCGTGATCCCTTTCTCATCAAATTTTCCCAATGGAATTTTAATCCCTAAACCACCATTCAGCTGATGGTATTCGTTTTTCGACCTGAGGATTTCGTAGATGCCCATTAGGCTGGCATCCCCTATTCCATTGATCTTAATGTCACCCTGCAGGGTTTTCTTCTCATGAAACTGAAACGGAATGCTACCATAAATACTTAATTTCTGAGTTACCGGAATCTTGCCCCAAAGCTGAATGGTGTTAAAATACTGGTCCTGTGTCAAATCCTGCGTGAACAGGTTTTCTTTGGCTTTGTAATGCTGTGCAAAATATTTGATACCGATGAACTGAGGATTCAGCAGGGATTCGAAGCCGGATGAGCCATTGCCGGCAGCACAACCACAGGCGTCGCAGAAGAATTTTTCGTATTTGGCTAAATACTGTAACTGGTTTTCATATTGAGGAATGTAAAGGCTGTCTCGGTTGGCTTTTATTTGCTGAGACAGGATTATTAGTATTAGGAATAGGATTGATTTTTTCATTGTTAATTTTTATTTTACCACAAAGGCACAAAAGTTTTGGTTTTGAACACAAAGGGCGGCACTAGGTTTTTGTTTCAAATGCTGTTGGTAGTCTCATAAAGGCGCTTCACTTTGATGAAATTTATATTTATTTATCGCAGATTTGTAGGATTTTGCAGATTATTAAATCCGCTTGATCTGTCAAATCTGCGAGATAATTATTATTGAGATTGCTTCTCTTCGTTCGCAATGACAATAGCAGTTTCGTATTAATAGCTACTATTCTGCAAATTGCTTGTTAGTAATAAATTGTTGGTCGCTGAGGGTTTTCAGGAAAGCAATGATGTACTGTTTTTCTAAAGTGGTCATTGGGATACCGATATGTCCGTTTTGTTTCAGAATCGGGTCCAGGTTAACCTGATTCTCGACATTATCCGAATAGAAATTCAGCACCGCCTCCAGAGAATAAAACCGCCCATCATGCATATAAGGAGCAGTATATTCTACATTTCGGAGACTTGGCACACGGAATTTCATATTGTCGTTCCAGTCTAATGTCACACGGTATCTGCCACGGTCGTCATACTGGGCATTATAATACATCCCGGTATTCCGGTAACTTTCATCGGTAAACAAATCTCCTGAATGACAACTTGCACATTTGGTTTGAAATAATGCCAAACCTTGCTTTTCTTCATTGGTAAATGCCGTTGTTCCTTTCTTCATTCTGTCGTATTTGGAATCGGCGGAAATCATTGTGACCATAAATTGGGTCAACGCTTTCAATACTCTTTCGCCGGAAATATTCTCATCGCCATAAGCTGCTTTGAATAGCTTTTTATAATTGGCATCTTGACTTAGTTTTGAAACGACTTCGGGCAGAGAACTGTCCATTTCAAAATCTGTAGTAATAGGAACCAAAGACCGCTCATCCAGATTATGGCTCACGCCATCCCAAGTATAATTTTTGAGAAATGCCATATTCTGAATTGGCGGTGCATTACGGATGCCTAATTTATCATCAATCCCGTGACTCACAGGATGTCCGTGATGGGTGAACGCATACTCCTGAATATGGCAAAATCCACAAGAAATGGTATTGTTACGCGACAGTTTGCCTTCATAAAATAATTTCTTACCCAAGGCTACACCATTTACAGTTATAGGATTTTTTTCAATATCAAATGCCAACGCTGGAAAATTTGTCGGAACCTCTAGATTGTACATTTTGTCTTCTTCAAAAGCTTCGCCTTCATATTCGTTGGAGCAAGACATTGATATTCCTGAAATTACAATGAATAAAATCCAAAGAGAACATAATCGCCCTCTTTGGAATTGTTGAATTGACTTAATCATTATGAACGTGGTCTACTTTGAACATATTGATGAGGTTGTTGCTGACATTTACTAAATGTGCGCTGCTGCCCATCGCCATATTATTGGAAGCATCCAATGACAACGTTGTTTTCCCACTCAAGTATTGGTTAAAATCTGCCAGAATATGAACAGAAGGTGTAATCCCTTTGTTGACTCTAGCCGTAGTTGGCAAGTCCAGAACGACTTCTCTGTAAAGATCTGCAGTTCCGTTTGAAGAAATATCTCCCATATTGCCGCAATGGTTCATAAACTCGATGTCAGGTGTTGATGTTCCATACTTGCCTTCAAGTTTTGTGAATATGTAACCTGCAGCCCAAGACCAAGCCATTCCCTGCTGCTTGGCTTTTTCCCAGAATAGACCTTGCCCGTCCTGACCAATAAGATAAGCCTCAGGACTGATTCCCAAGCCTAATTTAATTTTTTTATAATTTCCTTTCGGGACTTCGCTGAGGTTAATGAAGACGATTCCAGCTTTGGCTTCTTCCTGATTGGTGATGAAAGCACCCTTGTCCGGATTGTTGTAATGGTATTTAAATTCCGATCCGTTTTCATCGATGAGTGAGATGTTGCTGATTATATATTTAAGCGTTGAAAACTGATGTTTCTGTCCATTGACTGAGGTTTGTGTAGTCTGATTGAGCACGATATCACCAAGATTGTTGAAACCGTTCTCGAATTTGACTTGAAGATTTCCAGTTGTGTTATCTTGGATATCGTCATCATCGTTGTTACTGCAAGATGAAAGAGTTATTATTGAGATGAATAGTAATGATAATAGTTTATAGATTTTCATTTGTTAGATGTTATGATTGATAATTTTTAAAGGTTTTTATCACAAAGGCAAAAGATTTTTTAAACAATTCTTCGTTTCTAAGGCGCAAAGGTTTGACTTCGCCAATATTGACAAAGACTGTTTTGCTGAAATGTGAGTTTTTGTGCTCTGATGCGATAGGGATAGGAGCGGTTACCCTGCAGGGCAGCGGCGGAGCGAAGCGGAGCCGTTGACCGAGGAGTATGAGCGGATAGCCCGACCCGAGTGGCTGCCTTAGCGTCGGAGAGGGAATCGCCCTAATTACCTATATTATCTAAACAATTGGAGGTCTGAAAATGTGTTTCAGATACAGATAAGAATAATCTGTGGTGTATGGGAAAGTAAGGCTGGTAAAGAATCTTTGCCCTACTGTTTTGACTGCAGCAATCTCAACCGGAATATAGCAGTCGATGATTTTCTGGGTCGGATTTTTGGATTTGGAATCTTCTGAGCTATTTTTGGCAAGCTCTTTTCCGAGGTAACATTTACCGTTGCAATGCAGCTCCGGCTTTTTCTTGTTGATACACAAAATATCTGAAATATAATCATAGTTAACCACATACTCTACCAATGGCAACACCGGTTTGAGCACCAGATAAAAAACGAGTAAGAGATTAAAGATGAGTTTCAAGAATTTGTTTTGAGGATTTTAAAAAGCACAGACAAGCTGTGCTTTTATGATATATTGAAGTTGTTATTTGATAGCTTCCTCGTATCTTCTGCTGATCTCTTTCCAGTTGGTAACGTTCCAAAGTGCAGCCAGATAATCGGCTCTTTTGTTCTGATATTTAAGATAATAAGCGTGCTCCCAAACATCAATTCCGAAGATAGGCGTTCCTTTCACCTCCGCAAGGTCCATCAAAGGATTGTCTTGGTTAGCTGTAGAAGTCACCGCCAATTTTTTGTCAGCCGTTACTACCAACCAAGCCCAACCTGAACCGAAACGATCAGCACCAGCTTTGCTCAGCTTCTCCTTCAAAGCATCCAAACTCCCGAAAGAATCGTTGATTGCTTTCGCCAATTTTGCAGAAGGCTGCGTATTTTTCTCAGGCGTTAACACAGTCCAGAACAACTCATGGTTATAGTGTCCGCCGGCGTTGTTTCTAACCGCAGGGCTTTCTTTTGAAATGTGGGAAAGAATCTTTTCCAAACTCTCTTTTTCCAATGGTGTTCCGGCAATGGCTTTGTTAAGATTGGAAACATAAGCTGCCGCGTGTTTGCTATAATGGATTTCCATGGTCTGCGCATCTACAGAACCTTCCAAAGCATTGTAAGCATAAGGAAGAGGCGTTTGCTTGAATTGTGCCGTTACAAACTGTGCTGCTAATAGGAATGCAACAGCTGAAATTTTTAATACTTTCATATTATACGATTTATTGTTAATGTTAATTATTTAACACAAAGTGCACAAAGATTCTCTTTTTCAACTAACTGTTTAAGAATCATAAAGGCGCTTCGCGCATAAAGGTTTTAAATTTTATTTTAATAATTTTCTGATATCTTCTATTAATTTTTCTCTATCCGGATGGTACTTCCCTCTCAGACTGGTTTTAGTTCCAGCTTCATCTTCATAATTCAGTCCAGAATAATAAAGAACCGGCATATTGTTCTCATCAAACCGGCAACGGAGGTTTCCTTCTTTATCTACCAATGCAATCATCCCGCTATGATTGAGGCTTTCTGAATCATTTTCCTTATCACCTACATAGATATCGAACATATCCGCTAATTTACCGATATAATCCCGGTCTCCTGATAGAAAATGCCAATTGGGCGACTTGGCTCCAATCATTTTAGCGTGATTTTTCAGAACTTCCGGCGTATCATTGGTTGGGTCTATACTGATCGAGATGATTCCAAAATCCGGATTGTTGATCTGCTCATCGATGTATTTCATATTGGAATTCATCACGGGACAGATTGTGGGACAACGGCTGTAAAAGAACTCTACTAGATAAACTTTTCCCAGCATATCTTTATTGGTAATTTTCATGGAATTCTGGTCTGTGAGCGCAAATTCCGGAACTTTCATTACCGTGTAAAGACTTTTTTTAAAATAGCTCATCCCAATTCCTATCACCAAAAATAGTACCGCAAAAACTATAATCGGCAGAATCAGTTTACTTTTCTGGAAAGTCTTCTGTTTCTTTTTGTTTGTCATTTCAGAGCATATTTAGCTGGACTTTTCCTGAATTCTTTTTTGCAATGGTCGCTGCAGAATCCATAAGTTTTGCCTTTATAAACGACAGTATCTTTTAGGAATTCTGCTGTTTTCATGTGACAGATCGGATCATCGACATTCACGACCTTTACACCTTTGAGGTCGGTTTTGGGTTTCATTTTGGAAACCTGTTTTACTTTGGGTGTTTCCTGCGCACAAGACAGTACAGATACCGAAAGTAATATCATTAATATATTGAATTTCATTTTTTTTGAAGTTGATTTAATTGTATTGCGAAAGCTTTTGAACACAAAGCGCACAAGGATTTTTTACTTTATGCTTATTAAAGCTTACAAAGTCGCTAAGCTTAAAAAAGTTTGAGCTATTATTCTAACGCAAAGGCACGCTTCGTTCAGCTAATATTGGTTTGTTAGACACAAAGATTATTTTTTAATAATAAATGTTTTTAAGGCACAAATCGCTTAATTGGAATGATTTTTTTTATTACTAAATCAACGGTGGATGGAATATCCTTGAGTCTAATGAGAAATTGTAGAATGAACTTAAATAAAAGTTCTGTTTTTGAATGTCCGAATTGAAATTGAACTCATTAAGAACAGTGAAAACATTTCCGACTGTGAATAATTCTGAGAATACAGAAAGCTTCAGCTGGTCTTGCTTTGCAGAGCTCTGAGAGGATTTGGAAAGTTCTTTGGCTAAATAGCATTTCCCATTACAGTTCATTTCCTTTTTTGCTCTGTTCTCACAAAGATTTTTGGTGATGTAATTGTAATTCATGGTATAATCTATCAATGGCATTACCGGACGCAATGCGATTGTGAAGATAATGAATATGGAAATGATTGCTTTCAATACAGCAAAAGTAAAGCATTAGCCCCAGATATCAAATGATATTTGACAGTAGATTTTAAGAGTTTACTGAAAATAAAAAAGGCCAGAAGAAACTCCTGACCTTTTTTATGATTTGAATTAGGTTAATCCACAATTACTTTCGTACTGCTGGATTTTGTTTTCACAAAATAAACACCTTTAGAAAGCTTTTTCAAGCTGATTTTTTCGTTGTTGTTAACGTTATTGATTGTTTGAATCAATTCTCCGCTGGCACTGTAAATCTGAACTGTTTCATTTTTAGAGATTCCGGCGATGAACAATTCACCGTTTTTAACAGGATTTGGATAAACCGTTAATTTTTGACTTTTTGCTGCAGAATCTTCAACTGCTAATCTAGTATAACAAGTCCAAGATAGATTATCGAAAGATACTCTGTTGCTTGTTGTATCGTCTACTAATTCAATTACCACATCACCTTCTACATCAATACCAGAAATTGTGGTTGTTGTAGCCGTTTTAGAGTATGGAATCTGCCCTTTCGCTACGCCATTTACTTTCAAAGTATAGTTACCTGCAGAATCTGCAAATGGCAGATAAGTTTTAACCGTTAATGAACCGATACCTCCGGAAATTGTAGATGATTTCAATGAACCTTTTCTCAAACAGATGGCTCTGTTATTGTCTCCGTCGATATAGATCTGCTTATCTGTTCTTGCATTGGTTGCAGTCCAAACAATATTCTGGTTAGACCATTCTCTGTCCAGATAAGAAGAATTGGTTGCCGGCATACTTTCGAAATCTTCAGTTCCGCAAGTTGTTCCTGTACCAGGTGTGCTTGTATTGTCGGTAGTTCCTTGTACAGTTGCACTTTTTCCGGATTTGTTTCCAGCCGCATCTTTCGCCACAACATAGAATGAATAGGTTGTAGCAGGCGCAAGTCCTGTTACTATTCCGCTGTTGGTATTAACGCTGGTTTTTAACACATCATCAACATAAATATCATATCCGCTTACACCAACATTATCTGTAGAAGCCGTCCAGGATAAAGAAATGCTTGAAGATGTTTTTCCGGAAACCAAAAGATTCACAGGAGTAGTTGGTGCTTCGGAATCAGCTGTTGTTCCTCCGTTGAACGTATCCGGCCAAGTATTCTGAGCAGCAGGGCCACCCCATATTACTGTTGCCAAATAAGGATTATCAATAAATGGGTTTCTATTGTGCTGAACCCCATAAACCACATTATTTCTTTGTCTTTCGAAATCGGAAACAGGATCTTCGACATTCCATTTCAAAAGAATATCCGGAAAGTCTGAAGAATAAGTTGCAGGATTCATGGTGATGTTCAATGGCAAACATCTTGTGTTATATCTTACATACATATACATCAGGATCCTCGCTACATCTCCTTTCCACTCATTACCAGGAAACCAACCTCCACGACTTGTTTTATAAGCAGTTGCCCCGGTTCCGTCATCAAATAGCAGACTCCCTCTTGTACTGTTCAAAGTATTGTCTGCAGGACGCAGGTGGTGACCATCTGAACCCGGACCGGAAGTCCCCAAATTAGGTGTCCCTTTTGATTTTGCATACACATGCTCTCTGTTCCAGCTGCCACTGTAAGGACGGCTTCTCTGGTGAGTACCGGAACTTTGTGATCCGTAAATCAATAAGATATTGGATGGATTTTCCGGGTCCGCATCACTTGTTTTGAATAGAGATGCCAATCCTTCAGAGTAAGCAATAGTCTCTGTATGGGTTGTTGTAATTAATGTTGCAAGATCAGCTTTTAAGTCATTTTTTGTCTTGCTAAAGTTAACTCCCGAATAATACGACGGAGCTGACTGTGCAAAAGCAAAGAAAGATAAAATACTTGCAAAAAAGGAAACCTTTAATTTCATAAGTAAATATTTAATTATTTTAATAACTCTTTATAATTCTATCTTGATAAATGATATCGAATGGGTGTTCCTCAATAGTTACTGAGATTTTGTTTTCAAACTCCAGAAAAAAGCTTTTATCAAATCCATAAAGTTTAGTCTGAATTTTATTTTCATTAATCTGAGTCGAAACTTCTACATCAATCCCATTTTCTAATTCTTCTTTAGAAAAATTAATATCACTTAATTCTAAATTTTCTCCAAGACGAATAACACTCGTCAAAAGTCCCGGATGCGAATCTCCTGCTCCCACAAAAAGCCTGTTCTCTTTCTCATCAATCCAGATGACATACAAAGGCTCTTTTTTTCCACCTACATTGATTCCTTTTCTTTGTCCAATCCTGAAATTTTCTACACCTTGGTGTTCACCGACCAAAAAACCATCAAACAAAGAATACTCTATTTTCCGAGATTTCCAGATGAGTTCATCTTTTTTTGAATGAAATACCGGCAATTCTCTGCTATAGATTAGAGCGCTTGCAGGGATTTCTACTATCTGTCCTTTTTTGGTCATAAAATCTTCGATATAAATCTTTTGTATCAGGAAGGGCGCGCAATTTAATTATTTTAAATTAAATACAACTATTTTTCAAAAAAATTATCAATTTATCTGAAAATAATTGTTTTAATTATAATGGTAATATTTTATCTTAATCAAATAAAAACTTCCCATCAATTTAGATAGGAAGTTCTTTAAAAGAAAATAATATAAACTTGATTTGTGAGAATCAATTCTTGTTAGTAGCCAGCATTCTGGCTCAGGTTCGGGTTTGCTGTAATGTCTGCAGATGGCAATGGATATATATTGAATTTGGAATCCACGGCTTTTCCAGCCTGGACATTTCCTTTCCAGCTCCAGAGATAATCGCCTGTAGTAAATCTGTTGAAACGGATAAGATCCGTTCTTCTCAATAATTCCCATGACAGCTCTCTTGATCTTTCATCCAAGATGAAATTAAGGCTCAGGTCAGAAAGAGTGATTGCTCCATTTCCATTATTATAAGCTCTGTTTCTAATAACATTAATATAATTGAGCGCTTCGGAGGATTTTCCCAGTCTCAGATAAGCTTCCGAAGCGTTCAGATAAGCCTCAGCAATACGGAACATAGGGAAATCTGTGTCTACATAAGCAGCGTCAGAACCTGCTACTCCATTCTTAGTAACATTTCTCCATTTAGTAAAAGCATAACCATCCTGAAAGGTTCCGGGAAGCGCAGCAATATCCTTCTTGTGTCCAATGTTGAAGAACAAAGCCCTGCTGTCACCTTTTGCAAATGCATTGGGATCTGTAGTTGTAAAACCCTGATCCGTCGTTTGAAATTTGCTGACAAACTCCGGACGGACACGAATATTCCCCCAGCCTCCTGAGATTCCCATATTCAGGTAAGTGAGCATTGTTCCTCCGGTCTGAGCTAAGACAAAGAATGTTGTACCGCCATAGGTTTTAGCTTTTATACCATCCATATTCAGAGACCAGATCACTTCCGGCGAAGTATTGTTATCAGCCAGAAAATTATAAAGATATTTTGGTGCCAGACTGTAATGGCTACCAATCACTTTTTCGGCATACTCTGCTGCCTTATCCCATTGTGGAGCATTGGTGTAAATCTGGGCATTGAGGTATAATCTTGATAATAAAAAATTTGCTGCCGTTTTATCAACTCTTCCATATTCATTGGTTTCCGGGAGAGCGGTTTCAATATCTTTTAATTCGGCTTCTACATAAGCATAAAGATCACTTCTTGATATCTGTCTGGGCAAAAACTGCGGATCTAATTTATCGGAATCTGTGACGAAAGGGACCTTACCAAAGGTGTCCAGTAAAACCCAATAAGAATAAGCTCTGAGGAAGCGCGCTTCTGCCCTGAAATTAGCAACCTGTTGCTTGAAACCTGGATCCGTGTGTCCTCTTTCCTGAAGTTTGGCATCAGTAGTCTGTCTCAAAAACTCGTTAGTATAACCGATGATCTGGTATAATCTTGCATAATAACCATTTAAAATAGCAGTGTTAGAATCCCAGGTGTTGGTAGCCATCTGTCTCAATCCGTTGGTCTGCGAACCCATTATCGCCTCATCTGTCGACAGTACCTGGACATAAAATGCCAAACGGATGAATGAACTGTAACCTTCATCAAAATTACCAAGATCAGGATCACCAGTTGGCCCTTGCTGACCGCTAAGGCATAACGCTGCATAACATTTGGCCAAAACACCTTTGTAATTGTCCGGATTGGAATATACCTGTTCCGTGGTAACTATATTGGGATTGATTGGAGCTGTATCCAAATCATTGATACATGAACCTGCCGTAAAAAGCAAAAATATAAAAGGAATGATATATAAACGTTTCATCGTAAAATTATTTAAAGTTAACATTAAGCCCGAAAAGGATTGAACGTGGTCTGGAATAGATATTATTATCAATACCCAAATAAACTTCCGGATCAAGACCGCTGTATCCTGTAATAACAAAAGCATTCTGTAATGAGAGGTTCATTCCGATATCAAACTTATCACTGATATTTTTGAAGTTATGTCCTAATGTGATATTATCCATACGAAAAAATGAAGCATTCTCTAGGAAAAAATCAGAATAGAGCTGCAGATTCTCAAAGCCTTCATTGGCTGTATAGCTCAGGATATTGGTATATGTTCCGTTTGTAGGCAAAGTTCTGGACTTATAATCCTTTGATTTGACATTATTATAGACATAGTTTCCGAAATTGGCATGTGCGTTAAATCCGAGATACCAGTTTTTATAGCTCACTTTGGAAGACAATCCCAGATAAGCCCTGGGCATCGGATTTTTACTTTTCACCAATCCTCCGTCTTTGTATTTTCCTTCTATCGGTTTCCCGTTCTCGTTATACTCCTGCTGATAGAGGTAAAAAGTATACGGCGCATAACCTACTGAATGAATCTGTATCGTCCCAGCCGTAGAGCCGGAAACGTTTCCTATATTAACACCATAATTTGGGCTATTTACTAATGTAAGTTGTGTGATCTCTGATTTGCTGAATGTAAGATTTGCGTCCAGATTCCATTGCCAGCTTTCGCTTTTAACCGGGATTGTGTTCAGTGTTAGCTCTACCCCTTTATTTTCCATAGATCCGATATTGGTATAGATCATATTGGTAAGGTTGGATCCTGCAGCAACGGAAATCTTATTCAGTAGATCATCAGTCGTCCTTTTATACACTTCTACCGATCCCGAGATCCGGTTATTCAAAATACCGAAATCCAGACCTATGTTATATGTGGATGTAGTTTCCCATTTAAGATTGGGATCGTATCCGTTCGGTCTTATTGTAGTGTAATAACGGTCACCAAACTGGTACATGGCATTGGGTTGGCTAAAAGTATAGGTCTGCATCCATTCATAATCTCCACCTATATCCTGCTGTCCAGTCTTCCCATAGCTCAATCTCAACTTCAGATCAGAGAAAAAGCCGCTCTCCTTCAAGAAATTCTCCTCATTGATCTTCCAAGCAAAAGCTGCGGAAGGAAATAAGCCCCAGTGATTTTCTTTAGAAAATTTTGAAGAACCATCACTTCTTAAGGTAGCAGTGAAAAGGTATCTGTCCTTAAAAGTATAATTTAACCGGCCATAGAATGATAAAAGATAGTACTCCGATTTTTCATCAGCAATATTCTGATATATCTTGTTCCCCACTAGATTAGTCTGCTTGTTATTATAGCTTTTCCAGAACCATTGCCAGGAATAACCTCCCATCACATCTAGCTTATGATCACCAAGCGTTTTGGCATAATTGGCGTAAGCATCCAGCTGTAGGTTCTTTTTCTCATTAACATATTTACCGGTCATTCCCTGTCCGTCGTTCCCTACAGAAACCCAGGTCAGAGGTGCGTTATCCGGAATGAATAGATCGCCTTTACTTTTCAGAATATCGAACCCAGTATTAAGATTCAGCTTCAGATCTTCAAATCCGTGAATTTTATAATCCACTTGGATATTCCCAATATGACGAAATATCTTTGATTCATCACTTCTTAAATTGAGAACTGAAACAGGGTTTGCTCCGGCCTGGGTTATCGGCTTTCCGGCAGCATCCGTCCAGATAAAGTAGCCTAAGCCATAAGGTTTGGAATTATCATAAACCGGACGCGTTGGATCAAAAGAAGCTGCTCCGCTTGCAGGATTGGAAATAAAATCATTATTCTCAATGCTCGGCTTATAGTTTAGGTTCACGTTTAGATGCTTATCAAAAAATGAAGGATTAAGATTCAGGCTCAGATTCATTCTTTCATATGCATTTTTTCTGATAATCCCTTCCTGATTCGTATATCCCAAAGATAATCGGTACGGAACATCCGCCACTGCTCCCGTCATACTGAAATTCTGGTCATTACTAACAGCAGTTCGATAAATCTCTTTTTGCCAATCAGTATTATACATGCCTAATCCATTAATTACAGCTGTGTTACCGGCATATGTTCTTTTCATAAAATCTCTGTATTCATCTGCATTAAGAACATCCAATGTTGCCGGATTCCAATCTATTTTGGTGTTTGAAGAATATTGGTAACGAGTTTTTTTGCTTCCTTTTTTTGTTGTAATAATGATAACACCGTTAGAAGCTCTGGAACCATAGATCGCTGTTGAAGATGCATCTTTCAGTACGGTATAAGTTTCGATGTCATTTGGATTTATCATCCCGAGAATATTGCTTGAACCTGATGTTGAGGAATTGTCGATAGCAATTCCGTCAATTACAATCAGAGGATCATTACTTGCAGACAAAGAAGAGCCTCCCCGGATCCTAATGGCAGAACCTGCACCAGGTGCACCCCCGGGAGAAATAATATTAACTCCTGCCGCCCTTCCTCTCAACGCATCCTGAGCAGTTACCGGATTACCGTCATTTTCCTCATCTATTTTTACCGTGGTTAGCGAACCTGTCGCATCGGATTTTTTAACTTTACCATAACCAATAATCACAACCTCATCAATCTTTTTCTCCTGCACCGAAATAGTATCTTTGGGAATGGGAAAATTTTCTGACTGGGAAATCAATTTAACACTGGTTTTTCTAAGAACAACCGTATTATTTTTTATTTCATATTCTATCGGATAGAATTTTTTGAGATATCTAAGCGATGATTCCAAAGATGAATAATTAATAGCATTTTCATCAACCTTAATATCTTTGAAGTCTGTGCTAGAATAGAGAAACGGAATCTTGGAAGATTTGCTGAGCTTATCAAAAACTTTGATAATGGACACCGGATTCTCTTTTTTCATAGCAACCGGCGGTGTTTGCCCGGCTTGTCCGTAAGCGACTGGAAGACCTGTGGCAACCAATAAGATTACAGACATTACTGTTTTTTTCATAAATTTGAGGATTAATTTGATTATACTTTAGCGAGTCGAATCATTTATTGCATCGATAACCGTCATTATCGGTGCTTTTTTATTTTAATTGTATTTGATTGTCAGATTTTTTTTCAGCTTTAAGATTGAATGGATAACAAATTGCGAACAAGACCTCATTCATATCGCCCGAGAATGAACCTTTGATTTTCTTTTTGGAATATTCCTGTGGATAATCGATTTTAACATTATAAACCACTTCCAACTCGTTGATGATATTTTCAAAATTTTCATCTTCAAAAGAGAAATTTCTTTTCACATTTGCAACAAGATAAGTCTGAGGCTTTTCTTCCATATTCTTGTTCCACGACTCGTTAGGAAGCAAATAAGTGATTTTCCCTTGATGATTAACTTTTACTTTTCCTTCAAAAAGTTCCACTTTTTCTTTTCCGCTTGTTTGGTCCAGGAAGAATTTAGTACCTAAAACCTGTACTGTAAAATCTTTTGCATTGATTTTAAAAGGTCTTGTCTTATCTTTTGCAATATCGAAAGTTGCTTTTCCAGTAAATGTGATTTTTCTGTCTGTTTTGCCGAAATCCTTTGCCAGTTCAAGTGTACTGTGAGGTTCTAAGAAAATATTACTTCCGTCAGGAAGACTAATCTTTTTCGTGAAATCCACACTGGAATAAAATTGAGACTGAGATTTCTCCCCAGAAGCCGGCGAAGAAGGTGTATAAAAAAGAATACCAAATCCTGTGATTACCGCAGCTGCAGCAACCCAATATAATTTTTTGAACTTGTTGCCGGATTTTATCTTACTCTGAATTCCCGCTTGGATTCGTGCATCTGTCTCCGAATCCATTCTCTGGTTTTCTTCGTAAGTTTTTTCCCAGTTCTTTTTAAAATTTTCGTCGTCTATGTTGTTCATATTCAGTATTACGCAAGATTTCTAAATCGTCAACCTTTTTATTTAAATTTTTTAAAATTATTTTAATTCAAAAAATTCGATATTAATTTGACTTGGTTATTCTTTCCAAATAAGTTTTCACATCATTCCATTGGTAATAAGGAAAACCCTTAGTTTCAACAGGAACACTGACCTCATTTTCATTCAATAGAAATTTCACCAAAACATCACTTTTCTTATTCTTATAAAAAATCATCTGGAGATTGGCAGCCATTGGTGCAGCCTGAAAAGTATTCCAAACTTTATAAACTTCTCTTGGATTGATTTCTTCTTTATCCATTCCTTCAACTCTCATAAAAGCTAATAATGGTGCAATATTTCCATCGTGACCAAATCTAAGTGATGCGCCACTTTTATTATTTTTGATATAATCGTCTGCTTCTTCCAGAATATTTTTAACTAACGGAATCGCATTGTTTTTTACCAATCCATTGCTCAAAGGCGATGCAGCATCATTCACATAAAATTGATAATTGATGGCCTGATAAATATTGAACAATTCATCTTTTGTGAACAAATCGTAAAAAGAAATGTCCGTCTCCAGATTCTGCATATCGCTGGCAATCCAGTAGAATGATTCCACTACTTTATCAGGATTCACGTTTTTGTAAACATAGTCTTCATTATTGAAAAGATTTTTGATAAAACGTTCTGAGCGTAATGCATCTTGTTTCAGTTTCCTCTTCTCTTCCTGCCAGAAGTTATCTGGGCTTTTGAAGTCGATAGATTCTTTGGTATGATGATTCAGATATTTCATATACTTATCGGAAGATTCGATGCTAATATTTAGCTTTGGGTTGTTCGCTGTTAATTCGTTTGTAAAATACGCCATACTGATGATGCATCTTGGAACAACCGTTGATTTGGCTGTCACAATCGCATTATTTCCAAAAGCCTGCGGATTATTTTTGAACATTCTTTGAGAAATCTGTTTATGCTGCAATCCTCCTAATTCCGTCAAATCGCCATTATGACCCTCAGCAATTTCCCAGATTTTCTCCAATCGTTGTAACGCTGATTTTCCGTTTTCTGTCAAGGCATTATTCTCATTAGCTTTTTTCAGAATGTCCATCACACCGGAAAAATCTTTATCATTGATAAGCCATCTTGAGCCGTGTCTTCCGTAATGACTGATGTAAAATGGCTGATATCCGGATGGAACAGCAGTCAGTTTTTTTGTCGGAGTTGGATAAGCGTAGTAAACACCGCCTGTCTTATTGAGGTCTGAAAGGATTTCTTCTTTGGTAGTTTGTCCCTGATAAAAAAAAGAAACTGCAATTAGCAGAATTGAAAATGATTTCTTCATTATAAACTTATTTTAGTTTCAGATTGATTTCTGTCTTATAATTTAATTACGCAGACCTATTGAAATCGTCAACCCTAAAAAAGCTTTTTAATGAAAATCAGTAGCAGAAAAAAGAGATTAATATTTGCTTTTAGAATATGAAGCACCTTATTAACGTGCTTGGCCACAGCATTTTTGGAAATACTGTTTTCTTTTGCGATTTCGGAATAGCTCAGTCCGTCAATTTTATGTTTGAGAAAAAAAGATTTACTTTTTTCGGGAATCAGCTGGAGTATTTTTTCAACCTGTTCAGAATAGGATTTGAATTCGTCCTCGTCATATTCTTCCTTTACAATACTAAGATGAGATTGCTCTTTGAAATCTGAGAAAGACAATTTATTTTTTCTATAGAAATTAGCAATTTCCTGTTTCGCAGTCTTGAAAACAACAGCTTCCTTATTCTTATCCAAAGCATCTTTATGCTTCCACAGATGAACAAAAATATCCTGCACGATATCCTCAATATCATCCTGTCCGTGAACATATTTTTTCACGAAAAAGAAGACCTGATGTTTATAGTCAGAATATAATTTTTCAAATTGAGATTGCACTTAGGAAATATATTTTTAAGGTCTAATATATACGAAGCTTTCAAATATATCAAAAAAAGGAAACCTGCAAAATAAAATTTAATTCACTATATATCAACCATTTAAAACCAATAACAAATAACGATACTTTCCCAATACGCTTATCTAAAACCGACACTTATTCCGGAAACTCTATTTTGAAACCAATCCCGCGAACAGAATCGAACTTGATTCTATCATCCTTTTGGAAATATTTACGTAACCTCGTCATAAAGACATCCAGACTTCTTCCCAGAAAATAATCATTTTCTCCCCAAAGTGTTTCAAGGATTTCTTTACGATTAATAATTTTCTGATTGTTTTTGGAAAGTAAAAGCAACAACTCAGATTCTTTCTCCGTCAACTGAATGGTTTCATTCTGGAAAAGCAACTGAAACTGCGAAGGAATGAATGAATAATTTCCCAATTTAATTATTGCTTTTGTAGAATTCTGTTGTCTTTTGAGTATATTTTTGATTCTTAATATCAGCTCTTCCGGTTCGCAAGGTTTTGTAATATAATCGTCTGCGCCAAGTTTTAATCCTAGAATCCTGTCAATACTTTGACCTTTAGCAGTAAGAAAAAGAAATGGAATATCGGACATTTTCCTGATTTCTTTAGACAATTCGAAACCGTCGATCACAGGCAACATTACGTCGAGAATTGCTAATTGATATTGGTCAATCTGCTTTTTGTTTTTAAGAATTTCTTCAGGATTCGGGATCCAATTCACATCGAAATCAGAAAATTCCAAATACTGCTTCAGAACCATTCCCAAGTCCTGGTCGTCTTCAACTAGTAAAATTTTAGGCTTCATTTGGAATCGTTATTTTAAATGAAACACCTTTCTTTTTTGGATTCACTTCGATATCGCCTTTGTATTTGTCAACGATAGTCTTAACCAGAAAAAGTCCGACTCCAAGACCATTGACGTGAAGATTTTCGTCTCTCGTAATGCGGTAATATTTATCAAAAATGTTTTGCTTCTCTTCTTTGGGGATTCCTATTCCGTCGTCAGAAACTTCCATTTCAATCAACTTATTAACCTTAATCAAAACCTCGATTTCATTTGCACCATATTTTGATGAATTATCGATGAGATTATCCATAATTTGCTTGAAATCGTTTTGATATAAAGATTTGTTCTCAATAAAATCCAATTTAATTTTGAAATCGATGTTATGAAAAGACTTCTGTATTTCCGAAAAATAACGTTCCATCTCGTTTTTATTCATTAAAACATCATCAGAATCATTGTTATGAATGGACGAAACAATATTCTCGAGACGTTTGATCTGACGTTCGAGCAGAGCTTTGGTTTCAGAATCGGAAGATTGAGCAACTGAAAATTTCAGAGTTGTAATTGGCGTATTCAATTCGTGAGCGATGGAATCGATAGTTGTGTGAAGCTGTGAGATTTTCTTTTCCTGGCGATTCAGGTTTTTGATACTGTTTCGGAATAAGATTACAATTAGAATAGCAATCAATAAACTAATGATAATCAACGGAATAACTTTCTTTAAAACTAAAAATTTGACATTCAGAAGTTGAAAAGTCGATTTAGATTTAACTAAATAATAATCTTTCTCATCCAAATTCAAATCCGTATTTTCCCTGGATTGACGACTGGACCATTTACCTTCATTAATGGTCAAAGGCTTTGACATTTTTTTTACAGTTTGGTACAAAACAAGTGAACGATTCTTTGGCAAAAGCTCTTTTTTCTGAACCTCATCCAGAATCGAATAGATCTCGCTTTTCATTGCGATCTCAAAACCAGAATCTCCTATATTGTCTTTAAGCGTTTTCTCAAGTTTTTGATTGTACAGCTTTTCCGAGCTATAAATCCTTTCCGGATGTGTAATTTTTTCTTTTTGTATCGTAATACCTTTTTTTAGTCTTTCAAAATCGCCAACCAGTTTTTCTTCATTCGTCTCGGGCTCGTATTTTTCCATTGTCTCCAGTGTTTTATCCGCAATCAACCTGGCCTGTCTGTTGAGCTCTTTTTCCTCAAGACGGTAAGAATTGTAGATATAATAACCCTGCAAAACAACCAAGATAACAAGGCTGAACGTGAACAAAATAATTGTGATGTTTTTCTTCCGATTCATATTGATTCTTCTAAAACCATAAAGAATAATTTAAACGCAAAGTCCGCAAAGTTTTTTGAATCTTATTGAAAATATTTTTAAGATTCGCAAAGGCGCTTCGCTCAGCAAAAATTAATCTTGAAATATTCAAATTCGTGTTCTTGGTGAAAATCTTTGTGCCTTCGTGTTTAACTTTTTGAACATCAAAAATACAATCAAATTTCTTTCAAAAAAGACATTAACCTTCCATTAACCGTTCATTAACAAAACTTTCCTATGTTTCGTCTCAATTTTGTCAAAATTATTGAAATGAAAATTTATAATGTAGTTTTACTTTTACTTCCAATATTTATCTGGAGTCAGAATATCAAAGGCCATATCGAGAATGAAAATCAGGAACCTATCTCTGAATCAAGCATTGAAATTAATGAAAACAAATCGATATTCTATTCCGATAAAGACGGGAATTTCAGTCTTGAAGGTATTTCGAAATTTCCTTTCTCAATTGTCATCAAAAAACCAGATTATCAGGATTATGAAATTACTCTTGAAAACAATGAGTTTCTGAACATCATTCTCAAAAAAGACACTATAAAATCCATTGAAAGCGTCACAATAAAAGCCAATAAACCTTTGCTGAAAAGGAAGATTGACCGGCTGGAATTTAATATAGATAAAACACCGCTTCAAAATCTGAATGCCTGGGACATCTTGAAAAGTACACCCAATATTTTAGTGAAAAATGAGGAATTAAGTGTTCGCGGAAACTCGCAAATCATCGTCACCATCAATGATAAGAAAACATTGATGACTCAGGAACAGTTAAAACAACTTCTTGAAAATACCGACGGAAATAATGTTTCATCGGTTGAAGTCATCACCAATCCGCCTGCGAAATACGAAGCGCAAGGTAGCGCCATTATCAATATCAAAATGAAGCAAAATGTTTTATCAGGTTACAAAGGAAGAATCTCGACAAGATATACTCAGGCAACTTATGCCAAGGGATTGATTGGGACTTCGCAATCTTACAATACTGATAAATGGCAACTGACGGGGAATTACAATTTTGTAACCGGAGATTATGTCCGAAAAAACTTTGATGTTGTGGTTTTTGACAAGGACAAAACCCGTTGGGAAAGCGATATGGTAAGAAAAACACACGCTCACGAACAGCACGTCTACAACTTCTCAGGACAATATAATTTGGATAGTTTATCGACTGTACAATTTGGTTTTGATGGTTACAATGCGCCAAACAACAATGGTCATTACAATGTTCCGACGAATATTTACAATACGGAAAATAATCAGTTGCAATCGTATTACTTAACATCCAACAAGAAAAAGCAATATGATAACAGTTTTAATTCTTATCTGGTTTATGATAAAAAATTCGGGAACAACAACCTGACTTGGACAAATAACTCAAGTATGAAACGATTCAAGGAAAATCAGGATGTAGAAACATTATTGAATTTCCAAGGACAGCCGGAAAGTAAAAACAGGTTTGCCAACAACAGCATTCAGGATATTTCGCTTTATGCGACGCAATTGGATTACCGATTTTCGAATGATAAATTCACGTTGGAAAGCGGATTGAAATACAGTTTTGTTAAGAATAAAAATGACCTTAATTTCTTTGACGGAACCAGCGGAACTTTGATTCAGGATTTAACAAAAAGCAACCTGTTTAATTATAAAGAGAATATTTTTGCTGGTTATATTTCCTCGGAATACAAATGGAAAAAATGGGAAATGAAAGCCGGTTTGCGCTCAGAAACAACCCTTATCAAAACCAATTCTGATAATCCGGTTGTGGAAAATAAGACGACCAGAACCGGACTCTTCCCTACTTTTTACCTGATGTATAACCTGAAAGAAGACCAGCAATTAGGATTCTCGTACGGAAAACGTATCGACAGACCAAACTACGATTTCCTGAATCCTTCCAAATCTTATTACAATCTGTATTCTTACTTCCAAGGTGATGCGAATCTGAAATCAACCATCATTCATAATCTGAGTCTGACTTACACGGTGAAAGACTGGAATTTTGAAGCTTATTACAGCTATATCAAAGACCCTTCTATGGAAATTTCTATCCAGAATCCGCAGACTTTTGAAACGGTTTACAATTACACCAATATCGACCACGGACAAAACCTGGGAGCGAATTTTTCCAAAAACTTTTCTATAAAACCTTACTGGAAACTGAATCTTTTTGCAATGGGCGAATATCAGGAGAATTATTTTATGGGAACTGATAAGATTTTGTATAAAAATGACGTCTTCTTTTATAATGCGAATATTTCTACGCAAATCACGTTGGACAAAGCAAAAACCTGGGATCTCAATGTTTCCTATGTTTATAATTCGAAGACAATCCAGGGTTCGTTTGACATCAGTTCCTCTCAGAACACCAATGTCATCATTAACAAGAAAATGTTTGATAAAAGATTAGAAGCAGGCTTGATTTTCAATGATATTTTCAGAACGAATAAGAATACGATCTCGACGAGATATGCAGACCAGAATCAATATTTCAAGGATTATCGCGACACACAATATTTTATGATTAATCTGAAATATAATTTCGGAAATCAGAAAGTGAAAGATGCGAAAGCCGGACGCAAAACGGATGAACAAAACAGGTTATAATCGGATTATTGGCCAATCAATTATTATAAGCGTCGGAATTAAAATGTTATATAACAGATCTTATTCTGACCTGAAATGGAGACAATGGAGGGAAAATAAATCATAGTTTATAAATAATCAATTCAGAGTTCTGAATTGATTATTTATAAAACTGAATTTAGCTGACGCCTGATTTCTGAAAAATCTGCAGCATATTGTGGATTATAAATCCATATCTCTATGATTATTTATTTTTTTATAAATTTGAATGATCTCATGATACTTGAAGATGACTTTACTGTCAGAATATAGTTGCCTGAGTTATATTTTTCAACATTGATTTTTCCTGAGTTTACAACTCCTATTTCCAAATTTCTACCTAGGAAATCTGTGATCGAATATTGATAACCGTCCGAATCTTTGGCATTTGTAATGTAAATATAATCTGAAGTTGGATTGGGATAAATGTTTATTTCGCTAGCTGCGCCTGACCAATCATTTACATTTAAGTTAGAAGAACTTGTTGCCAGCCAGATAGTCGCATTTAATAATAATGGTTTATGATTTCCATTGGCATCACCTGTATAACCATTGTATAAAGTATCGCTAGGATCACCTGTTCCATCGTCCGGAACCGAACTGTCTCCCAAAGCACAAACTTTTCCAAGTCCGTAAGTAGCGGTTGCAAATAAAACATTGTTAGTACCAGATGCAGAAGAGCCTGTTTTAAACATCAGTCCTTTTACA